>Ga0116231_10001013_pt1 | contig 55313 bp, 35 predicted proteins | sample S1TSphgellanicum_2_FD_89695 | JGI IMG/M metagenome (GOLD analysis project Ga0116231, IMG submission 89695) | Host-associated microbial communities from peat moss isolated from Minnesota, USA - S1T2_Fd - Sphagnum magellanicum MG | ecosystem: Host-associated > Plants > Peat moss > Unclassified...
AAAAAACTAGAAACAACAACAAAAAAAAAACGATTGAATAAAAACAATAGAACGAATAAAACAAAAAACGAAATTACAATTAAGAAAAAAAATCAAAAAATGGAAATATGAAATGTAACTTAGTTTTGGTGCTTGAATTGGTGTCGAAGTTCCAAGCTCTAACCTGCAAATGGTAAAGGCAAGGGGGATGTACCACACTAACCAAACATAACAGAATAGCACCACGAAAGAAACAACAATGGCAATACAAAATAAACAATAGATGTTAAGCTAGCATGTACATGAGAAAAATGCGGGACGAACAACTAAGGGAAAAAAGTTACAGTGCAAGAAAAACAGTGCTACGTGTTACAACTCGAGAGGGGCAGTGTGCGAAGAGTAGTGCAGGAGTTGTAACATGGAAATTACAGCACGAGAGGAGTAACACGAGAAGAGCAACATGGGAGTTGCAATGTGGGAAGAGCAACATGAAAGGTGTAGCATAGGGGCAATGACATGAAAGTTACAACATGGGAGGAATGACATAAAAAGAGTAGCAATGCAAGAGGAACAATATTACGAAAGGAATATCAACACCCGAAAAATAGCAGCACAAGAGGAACGACAATGTGTAAGGAACAACACAAGAAGAATAGCGTGAAAAGAGCAACGCAAGAACATGAAAAAAAAAAACTAAATTCTAAAAACTAGATTCTAACAAATGCAACACAAAGCAAGAACAACAAGAAACAAACACAAATGAGCATCATTAATCACTGCAACACTAGAAGACCCAAAAAAAAAATTGTGACAAAAAATGAAGCATTGGCTTCACTTTTATACAACTTTTTTATCCCTAACCCAAAACAATGCCTCCATCTCTTTAAGCAACGACAACTGTTTAGGAACCCTAAACCTTAAACTACCCAGAACCAGATGTAAGTTCTCGAGAGAACCTATCTGGTTCTCCAAAATTAAAAATTAAAAATAAAGAAAACCGATTCTCGTTCATGTGAGAACCGAAGGTTGGTTCTCCATCTGGTTCTCACAATCAACCATGTCAACTGGTTCTCATTGTGAGAACCGATCCGAGAACCGGGTCAAGATTCGAGAACCGCCCAACACTGGTTCTTTCCCCATCCATCCCAGAGTGGGGCCTGGCGGTTCCCCCCTTCTTCAATCCTCATAAATCCCTCCCAAAGTGGGGCCCGGGTTCCCCTCGGCTGCCCTCGCAGAGTACTTCTAACGCTCGCCCCCGCCCCCGCCGGTTCACATTTAGTAATAAAGTAGTCGTACCTTGCCAGCTGACAGACCCATACTGTACGTAGTAGGCATCCCCCACATCCCGCCCATGGGTCATACGCCTTGGGTGAGCCAGCACCTACACTGGTACCATGGTAAAGCTAAAAGCCCAGAAGTTTTTGAGTTTGCATCTAACCATGGTTAATATCCCATCCTAAGACTGAATCAGTGTTTGTGACTCCAAACTTAAAATTTTCTGGGTTGAAAATGCCAATTACAAGGCCTCACAAAGGAAGGTGAAGGCTGAACCAAGCAACCCACAGGGAACCCTAATTCTGAAATATTTAAAAGTTTGAAATTGACGATTCTTTGAAAATTCAAATAATGACATGACATTGGTTCTTACACTTATTCTTTAAGAGTGCAAGGGATTTTACACCTATAATAAGCAGGCATAATATATCCCTAGAGGGACATCCATGGATATAAGGTACCCTCCAAATACACTAAGGAATTTACTCCAAGTAGTTTATATTGATTGTTGTCAAGAGCTGTGGGACTAGCTTATTCTAGGAGTAAAGCTCCCATTGGGTGACTAAGGTTCCCTATCCTTCAGATCAAGAAATTGTCTTACTTGGGATTGTGTGTACAATTTAGTCAACAAATATATTCTATATTCTTAGATAACTCCATTATCGAAAAGTATCTTTCCCCCCATTTCTCTCATGGGGGCCAACTTCCCCCAATTTCCCCCGCTCTGAAAGCACATGGCAAGTTCTTCTTATGTCTGCCTTTACCCCCGGCCCTGGAAGCAGTTGGTAACAAGCTTTCTTCCCAAACCTTCCCCTCCCTTTCGGCAAGTGTTTCAGCATCTATTAAAGCTGGAGTGGGAATGAGGGGTTGCAATGGAAGGAAGCAAACTGTGGACTGTGCAAGAGTCAGAGGTTATTCAACGATTGTCCAGGGAGTTATCATAGAGGGAGACTCGAGAATGTTGGGAGAGCCCCAGATATTCATTTTCCATTTGTAGCCATGGTTTTCAGCTTCTACCATTATGCAGAGTTCAAAGGTTATTCAGAGATTGCCAGGGTGTGAACAGTCGCTTTAAAGGAGATAAAAGACTTGAGAGTGTAGCAGTAGCGGCTAAAGAGTTGTTTTCGAGCTCTAGCAAAGGTTTTTAGGGTCTACTGTGCGAGGTTCTAAGGTTATTCAAAAATTGTCCGAGCATTATCGTTTTTTGTAAAAGAGAGAAACTCAAGATTGTAGTGGGGTGGTGAGAGGGTCGTTTCTTTTTGTTCGTGCAACAAATGTATTGCGTTTCTTGAATTCGTCTCCAGATTGTTTGTCACACGTGTGTAGCACGTTTGGAAGGTCGTCATATAGAGCCGATTTTTTCTCAGCCTGTTAATGTGAAACGTTGCTCTGTAGTATGGCAAGTTACGTGGGGATATATTTCTTGTTGCACAGTTAGTGAACGGCAGTGGTTGTAGTTTTGTCGTGCCTTGTATGTAGTGTCTAGATCAAGGTCCCGTTCACTGGGGGATTTTATATTCTTGTATCGTGGTCTTAACAATTTTCATCTTTTTCGCTCTCCTTTCTTCCTTGCTTGCCTTTCTTTGGGGTACAAAAGTCCATTGTCGATTCATCTCCCGGAGAGGCAGTCAGTGTTTTTGGATTCATTGCGCTAGTGGCAGTCACGTGCACGGTTGACTTTAGTGTTTGGTATTTTGACAATGTTTTGAACGTGTTGCAGTGGGCGTGAATTGTTCGTACACCAAGCCAAGGTACTTTTCAATCTCCGATTGTAATCTCCTGACTCTTGTATATGTAGGGTGATTATCTTTGAAGATCAGGTGGTTCCACTTCTTGGGCTACTAAGACAAAGGGCCACACATGAAATTTATGTCCACTTGCCAAACATTTTCTCTCTTTGAGATCCTAACATAATGCACTGAAGACGAACTTCTTTGTTTACTTGACCTAAAAATTGCTTGGGCCCCTATTCACAATACTATTGAAAGCTTTTGGAATCATATAAAATCTCATTGGCCGCTACAAGGTGGCAGGTGACATCTTTGAATTAAACATTCTTAAATATTTTGCAATTTACTGCTGACAAGTATGCTGGTGACTGGATCATTGGACTTTACATTTCTATATATGTAGAACCTACTGTACATGCCTGATTCTAAGAACTTCAATTTGAACTCTAGTCTAACGTTTATTGGTCTGCATCACATGTCACCATATTAAGGTATGTAATGTAATTTGTTGAATCTTCCAACTAAACAAGCATGTATTCTTAGAGTATTTAGTATTTACCATGGTGATTTGAAGTTGTGTAGTATTGTACTGGAAGTGCGGTTTAGTCCTAGTGGATTAGACAGAGAAAAAAAGATGGAGTACAATAATCAGGCACAACTGAGTGGCTCTTCACCCTAAAAACTACCCCCTCTTGTTGTCGACTACAATCATTGGAGTACTCTTTGTGACAAACATCTCTTCTAGTAATTATTGAAGATACTACAACTACTTATCAATTAGGTGCTTGACAATCTGTTCATGTGTATGAGTGTTTGCAGATATTGATATGCCACAAGGTCCCAAATTGCCTGATGTCAAGGAACTCTACAGTCTATTCTTGGAGGAATCAGACACATATGAAAGTGGTGCATGGGAATTTCGTGAAACTTATGTATGTATAGAATTGAGATTAGGTTCCTACCCATTTCAGAAGTTTAGAGTAAGACCAAGTAGTGGCTACAGTGGTGTTACTGTACGTCGAAATAAAAATTCTATCAAATATGAGCCCTGGGTCATGTTAAATAATCACAAGTTCCCTTTTAGACGACAAGAAACTGCTGACAAGGCCGCTTTGATACGTGATGTTGCGAAGTTTTGCCTTTGCATTCAAGGGAAGGATTATAATTTCAGTCAAGGGCGCTACACCCATTTGAGACAAATTCCCACAAGGTATAGTGAGAGTGAAATCAGGAGGTTCGTTGAAGAGACTTTCAAATTACTGCAATTTGAGGAGGCATTAAATGCTGAAACACCAACTTGGCAAGCTCCCAACATTGTGAATGGAGATCAAATAGTTCTTGGAGGGGTGGCTGATGTGCAACAAGACGCCATTAGTGATCAACCACTTCATGTGGAACTTGGCACTCCTGGAAGTAAGCATACTATGACCTCCTACCTTCCATTAGAATGTTTTGTGATTATTGATTACTCTTCAATGTATCTTTTGAATCAAACTAGAGGAAGAACTATTTTTGTTGATAGTTCCACCCTTGGAATCTTCAATTTGATTATTCTATTGGAATCTTGATCCTAGGGGGAATTTTCCTGAAGTCCCATTTTGTCCTCAAAATAGCATGCTTTTGAGGTTCTTCCTCTTTGTTCTTGTCAAACTTTCTCGAGGTCATTCAAACAATTGCAAGTGATGAAGACTGTAATATTGATGCTAATCTGGTGAGGTGTCTTAAGAGTATTGGACTGCTTTGGAAATCAATCTTTTTGCACAAATATGAAATGTGTAATTACATATTCAACAAAATTCCTTTGCTAAGTGTGCAAAAATTGACCAAATTACCAAGATGATGGGAAATAGGTCAAGTAAAAGAAGTTACATGAAAAATTTCAGGGCAAACTTTATTGATGTTGTTTTGAATGTTTGAAGGTGTTCAAGATATCGTTGAGGTTCATGACCAAACAGCTGAGGGGTTTCAAGAATTACAGTATGACAATGGCACTCAATTGATTTGTGCAAGTTTTGAACTTCCAGGTAAATATGTAAATAAATTCTTTGAAAAAAAATTGCAAAAAATGACCTGGTCAACATTAAGCTAGGAAATAGCTAAAGCAAATAATTTTCATGCAGATTTCCAATGCAATCTTTGATGATATCATTTCAAATAATTGTAGGTGTTGAAGATCATGAGCAACCAGCTGACATGGTTCAAGAACTACAGCGTGCAGATGGCCTTCAATCTATTTGTGCAAATCTGGAACTTGCAGGTAATATGCTACTAAACTCCTTTGACAAGCAATTGGACCTTGGTGTAGAAAACATCTCTATGTATATTCTATGTTCTACCAATTTTGTTTTAAACATTTTCATTCAGATGAGTATTGTAGGCGAACTGAGTTAAAATTATACATATGAATTGGTAATTGTGGAAACCTAAAGCCCCTACGACACCACTTAAGAAATGATAGCTATTCAAACAGTGAATGTTTCTAAAACTAGATAGACTTTATGCTGCACTTGCATCACAATGCAGGCCCAACAATTGAAGAGAATATCAGAGAACATCCAGAGGCTTTGATCTCATCAGCTGGCCCATCGCTCATTCAGCCTAAAGGTATTAGTGAGATTACATTGATAGCACCTTGTAATGGGACTGGAGATGTTGATCTCTTCACCGAGCTGAAAGTATTCCGGAAAGAGAAGTGGACTTTTGCAGTGGTCAATTTTGCACCTGAAAGCTATGCACATGAAGGCTGTTCAGCAACCATGCACAAATTTGTAATTTTGCAAAAGTCTGGTGATACTCAAGAACTTTCTTGGTCGGTTGAAATGGAGGATAAGTTGGATGACTTTGAGAATCATGGTTGGAAAATTCAGTTATGAAGACTGGCAACATCTGAGTAGAGAGAGTTGGTGAGATTTTGGGTTGTGTCAGGGGGGCAGGTTGGGGGATGGTGGTGACAAGGTAGGATGGGTGGTGGCGAGGGAGGAGTAACAGGGGATGGGCCAGTGACAATGTCAGGAGTAAGAGGAGTAGGAGAGAGCTGCCACTCATCCACCTTCCTCCTCAACAAGTGAACACTTATTTGGAGCTTCCAAATCTGTGAGTGGAATATCCAATTTATCAAGGTGCAGTTTCATTTGGGATTGATATGTATCTGGCAGCAGCTTTTGCATTGGTAATTCCATCCTTGTGCTCAGATCAGGTTTTCTACACAATTGAACCATTGAAAGGAGCAAGCATGATTCCAACTATGGAATTTCCTGCTTCTTTTCTACATGACAGAAGAAGACTAGATGTTGGTGACTGCTGCTTTCCATGTCAAATAGGGGAACATTTAAATGCATGTTGTGAGAAAAAAGAGGATGGAAAGAGTGGAGTCTTACTGAATCCCCCCCAAACTGTACTCAGAGCAGAGCAAAGCAACTTTGAATAGTGTCGATGGGTGTAGAACTTCAACAATGACTGTTCAAAGGGTGGCAAAACCTGATAGGAAGACATTTTGAAAACAATGTCCCCAGGATACTTGTCATATAGTTGCATTGGAGAAGCTGTGAAACTTCTAAAAGTGTAAATGGAGAACTGGTATTGAACTCTTAAGACTGAAGTAGCCAGCACACAAAGCAGGGTTCAAAATTTGCACACGCTAGTGAGCAAATAGAAGAGGAGACTAATCACACCACAGGGACCTGTTTTGCTACTTGATCTTTTGTTTGATATTTTATGTGTTTAGCATAGGGCTTCAAAGAAGCAACAAGAACAGTTCCAGATTGTTTGCTCATGTTACATTGTGGCATCCAGGCACCTTTCAAATTGAGCAGTTTGTACATTTATGGTTATCCTTGGCCAGGAACTTGGAGTTTGGCCATAGAGTCTCTCCCCTAGTTTTTTGCAGGTTTGTTAGTTTGGATGATTAAGATCATGGAGAATAGAAAAATTTGAGTGTATGTGCATGGGTTTTTCGTCAATTATGTTGGTAATATTACTTCACCACACATTTCCCACCTGTTGCATACATGAAGGAGTGGAGCCTTGATGAAGTGATCTTTCCAATGTTTTCTCTCGTCATTTTGTAGCAATGTCACTTTAAGCACCCGCTAACCATTTGTATCCAGTCTTCACTATTCTTCATATGTAAATGTTGCAGGCTTTTAGAAGTATGATAGAAGTAGCTCTTAGAAAGCAAGGAAACTTGAGTTGCTCGAAAGAATGTAAGTTCATCAGAGATGGAGAAAACAGGATCTCAAATTAATGTGAGGCATGTTGACAGTAGCAAAAGCTTCATTGTTACAGACTTAGGCAAAGAGCTCCAGAGAGCAATTCACACCCCATCTAGACATTCTCAACAACTACAGAAGATTGGAGTCTTCAGGTCCAGAAAAATAACAGACTCAAATTTCTTGACCAAGACTCTGTCCCCCAGTTTGTGCGTCTGCCGTTAGCCCAGGCCAAAAATGGTGACAAACAGTTTTGGAAATAAAAGTTTCATGTGGCCAATGAGAAGGCTCAGCATGCACTCATGAGGGGTCCAGTTTTTTTTTTGGGGGGGGGGGAAGGATTTCTTTGTTTTTTCCTTGTTCCCAATGTGTTCCCATCAGGTTCCCCAAGTTCCAAAGTTCTTCCCCCAAGACCTTCCCATTAACACCCCAGATTTATACCATATGGTTTGTGCAAAGTTCAACTCTCATGAGAATAAGCTGAAAGTGTGGGCTGTAGAGGAGCACATCTGTTTCTATTTTGCTACTGGGTGTGCAAAAAGGAGCTTCTATTGGAGAGTGCCCATTGTTCTAAAAATTGGCTGTGGACCAATGAATATGGCTCCTTCGAAATATAAAATAAAATTGTGAGTGCACCCCTGAACCAAAATTAATATGAATCACTAAGCTGGTCACATGGTGAACGATTGTCCTACACTAATAATTTCAGTAACCTCCAGTTCTCAATAGGGCCAATGGTTACCCCTAAGGAAAACTGGCTTACTAAAATAGAAAGCTAATTTGGACGGATCAAAACCAGGAATGGCAATTTCAGCAACAGACAATCAATGCATGCAAGCCTGTGGAGGTGATTAAGTTTTGCATTGCATTCATTGGACCAAAAGGCCCATAAGCCACACAAGTAGTGAAAGCCAAGAGCACTGGGTGTCCCGATTATTTTCATATTCATCATGGAAGTAAAAAGGAGGACAGCCTTAAGGTTTGTGCATTGTGAAAGATATTTCCACCATAAACTAATGTTACTAAAGTGTGGAAGTAGTGTTACATTAGTCAGGAATTATCTACACCCCTCTAGATAATTCCTGACTAATGTTATCCAAGATTTAAGGGACAGACTTTGATCCACCTATGCCTCAACAACTCCCAAGCTTCACTTGAAAGTGCAGTTAACCTGGAACTCCATCCATTTTCAGCCATTCTTGTGTCACTGGATTGTCTGAGTCCCTGGCCCAGAGGTCCAAATGAGCATCAAAGAAAAACCCGACTTGCATAACATCTCAAAACTTTATAAGACCTTTCCCACACTTAAGACGCAATTCCACCGATTTACGTCAGTGATCAGTATCAAGCAAAATGTTCTAAGGAGCGATCAATGCAGGGACTAAATGCCTTTCAAATCACTGCATTACAGATGTTCTTATTTCCATTCATCTAAATGATCAGACACTTTTCAGAGCCAATACAGCTAATTTGCAAGGAAGTGTCCTTGGCAGAGGAGCCTCCTGCAATGTCTGCATTCTCTTTTTTGGGCTCTCTCTCAGAAGTGAGGCTGCCTTTGAGCCATTTGCCAAAACCCCCCACCTTGACTTTATTCAACACCAGTGTCAGTTTCTGCCTTTGCCAAATTTGCAGCTCGGGACACCACCATCCCAGAGGAAGGAAGTAGATCTCCATCCTCCTTTCCAGTCAAAGCATCCATCAGTATCCCACTGCCTACCAGCCCTTCGTCTAAAACTGGTTGTGATTATAAAGATAAGTGAATTCTACCCATGCTGTGGAGTGAGAGCTCAGCAAATGGAAAGGAGGTGATGACTTCAGTCCTATGCAAAGCTCCAAAAAGAGACTTTAGACTCAATCTGAGGAAAAAGAATGTAACGTGGGAACTGGATGCTTCAGCTTAGCTAGGGAGTCAAGCTGTTCTCTCTAGAGAAGCCCACAATCTTTACAGCTATTAAGAACCCAATTAGAGTATCCATTCTGTATCATCACATGCTACAAGTAATCATACAATAATCTTTTTTGTGATGTCATGAACCACATTTTTCTTGGTATTGCATGAAGATTGATATATGAAGTTAACAAAACCCAATCAACATCTTAAGCTTCATGTGACAAGTATTTTCTTCCGCCTTTTAGAAAGTTGTCCAAACCCCCATTCCCTCCCTTCCTCCCCCCAAAAAGAAAAACCTGCTCCTTCCCCAATGTTGGTGTGGTGGTGGTCATGGCAATATCATCAAACTTGCTAAGCTTAATTTTAACATCAACCTTACATATATACCCAATGCTCACAAATAATTTTATGCAAGAAACAAATTTGTTCCATCTAAAGTGAAGTTCCACAATATGGGGACAATAGGCACAAATAAATAATTGTTTCCCGGAAATGATTTAAGGCAATTTGTGAGCTTATGAACTTCTTTTAACATGGCTATTATCAGAAGATGAATAATAGTTGGTTTGTACTAGAGAGTATTAGCTAGGTAAGCGTTTGAGCCATGCCATGCATAACATTCAAGCATTTTATCTTCAGACAAAGGAAGCAAAAAACCAATTCCCAATTGATCAATTGAACTTTCAACAACCCATAGGACATTGAGTTTTTTGGACTCAAAACTAGGTACTTAAATATTTGAGACATAAAACGACTCCCAATCAATCCATTGAACTTTCTCAACACTCCATGTGACTTTGAGTCCTATGAACGGAACTAGTTAAAAATATGTGAGACCTGTTTTGTAAGAAAACCCATGTTTTGGACACCTAGCCTAGCATTGTAGTTCACGTAAATTGACTCAAAGGAGTCATGATTTTTCCAGCTAAAATCAAACAGCAAGTTAGAAGCTTTTCCTAAGGATTCTTATAATTAGGTGGTTCATATTCTCTTAGTTTCTCTCTCTCGTTTTGCTGGTTTTCTTGTTGGTTAAGGGCGGGCTTGTGTTGCAAGACGAGCGTTTGGCGCCTGCACACGTTCTCGACAAGCTGCATCGCTCGAGGTAGCGATGGGGAAGGATGGGGGCTTAGGGTTGTGGAAAGCGCTGCTCCCGGCCTTTGGTGCCATGTTGTTGAGCTGGGCTGCGTTCGAGATTGCATTTCTGCCTATCCTGAGGCCAAATCGTGGCGGTTTGGGCGGTCCTTCTCTCGATCCCAAGCAAGGCAACGCTGACAAGGAAGCCGTGGAGACAAGCAAATCTGAGGAAGTGGAGATATCTCGCAAGGATTCTGTCGCTCCACCCAAACAAGGATGATTTTATATGTTTTAGCTTGCCGTCGAACTCCATTAAGGTTCTAGTTCTGAGACGAAGAAAGTGTAAATTTCAACTTCTTCTGTTGTTTGTACAGTTGTTGCAAGTCCAAAGTTTGGAAATCGAAACCCGCCGAGCAAGGAGCAGATCTTAGCACGATATGCCGGGTTTGCTTGCCTTCGATCATTTTCCACTCCGAGATTCGACAAGTAAAATCAATAAGCTTATGCAGCTGGGAAGCTCTTGTCAAATTGACTGTTTAGCCTCGGCACGAGGTTCTTTCTACCATGGAACTAGAAATGTTCAAGGACTGGAGCAAGTGGATAGTTTGAGATGCTACTTTTATTTGCATCATCTCCCGGACGTGCCTCTCTCCTGAATATGTCCGGAATTTGCTTGAATGCAGACCTAGATTGATTTGAAGAACAAGTATGTGGTTATACAGAGATTCTTTGCTTTTTGACTTCGCCATAAAGCTTTTGCAAGAACATGCGCTTGTCAGGTTGATGCAAGAGTTAGGGCCAGTATATAAGTTGTCAATTTCTGAGATGTGAAGCCTCTTGAGAGATGGCTGCTTTTCGAACTGTTTCTGGTATCACTGAGGATGTCATTGCTGCAGAATCACCAGAAACCTTGGTGACTGGTTATGATCAGAGAATTCAGACTTGTTATAATGATGTGTTCGTACTCATGTTGTGCTATTGATCAAGCAATTGATTGCAGTCCTGCTAGCTGCCCACAGGTGTGTGCAGGGTAGTGGTGGTGGTTTGGCAAAGGAAAAAAAGCATCAGAGGAAATATGAACTCTTTGAAGCCAACTCCAAAGGTTGGCATGTGTAGTAACAGATTTACTCTAGAATATGGCATTGGATAATAACCATCTTTTACACATATAAAATCAAGAAGCCTGTGTGAAGCTTGTTGAATGGAGATGCTTGTCCTTGTAAGCAATTTTTCTTCAGATGCTCACCAAGTGGTTATTGTCTTCAGCCATGCATTTTTTCAGTGGATCTGGATTCACACATCTTTTGGCCACCTGCGCAGCTTTACAAGCCCAGTCCAGCACAAATGCATCCCTGAGCAAGGGATCTATCTAGACCCGTATCCTACTTCTAGGATCCTTATCTGGAAAAATTTGCTGCTATGACATCAGATAGGAAGACTTCTGCACACAGTTCTCACAGGTTCTGTTGTACAGCTCCTTTACCGGACAGAATCTCGAGTATACTGACACCAAAAGCAAACACATGATCTACATTTGAGGAGATGTATCCAATTGCAGCATGTTGATCTGGGACGAGATATTCTGTGATGCCAGTAATCCTGCAATTGCTACATGACTGCCGAACTGATATTCCAATGGACCCACAAAACACTCCCCTGTGCTTCTCAAGCTTGCTCCATCTCTGTTCTCTTTTATCCTTCCTCCACTAGGCAAGATGCCTTCTGTGAGAGTCACTACAGAAAAATCTCCTCTGATCTCTGCAACTGTGGCTTTCGCAATCTGGGCCTAAAGGTCACAAGTGGTCCACAACAATGTTGCTGCTCTGATGTACTTGGGTACAATTGGAGGACTGAATGCTCACAAATGTACTCAAGACTCTTGGCAACATCAAGCACAACTTGAAAGTATAGCTCTCCAGGAATTGAGAACTGTGAATGCTTTGAGAAAGCCTTCTGGTGTAGCTGGTATTTAGCTGCACACTTGGGTAATGAAATAAAAGTCTTGGATTTACCTTTCAAGGAGGATGCTTTGACTTTTTGATGATAACCTTCCTTGGCAATGATCTGTGCTTCGCCTGACACTTTGTGATGAAACTCCCTGGCTATTATAAGCAGTTTGATATTGCTGCAATTCCATCTGACCTGACTGAAACCATTATTGAACAAACAATAGCTGACCATCAAACATGCTTCTATGGGACCTTATGGCTCAAATCCCATGATGTGAGTTAGTATTTGTGCATCAAAGTCTGCAAAAGTACCTACTTTGTTAACTATCTTACAAATTCTTGGAGAAGTTCTGTTATATAAGCTTCTGCCAAAACTTGACTTCAAAGGAAGTGATTCTTAAGTTTGCTCGTTTGGATGCTTTACACTCCACATGGGATGCTGAGGCCTTTCTTTTAGCTTCCTGGTCGATTCATTACCTTGTAAGTGGGCAAAAAGAATTCTTCTTGTGTGGTTTATCTAGTTTTTCACAACAGGGTGAAATGATGTCATAATTTTCCTTCATGGGATCTTGCTTTATGAAATCAGAAAGATAAGAAACAGAATGTATGCACGAGTTGTAACTACATCCACCAAATAGTGTTACTAGTACATTGATCCATGAGGATGTCCACTCTCTGTTTGAGCAGGCCTTTGGACAACAAGGCCTTTTGTAACTTTTTGTGCGCCCTGGCAGATTGGTAATGGGCTATGACACTCTTGGGTCTGTAGTGTTCTTCTACTTTTTCTTCTTGGGAAGTAGTTCTTGTGAGGTCAGGTTGTTACTAGATTTCGGAGTACTGAGTATGGCAGACTTGCCAGATGCAATTGTATCAAAGCATTTTGTGATAAATGAATAGACTAGGCCTTATCATAGAGAGTTAATGTGTTGAGTTCTTGTGTTTTTCTGCATTGTTGTGTAGTTCTTTCTATACAATAATTTTCTTCAGGTTATGGGCTCACTCTATGCATAGAATTTTCATTGCAAGAGGACATGTACTTAGTAACATGTGAGAGATGAAGGGATGAGATACAATTCCAATAATCAAATTCAATGGGAAGATTTTTTCTTTATGGAAGTAACTAATAAAGATCATACTAGATGCCAAGGAGCTGTGTTGAGTGATTGATAACAATTGGTATTGGCAGACATCAAATCACAAGAATTGGAAGTCTTGTGGAAGAAACAAGACAATGTTGCTAGAATGTTGATTAGCATAAGAGTAGATGAAGCACATGTAGAGATGTTGATAAATTGTCAAACTGCAAAACACATGCGGTCAAGATTAGCAATAATCCATGAGCAAAGTTCAAGAGAGAATGTGCATTTGCTGCAAGGTGAATTCTTTAGCTACAAGATGTAGGAAGGAAATTTTATGGTTGGATACATATCCAAGATAGAGAACATGGCTTGTGAGCACTTGCATTTGTTTAGGGTGAATTCTTCAATTACAAGATGCAGGAAGGAGATTTCATAGCTAGACAAAGTGCAACATTTACAAGAAAATTGGCCATTGGGCTAAAGAATGTCCAAACAAGAAGTGGAAGATTGAAGCAACAGATAGAAACAAAGGCAACTCCACCATTACCACGTAGGAAGAGTAAAAAACTAGAGCTCTAATGGTGGAGGTTCCATACCATTGTTGGAGGAGATGGGGGTTGAATGGGTTTTGAATCCAAATCCCAAAAAGCAAAAAGCAAAAAGGTTCACATGCATTGATGATTCAAACCGAGCAGTTTGAACAAATGTGATGCATGGTTTGTCAACTTTGGAGCCATAAAACACATGTCAGATAGGAAGGAATGGGTGACCAATTTTGTTCCAATTCTAGTTGGGAATTGGCCATTGGTGATTACAACTAATTTGAAGCATTGGGTGGAAGGAATTGGTAACATACTCATCTTGACAAGCATTGATGGAGTCGTGAAAAGTGCTATCATTGCAAAGGTTCTTTACATACTTAACTTCAAACAAAACCTATTTTTAATTCATCAAGCTACTAGCAACCTTGTTTAATGAAGACACATTCACCATGATTGACAAGTACAACAATGGGGTAACTTTGCCTGAAAGATGTTTAAATGAAATGATGTACAATTGAACATAAAAGTTGTGCTACCTAAGGAGCAAAGCAATTTTTTTAATCATTAGACAAATGTAACATGCATTGTCTCAAATGATTTGCAATTGTGGCATGAATGGCTCATGTGGACTATGTTATAATCAAACAAATGAATAGGGATTGTGTTCACTACAACAAAAGGTGTCCCTGTACACCAAGTGATTTCATTACATTTTGAATGAATTCATTGGTCTAGTGAATGGGGACTAGTGAATTGCACCCACATTTTGCAGTAGTGCCTATCATTGGCCTAGAAATCAAAAGTGCCATGGATTTGGAGCACATTTGTGAGGGATGTAATTTGGAACAATAACATAGGCAATCTTACCCTTTTGACCCAAATCAGAAAAGAATTATAGTTCTAAAAAAATTGATACATTTGGATCTCTATGGTTCAATGGAAATGTAAATCAGTGTGAGGTGCCTTCTATTGCCTACTATTTAAAAATGATTGTAGTGGATTCTAATTCTTTTTTTTATCAAACAAAAATTTGAAATGTTGAAATGTTTTAATGCCCTATCGCAAAATATTCAAAAAGAAGGGAGGCAATCATAAAAACCCTTCCATCATATAAAGGTGAAAAATATATTAATTGGCGTTCAATAAGATTTTATAGACAACAAGATTGTGCATGAATACAATATGCCTTATGGGTGCAATCACAATCAAATGAACCAAAAACCATGTTGAACGATTGAAAAACTATCAATTTTTTCAAATATATTATGTAATGCCACTTTAATGTCATGTTAATAAAGAAAATTTGTTTTAATGATTCATATGTGTGTTAAGTTTTTTTTAATCATTTAATTTAAAAAATTGAATTTTGGTTTTAGTTAAAGACTCTTAAATTGTAACACCCCAAAATAATTTTATAAAGCACTAGGTGAAGGATTCTTTTAATAAAGAAATATTGGAAAAAAATTGAAATGATTTAATAACCTACCATCAACATATGAAAAACACTCATAATTAAAATTTTGTGTTACTTGAAAATTTTTTTAATTCAAAATATAATTTCAGAATTTTCAAATTTCAAAAATCAATTGCTAGATGTAAATGGGTCATAATGTGTATGACATATAGAAGGAATTTTTTGGCTTATGATACAAATAATAAAGCTTAAAATAGTTATCATATTTTAGTATGATTTGAAATTATGATCATTTTTCGAAACAAAATGTAAAATTAATAAAATTTATACACTTTTTAAAAATTCATATTTATTCAAAAAAAATTAACATAAGTAATGTAATTTACTGAGAGAATTTTCAATATTGTTAAGAACATGTTGCAAAAAAAATCCTTCAAAAAATCTTTTTTGTGAAAAAATCAAAATGTTCCAAAAGGGCCCATTTATGGTTGAGTCCTTTGTCACTATTGGCTCATTTGTTTATGATTGCACCTTTATGTCCATGAAAAAAATTGATTCATTGAATGTGGCAATTGAATTGTGATGGAGGTAACTTAGAACATACAACATGCAAAGGAGTTGCCAATTCTAATGACACTATTCTTACTATAAATAATCAATCTTTGCAACTAGTTGTCAATGTTGTTCATCCTAATAATATGGAGGAAGTAATAGGAGTGCAATGAAATCAACCAAAACACCAACATGGGGATAATGTGGTTCAAGAACTAGCACTTCCTCCAAATGATCTACTTCAAGATAACGGTGCACATCATGTAAATGATGACACAATAGAATATGCTAATGGAAAATTCCTAAACTAGGAAATAGAGTTTATTATAGATCTTGGGCCTCAAATTGAAATAGTAGTTAACATTGTTCTTGAACAAAATTCAAGGCCTATATTACAATCAAGACCTTCACAAGATCACTAACCACCAATGTGTCATGGAAATTTTGTACCTATTTTCACCAAACTATAGAATCAATCCCAAGCATATATTCTTGAATCTTTACTGCATGAGCCATCAATTCATTCCATAAAACCATACACTATATTGAAATGCATCATTGGTATGAAGCCATGAACAAGGAATATGAATCCTTCATGAAGAACTTTACTTGGGATCTTTTCCACCTACCTACTAAGCAAAAGCTTGTGAAATCAAAATGGATTTATTAAATCAAGATGGTATCATTTTTCATTACAAGGCGTGCTTGGTAGCGTAAGGCCAAACCCACTGTTATAATATTGATTATGATAAAAATTATTTTCCTATTATTCAACATGAGTCCATTTGAGCAATATTTGAATTGGGTATTCCCCATGACATGAATATCATTTAATACAACATCAAAATGACATTTTTATATGGTGATTTGCTTGAAGAAATTTTCATGAGGCAACTTCAAGGTTATAGCAAACTTAAGAAATAAAAATTTGTTTATTATCTTCACAAAAACATTTATGGGCTTTGTTAGGCTATTCAACAATGGAACCTAAAGTTTGATTTTTTCTGACCAAATATAACCTTGTTGCAAATGATACAAATTCTTGTGTTTACCATGAAAACAATCGCATTGAGGCTATATATCATTGAGATTTTTGTCAATTTTGGAATTACATGTTCCATTAATGAAGCAATGTTCATGGAGATGTTCAATTACCTTTGTCAACACTTTGAAATTAGTCAAAGGTCTAGTGATTACTATGTGGGATTTCAAGTTCATTGGTGGAAAAAGGTGTGAACATTTTTTCTTCACTAGAGGCATGACATCAAAGATTTTGAATTTCTTGGAATGGTAGGCTCCTATCCTATGCCAACACCTATAAACCTTCATATTCACCTAATAGTTGTTATAATTGAAAATGAGACTCCAAATGTATTGGGTGGAGACACACTACAAGGGGGCCAACTTAGGAAATTTAATAACATGTGCATAAAAAATACACTTGCAAAGTGTGTTGCATTTAATTTTTGGTGTTTGGGCTTTATATTTTGATTTTCACAAAGTTTTATGTTATCTAATATTATTTGAAAATAATAATAATAATAAATTCAAAGAATAATAGATGTACTTATGGTTTATGCAATATAATATAACTTGTTTTTTTCTTAAACCACACTAGGCTTTGGTTTGAATTAGTCAAAATTTGAAATGAAAGTTTACAAATGGCCCACTTCCCATATCTTGTCATCTTCCATTTGAAAGTGATTTTTTATCAAAAATTTAAAATATCACATAATTATGGTCATCACCTTAAAAAACACCCAATTATAATATGATATTTATCAAACTTTTCACATGACTCCCAAATTTATTCCAATCATATGGAATCACAATGTTTAATAGATGCAACAAATTTTTTTAAAAATTAAAAACATTTCAATCATTTTTTGAATACATTTGCATTTTTTAATACATTGTGACACATATTGTTTTGCACAAATATACCCTAACATAACATCATATGAAATTAAAAAGTGTAATTTTTTTGGATTTGACTTTTTTAGGTTTTGACTTACCATAATATGGAAAAACATTGTGAAAATATTTTAGAATAAAATGACATGGTTAAAGTTCAAACATAGGACCTTTGAAAAACGATACAATGTGACAACAATCTAGGCCCCCCTCATAATGTGCTTTCACCCTACCTTACAGAGAGGGAGTAAGCTCATTTATGTATGCTATGACCTTAATTCACATTGACATTATTAGTTGCATAACCAAATTTGTTGAACAACTAACTACAATGCATTGGATAGCAATGAAGCAATATTTTTGCTACTTGCAAGGCACATCTAATCATGTCCTTTTCTATTCTAGTAAAGTGATAGAAAATATTCTAAGAGGTTAATTTTGAATTTGTAGGGGATCAAATCTTGTATCGAATGTTTCACAATTGTAAATGTTGCAATTACTTGAGTTAGCAAGCACCGAACTGTGATGTTAAATATGTTTCAATTTGTGAAGCCACCAAGGAAGTTATTTTGTGGTGTCATATTTTCTCTAGCATGGTTCATATTCAATTAGTGAAGTCACCAATGAAGTTTTTGGTTGTGTTGTCTTTTTTCCATCATGGGTGTTCCTCAAACTCTATCGACACCTTTACATTGCAATAACCAAAGTGCCATTCATCTAATCAAGGACCTTGAATTCCATTGCAAGACCAAGCATATTGGATTACAATACCATGTCATTCATAAATGATATGTTGCCAAGGCAATTGATTTGATCTATGTTGCATCTACAAACCAATTGGTTGATTTGTTTACCAAGCTTCTTATTGTTGATGAAACTCAACATTGTCACAAGTTCATGGGACTTGCCTTTCAATCTTGTGTGCCTTTAAATGTTAACAAGTAGTGGTAGACTATATGTTTTATGTAGGGTGTAATCATGTTAATAGGAGTCATTGTTGCCCATTTAAGTGATTGTTTTTGTGGAATATTCTCAGAATATTATTTTAAATTTTAAAATTTTAAAAATATTCTTTGTACTATGTTGTGTTAAAAATTTGCCAAAAATATGTCATTTTCAAAGTTTTCCAAATCCATTCCTTGTATTGTTTTAAAACAATGGTTACACGTATATTACACTATTTTTGAAGGTCAAAATGTTAATGAAATAATTTTTTATTTTGGACATTTGTAAAGTAAGATATTAGATTTGATGATGTGCAAAAAAATTAACCTACTTTGAAGCTAAATTTTTTTAAAAAACATTTTGGTGTAAAAAAACACAAAGTAAGCTATGGTTACAACTACTTTTGGCTCTTATAAGCATGACTACACCTTGTATTCATTTTCATCGGTGGGAATTTAATTTTGGTTAAATACCTTGTAGTACAATCAATGTTATTCTTTGTAGTTTCAAAACAATTAACATTCATAGCAAATGTATGCACTCATTTCCTCACATATGCATGAATGGGAATGTTGGTAATACATTTATCCATGAAGATGGTTCATTTGATGTACAGGGACTTTTGTTGTAGTAGATCCCCACACATGGGGGGGAGGGGGGGTGTATGCGGTATGATTTGAATTTTGAACCTATGAACAAATAGTTCCAAGCTAAAAGTTTGCAAACATACACCAAGCCTACCAAGAGACACAACAAACTTGTCTTTAGTCTCAATTCATGTGGATTTTTTTCACCTATATACCTATATGTTGTTTTTCATATGTTCATTGCATTGTGCATCATGCTAGAATATCCAAAATCACAACCATTAAACTAAACCCTTAATCAAACCAATAAAATGAATGAATACTCACAACATTGAATGAAAACAAGATCACATATCTTATATATGTTCCCCCAAAACACCTTTCATCCATTTTCCTACATCATCAAACTAATATAAGCCACAATTAATCATTTGAAGGCATGAACATACTTTGCAAAAATGCACACCCATGAGCATTTATTAATGAAAAATTATCACCTTCAATGCACATAAACACCTTTTTGAAAGTGTTCCATTTCCCAAAAAATGTTTATGACAATGTCTTGTGAGTGTCATCCCTTATTTGCTAAAATGGTATCCCCACATGTGCTTAGGGTTCTCTTTGGGATTTATAGGGAATGTGTTTCATAGGACATGGCATTGCAACTCTTAACAAAGTTAGAGCATCCTACCTTAGCCTATGGTGGGAATGAAAAGAAAATGAACTATCGAGTTTGAAGACTTTCAATTCAATTAGAAGAGCAAATGGACTATTATAGAATGAATGATTAGACATGTTCTATAGATGTTTTGAGTAATAATGATTTTGAGAAACAACTAATGAGTAGTAGGTTTGTCAAAATTTTATGCACATTTGTATGAATTTTCTTGAAAAAAAGGAGTTAAAAGTGTGTGTTTTGTTGTGAGTTTTCACTTTTCTTTCCAAATTTGTTTTTATCAATGTCACAAACAACAAGCAACAAAAAAATCCTAGTTAAGTGTACCACAAAACTAAGGGTGTAAAGCCACCACTAGGGGGTGGTTTTTATTATAATTGAAATTTTTGAAATATTCATTTGCAAGTCTACAAATTTCTGAACCACAATTTTTTCAACCATTTCTTCGCTTTCCCAATTCAAGTCACACAAGAATCAAGTAGATCATGCAAAAACTTGAAAGAAGAAAGGATTTGGCAAAAACTTGAAATTAACAAGACGTATACTTGATTCCATTTATGCAATAACATAAGGGGGTCTAGTAGAAATACCTTAAATTTAAAAAATGTCATCATTGTTGTTGTTAGACCCTAAGTACTAGGTGGTGTTTTGGAAAGACCTAATAAAAACAAATGGTCATGGTCATCATCAAACTTTGGGTGTGTTTTGTCTTTAGTTGTGTTGAGGCATTTGCAAAGGTTGGTCTTCACTATCATGGTAGCAATGCAAGTTGCCTCAAAGGCCTATGTCACATTCACAAAGTCCTTCACATTTGCACTAAAATAAGCATTCACCTACACGACATAGCATTGGGTGATGAATTTGGCAATCAATTAGTGCACTCAATAGACTTCCTACATACATGCATTTCTAATGCATATATGGATTTTGAGCTCGAAGATGTAAAATGAGAAATTATTGGAAACTAAACATGATAGATGGCTTGTCATGTGTTATGTCATGGGTCTTAGAGGTGGAGGTAGTGCAAGAAAATCCTATTTTTTTATGTCATTGCAAACACAAAAAGGGACAAGGTTTTCCATGTGTTTCTTTCCTCATTTGGGGCTTTTTGTTTTTTTCCATTTTTCTTTTATATTGGGGTAAAGCCCAAGGGCCAAGAAATTATCAAAATAAGGGCCCATGAAACAAGAGTAAGTTCATTACCAAGTTAAAAGTGTGCAAGGTGAGAGTTGAGCACAAGCTTATTTTCTATGATGTTCTCACCCATAGGCTTCATGTGGCATAAATATCGATGCAACCTTTAAAGTGGGGCCTTTATGTTTTTTGTAAAGCCTATTGTAAAGCCTATTGTGAAAAAAAGAATATCCATTCCCAAATTGGAAAAATTGTTGCACATTGAATGTGCCATCCAATTACACTACAAAATTTTTTAAAAGGTTTTTACTTTGTAAGGGGTTTTGAATTTTATGTGTGGAATATTGGTGGCAACTTAGTTGTACTTCAACTGAGAGGAATTTGAGTGGGGCCTCTACATGCTACATGGTTTTTCAAGTGTCCCAACCCTATCCTCATTTGATCTCCTTTACACAATTGGTGAGGTGTTTAAGACATGGTATGTTTTTGGATGTCAATCCAATCATGCATAGCTAGGTGAACATTTGAAATAATTGGTTATTGAAATAATCAATTATTGCACAAGAATAATCAAAAGGTAATAACCTTTGAGCCCCAAACTAATATTCCTAGATGGTGAGTCTTTTTACATTTTCATTCTATGGGGCTAAGCTTAGCTATGCCTCACACACTGATGTGGCTTGTTGTTTGGCACTTTCGTCTTTTACTTGTAATGGAATTTTCTCTATATTTGTGACTATAAGTGAAAAACTTGTCCAAGACAAATTCAAGTGCATGGTTACATTAATTAAATAGAAAACAAACAATAATGATTAATTAGTTCCAATGCCCCCACTACATTCACACACACTACATGCATGCCTTCCTTCCAAAATAACTTTCAGCTATTTAACCTTGAAAGCACATTGCTCTTGGATTTTCCAAGTATAAATTAGTCACCTTCAAATGCCACCTTAGCCATTTCATGTGTCATTTAAATATTGATCTTCTAATAGAAACAACACATGTAAATAATTTAAAATCAATTGGTGTATATGGTGTGGCATTACTCAACCAAAAAACGTTGTTTCAATTTACCACTAGCATACGACACCCCACAAGTGAGATTAGCTAACAAACAATACCCACATGACATTCTATGCTAAAAGAGTCCAACCTTCCTGCAAACTTCATGAGTTCAATAAGACAATAAGATTGTCAAAAATGGAGGTCGCATGCAACAAACTTGAAGAGGAACATTGATGGTTCATCTTACATCCCCGCTAATTGTTTGCATGCAAAAAAATGTTATGGTGAGATGTTGATTACTATTATTTATTCAAGGCACTAAAGATGGCTTGATGCCCCAAATGTCTCTTGCATATTCACAAATGGTTCAATCACTACTAAATTTGCGAAAGCTTGTTGTGTTTAGAATTGACATTGCCGTCCATTTCTACAACTCAAATCAAAGACTTGGCCAATAAGTGTATTTCAAGTAGCAAATCAATCATCACAAATCAAATGTCCATATCAAGCAATGGAGTTCATTGTCTTTGACCCTTGTGGTTTACTTTAGATGACACTGAAGTTATGATCACCTTAAACTAGGTTGCATATAAGCAAACCAAATAGGTACTTCAAAACTTTAGATGGAGTATTCTTTAGTGATTTCATCACTAATACACAAGAATTTTAACATGAAAGGAAACACCTAGATGCACAACTTTCAGTTTTGGATCGTTGCAATGGACAAAATTGAAACAAAAGACAAAGCCATTATAAAGGTGGAACAAAGATTTTACCTCTTGGTCCCTATAGGCTTTGTCCACTTTTTCTTGACATTCTATGTAGGAAGGAAAATCCTTGCCAACCAAAAAGTAATCCCCCTTCTTGAAGCCTTCATTGCCTTCTAAAGATTCCAATAGCTTTGTGTAATCATGTTCTCCAAAGAAGCCACTCTTCATGAGTTTCTTTGTTTCCTCAAACCATGGGCAAGGCACGTACTATCTCCATATATTATAAACATGAATAACCAAATCTAGATTTAATGGTGTCAAATTAAATTACATAACACAAAATCCAAAAGATTTGTGAAATGGTACTTTGCCAGCAGCTCATTGTGCTCACAAGCCTACGATTTCATGGGCAAATGCCCCAAACAATAAAAAGTTGTCTTTCACCTACTTCTTCATGAATCTCAACATTGGTACCATCAAGTGTGCCAATGGAAAGGCAACCATTCATTGCAAACTTCATGTTATTAGTTCCACTAGTTTCAAGCCCTACAATACTACACAACACATGCATAATAAACGCAACTTAGATTTTTTGGAAATGACTTCTACTACCACAACAAGGCCACAAGCCATTCCTTATTACTGTTTGAATTGCTTAAATAGGTCTTGTTGAAAAGATGGTAACTCTACTACGTTTCTTTAGTGCAAACATGGCAATTTTCATTGTTTTTGTAATATGATCAAAGTGGCACAATTTACACATCTCACACCCCACTTTAGACCATTGCCACTACTAAGATCTGAATGAATTGGTTGCCATCCAAATGATAGTTATTATTTATTGTCCATTGAACCACCTAGCAAACACAACCAAAAGCTAAAGATTACATAAGTTGGCATATTCTTGATATGAAATAGAATTAAGGCTTGACCAAATATGAAGAGTTGAATACCTTATGTGTCGTGAAAGGTCACTGGCTGGGATAAACATCTCCGCCACACTCACATTATAATTTGGGACAAGGATAACTTTCAACAAATTTCCAATCTCGTGATCATTATTCACAACTGCAACAACATCAATGATGAGTTTCACAATGCACTTTGCTTGCCAATATGTTGAAAAAGCTTTCCCACCAAACATGCACACCAAGGCACATACTTGGCATTTTGTTCCTTGGGGATCATTTCTTTCTTCTTCTTGTACTGATAAATTAACCCCATGATATTCAAAAGTTGTCTCTTGTATTCATGAATGGATTTGACCTAATTTTCAAATACAAACTCCTAAGGGAATCAAGGTTGGTCCATGTTGTCAAGCTCAAAAGCAAGTAGACATAAAATTCACATGTGACAACATTACTAGAAACAGAAACATGAACAAAGATTGTGGAAAAATACTAATGAAAGAATTCCAAAAATCTCTTTTAATGTTACAATGTTGAAATTAAGGCATAGATATCCAGTATTTCAATACAAAAGAAAAGTACTTCACTTCTTGACATTGAAACCTCCTAGCAAAAAATAGGGCAAACACACCTAAACATTAAACATGGAATCTAGACAAATGGTATAGCTAGTTTTCTCCTTGATATATGTTGCCAACTTTTGCTTTCTTGTTTTTTTAGCTATTACCCACTCTTGATGCAGATCATGGTTGCCCGCAAATTTGGTCAATAGCACAAAGTTGTCAGTTAGGTCTATGAATCAAGTACTAATAATTAGTTTAATAAAGAAAAATCCTTAAATCGTCATCCACATAGATATTGTCCTTTCATCATGATGCTCTAGAGGAAAATATTACCAAACACAATAATCCTCAAGCATTTTTATGACTTAATTAGGTGGTAGAAAGAAACCTCGTGAATAGTGCAAGTTGAATTCTACATGAATTTGGCATGAGTTTGAAGAGCACCATTTAACAACACATATTTCATTAAAAGCTTACCTTGCGGAGGCCAACCAACTGCTCTGTATGAATCACCCAATCATCTGACCCTAGCCACTTTGTGATAACATGGCTAAGTTCAAGGTTATAGAAAGAAAGCCAACACCTTGGTTTTACCCCATTTGTCTTGTTTTGAAACTTTTCAGGCCCATAACTACAAGTTCACAACTTTATGATGAGGTAAAGAACTTTGTGGCATTGAACTCATTGCACAACATTTATCTTGATGACTTTTGGAAACAATCAAGGTTCACATCTCCATTGAGACATGTCTTTTATTGCTCTCAATAAAGTGTCATCACTCCTAGAGGCTAGGATAGAAAGAGAGATTACTATTGTGCATCTACCACATTGAATCTTTGAGAGCTATCACATACCTTGTAGAAGTCAACAAAGACTTCTTTCACTATTTTAGTGTGTATAGATGCAACTCCATTCACTTTGTGACTAGTAATCATAGACAAGTTAGCCATCCGCACTAAGGTTGTTGGTTTTTTATGAGTGATTTCCTCCTCTTCCACATGTGTCTTGATTGGTATCTTTGGCTTTATAGGAAGTAGGGAGAAGAAAGAAGAAGGGAAATCAACATTCTCAAGTATTTTCATATTTGCAACCTTTTCCTCCAACTTGTCTTTCTCAATTTTGGATGAAAGAAACTTGATAAACTAGCACAACACAATGAACATCAAATCAAATCTTTGATAAGGGTGACAAGATTGTACTACATACAAGAATTGAAGGTTACATATGTCTCTAGCTATCCTTCACATGCCATATCCACAATTCAATACATGGCATAGTGAATAGTACCCTTTCATCAATAGTTTCAATAATTTCAACATGGCATGGCAATGACTTTTGTAGAAGGTCTAAGGGCCACTTCTCCAATCCTTTTGGAAAAATTATGTGATTTGTGTATGCCGCCGTTCTATCAGACCATGTTCTCCCCCATGCATTCAAGGTCTGGATGTAAAAAGGATATAGAACATGTAGAATGTCCTATTACAATAGCAAATGGGACAACTAAGGCCAAACTCTTGAGTAGTTTCCTTGTTGCTAGATTAAGCAAACTAAATTTCATTTAGTGAATCAACTTTAAAAGTATGTATTTTTTTATATATGAAGACAAAAGAAAAATGAACAAAGGATAAAACAAAAATCCAATGACAATTGTGTTAAGTCAACAATAGAAAATATAATAGAATTTTTTCATAGCAAGCCCACATATACTTTAAAGAACATAACAAGAGATTTTACACTCAAGTGATTTTCCATGCCTGGTCCCAAGAAAGGCCTTCAAAGTCCATTAGAACGCGCATGAGCTCAAGAATAACAAGAGTGAAGTGGGTATCATTCATTTGGATTGCTGCTTTTGAAGGAAAGTTAGTCTAGTTGATTTGATCATGATTTGACCACTCCTTAGAGTGAGCAATCATATCTTGTATTGATGCTGAACAAAGTGTGTATTATTGCTTAAGTTGCAACAATTTTTTTTATGTAGTGGCATCTCTTGGGTACAACACATCATAACAAATTTGATAGTCACCAACAATATAATGTAAGTTTGAACTGAACTTGTAAAATTTTTTATCCACAAAAGTAAGGAGATTATGTTCCTAAGAAAAAGGAACCTCTCTTATAGGCAAAGGATGAAATAATAGCACAAGGAACATACCATGTCTACATTATTTCCTAGATAGCATGTTACATAGATTCTCATACTCTCTAGCATTAAATGTACCAAGGTTGAAATGTTCATCAAGATGTTTTGTGGACCATAGTCTCAAACAAATGGTGTTCTTGGTTCAGTATCCAAGAATTAACACATCTGAAACAAGCACCCTAATGTCCTCTCCACCAATCCATTGCTTTTTACTATCATATTCTTCAATGGTCTTCACAAAAAATTAAGTGGGTAGGAGATGTCATGTCTTTCAATCTCCCATGGATAGCCTTCTTATGAACAAATTTATGTGAGTTTAAAATGATTCAATTTGAGCTTGCAAATCACATGTCAGTTCTAGTAGTTGCTTTGTGAGCATGAACAATTTGCTCATGTAAGTTGCATTACTTTAGAGAGTGAAATTATAAGAGGATTTCTAGACCGTAGAAAAACAAATTTGAGGGAAATTACTTCAAACCACTTTTCAACAATCTCATGTTGGCCTTCCTTTGTGATCGTTTGATGGAAAAGGCCATACTTGTATTGCAAGCCATAGCCCCAGGCAAGGTAATTATGTGTTGCAAGTGAGTCCAAAAAACATGCAGTTAATATTCCTATTCTTCCATTCCCAAGGGCAACATCTAGCTCTTGGAAAACATGAGCAAAAAAGAAGTGGTTGGATCATGGATTCTTCAATCCATTACATAAGGAAAATCCTCTAAATTATGCACATTGAGTCACTCCTGGGAATATTCTCCACAAGGGACCAAAAGCACAAATATGTTGAATGACAAGATAACAAAAATGGTTGTCCAAGTCATTCACCAATGCAAATGAGAGTTGACACTACTTACTTGCTCAACAAGTATATTAAGGTCATGTCCTAACTGATGTAAAGCTTGGGCATACACATCCTTCAATTCAAGGTTCCCAATCGCATTCAATAAGGCTCTACCCTATAGTAACAAAGAGTAGTAGATTAGACATATAATTATGCCAACAAAGGTTTTTATGATTGTCATTAGGCATGAAAGATGGCACAACGAAGCAAAATGTTTCACTAATTGATAACGTTTTCATGGAATGACAAATCACATGAGAGTTTTGAATCCTTTCTTTTAGACCATCCATGGCACCAACGTTACATCAAAGATTTTAAACAACATGGAGATACTCCATGGAGAGGTAGTGGATGGTTTTCAAATTTAGGTTCTGAAAGTGCTTGTAGGTTTCATTCCATGTATGGATTAAAGTATTTCAAACACTATGTGTTATAGCCATGTAGGCTTGTTTTAGCTCATACTTGTGGGGAGAATAAAAGGGGGTGTATTTGGTGTGATACTTAACAAGTGAAGTAATCCCAACATCCTTTGTACTTGGATTTGTCATTGGAGGTAAAGCTAGGATTCACACCAAAAACATCAATGAGTTTCAATCATCATAGTACATTAAAACTATAGATTTTATTTTTTCTAATAGTCATTCTCGTTTGAATTTTGATAATATATTTACAAAAAATGCCCTTTTATATGGTTGCAATATATGGAAATAGACACAAAAAAACACCAGCAAGGTAGCAATAGCAATTTTTGAATCCATGTATACCCAAGTTTTGAAAAGCTAAAAAAACTCTTTGAACAATTATCTTTGAGGCTAAGGATTGCTTGACCTTCAATATTGTTGAGAATAAAAAGGGTAATGAATATTGATGCAAGATGAAGAACGAACATGTCATGTTATAAATGTTATTAATTTGCCAAATGGATGCTTTCGACCTTAGGGTTAAAATTGCTACCATAGAGGTACTATTTGTTTTATTCTTCCCCCAAGGACTCAGAAGCCTTTGGTGCTTTGATGAGGCAACAAATGCCATAACCACAATTCATGAATTGAATTGAACAATGAACAATTGAACATGAACATGTTCAATTCCATTCAATTTAACATTGAGGAATTGAGTTGAATTGTATTCAATAGATGTCATCAATATTCGACATGTTTATTCAACATCAAGAGAAATCTACGCACAAAAGATTGTCTTTTCATTTGGTAAAAACAATCAAATAATGCTAAGAAGAGAGGACCTCTAACATACCTTGACCAAAAGAAAATGTCGACGAAAACTTTTGTGGCTTTAGTTGAGGCTCCTCTGTGACACAACAAATTGCAAGCTTGTGCAGAGTGAGGAGACGACATTGTTGCATGCCTTGCACAAACCTGATACATGTTCCTGAAAAATCGTTGCTACGAGATTCACATTTTGTAACATTCCCAAATATGGCTAATTGTGGATAGATAGTATTCAACAATGATGAAATCCCCTATGCTATAATGGCAATAATTGTCACCATTGCTAATCCTTCAAAATCCCTTCCTCTTTAATAAAATATGTAACTAGTATTGTTGAATCATTACGTTACTAATGTATGTCGTTGATAGTGCAGCCTTCAAACTTTCCTACTCCATCACAACTTCGCCTATATTTTCAAAACTTGTTTATCTTCAAACTTTGCCACTAACACATTGTTACTCCAATTTCTCTGAAAATTTTGCAACAATTTTTTCCTTTTGAAATTATCTCAAGTTTTGTGCTAAGCAAGTTTTCAATTAGACTTTTTTGCTCAAATCTTATTTGCTTTGCCAATATAACAACTTAGTCTATTAAGTTCAAAAATTTATTGTTATGTGAAAACACTTCCTTCCTCAATGTTGAACTCTCTATTTCCTCCAAGTATTAAAATATTCTATTAACACTTTTTTTTTCCATTCTCTGCTTGAACTTTTGTGATACATTTTTTGTTGGATATATTACTCAAGTTCATCAATAGTTTCTTCATGTTTTGCAAAGTGATTTTCCAATGAGATGTTTTCCATGAATTTTTTATTTCTTTGCCAATATTGCTAGTTTCAACATTTTCTTACATAAAGAGACTTTCACCCTTTCTCATTTTGTTGAACCTATTTCCTTAATAGCAAAAACATTCCTTCACCCCCTTTTCCTCTTCCTCTCCTCCTCCTCCTCCTCCTCCTCTTCTTCTTACTCAAAGATTCTTGCTCTCGCGTCTTCATTACTTTGGCCAAGTTTAATGATTCCTAATTGATTTTTGCTTTCGTTCACAAATTTCCAAATTCATTGCAAAAGCCTTTTCAATCTATCCACATCGGGTTCCAAAAAATAGTGTTCCATAAGTTTTGTTTAACTAGTACATTTATTTCCATTGCCTTGAAATTGTTTCCAAATTCATAAAGTGGTGTAACCTTTGTTTGTTGTTCGATTATCGTCTCCTCTTTCCTCCCCACGTTGCTATTGAATGTGTGTGTTTCCGAAAAGGTCGATTTTTGGTGTCATTCACAAGCATCATGATGTCACACCTACCACATTCCAAATGTACCATAGTGCTTCACAAATTGACAAGGTTACATTTTATGTACAAACATTAACATAATTATATTTATGATTTGTGCAACATGTTGTACTACTTGTATGTAGAGCATAGGAAGCAAGAATTTTTTCTTCAAATTTGTCATATAGGTAGAATGGTGATCATTCACAAGAGGAATGAGATAAATCTAGCTAAAGGTCAACTAATAAAGGAAATTTTTTTAGGATCCCGCTTTGTTCTAGCTAGCTCCAAAAACTCATGGTCTACATATGGTGATTTATGACCTTTTTTTCCTCAAAATATTATAGACTTTTTTTCTTTATTTTTTAAAAATTAAAAATCCCTTTGTACACATCTGTACCAGATTTTATTTTTGTCACCAAGGTGCAAAAAATCACTAAAGAAACATTGACTTTGTAAGGTAGTAGATGGAAAGGAATTTATTACATAAGCACTTGTAAAAGTTGATCTATCATGAATTATGGTAAACACTTGCCATTTTGGCCATTTGCATGAACTTGGGAGGAATTTCAAACATATTCAAGTTGTTGAATATTGACATTGATGTTTTTTTTGCTGGCAATTTCTCCAAATTAAATCCTAAAAAATATGATTTAGACCTATACAAAGGATTTTTCATGGAAAGGTGGTTGAAATTCGTCAAATTTTAAAGAAAGAAAAAAATTCCAAATCACAAGATTTTTGTGATAAGTTCCAACATGTAGCCAAGAATAGAAAAGGATTTTATTTCTTTTTCTACTTTCATATCTAGTATGTAGCAAAATTTGGGTGAATTATTTTTTGGATGATTACCATTTTGAATACATCAAAAAATCCTTTAAAAAAACCCTAATTGACATGCATTAAGTTAATGCTACCTGGTACTTTCATATTTGTATCCATCCATATATAGATCTATGGACCTATTACCAATAACGTATTATTTCAAAAGCTTACATATTTCAATTGGCTTATCCCAAGAATACAAAAAACAGCAATGATGTGTTCAAAATATAACAATGAAATTTATTTTGATCCTAGAGAACAAAAAGAACCCACTTTTACAAATGATATTCCAAATTCAATATGCAAGTTTGGCTTAAATTGAAATGTGGAACATGCCCTTCAATCTTGACATTATAACATGTTGCATTTGACATTGTCAAAATTGACATGAGATAAGTTGTGAGAGCTTTGAAACAATCACAAAGTCACCTAAAGTTTAGTATGCAAGTTAGTTGACATTTAAGATGTTGGGCTTTAATCTTCCCCATACTTGGTTTTTTGGCTATGATCACATGTAAACCAAAAAAGATTATAACCCAAGTTTGAATGTTTAAAATGCCATGTGAATATGAATGCATCAATTGAATATCAAAGCTTTTGTCTGACAAATACATATTAACATATGTTTGACAATCAATATCCTTATGTCTACCTTTTGGATTCCAACTAACCTAAATGAACATGATTGATGTGTATGTTCAATCAAATTACAGACAATATACACTGTAGACATAGGAAGATCCTTTACATAATAAAAATATGTCATTATAGCCATAATAAGATTACACACAAGAAGAAAATTGATTGTGATGATAATATTAAAATTTTACAATTAAATTCTCAATAAAGAATTCATGTTTGACAAACCATAACCCAACTTTCTTTGCTAATCTTATTAAATAACTTACATTGTTCCAATAACTTACATTGTGCTAACCTAGGCTTGATTATCTCCTTCCTTATTTTGGTTTCTTTGAAAACAATGATCAAAACTTGCTCACCCCCACAACACAAGCATTTCAAACCTTCAAAATTGTGAACTTTCTCATCCCAAGTCTTGATCCCAATCCCTTTTTCCTTGACTTAACACACAACCATCCCATGTCAAACCCAACATTGAATTTAAATATTGATTTACTTGTAGGTGAAATTTCACATGCATTTCAATACCATCAATTGCTTTATAAAATCTTGTTACTCACAAGTAGATAAACATGGGCAAATCTTAACCAAAGAAACAAAAAAGAACAAAAAATCATGTATCATGTTGGTCAAGATACAAGTTGATTAGACTAAAAGAAGGTGAGACTAACATCTAGAAATAATGTGGCAATGGCATTTGTTGTGACCAAACCCAACAAAGAAGGAAAAGAAACAAATAGGAAAAATTCAAAATGCCTAAACATCGACCGTTTCTACACAATTTAAGTTGGAATTGTCCTCTTCTTATAACTACCATCTTAAAGGACAACTTACATGGAACCTAAAGTTGCTCCCCCTAAACCAACTCCATTGTTATCATGTTGCTAGGGTTTTAATTAATGGGTGATGTAATTGGGTTTTCTTTGTATGGGAAAATGTTTGGAATTGGTTTTGTAACTTTTGAAGTGCAAGAACTAGACAATTATAATTCATTAAATTTTACATTTTGTGTTTGTTGATGGTTTATCCTTTGCATGTGCCATTTTCCTTGCAATGATGGTATTAAAACTCACAACAAAAATTAAAGTCGAGTTTGCCAATCAAGAGTTTACTTATGTAGAGACCCATAGTTTAACATGTTCATGCTTATGGTAGCCCGGATCAATGTTGGGTGGGTATCATAAAATGGACCAATTACCTACCCAATTTTCAATCTAGTTTTTTCATTGAGAACCATTTTGTATTGCATTAGGTGATATTCGGATCAATAACTACCCCATTTTTTATTACTCGAATGAAAATTGACCTTAAAAATTAGTTCCATTTGAAAAAAAATTTAATGTTAATACATGGGGGGGGGAGGTCAAAGGTTTTAACTAAAGTATAGTTCTGAAGTTAGTGGTATTCCATCTATAAGTTTAAAGCTAGTAAATATCATGTAAGTATTCAAACCTAAAGGCCTAAAACCTCTAGAAAGGATTTGAATTTAGGACTTCTAAAAGGAGGTTAAAAGTTGAAACCAATAGATTATGTACAAGGTTTCATGTGAAAAAGATGTGTAGAACTTTCTTACTTGATGTTCATACATGTTGATAGCTTTAGCTTTAAAGTTGTTAGCATGTGTAATTAAATAAAACAATCCACAAGGCCCTTAGATGTGAAGAGCTCATGGTCTACTTCTTTTGGCCCTTGTACTCATTTGGGAGGTCTTGGGTTCAAAACCATTTAACTTTGAAACCAAGTTTGATCCACGATTATTTTATCACAATGAGGACTAGCCTACTTGAAAACTAACTAGTACATTTTGTTCAATAAGTTGAAAACTAGGATTTTTTTTGAAAATAATGAAATTATTACAATAACTAAACTAGTTTTCCTAAACCCTTTAAAAAAACTAGCCCCAATAGTTCTCTAAAAAAATGTGAGAACCACCCAACACCAATAGGGACTAATGTTTGATAAGTACATGGTTTATCATATATTGGTATAGCAATTATATAAAAATCTCCACAAAATTTTTTATACAAAAAACCATAATGATATAAGACTATAAATATTTTTTAAATTATTAACTAAATAATTTTTTTGGGGTACGAATATAATCAAATTTTATAGTTTTAGCCATGAATATAAATGATGCGTGAAAGCACACTACAAGGTATTTTTTCAAAAGTCACAATTTTAGATTTTATGGGTTAATCAAGTTTTGGTATATACAACTCAAATTCATTTTTAAAAATTTAGCAAAAATGATATGAAAATTTGAAACTTATATTTCAATCCTCCCAAATCTGAAAAGTTATAGCGAAAAATTCATATTCAATCAAATGTGGACTTTGCAATATAAGGTACATCCAATGTCACAATCCAAACTATTAACATTATGAACTTTTTGCTTTTAGTGGTTGAAGAACATGTTTACAACTTTACCACTACATGTTGAAATATTGTAACAATGAACACAAAAGATCAAGTAAGAAAAAAGTTCTTTCATTCTTTTTTAAATGAAGACCTCAAAATTAAAAAGTCCATTAATTGAAATATCTAAATTGATTTTTTCAAGGCTCATATTTTTGGAAGTGTTTTTAAAAAGTTTAAATTAAGATGATATGACCTTGGACATGGAAAAAAATTTGAACTTCAATGTCATTTAGATGTTTTTATTGAAAATACACTCGACTCATACTTTAAAAATGGATATTTAACTACCCATTTTGGTCCACCCTAGGGTGCTTTCATAGTTTCACCTTGATGTAAAGACCAATATTAGCTAGTATTGAACATGAATATTGATGTTATGTGAAAACCCATTATATAGATGAAAATCTTATCCATTTTAATTTTCAATTCACAAAAGAATTCATTTCAAACTATAAAAGTAATCACTAGTGAGGTCAAGATCAACCATGCGCTTCCTAATTCAAAGGTCATGATTTGAAACACATGTTATGAATTATATATTCTTACAAGAACACGTTGAAATTAAAACTTTACTACAGGATGGATAACCAAATTATTATTGTGAAACTCATAAATTCCAACCCCTTCACTATGTGCCTTCACTAATGAATGAAAAAATGAATGTGCCAAAATGAATGAAATAATTAAGTAGAGATGTAGTGATGATAAAATTTAATTTCACATTAAAAAAATTGTAATTACATAATTAAAGTTTTTTTTTTCAAATAATATCAATTATCACATGCTATCGCTTGAATGGTGTAATTGTTCAAAGTGTTTATAACTTAGGGCATTGGTAGCATTATAACCTTCACATCATTTCAAACCCCCCATGAAACTTTTTCACTCCAATCTAAGTCATAAAAAAATTGCTGAAATTCATTACATAAGTTGTTGAACATGATCCGTGACATAAACTTCATGATCTTTATATCAACAAACATTTCCTAACCATCTTTCCTTGATGTTACCACAAATTTTGTGATAAGAAAACCTTTGAAAATATAAAGAAAATGCAATTTGGTTTTTAATAACCTAATGTGATCCCCATATAATGTTACATCAAAAAGTAAAGTGCCAACTAGACTAATTACACCATCCAAACAATGATTGAGTTTTAACTTATAACTTTATTAAGAGGAAAAATGTTGCCCAAAACCCATGATACTTTACTATTGCCAAAAATTGGTGAAAGTAGAAACACTAATGTAAATTCACAATGCAACCCTCTACAAAACCCAATTGCACTTCGAATCTACTAGGTGAACAAAAGTAATACCAAATGTCCAACCAAATAAAATTGAACTTTCATCATGAAAGAATGCAATCTTTGGGGCCAACAACTTGATGGTCATCTAGAACATCATGAATGTTGTTGATCTCAATCCAAAATTACTTGTCTCTTGAATTTAATAAATTTTTGAATGTAAGTTATTGATCAAGTTTTTTTGGCTGCAACAATCCTATCCCAATTGACGATGTCGCAAAATTTACATTCAATAAATATTCCATGGCAATAATTTAAATGGTTCAACATCTAAAAGGAGCCAAAAAGGAGAATGATCCTCATCCCTCATAGGTTGGTCAATATCAATAATTGAGAATCAACCACATCCATGTTTTTGTATCACATTATCTCATCCCTTTGGTTTTTTCAAGCATGCCTACTTATCACCTCTTTTAGGCAACTTTTTGTTTTGTAGAAGATGGACACTAAAACTTGAGGTATGAAGTTGATTAATGTGAAGTTCCTAAATGTTTTTTTGTAGGCTATGTGAGGTTGAATTCAAGGACTAAAGTTGGTCAATTTGCAAAAAAGACATTGGGCTCACAAATTTCAACACAAATTTTTTCTTCCAATGATTTTTTTAATTTTGATTCTTGATAAGACAAAAAAGTCAATGACCAAGAGAGAAAAATATAAAAGAGAAAGATAGTGGTTAGGGCAACTTTGCTAATATCTTTGCATGGTATTTTTTTTTCATTCTTTGTTATAGATTTCCATGTAAAACAAAAAACAAGTTCTAGAATTATCAACTGACATGACCTTACAAATTAGACCATATATATTTTACCTTTTGTATTACATCTCCAACACTAACATCATCACATAATCAAACATTTTGTGTTCACACCCATGCTAGAATTCTACCCAAATATTTGATAGTAAAACACTTCATTGTCCATAATTCACCACACCACCCACATTGTTTGTGTCTTAGATAGCATTTGTAAAATAGTTAGCCATTTGAAAGCTTAACAAAAACACCATAATGGGAGTTGATGTTATTTAAACCTTAGTAATTTGATTGATTACAATTTATTGCAAGTTAAATATGTATATCCCTTGTGGTCTTTTGTCTTCCTAATGATCTAAGTTCAAATTCAAATGCTTGTATTTTTTTAGATTTTTCTTGTTTCTTTAGTTGTGCTTTATGCAACAAGCCTTCCAAGAAATCAGAATGGTCTTGAAGGTCCTTCAACTTCTTGCCGCTTGTTGCCACCTCATTTTTACATTCAATAATCTTGTTTCGATTTTTCACGATGTCACACTTCAATTTATCGAGCTTTTGATGTATTGTCTATATTATGCCCAAATTAAAATGTGTTACCATTTTGAAAATTAGATTCAAGAACTCAAATTTGTCATTATAAACATTTTTTCCCCCTAGCTATAAAATTTTTAAAAATTAAAATAATAGAGCATAATAAATGATTTTTTTTTTGTTTTTGTGTCAAGTTAGTTAAATTTCTAAACCATCCAAAACGTACCTAATTAATTTACTAATTAAGTTATTTCACTTATATTTTAACATAATAAACATCTTACCAAAATGTGTTTATTAAGCCGTTGATTAGCAACTTCCAATCGTGATATGTTATCCGTCATTTCAAATGTCTTTTTATCTTTCCAAATTGCCTTATTGTGTTCCAATTTTATATGAGCAATCATTGTTTGGAGCCTTTGGACTTCTTGTGCACACACATCTCGTTCTACCTTTACTTCCTATACTGGACCAACAAGGACCCTTTCATGGAAGTTGTCAATTAATTTCCTTGTTCATGCATATCCTTTAGCTTTTGCCTCTTACATCAAATCAAAATCCCTCTCATTGAAATTGTTAAATAGATTATACTTAATAAAAACTTATATACAAAAATTTGGACATGAGGAACTACAATTCAAAAACAATTGTTCCACACATATGAACCTTGTTGCTAGTTTGTTTTTATAAGTATCATGTTATTCATAGATGTGAAACCATTTTTTAAAAATCATTTTTTATTGCCAAAAATGCTTCCATATGCACTATAATTATGAAATGATAGCCCAAATTAGGATATTAACCATCAAATTACGTATCAAATGTGAAAGTTTCAATCCTTTACATTCAACACATTAAGATGTACTAAAGAAAACTATATTGGTCAAGACTTGTATGAATTACATGAATTTGAGAAGTTGTTAGAATGAGCAATTAATGACAATGATTTTTTTATTAATGAACCCAATTATTTTACTATGGTTTAAAATCTTACTTGAGTCCGTGAAACATGAGGGTTTTGTCGAAGCCTATGGATTTCATCATGATTGGTGCTAAAAGAAAAATTCAATTCTTCCAATTGAACCTTCAACCCTATACAAGAAAGTTCTAATGTCAATAGTAAACAAACCAAATGTCTTTGGAGATTTATATTAAATCAATATTCCATGCATTATCTTTGCACCTTTTTTTCAAACATGGCTATTAGTAAGAGTAAATTTTTTATTTCAAAAATCATGGAATGTTTTTCATTTTTTAGATAAAAATGTTCATTATGGAAGGTTTCCCAAACAAATTAAGAATAGTTTTTAGACCTAAAAGCATTTTATTACATTGAAATATATTAGTGCCCTCTTGGGATGGTGATTATGTTTGTTTTTGGAACATTAATATCTCAAGAAATCACCCATCACCAAGGCTATTTTCAACATGGGTTGCTTACCTTTAAAGTTATACAAGATTTGTTGAATCTTACCTAGTTAAGCTATATCTAAAAAGACTTTCAACTTATACAATTACCCTATGATACCTATGCACATTGTAATGTTTATGCCCTTTGAACTTGCAAAAAATATTCATATGTACACAAGTCTTGCAAATTAAATATATTATAACTTTTTGATAAATATTGTAAAAGGTTTTGTCATTGTAATTGCCCAACCAAAGGAAGGGACATTTCAATCACTTTTGACTTGTAAACACAAAGAATTGATGGAATTGCCAACTTTAGTGGATGGGGCACAAAAAATCACAAGCCTTCGATCTTGGCTTTAAGTTTTGTCAAACTTCCTGTTCGAGGAGCATTGTACCCTTGAGCCTCCAAGGTTTCAATATCATTCTCCAGTTTCCTATACATTAACATAACTTCCAACTAAAACGCATGTGCCAAATATAAAATGATCAAAATTATTTGATAGTAATCTTTTCATTTGTTGGCATTTGTTTGAAGTTTTTCAAACTCAAAATTAGAGCCCAACATTGACTTCTATATTCCAATGAGAATGAAAGATTTAGAAATGAAATTTAAACAATACAATTGTGCATATAGAGTAAGTGAATAGATGGCATTTTATAAATTATCAATATATATGATAATAAATGGGCTTGAAGACATATTTTGGGACCTATTTTCTTCTTGTACATAGCTTGCATGGACTTTGTGAAGTCTTAAATGATGGATTTGATGTATGATTGCTTGCTTCAATAAAATGATCTCCTCCAACAATGACTCTTGGTCTCTTGAAGAGATGTCAAAGCGTCGTTTTGAAATTGTGGGAAACATTTGACTTAATATATATTTTTCATTGCCTTATGAACAAACTCATGTTAGATTGTTCAATCTTAATTTCATGTTTGGCAAATGTTGATTTCAAATGTTACATTAAAGGACTTTAATAACGACCCTCATGCTCATTAACTTGAAGTTCAATTTTCAACTTTTAAATGTATGCATTTTGTCCATTTTCCATTTTTCAAAGAATACTAGAAGTAATCTTGAACAAATGCTACTTTGTTTCTACAATGGTCTTCTCAAAATGAGTGAAAATAACTTGTTTACCAAGATAACACTTGGAGATTTTTCATCAACATGGTTTCAAGAATATTCATTTCAATTAGGGTTTGATAAAATTGGTATATTTGTAAGTTAAATGAAAGGTTTCAAATCTTCATATACCCTTCTCAATCACATAAGTAATAAACATATAGGAAGTGGAAGTGTATATATATTTGCATTGTGAAACCATTACAATGTTATAAAGCGATGATGTCCATAAATTAAGAATTCATGTTCATTGATATTATTATGGTATTGTTGGTGTAAATTGTGTTTTGTATGATTTTCAAATGAGTTCTACAAAATTTTACTTGAATTATAAATGTTAGTACTTCAATCATTATATTATTAATTTCTTTGTCATCTAAATCTTAGTCTATTATTGGGCACATGTGTTTTTGGTATATTCGTATATTGAAATTCATCCTATATTTCAAGACTTACATGAATAGAAACCAAAATTCCCAAGTAAATCATTGTTGTGATTTCAAATTTTCATTGCCTTCCAAAGAAAATGTTTAATATTATATGTTTATTTCACCCAAAATGAGTAAAAGAAAAAGCATTGAAAAAGAATGGTTTGAACTGCAAGCATTTGGAATTGTTAATTATATTTCCCTCACATTGAATTGATTGAATTGAACCATTAGAATTTTACAAACTCCTAGCTAGATGAAATCATCAAACATTTGTGAAAACCTAGAAGTTTCAAATGTTTTTTCATTTAGGTGAAAGTGAACAAACTCAAGATCAACATAGAAACACAACATTTTAATGCCAAAGGTTTCGGATTATGGTAGGGAAAACCATGGATGCAACTTTGTTCAATGTTGAACACCACAATCACTTCCCCCCCTCCAAAATGACAAATATTCATGATGTGTCCACATGGAAAAATAGATAAATAAATAGTTCATTAAATAAAGTCATGTCATATATTAAAGTGCATCACAAGTCACAACCTCAAATGGTTGCTTAGGGGATGCAACAATATATTGCCTTGATAAAACTTTTTATTTATTATTGAAAAAGTAAATGATCGGTTAAAAGTTGGCTAATTACACATTACACATTTTTCAACATCGTAAGGGCTCTTTCAAACCTAACATTTTGAATTTTTTCATCCAAATGGCTTTAAAATATAACATAACACAACTTGGTTTATGGTTCAATGGTTTGGTTGTCAACCATATCCTATAATTTGTTGTGTCAACATATTGCATAAACTTTTTTTTTCTTACATTATATTCAATAATATTATTTTGTCCTTTTAGTGCATGTGTTTTTTGTGCAATATCGAAACAAAGTTGTATTACCTTTATCAAAGCCTTTCAACATAATTTAAATTTTTTTATTACATTTCACTACCTTTCATTTTTTGCATGGTTTCATGTCAAATTTAGATACTTATCATCATAGTACCATTTCAAGTCATGGAAATGCATGCATCTAAATCGAAGAATACAAATTGTTAAAAGGGCAAATCTTAAATTAGTTACTCTAGAAGGCAACCTAGTAATTTCAACATTGTTGATAATAGGTTCTCCTACTAGTTCCACTAATTTAGTGAATGTAATGTCATCTCAAATTTTGCAACTTCTCACCATCAATAGTTGTGGAAACCTAGAAGCAAAATTGCCTCAATACCTTTTGATATGTGAATCATGAGCTTTGAACATAAGTGGCATATCCAAAGCATTTATAAAAAAAGAGCACATAGCTCTTCCTTGAACACTTTGATCTCACAAAAAGAATGCACCTATGTGGTGTGCATCTATGGTGCAATCTCAAGGGTCATGTGTCTATTGGAAATGGTGATAAGGGAACATAACAAAGGATGCAAGTTAGTTAGGCTTGTTTTCATATGGTGGAAATAGTTCTTTTAAAAACAATTGTTAGAAATATGCACATAATAAGCTATTTTTTCTAGAAAGTAATTAATTAATTATTCTAAATCTTAGTGTCAAATTCATCCTTGTACTATGGTAATGATTTTTTCTAATCATTATTATAATTGTTGTTCCAACTTTTATGGACCTAATTTGGAAAACAATTGGGTCCATGACTCAAAAACGTTTTCGAAAAAACATAAATCAATTGCTCTCATAACAAGATATCTTCATGGGGTTTTAAACCTCTAAATTGATTTTGTCTAAAAAAATTGATTTTAGAACCATTATTCAAATTAACTTTAATGTTATAAATTTTTAGATGTTTTTGCATGATGTGTACATTCAAGCTAAGAGGAGCCAATGGAATTGTTATCAAAAAGTTTGATTTTCATGTTTTAGTGTTAAAATTGTATTAATTTTGTGAACTTCTTTAATGTGTTTACATAACAATGTTTCAAATATATTATGGAAAAATGTGGAATGATTTGGAATTTGAATTTAATGAAGATAAAGTATTCAAAAAATTCCTAAAACATTTTGATTAGTGTTTTTCATTGTTTAATGGACTCTTAAATAATTCCTAAATGATTTGAACATCAAATATTTTTGTAGGCTTCTTTAAACACATCTTTACATAATATTTATAGTGCAAAATCTTTTTGAGTCATAAGAATTTCTAAAATGATATTCTAGTTAAAAAATGAAATATTTTTCAAATATTTTAAGAATATTTTGGAATAAAAAATCATTAAAGGTCCATTGTTGGCTCCTTTTAATTTGAATGTACCTTGATGTCCAAATTTCAATAAAATGTTTCAAAACTGAACCAAAGGCATTAAAATTTTCAACACATGTAATTACATTTTTCAATATTATCCACCATTAAATACAAATTTATCCATAAATTCATTTAATATTACGCCAAAAATGACATTCTATGATTGGTCCTTTTCTATTATACTAGTTGTCTATGCCATTTGTAATCAAATTGAACCTGTCATTTATGCCACTTGCAGTCATATAGGACTAGTCATAAAATGCCATTTTTGGTGCAATGTTATATACATGTATGTTGTTATTTACAATTTACAAGGTGGATTATAAAATCGTGTCAATGTGAATTTTTCATGGGGCATAAAACTTGGAGATTCATTTTGGGTAGCTAAATTAAGTGGAATGAGAGGCCTTGGCTTAACTTAAAGTCCATTTTATAGCTGATTTCGCCTTCAATGTTGAATTTAGAAAAACCCAATCATTTAAAAATGGTCTTTCTAAGTTGATGGAGTTGTCACATTAAGTGGGTCATATTTTTTGAACTTTAATATAAAATTGTTTAAAATTATTTAAATCTTTTGAAACATATGAAAACCAACACAACACAAAATTAAGTATGTGGCTATATATACATAAGAAATTGAAAGGTATTAAGGTATTGGAACTTGGCTAATTTCCATGGATAATTTGAATTTTGTGTAGTATTATTTTCAAGGTTAATTTATTCACACAAACATTAACCTTCTTTGTGACTTTTTTTTATTGAATATCATGCATAATGTTATTGGTGCCTATATTATTTTGGTTAGACATGTGTAAAGATTAATGTCATTAAACACCCAAAAATAAAAACATGTTTAGTTATGTGTCAGGAATTTTCTGTTTGTTACATGTTTACATCCTAATTATTATAGGATGTTAGCTTGGAACTAGTTCTAGTGTGAATGTTGTTCTAAATATTTAGTGTATGGGATATAATCCCAAGTTTTGTAATTTCAAATCACTTTGGGTGATTTGAGATTGGATGTGTTGTACCATTCAAGTTAATTTTGTGTTATTTGTTGGATGTGTGTTGACAATGTTGGTCGTAGGCACTGACATATATAAGAACACCAACATCAATGGAATGTGCATGAATTGTAATTTTATAAATTTATTGAACTTCCAATATTTCCAAATTGAACAAAAATAATACATATAGTTTGGAAAATAAATTTAAGGCAAAGGAACTCTCATAAATATCAAAAGATTTGACACAATACCATTCAACAAGGATAATAGATATATGGATAAAAAAAGGTGTACATGAACATTAAAATCACGCACACCTTTTTGGAACACAAGATTCATTTTCTAGTTGGATGTTGAAAGAAACCTAAACAAAATATTTCAAGACTAGATCTTTGGTCATAGGCATCTTTATGAATAATGGCAAGGGCATGTGTATCCATTGATTGGCTATGTTATGCATTATTGAGGCATTTGGTTGTAAGTGATTGTTGGGTGATGGGCATGCTTACCCTAAGAATGAGAGAACGACTTCTTCAACTCTGTTTCCCTTTTAAAGGGGATGCTTCTTCAAGTGGCATTAAAAGTTTATTGTTGTATATGCCATGAACAAACCTCAAAAGTGTCATTAATTAAGACTCCATGTTTCCTATCATGTCTTCTATTTGGGCTTGCTTTTCCTCAAAGGAATAATATAAGTGAGAGAAATTTTAAGGAGTTTAAGAATAAGTTTGCTTGATGCCTTGATCATAGTTTAACAAGCTAGTCAAAGGGGTTATAAAGCTTGAAAAAGCTACCATGATACCATGTTAAATAAAACACTTAGAAGAAAATTCTACTATATTTGGAGGGCACCTTATATCCATGATCAATATCCTTCCTAAAAAAAAGAGGGATATTACAACTATAATTAGAAAGTGGGAGGGGTCATAGGCATACAATGTTAATGATCCTTCCCACTATTTAAAGGACTAAGAACCCTCCCCTTCCTACTCCTTGTGATCTACTTATGTTTAGGTTCATATAACCTTTGCCTTGCACATAAAAATGTAAGGCCATCTTCCAAATGGATTTTGGAAATGGGCAAGTTATATTGTACACCATTCCAAATATTCAATGCAAACATTTTGGAGACAAGTGTATGGATATAAGGCTTTTGAGTATGTCTTAACAATGAGTGCACAATGGGAATATCTATTGTGAAAAAACTAGCTAGCTACTAATTTGGCAATTGAACTATTAAGCTTTTAAATGTTGTTTGAAATATCCTCCATATCCTCATTGCTCTAAAACACCAATGTTTCGGCTTGCTCTTTCATTTTCCCTTACTAATTAAAAATTGGCATCTTTGGCCCCGATTTCATGAACAAGGAAATAGGGCTTTTACAAAATTTCCTCCATTTTTTCATAGTAAGATCATTTTCCAAACCCCTTGAGCTCAAATCTCTTACCTATCAAAAGCTTCCTTTTCAACTTTGAGCACCAATTGTTATACTAGCACCCCAATATAACTTTGTGATGGATCAAATATGTTGGTTTGCAACAAAGGGTCAATGTTTTTACACATGTTTAATTATATGTACAAATACAATGATTACTTTCATAATGAAGGTTTTATTTTTTGTCAATCATAAAACTATTTTTTGTTAATCATCAAACATTTAAAATTTTGATAACCCATGGGAAGGGGTTTCAACTTTCCATAGTTTTGACCCGCTTTTGCTTTTCAAAAAAAATAGTGGGTTTGGTTTTTGGCATTTTAAAGAATTTTGGTAGGTTCTTGGAGTGTGGGTTTGAGCTCAATTCTTGAAATTCCTAAACTTATGATTTTGGTCTTGGCATTTTTGTCAAATTCAATAACTTCAAGCCCATTTCAAAAGTTGGGTCTAGTTCCATGTACACACTACACACTCTACATGACTAAAAAAATGTATAAATACGAAGTTCCACAACAAATAAAAATTGGGAATTGTATAAGTATGGAGTTTACAACAAATTAAAACCAATCATTTACCTAAAGATTCAATCTACTTGCTAATTTTTCAAAAAAAAAATCAACTTGAACTTGAACATATGTTCAATTTTATTTTTTTTGCAATTTCCATTTTGGTTTTAATTGGACAATTCTAGCAAAAAGCTAGTCCATGATTTTCTTTTCGTTCCAATTCCACAAAAAAGGTATTGGTTTGGGTCTAGATGACAAAAACCTAAATTGTAACCATTAGGTTTAACACCACAAACCAATGAACTTGCCAACATTAGTTTTCACCTTTTGATAAGGTTGTATATATGCACATATAAGGGGACATGATTTATGACGTCTTTATTTTAGATAAACTATTGCTATTTTAAAATGTTGTATTTGTGGGTGGTGGGAAGGTTGAAAGTTTTAGGCAAAGAAGACCTATATAACATTAACATGTTGAAGGAACATTATTCATTCTACATTTGGCACCTTTATTTATTTATTTTGAAAATGAAGCACATAGTTACTAGGTTGTCCAAAAGAACATTGATCCTTGGGATGTCAACTTGTTAAACATCTTAAATTAAAGTGTGCATATTAAAAATGTGGATTGGGATGGGACATTTTGGTTCAAGGACATCCTTACTAGGTTGAATCAAAGGTGGAAAAAATGTCAAGACAATGCCAAGGATGATGCTAAATGTCATGGGAATGACAAGATGATGGGAACAATGATGGGGACAACAAGGGCATTTCAAAAATGTTGTTAAGAACATGGGGGGGTGTGAAGGGTGTTAGGGGACAACGAGCCTATGTCAAAAAGCATGTCAAGCAATAACAAGGGTTCAAGAAGGATGTTGGGGATGTTGAGGTGTTAAGAAATATGTCAAAGGATATTAAGCACATCACAACAAAGTAAGTTAGAACCTTTTTTGAACGAAAAAGATAAATTTAGGTAAAAGCTTTTGAATACATTGCTATTAGGGATAATGCTAAGCAAGGACCTTTAGGTTGTCCGAAGATACCTTATGGACATACAAAGGATGTCCCTTTTAGTAATGTTATGAAACAAATATAACAACCTTATAAAACACATGTAAAATTTTGTTACGATAAGATGAAAAAACTTTGATCGTGTAGGTTATTATTGATTTGAGTGGAATATATGGATGTGGATGAAGCAAGTATAAAAATTGACCACCCTCATGGTATGGTGATGTTTGGTGATGAAATGTGATTTGTCACATTATAGTGCATACAACCAATCATAAACATCATGAAACAAAGTGGGTCAGTATTTGAAGGGTGAGTTATCAATTTTGATTTGGGCTAGTTTGCAAAACATACAACAATGTGTAAGTAAAGCGAGTGTTTGGTTACGGGTTTGATTTGGCCTAGTTTTGTCAACAATACAACAACACAAGCAAAAGAAGTGTTCAATTATGGTTTGACTTGGGCTGGTTTTGCAAAATGTGTAGTGCAACACAAACAAATGTAGTGTTTGGTATGGGGGTTGCTTTGTCACATTACATGGCATGCAACTAACTATAAATGTGTAAAGACACTAACAATCTTACAATGCACAAAAAACCACTTAAGGTAATTAAACCTAGCAATAAATAGTTATAACATAATATGATTTTTGGATTCTCCAACTAAGCACATTTATGAACAACCAAAAGGAGCACACCTTATAAAATTCCCCCAATCTTGTACATTTTACCAAAACAAAACATTAGAAGAACAAGTTACTAGGGTAAAGTTGAATTCATTTGAACTATAACTCTTTCATTTCTATGCCTGTCAATTCTCTAAATATATCTTCCTACTAAGTAGTGTAGTAAATAAGCTCCAATCTTTCTTAGAAATCCTAGTTCCTATTGTACAATAATGTTGAAAACTAGAATCTAGAAGGTTCAAATCAAAATTTTGAAAATAAAATTTAGATGAACAAAAATCAAATATGAAAATAGATGTAGTTCATTGTGAAAATCAGAATTAAAGTGCCACGTGCATTTGATGAAATAGGAACCAAAATCCTAGATAAAGTTTACAATGAGAGGTTGAAACAACTCCTATGTACTATCATTGGGTCCAACAATTGATGCAAGCCTACACTCATCTACACATGTATATGAAACTACAAGGCATACCCTATAATTAGGTTGAAGCACACATCCCCTACTTGTTGGAGGCTAGGGCCACCCAAGTGCATTCACACTAATAGGTACCGAAGTAGTTGTAACCATTGAATAATATTTCATACTTTAAAGTGGTAATTTAAGTTGGTGTTGAATTTTTTGTATTTAGTTATATGACAACATTCACAATATCATGGGAACATATGAATAAAATTGAAATCAATATAGCGAATAAAAATATCCAAAAAAACTTTAAAATAGATTAACCAATGCTTTTGAGTAGAAAATGACTTGAAAATTTTTTAAATCACGCATTTTTGGCGAATTCTTAGAATGAACCTTTTAAAAACTTATAATTTTTTTATAAATTAAAAAAAATCAGTAAATTCAAAAAATATTTTCAGATATTCTAAAATAAACAATCACTTGGGCGGCGGGGGGGGCAAGGTTGGCTCCTATTAGTATGAATGGACCCACCTAAAGCTTGATTAACAATTATTAAAACTCGTTATACCAAAACTTGCAAGGGTTATACACTTAACACAATTACAATGCATATGATAATATGAATTTAGGTGTAATTCAAAAATTCAAACAAACAAAAAATCTAGATGAAGTACTCTATCCAAAAGGTGTTCAAATCAAGTTTGTAGCATCAACATCCCCAAGTCTTGGGATTGGTTAACTATAAATGTAATGGGTGGGGTTTTGCTTTAAGATTTTACATTTTTAGAAGTGAAGAACTATGAGATGATTACATCAAACTATGCAAACCAATTATATGTATGGCAATGCAAAAGATGGCTTGGATGGCATGTTTCCTATTCAAAGAATTCAAGTCTTTCTTCAAGAGGTTTAATGCAAAGTGGAATGTTTCTAACTAGTCCTCATCTATTAATTTGGGATTGCATGATTGACATGTGACTAACTTAGAAACAATAAAGTAGACATAGTAGTTTGGTTTAGAGATGATCAACTTGCTTTCTTTTGTGCATCACATGTTGATCTTTAACCCCTAAAAGTATCTTATTTCAAAATTTTCAAATTTACATTAAGAAAAAAGGATGTGCCTATGATTGGAATTAACTACAATATATGAACTAAATAAATTTTTTAGAATTTAGATGGGTAGCCTTGAGATGTTAGATCAATTGTTGACTAAGCATAACATCAAATTAAGGGTTGAAGATTGTAAAGTTATGGCCTCTTATCCCTAAGGCCATGGATGACAAGACTCAACCTTCCAAAATTTACCAAGCAACAGATGATAGGGAGAAAGATGCAAATGATTACATATCAAATGATGTTAAATTGATCATAATTAGCATTGAGGAACAATCTTATGTTACAAATATATTTAATGTAGTAAAAATAATATTATGTAGCTATCATAGATGACCTTAATGGCAAATTAGAACATGAGCATCGATAGTATGCAAATATCCCTCAAAGTCTTATTCTAATAAAAGGTGAGCCTAAATGAGTCAATGCGCCATGATTCAATAATTCATGTTGCATACAACTACATGACTACAATTGAGACATAGTTGCAAAATTCTCATTCATAATATTGAGTTTTTGGGATACTATAATCGATTCCTAAATGATTATAATTCATAATTACATAAAAAGTTCCAAACCTTTCCAAATTTAACCCATGTTTCCATGAACTCTTACAACTTATTATGAATTGAAACTAAAAACAAAAGACCTTTTTATTGAAGTCGACAATGGGGGACACCATGATTTTTTTCTCAAGTGATAAGGTGACACCCATGAAGATTTTGGGGGATGATAAGGTCATTAGGTAGCACTAAAGAAACACCAAAGGACATTAAGCAATGCTAAAAGATGATGTTGGGACATGCATAGTACTAAGGAAATGTCTAGGATGTTGATAAACATTAAAAAAACATGATAAGAAAAATAAAATTACTTGCATTTTTAAAAACCTATTTGAATACATATCAAACATGTGGTTCTTCAATGTCATTGTAATTTGGTCAGAGAACATGTTCATATTGATCATTAAAATTATTACTTCTAAGCTTAATATATTAAAGCATATTTTATTACCACTTTTCATTTATGATGCAAATAAATTGCAAGGATTTTCTGTTTAGTTTATCATGCTTTCAACTACACAACATGAAAATGAAAATAAAAAGGAATAAAAACAAAAACAAGAAAAGGACCATGATTAGGAATACAAATACAATCACAACCAAGAACACGAAAAAAGTCATGACAAATAACACATGAAGATGAAGATGGTCACAACCAAGAACACACAAGTAAGATCACAACTAGTAACATGAAGAGGATGATCATGACCACGAAAATGGTCGTAACCAAGAACACATGAATATGATCATGACTAGTAAAACAAAGAAAATGATCATGATCACAAAAATGGTCACGAGCAAAAACACACAAATAGGATCATGAGTAGTAACAAGAAGAAGATGATGATGACCAACAACATAAAGAAGGTCACAACTAAAAACACATAAAGATGATCATTATGAACTAGAACATGAAAAGCATGTGATGAAGGGAAGAAGCACCACCATTACTTACAACAAAAACTAATGATTGCAAGCACTCAAAGGAGTAAGAAATTGGTAAGAAAGGTAAAAACTTGTTTGCATTTAAGAACACAAAGTGAAGCATGAATTGAGAACACGAAGGCAATTTACCTACACTTGCAACAAAAGGGAAGAGGAACATTTGAAGGTGAAAAGCACCCCAATGACAAGGTCATTGAGCTAATGAACAAGAGGATCACAATTGGATCTTGAACAAGAACATATGAATAGGACCATGAACAAGAACACAAACAAGATCACCATGAAGAGGAATAAAATCACAATCACCACCATGAAAAGGAATGGGAGTTCTGCAAGAATAGAAACATTGCGCCCCAACCCTTGACACAACATTGATGCATGTTCAAAGTTTAAGTTCCATGGAACTATCATGCCCCCATGAGTATAGATAAGGAAACCCTATTATTTTGTTTAGACAATCATCATTGGCTCACATGTGAATGTTAAAATGAATGGAACTCTTCATTTTCACCTTTGCCCATTTTGGTTATAGGGTAGGTAGCATCTAGATGTCAAGTTTAGATTGTCCTTTTATAAATGGCAAAGTGTACGAAATAGCAAGCCAAGTGTTTTATGGCTTAAAAGGAAAACCAAAAAGGGGAAACCTAATTTGCAATCGGTCACCATTGCCTCAAGTCATTATGAACATGATTAACAAAAGAGGTTAACAAAGGCGCACACTTTGTTTTGCAAAATGTAAATGTTTTGTTTATTTTGATTTATATTTTGTGGGCTATAGATGTCCAATTTATGAATGCAGGAAGGGAGTGGGGTGCATGGTTTACAGTGAGTTTTTAGTGTTGTGTGGTGTGTGTTTGCTTCCTCCTAATGACAAATTCAATGCCTAAGGTGAATGATTGGTGAAGCAAATTCTATTGAAATGAGAGATGTGATTGGGATAAAGGATTTAAGGAGGTGGTTTTGTAAATATTCTGTTTTTTAATTCTTTGTATGGTTTTGGTGCAAACAAAAGAGGTGTCTTTGAAACAAATTGTGTTTTTGTCTCGAAGTAATTAGGTTATTTGAAAAACTTTCATTACATTTTTAAAGCCTAAAAATCTATTAACAAATTGCTTTAATAATCATGGGTGTGGGAATGAGGAAATGATGAAAGGTATTAAGTAATGTTGAACATAATAAGGAATTAACATGTTGTATCTACATCTAACAAGGTTTTATCACCAACTTGTCTATGGGTTGGGGTGTTGAAAATGTGTGAAGGTGTGTTTTGCCATTTTTCAAAATCAGAAGTGTGGTGATCAATGTTCTATGACAATTTTGAAAAACCTGTGTGGAAATTGAGATAAAACATTTGTAGGGAATGATATTTTGGGAATGCTTTCAAGAAAAGGAATTTGGAAAAAAATTGTGGAGGTTGTGTCTCATGTTTAATTTTTGTGCGGGGAAGGATTATATGAAAAATTTAATGTTTGGGATGTTATATTTGCCAAGCTTCATGACTCCAACAAGTTCAAAGAGAGAATTCCAAAAGGAGATTTGATCTATCACCACCCATCTCTTGATTAATTTAATTGTTACATGTAACATTTAATCTTCAATCACCAATTTACTTACCTTACCCCTAGAACACTCACAAAAATCTCCTAGCATATATGAAAAGCACCTTATTTTTGTGAATATCCCTTTCCAAAAAGGAGGGATGATATGCATACTACTTAAAAGTGGGAGAGAAATAACACCTAAATGTATGCATTATTTCCCTCCAATTATTAAGGATTAGGGCGTTATTTCCCTCCACTCATAGGTAGTAGGTCCATCGTCTCCTAAGCCTTGTCAACTGCATGTGTTGAGAGGTTCATGATAACATTTGCCTCATGCTTTACAATGGGAAAAGCCCAGGATTGGTATACATTTGCAAAATTTGGGCTAGACTTGATTACCACCTTGGTTGGCAATCATTGTGAGGAGGTTTATTAACTGACAAAAAACTGTGCATTACTTGATTCCTACAACTAGTGGAACTCCATTTCTGACCTGACAAGGCCAGAAAAGTGTAAAGTACTTGAGAGCCGACTTCACTGATGAGGCTGATACGCACACACCTTGGCGAGAACTGTTGGCAAGAACCAGTTACAAAAGAATCTTCAAAAAATGTAGACTCATGTGCTCTGAAGTGACACCTTTACATCTGATTTACAAATTGGTGAATGTCAGGTTGTGGTACCTCAAATCCAAAGACTCAAGAGCAGTGACAAGCTATTTCTCTTCCTAATCACCACCGACATCAGATTGGGTGCAATTCAGGAGCTATACAATATTGAAGGCAACTAAACATTCCCATCTTACAAATTCCACTTACCCAACCCATGGTTGACTTCCCGATAGCCAGAATTCCTGGCCCTAAGCATTTTTTTGAACACTTCCATATCTCAAGGTTCCTCACAGGAGTTCAGAAGTCAAGAGACATTGCAATTCACAACAGAGAGTTGGGCAGGTAAACTTTGGAGCAGGAGACTGCAAGCTACTTTAGTCCAGACCCATTTGTTAGTGGAAAGACAGGATCAACCAAGAACATATCCATCCAAGCTGATTTGCAGCTTAGACCTCCAATTTAAACTACCCTAGAGAGCAGCAGCAGCTTGAGAGCAAGCAATTTTCAGCTGCAAGAATGATCGAATTTGATATGGTACATTGTTACAAAGGAAACAATGTAAGAGCACCTTTATGTCACCACCAATGCACATGAGCCTCAGTTTCCAGCTCACATAAAACAAGATGAAAAAGGTCCAAAAATCGGACCATATTTCCAAGCATGAATTGTTGATTGGCATCTAAATGCTCTTGTCAAAAGCCCAAAAACACCCAGTCCATAAAGCCAAATGTGCTCTTGCATTCCTCCTGTCTAAAGTTTGAACTGCAAATTGAACATGATAACACCAAAACTTTGCTGCTGCAACATAAGAACAAAGCAAGAACAGATCACATAATCTTACCATTCATGTCTGGCAATCAAGTGATGAATCATGTAACACCTTGGAGCGAGCTCATCACACTATTGAAATGGAGTTCAGAGCAACTTGTCTCTCCCTCCTACTCAGCAAATGTACATTATGGTCCTCAGCTAACTTACTGCCATCCAGATCCCATCTTCCACCGCAACCAGAAAAATTACAAGCACAATCTTCCTACCAAATGGAGGCTTTCTCTAAAGAAAATTGACATTGCACCACCCAATATACTGGTTGCCTCTCATCTTCAGTACTTCAATCCAGTGACTTCCTCCAATCAAGCCTACTTGGAGGGAAGATTGACTTCATACAACCTTGAATTCCAGCACTGCTGCTACATCTTTTTCTCCAACACACATGGATGGTGATGATTCTTGAGCCAATCTTTACATGAGATAAATCTAATGTTCAAAATGCAATTCAAGGCAAATCTCAAGGATGCAAGAATCATGGCAAAAAAGCCAAACCCTCAATGTGATGCAATCAATCCAGCTCAGTGCATTATCTTTGTGCAGATTGAAGTCTCTTTTGTTGATGGCTGGTTGCTTGATTCCATATAAGCCTCAGAAAGCCCTGCCACAAAGCTTGCTACAGCAACAGCAGCCTGATAAAACAGTTTTACAATAATACCCTGTCTCAGGTGATTGCTAGCGTTCGTTCCGCTTTGAGAAATTTGGAGGGTTGGTTGAACCATCCCTGAACAATCTTGTACTGAGACTGTTGAATCGATCACGTGAATACTGTCTGGATGCTTTCCTCCAATCGGTACCTCTCCGCATCATTGCAGCAAAGTCTTCATAGCTAATACGACCATCCTTATCTATGTCTACTTCCTGAAGGATGTCTTTGATCACATCAGTCTCATTCACAACCATGTCCTGACCCAGAGCTTCCCTGAGCTCCTCCATCTCTATGTATCCACTCCCATCAACATCAAAGAAGTTGAAAGCCTTATGCAGATGCTCATCATTATCTAAGCGCTGCAAATGAATAGTTGCCGCAACAAACTCACCATAGTCCAGGGTTCCATTGCCATCAACATCTGCGGCTTCCATCAGCAATCGCACCTCTGCTTCTGTAAGGTGGGAACCTATTCGCAGCAACCCAGCTTTCAAGTTCTCAAATGTGATGGCTCCTCTATCATCAGTATCCATCATCTGGAACATTTCCTTCAAACCCTCAATCTCTTCCCCACCCAGATGCTCTGCAATGACTTGCAACGCCTTCTTTTTCAACTTGTTCATCGCTGAGAATTGCTTCAACTTCGATCTTACTGCATCCAAGGGCACGTTTGGATTCTTCTTGGCATTCAGAAGCCATGGATGATCCAGAACCTGCTGTGCAGTGTATCGCAACTTCGGATCTGGCTCCAACATATGCCGCACGAGGGACTTGGCAGAGTCAGACACCTTGGGCCACGGCTCTCGCTTGAAATCCAGCACCCCACGCAGTATCGCTTGTGCTACTCCCTGCTCCGTCTCGGCCCAAAATGGCGGCACACCACAGAGAAGGATGTAAAGAATAACACCCGCGCTCCACACATCGACTTCAGGACCATAGTTCCGCTTCAAAACCTCAGGCGCCATGTAGTAAGGACTGCCAACAATCTCGGAGAATCTCTCACCGGGTTTGAAGAAAACAGAAAGCCCGAAGTCGATGGCTTTGAGAGGCGAATTCTCCTTCTTATTCGCGAAGAGAAAATTCTCTGGCTTCAAGTCGCGATGCATCACGCCTTCCTTATGGCAAGCTTGCACGACTTCCACGATAGTCCGCGTGACGCCGGCGGCAGCACGCTCCGTGTAATGACCACGCTCTATGATACGATCGAAAAGCTCGCCACCTTCACAGAGCTCCATCACAAGATGCACGGCGTTTTCGTCCTCGTAAGCGGCGCGCAGAGTGACGATATGTGGATGGCTAGGCATGTGTTGCATGATTGCTACCTCACGCCGTACGTCTTCCACATCTACAGGAGTTCGAAGCTTGCTCTTGGAGATGGACTTGCACGCGTAAACCGCTTGCGTTGCTTTGTGTGTGCACATGTATGTGATGCCGAACTCCCCTCGACCTACTTCTCTACCAAGTCCATACTCATCTCGCAAGTTCCTGAGCTCCTGATTCTTGAGGATCAAGTTTCCGCTCCCCGGCTGATAGTAACCATCTTGTGCGTAAGGGTTTGGCCTCCTCGGCTTCTTCCTGTGCTTGGGTCCTGCTGCTGCTCCTCCTGGCGCTGTACAGCAGTTCCCCATCAAGTCTCAACCCCCGAATCCGAAGGTCGGAAAAAAAAACAGCTCCCCTCCTCGTTTTGTCGCTCTCTCTCTCTCTTTGTGCGTGCGTGTGTGTCCCTCTCTCGTCTTCTTCTTTCACCTCCCTCGTCTCTCCATTCCCACAAACCAATACCGAAAACTACAACAACAATACAGTCACAGAATCATGATCTCCAATCCATTGCTCGTTGCTTGCTGACACTGCTTACTTGCCAGGCTACTAGTACCATTGGAAAAGTGTTTTTCCAACAGCAAGCTTGTTTCCCTTTCCTCTCCAACCACGGAAAGCAAGCAAAAAACAAACTTCACAAATGCACAACTTTCCGTCATGTAAAACACAAAAGAAGCAAAACCAAAGCTCCAAAACAAAAAAAAACAAAAAAAAGAAAAGAAGCAAAACCAAAGAATCTCCAAAACACAAAAAGAAGCAAACCCCAAGCTCCGAACACAAAAGCAGCAAAACCAAAGTTCCAAGCATCCAAAGCTCCCAACACAAAGAAGAAGCAAAACCAAAGAAAGCTCTAAACAAACCCCACCCAAGCTTTCAACTTTGAACCTTCTTCGATGCAACAGGACTTGCTTCTGTGCTGCTGCTGCTGCTGCAGCAACAACAACAACAACAGCAATCCCCTTGCAACTCCAATCCTCGAGAAAACTCCATTACCCAAAAGCTCAAAATTTTTGCTTCAGTCTTCAGCAACCCAATGATGATTTCTGTTTTTTTTCCCCTTTTTTCAAAAAATTATTTGAAAAAAAAAATCATTGATTTTAGCTATCATAATAAATTTCTGCTTAGTGCTCCCCTCTCCCTTCCCTTCCCTTCCCTGAGCCCTCTCAAAATAATCTCACAACCTTCCAACAAACAAATAAGTGAAAATTACACACAAAAGGCCATTTCTGACTAAAGTTCACTTGCCAAGACATAACACTAAAAAGCAATAAAAGACCCCCTTCCCTACCCCCCCCCCCCCCCCCTCAAATCCCCCCCTTTCCTTCCGTGCAAAAAACCCACACAACCCCCCCTCCAACAACTAAAAT
>Ga0116231_10001014_pt1 | contig 55275 bp, 32 predicted proteins | sample S1TSphgellanicum_2_FD_89695 | JGI IMG/M metagenome (GOLD analysis project Ga0116231, IMG submission 89695) | Host-associated microbial communities from peat moss isolated from Minnesota, USA - S1T2_Fd - Sphagnum magellanicum MG | ecosystem: Host-associated > Plants > Peat moss > Unclassified...
AAATATATATAAAATATATATATATATATATATATATATATATATATATATATATATATATATATATATAAAATTATATAATTATTTTTAAATGATTAATGCACTTATTATGAATTAATTTTTTATTTATTCAAAAATTTTAATTATGATAAATCATAATAGTTCTAACAAGTGACACAATAATATATAATTAAAAAACTAACTTAGGCTAGCTACAAATTACATTATTATTATCATTATTATAAATAACCAATTATGAAGTATTACTATATTATAAGAATTACAAAGAAATTTTTATTTTAATTTTTAATTTTTTTATATTTCAAATTTATATCAATATATATTATTTATTGTTTATTCAATGATTATAATCAATTATTGATATATAATTTTTATTTCAGTTTTATTATTTTATTTTATTATAATAATTAATGTAGTAGTTAGAATGGAAATCTAATAAATTATTGTACAAATGCAGAAATCATTTTTGAAGGAAAATATACTTATTAAAAATATAAAATATTCATTGTAATAGTTCATAAATAGCTATAATAAGTGAAGTAATAATATGAATAATAAAAATAAAATAGTTAACCTTGGTTTACAAATAGCTACAATAATAGTTTAATTAATGTTATTGTCACTATTAAATATTTACATATATTTATTGTGAACTATAATAATAATGGGAATAATTATAATAAAATAGTTAACCTAGGTTAGGTTTTAATTATATTTATAAATTACAAAAAACTAGTACTCAATACTTGTGATTATTAATTATTAGTTACTGAACATTTCAATTATTATATTCAAATAAAATGATAGTTCCCAATCATAAAAATAATTATTTTATTTACAACACCTATGTTTTAATAATAATAATAAAATTTTGTATCCAAATTGAGAAGTTATGTCCTATAAATAGGATTTCTATTTCAAATTATATAATAATCTTAAAATAATGAACAATGTTGATGTAAATATTATCTTTAAAAAAGAAGATACAGTAAATAATTATATGTCTTACTGATTATTTACTTATTTACAGTAGAAGTTTCATTTTTAAAAATATTTTATAATTATAATAATAATTTTATAGTAACATAAAATCATTGTAACATCATTTGTAATTACTTAATTCATTTGTAAGTTAGAATTACAATATTTGCATAATCAATTTACAGTTTATAAATTTATTTTTCATTTAAGTTTCTAGAATAATCATAATTTAATTAAAATAATTAATGTTGTGACCATAACTACATGGATTGTAATACAATAAATTCAAATATTTATTTCTCGTAACTACTTGTCCATAATATATCACTTTTACAAATAATTATAAACGATTATATTTTTTAATTATAAGTTACACTAAATAGTTATTGTTACAATATAGGTTTTTATATTATATAATTTATATTTGTAGAGTAAAATAAATCAATTAATGTAACTAATGTTACATTCCTTTAAAAGTCATTGTAATTACTTCAAATAAAAATTAGTTATAGTAATTTCATAATTATTTTGTAATTGAACATAATTATTCACAATATGTAATTTATAACTTTAAATCTGAATTAAAATTTTGGAAAAATTATAATGTGATTAAAATAATTATTTTTATTTTTATAATTGTCGGAATTACTATATACACTATTTTTTTAAATGTAATTACTTATATATGATACATATTTTATAATAATATTAGATTAATTTAAAAATATTAATATAAGTTCAACATATTATTGTTATTTATAGTTATTTATTATCAATAGAAAAATACATTTATTTGACTGATAAAAAATTTACAATAATAAATGTAATTATGTAATAATTACAGAAATTAGTTTAATGTTGTTTTTTAAATATATAATTTGTGTAATAATTTTTTTTTCTAATAACAATTATTAGTTCATTATTAATTTGAAAATAAATATTTATAATAGTTATTGTTTTAATGTAATAATTAAATTAGTTTACATTAATTATATTATCTATAATTTGACCAAATTTTTAAAAGTAAAGAAATATTTTTATTTATTTATTTATTTATGACTTATGTATTAACAAGTTGTGAATAACTAGATAACTAGTTAGTTAAATATTAAAAAATTATTAATTATGTAAATAGTTGATAATGAATACTTAATATTTGTAGTGTATAATTTATATTTTAAATATATGTTAAATCTAATCATTATTAATTAAATGATTATCTAATCATCTAGTGAACCATGAACTTGAATTGTTTAAACATCTAAAAAAATATTTTAAAAAAACATGAAGAAAGTTTTGAAATTGAAACTTAATTTGTGAAGAAGTTGCGACTTCATAACTTATCCCATATTGTTTATTTTCCATTCTTAATTTGAACATTATATAAGTGAAGAGTGTGATCATCTAATTTCACATTAAAAAATGTGTGCACATGGGATGAGCCATTCAAAAGGCTTAACCCAAAACAATATGTATATATATATTTGCGTAATTTTAAACTACCTACCTCCACAACTTACTTATCTACCAAGTTAAATAGGTGCCTAGTTTGACCTATTTGCTTACTTTTTTACTTAAATAGGTAGGTAGGTATTTAACCTAAGTTTGCAGGCACCTACTTTTGTACCTACGTAGGTACCTGCCAACTTAATATTAATATTTTGTATTAAATTCATTTAAAAGTGCCATGTGGCATATTTACATTAGGCCATGTGTCATAATATAAAACATCCAAGCATGTGAATTGAACATCCCAGATTATTTCAAAATACTAATATTTATTATTTTAAATAATTATATATTGGGACACATGATAGCACACCATTTGCCCTCAATAATGACAAAAACAGTCACATTTTAATCGCATGTGATAATAAGTATATAATGGAGTCGAAGGATGAACTTGAATTTGTTGATTTTTTTTTCATTCAATATCTTTTGTCGTTTGTGACTAATATTGCATATGACTTGTTCAAGGCGACTAAGGGAATTTTAATCACAAATGTCGCTTGCAACTAAAATTTAATTATAAAGATTAGTCGAAAATAAGTGTTTTTCTTCTAATGGAGGGTTTTGGATTTTTTGACTATTGAATAACCAAAACCTTTGCTCTCTATCTTTGGAAAGAAAAATGTAATGATGGTCGGTTTCAAATGCCCCATGAATTTTGCTTTGAAAAACTATGTTTGATGTATCAATACTAGATTTTTTTTTTAAATTTTATTTATGATTGAAATGAATGTAACACCTCTACATGTAAAATGACAATTGAAAGGGTTAACATTGAAAATTTTTTTACCACATTGGAAAAAGAGGAGTCCATTGAGGGTTACTACATAAACTTCTATTTCCATGAAGAAAAGGTTGTGTGTGCATTCTTTCTCCAACCATCTTACCTTTAACAAAATGAAGTTTTGGTGACCAAGGGTATCACAATTAACATCAACATCAACAAATTCATGTGGATTTATTATGTACATAATGTGAGGTGATTTTTCGTCCCTCTACTCTTGGTTCTACAAGGTGATTATGCTTGAAAGCACAAATGTTATCGGTGAAAGAAAAATGCAAATGTATTTCAAGATGTTAGCTTGCGTTTGTAGTTCAAATTAAATAACTTGCTTCCTATGCATCATTTGTGATCAAAATTGATAGATATATTTTTCAAGCTCACACACTCCACATTTTAGGGCTTTATGTCAAATTGTCATTCATTTAAACCAATGTTTAAGGACTCAATACCATGTCCAACATAGTTGCAGACCACTAGTCACTTGAAATATTGTTTCTAACGCATACGTCATTCAAATCCAGTTTGCCATAGCTCACTAGAAAGCTAACTAAAAGGCGCATCTTGCTACCAGTTCCTAAGCTCTGCAACTAAATCAACAAAAAGTTATGTTACAAAACTCGAAAGGGTTTTACAAATGTGATAATTCAACTTGGTTGCAGACCACTAGTCATTTGAAATATTGTTTCTAGCCCATAGGTTATTCAAATCCGGTTTGCCTTAGCTCATTAGGAAGTTAACTACAAGGCGCACCATCCTACCAAATCTTAAGATCTACAGCTAAATTAGTAAAGAGTTATATTACCAAACCTGAGAAGGTTTGTGAGATCTTTTCTAAAGTTCTAACTTCCCAATATTATCACTATTCACTTCCATTCCTCCAAAATTATTACAAGATTTTCATTCTACTTTCCTTTTTTTTCCCACCTCCCAAGATTAATCATTCTTTTCCTCTTCAAGAAGCTTGTGAGAACAAGTATTCAAGATTGAATTGAAAATTATGTCCGGGGAAAGAGAAAGCTCCCAATGATCTAAATTCGCCTTTTAAAGAGAAGGAGAAGGGAGGTGAAAGTAGATCCAAAGCTTGGTGGCCAATGGAATGTTCCAAGCTTGCTGGCCAATGGAATGTTCCATGCTTGCTGGCCAATGGAATGTTCCAAGCTTGGTGACCAATGGAAGGTGAAGGAAAATAATTTTTCATTTCTTCCCATTTTCCCCCCGACAACCTTTACTTAAACCTTTAGTTTTTTTCCTTTGACCTTATAGTTTTACTTTACCATGGTTCTAAGCTGTTACTCTCACCTTTCGTTCATTTTTCCTCAATCTATAAATTATGGTGTCGCGCATGGTCACATCTTACGAGCCCCAAGTCGCACAAGTGAATGAAAAATGGCCTTCAGAATCATCTCAAAATCTGACCCTAATGCAACATCTTCGTGATGAAGAACCCGAACCTCGAAAGGTGTGTGTTCGTCTTAAAATTGAACCCCCTCGAGCCTGGTACTATTGTATTTCTCTAAACTTTCGCACCCTGGTGATCTTGTTGCAAGTTGACCCCGCTTCTGGTGATGAATCCGAGACCATTTGTGAAGGTTGTTACAAAATTGAAGATATTTTTATCTTCGCATGGTCTTCAGTTCCCGACATTGGACACTATTGTTGGTTGTGTTGTCCAATTCGTCGACTACCTCCTAATAGCAAGGTGGACTACCTAGTTCGCACCATTCAACACATCCTAGATTTCCTACAGTTATGAAGTAATACTATGGCATGGCCTAGGATTTTACATGTTCTTACAGCTCCTTGCTGAGCTTATCCCTATTTTAAATAAATATTTCAGTCATTATGAAGTTCCTGTTGTCATTGGCACACTATCACATTATCTAATTAATCGTTAAGTTGTTTGAAATTAACCTTATGTCCATACGACTTGAAGATTGTTTTATCTCTATTGGACCCTTCACTAACATCCTTTCAATTGCTTCAAGAATTTTTAACATCCTTGCTATTCACTAAATACTAGAACAAGACCAAAGCTACGCTAAACATCGCGAATTCTAGTGTCTACTTCTACCCCCAACCCTCTAGAAATTTCTCACCTTTAATTATGCAACAAAGTTCCCAAAACTATGGTTACCGACTTTTTGTTGAAGAAAATACCTAACCCAACACCTTATTCACCAATAATGCATTTCATAAAAGGAAACAACCCCTCCACGCACCAAGTGCATTCATCATTCCCTATGAAGTTGCTAAAAGCCCCTAATAACCTTACCCCATTCAAATAAACCTGATGCAATTCTTAAAAATTGAGACTACTGCACATGGTTGTGTCAGTATGGCTCACACATAACAATCTCTTTTAAGTCTGAGTATCTCAAATACCATTCTTTGAAGGCATTAAATGCCATACATGAGCATTGTAAGCAAAAGCACACAAATAATGAAACTCAATTTGGAGAACAATGTAGGCCATCAAATAACACTTTGCAATGCACCAACAATTGGAGGTAAATAGGAAAGTTCATGGAGAATGCATTTGTAGAATATCAAGAAAATGAACACTTCATCTAGCATATGTTTTGTGTTTCACATTTATTTTTGGAAAATTGATCGCATCATTATGAATTTGGAGATGTGAGTGAGTGTTGCACTTGGATGATGATTAAGGAATTTTGAAAAGTTTCTTGAAGTTTTAACATTTTTAGGCTTTGATCTGGAAGGGTAATGTGAATGGGTATTGTTGATGTGAAGAAGAAGATAATTCCAAAGTGTTAGCATTAGCATTGGACATCCAATTGGAGAGTAATTGTGCTGCCTTGGAAGTAAAAGAGTTCCATCTATTTGATTAACAAGTGACCTCCCTAAGTTGTGAGTCCACATTATAGTCACAATTTGAGGGCAATAGTGGGGAGTTGGGTAATTTCATCACATTTTGGTGAAATATATTGTTATCAATCAGCATGAAATAATGCATCTAGGAATTGGATGATGGGCCACAACACCTTGAAGTGGGGGTGTGGGTGTTCATAAACAAGAATCAATACTTAGGATTGAAAATGAAAAGAAGCAAAAAATTATCCTAAATACACAAGTAACCCACCATGCTTCCCTTTTGACATTAACGACTTATTAGTATTAATATTTTCTTTACATTCTAGGTGGTAGGATTTTTGTCATTGTATTCCTTGTTGATTTTGTGTATTCTAAAAATGAATAAAATCTTTTTGTACACCTTGACTTTTGCCTTTGATTTTAAAAGGGATTTGGAATTGGGGTGCAATCTATAGACCATGATAAAAAGCTACAATCAACATGGGAAAAGGTCAAAGTATTGAGGAGGTTAATGACTTATTTTAGGGTTATGAAGATGACATCACAACCAAAATGGAGGCACTTTCCATTCTTTGTATATGTTTTTACTCTCACTATTCATCAATTATTCATTCTTTGATGTAATCAATGTTTTCATTACATTAAAGCAACCTCCTTCAACCATAAAAATTATGAGTTTTTAGAAATGTCCTTGTGAAACTCTCTGCAATCTAAAAAGTTTTATAACACAAAATGTGTTACCATAATTTTGTATATTTACATACTTAGTACCCCAATGTACTGGATTTATGCAAAAAAAATTTGGTGAATGGAGAGAAAAAAAACTAAAGATAATTGACCAAATTGTGCTTTGAAGGCAAGGGATCACAAGTTGAACATGACAAAATTAATGCAAAAATGACTAAGATTACATATTTCTATGAAAAGAAAGCACACTTGGTACAAACTTTCACTTGTATCATCACACAATTTCAATCAACATATATAAGGGCGGAATAATCTTTAGGATCTACAAATTTAATAAACATTAACATCCATTATCCAAGATTATTCATGACATGCATTTGCCATTTGTTTGAACTAATGGTACTTACATTGTGATTATAATGCAATCTGCATTAAACAATTACATTTTGCTGGTAGCTTAATGACCAATTATCCATGGTGATTCTCATTCAATTTTCTTATGTGGCTACTACAACACTTAGACATGTATAATGAATTGTTTAGTTGAAGACATTACAAACAACCATAACAATTCTTTAATCCTAACTACATCCAACATATGAATGAAAGAACAAAAGTTTATGAACTCCACATCTTGTTTCATGCATGCATATTTTAGTGTCAAATTTGGATTTTATTCTGGGTCCATGTTTTTGTGACTTTCAATATATAAATTTTTCATTGATAGTTAAGTGAAGGTTAAGTGTTAATTGTTTTAAGGCTATAGGTGGATTTGCAACAAATTGATTACAATCTTCAATTTTACAAATATGGAAATCCCTTTCTTCCACTTTCAATAGTGAATAAACATTAATGGAATATATGTATGAATAGATGAATAAACATTGATGGAATAGATAAAAGACTATGTGCATTTGTTGTTATGTGTTTCTAGTCCTTTATAACTACAAAGGTTTCTTATTGGATGCATTGTTTTAAAATTATTCATTAAACACTTCTATAGGATCAAATGTCAATAATTCTTGGACTTTACCTTCAACTTTAGGAAATAGCTGCAATCTAGATAATGTTAAAAAACATGTGAAATCATCTACCTTTTTTGAATTCCTTTTGTAGATTGTAATGTGAAATGGGTTTTTGTAAGGTTCTATGAGCTTTCGTAGGTATGTGGAATGTAGATGTATTACTCGTTTTGTATCCATGGACCCATTCTTGATGCATACATGATATACAAATGCAAGTTGGATTAGTGCAATTTGGCCTTAAAATGCGACTTCACCTTTCTTGTTAAAAAATAACTACCAACTATATGACTTTATTGTCAATATTTATGTCCTAACTTTGGACCTAACATGACCACTTTTGTGTGCAAAAAATCACCACATGTCCCTTTGCTAATTTGATTTAAAACCATAATTCTACTCAAAATCATTAAATTTCTTTAATCAAAATTTGTAAAATAGTGGAGTCCTTCCAATTATAAATAATTATTCATCTCACAATGAGAAAAAACATTTACCTTTAAGTTAGTTTTGATGCCAATAATGAGAAACTAAAGGATGAGAAAAAGACTTCCAAGACCCCATTTATCAATACCCCACCTTTCAAGCCGCATAATGAGGTTTCCCAAAAAAGTTTATTTGGCAACATAGAGTTTGATGGAGTTGTTTTTGATACCAAACCTTTAAATATGATGGACCCCTTATATATAGACATGAGGAGTGTCCCCTACACGCAAAATACTATGCCAAAAATTTCGGCTTACCCATCCCATTGCTTATATTTAACCTATAGGTTTTGAAAAATGTATAGTGATCCTATAAATCCTATGCACTTTGTGAATCTCCTAGATATTCATTGGGATAACAAAACTCCATGTCAAATATGAAATCTAACATCTATAGAAAAGAACAATTGCACACAATTCTTCACAAAATAATTTAACAAGACCATGGAACAAGACAAAGTTGATGAGGACTACAACCTAACACTAATGGGATGATGTGTCTTTTCTATTTATGATGTCTTGATGTGAAATATGTACGATTTACATTTTAGTTAAATATGCGTAATTGTTGTGATATAATTTCACTATAATTTTTGTGTATTAAACATGAACATTCACACCTAGGGGGACATTTAATATAAAGTTTGGGATCTACGTGCATCAAACAACCATTTTTAGGGGGGTATTATATAATTTCTAACCTATTTTTTATCACCCTTTTATTACCTATTTTCTAATATATACATATTTAAGCCACCTTTTATTAATTGTAATCCATTATTTTAGATTATTACATACCTTATATTATAATAAGATTGATTATTTGAATAAAATGTACCTTATTTTCAAACTAATTAACTTATAATTTTTACCGTACAACCAATATATTGCACCATATATTTTTACTCATGTATTTTCTATTTTTTTTACTAGTGTTTCTTTCGAGCATTCATGTTCATTCAAAAAAAATCTCATCCATTTGAATAATTAAGATATTAAATGTGTAAAACTATTTTTCATATTAACTTTAACATAGAATTCATGCGATTTTTATATGAACCTAAGAAAATTGGATTTGTACAAAATTTTTATAAACTTATGAAACCTTGTAAGTTTGTGATGCCATAATAAAAAAGTTTATCAAAAATCAAAATTGTTTTACATATATCCAAATGTCATAAAAGATCATGTCTTCAAATGCAAACCCTAGCTTCTATGTACCTGATAGGTGGATGGAAATTATTGATTTTATAAAATTATGTCAAAGATGTTCACTACATACAATCCTACTCATACTTAATTAATCCATATTTGAGGGAATTAATCCATATTCGAGGGAAAGCCCTTTCTAAACTATAATTCACATTGCCCATCCATGTGCTTAGCAATAGGCTACTATTATCTTTGCCACATTCTTCACATGTGCTTATGGGTATAAATGTGGTAATGTTCAAATTGGAAACAAACTGCATTCACCATAAATTTGTTTTTATTAATCTTGCAAAATTTGCATTAAAGCAACAACAACCCACATTTAACATGGGCCTTGTGGAAAAACTTTAAACCAAACAAGGTAAAAGAAAACAAAAATATGTGAATATGATGGCATATCATCCTTATGTCAGTTTATATTCTTGAAAATTGATAATTTCGCTAACTTTCTTATCTAGGTTGTTTTGTGGAGCTATTGTTCCCAATATATGCCATCCCACACCATCTTAAACCTTTTCACATACACACATCAAGTGGTGTGGATGAAGGTTTAGAAGTTTTCATCCTTCTCGATGCTTGTGTGGGCATTACATGGGCTATTTCCTTATGTAGAAAGATTGAATGCCTAAGACTTGCAAAAAATAATTTGAAGTTCGCATCTAAGATTTCATTTCAGAAATAACTAAAGGTGATCCCATTCCCCATGGACTTTTGCATGAACTTTAGTAATCACCTTTTGGTTATTTCATCATTGAATCACATGCACATCACTTAAAATGCATGCGTTACTCAAATGTGGTTTTGGACGAGTAGATTTGGTTTTTTCTACCACAAGGTTGTGCAACTTCTTGAGGTTTTGGGTGAACAACAATTTTGCAACATATGCAATAAAACACATGCCAACTTTGCACACCCACTTCAACCCCACCTTAACCCAACTTGAACATTTTTGGGCTACTTGGTTGTTTGAGGGGCTTTATTTGCTCCTTTGATTGTCCTTCTTAAACCAACAACTAAACTTGAAATGAAAAAAATGATTGTTTTACATGTGACAAAACTATCAATGCATGTATTACATAAACCCTAAACCCTAAACTCTATTTGCCCTCATTATTTTTAGTTATTGCACAAATAAAAAGCCAAAAGAACCCCAACATGTCAATCTTATTTTAAGATGGAAATTAGGGTTTTTTCTTATGAATTTGATCATAATTTACAAAAGGAATTAACACATGTATGTCAAGGTTGAAAGATTTAACCCAAATCATCACATTTCATCTCAAATATTTTCTCATAAAGATGAAAAAAATCTTAAGATAAATGATGTTTCACAAAAAAATCTATTCAATAAGTTAAAATGAGAGTTATATTATGTTATAATTTTTTCTTTGTATACTTAAATCATTACAAGCTACAATTGAATTGGATCCATCAATTTGGTGGCAAAGCACAAAAAAAAAAATGTTAACTAAGTTATGTATAATTAGAGCTAGGATTTTCAACTCTTTATGCTTGATCATCCCCTCTAATTACATATGATGAAGTATCATGTTGTTCATCAACCAACAATTCTAATGAAATAAGATGTTGAATTACAATTGCATATCCTTTTGAACTTCCTTCCCCAATTTAATGTAGATTATGTCTTTTCCCACTAGCCATGTGGTCACAAACCCTATACACTGACATAAAAGTAAAAGACAAAAAATGAAAAATAAAAGACAAGCATTGAAACAAAGATAACACTACGTCAAAATGTGACTTTCATGACTACAAAAATACAATTGTAGTAAAATCAAACCGATTATTTATGCCATTTTGGTAGTCATTTATGTCAAAATGGCATAAGTAATGGGTCCTATTCGATTATGTAATCATATGACTTTAATCATGAAAGTCATGTTTTGACATATTGTAGTAAATGTATATATATATTTTTAAAAGAAAAAGAGAAAAAAACACACACAAAAAAAACATAGGGTGAAAACATGGTAAAGTATGCCAATGAGGGATTTTATTTTTTTTTGGTGGAAGATATCCATAAACTAAGACTTAATACATTGAATTCATGAATTCTTTTACTTTAATGATCAATAAGAGGAAGTTCTTTGACTTCATTGCATAATATTGAATAATTGCATGTTTTAATATGCATTTAAGTACATTTTTAAAAATACAAATATAGGAAAGTAGGTGTCACGCTCCTACTTCAAGTATATGAAAGTATCATGAAAGTACAATTGTAATTGAATGTTTTGTACTTTCAAATGAATAGAGCACTAATATGTGTCAATGTGTTTTTAAAAACTTCATATCATAATCATAATTTATTAAAGTTCTCATATAAAAGTATGTTGGAAATTTTGAAAACCCAACTAATTGATAACATACTTTTCATCCATTTTTCTTATATGAAAATTCCTCACATTTTATATGTAGTTTATTGTAAATTCAATGGAATAAACCATTGTTTCATAATGAAAGTTAAAGAAGTTTTGAATAATTTTTTTCATGTTTATGGCATAAATGTGATTGTGACTACATGTGTGACTACTTTTTTGGCATATTATCATGCTTTCAACCCATAAAAAAAACAAAAAAAATGAAAAACATAAATAATGATAATAATAATAAATAAATAAATAAACAATTTTTTTTTTAAATTAGAAGGAAAAAATCAAGAAAAATAATAAAAATAGAAATAAATTTAAAACAAAATTTTAAAACAAAAAAATAAAAAGAAGGAAAAAATAAAACTAAAAAAACTCAATAAAAAAACCCAATCTTCTTGGAAAAACTAAATTTAATACACAAAAGGAAAAGAAGATACAAAAATCAAAAACAAAAAAATGAATAAAATAATAAAACAAAAAAATGAAATGAAATCAGATCTTATCAAGTTTTTTTATTTTCCTCTTAATCCTTCCCTTCTTATTTCCCACACTTTGTTTTCTTTTTTTCTTCCATGTAAAACAAAACAAAATAACAACTAAAAGTTTGATGCTTGAAATAACATGATCACCTTGTAAACTTGTTAATGCACATCACATTCTTATGCCAATGACCCCACAAGTCTATTAATGCACCCCACATTAATTTTAGGTCATGTTGTTTGCTCCTAGTGATGTTGTTGTGCAACTTTGCATTGTTCTTGATGATATTATTGTTGTAGCACCCCCATTAGTGCTCTTGTAAACAAACCATTAACCATAAGAAAAAAAAGAAGGATGATAGAAAAAAAGACAAAAGAAAAAGCAAAGAGAATAGGAGAAGAGAGAAGGAGAAAAAAGGAGTAGACATTGCCAATACATTTGGTTTAATATGTACATGTCAATAAGGGTGAAAAAAAATGGAATTAAAAAAAAAAAATTTAAACCCATTTAGAATCCCAACCAATGCTTAGTTGAGTTTCACCAACACAACCCAAAACAAGTTTTTTCCAACTGGTGAATTGGTGGGTACTAAGTCACACTAGCCATAATCTCATACAATTGAAAGTTGAAAATCTTTGGAATTATTGAAGAGGTTTGGTTTATAACAAAATTGGAATTGTGGGTGGCATTGAATCCTAAAAACTTGGCGACTTAGGATCCCTTAGGAAAGGGGGCTAAGTTGAGTGATGGGGGGGCATTCACCTTTGGTTTTAAAAGTTTCATCATTTACATTTCACAAATACATCCTTTTTTAATGAAAACTTTAGAAGCCTATCAATGTTGATGATTAGTTCCTTGGTCATATAGTACTTGGAGACATTTCTTAATGCATTTGGAAGGCACCTTATGTTCATGAATATACCTCCTAAAAAAAGAAGGGATAACATGCCTATTCCTATTATTGGGAGGGAATTGTGCCTACTTGTAAGTATAATATCTCTTTCATTATTAAGGAATAGGAAAAAGAACCCTCTCCATCCTACACCTTGTGATCTATGTATGTTTGGGTTCATGATAATGTTTGCCTTGTGCTTTACAATGGGTGAAACTAACATGCATTCACAAAGTGTGGGGCTAGACTTTAATAACATTTCATGTTCATTTCCATAATTAACTAGCATAACAATTTTAGTTTTTTGGTGAATGCACATCATTATAGTTTGTTGACTAAAATCTCACATGTCTTTCGGGATTATCTTGCATTTCAACATATGAGCTCCTAGGTAGATCTTGCATGAATAATGGTGTTGTTACAACCTTGCAAATTGTGCTTGGGCTTCATTTTAAGCCCATAATTTCACATCACACACTTTCATTCAATTGGTATCTACCAATGGGAGATGCTTACCTCCATGGCCTGCCACGTGTTACTACAACCATGCATCACAAAGTTCACCCAAAGTCCAACCCTGAAGTCCACCCAAAGTCCATTTGACCTCTACCCAACTTCTTTTCCCAAGCCACGACCTAGAAAACCCACTTGCAACATAGAAGATCCCAATCATAAGGTACAAATTTAGGAATATATGTGCAAGGATGAACCATGCACTCAAATAAATCATTCAAATAACAAATTTTGGTTGATTTAAATTGGTAAAAAATCTATCTTATTGATCGCATGCCATATGTATTGGTAGACAATGGAAACCTTAATCTCCTTTGTCCATTTGTAATTTGCAATTAATTACATGTGACACCTTCAAAGGGACCACCATGTGGATTCCACTCAAATTCCATTATAGTATTTTTTCATAATTATGTTACTATGATTTCCATCAAATTAACTTAATTTATAATGCTTGAATGACCTAGCCAATCCCAACAAACAAAAGTTTCTTATCTTGTAATTAATCATCAAAATGTCAATTATCTGTTATCCATATGTTCAATTCAAGTAGGTTTGATAAACCCATGCAAACTCTTGTTATTGTGCACCTATGCACCAACATTCAAGATAAGGTGGTAATTGGTTGCTTTCATAAAATGATTATTCAATATAGTTACACCAACAAATGTTGTGTAATCCTTAATGTGCACATATAAATTACACATAAAAACACTATTCTATAACTTCTGATTCAATCATTCTAGTGGCCACATTGATTTTGGTTCATACAACCAATGCAAAAGCATTGTGGTGATTTGCTCTCCACACTCATAGTGCTCCATGGTGTCATTCTATCTATGTATTAAAATTAAATCAATCCAAACCACATGTTGCAAGCATCCACATGCACAAGCTGTTAACATAACCATGCTAAATATATAATAATATGGTTATGAACTATAGGTTTAACTAAATCAACCCACGAATTTTGAACACACAATATGTACTTGTGATGAATTTCAACATTCAAACATTTATCCTATTTGCTAAAGCTTCCAAACCATAACAAACTGAATCCATATCATTGTAAACAATTACCACGTGCATGACATGTACAACCATACCCATGTTGAATCTAATATGGTATGGCTATAGAATATGGGTTTAATTATATATGTTACCCAAGAATTTGACACACATGATATAGTTTTGATGAATTTCAAGATTCAAACCCTTGTCTTTAGTATAGCTTGAAAACCATAATTAATCCATTCCACATCACATGCAAGCAATTACCACATTCACAATGCATAAACATACCCACATTAAATCTCATATGGTATGGATATAGAATATGGGTTAATTATGTTTATTGCCCATAAATTTTGCACATGTGATATGTACTTATGATGAATTTTAGTATTCAAACTCTTATCCTTTTTGCTAATGCTTGTGAATTAGAATTAACCACTTACACAATATGTAAACATACATCTCATGTCGAATTGAATATGGTATGGCCATGGGTTATGGGCTAAACTAAACCAACCCTAGAATTTTGAACATGGGATACACTTGTGATGGGTAAATCCAACTTTGTTATGAAAGTGATGATTTATAAAATTATGATTGTTTTTGCACTCAATTACCCCCATAATCATTGTCACATGAAAATTTGTTTGTAGAATTCCACCTTGGGAAATAAAACCTTAGATTGTCCAAGACATCATTTGGCTTAGTAAATTACAAAAGATTAAGGAGTTTAAAAGAGTTTTAATGAAATCACTAAAGGAAACATTAACAGATGTCAAGCCATTAAGATGCCCAAGAACTTCCAAACTCCATGTCATGTAATTTTATGACATATCCAATAGTTGAAGATTGATAAAATTTGTTTGAGTTCTCTAGGAAATGAACCCATGGAATTGTAGCTCAAGTCAAGCCAAAAATCAAACTTGTAAACTTTCCTATTCATGGATGATGAACTTGTTTAATGGTTATAAGTCATGTTAAAAAGTTCTAACTATTGGCAATTACTAAGAGAGAGAGGCATTGACCCATGAATGCATTGTCACCAAATGAAAATTAAACACCCAAATTTCCCAACTCTTATGACAATGGGCTTCTAATTAACCATTGTTTGAAACATCAAATGTTTAGAAGTGAACAAGTTTACTTAATGAAACTATAAGGGTGTTAGTGAGGTGATTGGTGTCGAAAGTGAAGATTTATAGTGCATTGGCATAAATTTGATTTCATTTGAGATATTCCCAAACAAATTATTGAAAGAAATGTTCAATTTAAGACGTGAGGTTCTTGAACAATCCAACTTGCAAAGGGATGTTGTTCGTACATACAACATGCCTAAACAAATGTTGTAAGTTTGAAAAATAAAAACAATTTATAAGTAATAAGATGATGCTTGACAAAAAGAATGGTTTGTGATGGAGGGACAATTCAAAGTTTACTACGAGGGTCAAGGTATATTTGAAAGTGAATTGTTGGAAAGGTGTAAATGCAAGAAACTAGTTCTCTAGTCAATATTGGCAAGGATATCCCCAAAAAATTGGTTGGAGACAAATGTAAGTTTTTCAAGCATAGGTACAAGAAGAGTGTTGGAATGTTACCATTCATATTATTGTTCAAGACTTTGATGTTTGCCAACTTGTTGCACTTGTTGACTCAATAGATTTATGAGCTAGTTCTCCCACAATAATAAGTTGTTGCTCATTGCATCAAGCTCCCAAGTTCCAAGGTATAGGTCCAAAAAACTAATTCATATCTAGTTATGAATCTACAAGCGAAAGATATAATTGTTGATTTTGTGGTGAATGTTCAAGTTATGGAATATCAAATTCCTCATTTGCAAACCACATAATTGATGAAGAATATGAACTTGTTACACATATCTATTGCTCTTGAAAGACTACATCCCAAAAGGTTTTTAGTGAATTCTAAAGAGATTTGAAAACAAATAAAAATGAAGTAAACAACAAACCTTTAACCATTTGAATTTTCTTTTTAGAACATCACTTCTTATGAACAATTCAAAGTTAAGTTGATGAAAGTTTAGGACTAAACTCACAATTCATGAATCACCTCATGATTATGTGCTAAACACACATTATGGTAGCCTTGTTAGGTTTTTAGAACTTTTGGTAATGGACACTTTAAATTTCCCAACTTTGTCATTTGGGGCAATAAATTTCTTAAAATTTTAACAATAATTTTTAAAAAAAAATGCTAAATCTTTTTGGGTGTTACAATGTGAGAATATGTGACAATCTTTTTATATGGGACAAGGATATGAAATATCTTTAGAGGTCACTTTCATTTTATTCCAATGACATGCAAAAAAAAAAAGATGCAACGTATTAGAATTTGTTTTTTACTTAAATGTAAATAAGGTACCTATAATTCATTACATACAAAAAATAACCCTTTAATTTCAAGTGTTTCATAAATTTTACAAAGAATGCCCTTGGATGAGATTGTTGTAGTATTTCCCTTTCATCATACTTATTTCATATCCTTTGTTCACAACTCCAATTTTATAAACTATATAGGTAGGTGAAAGGAAATACCACATAGGTAGAATGTTTATTGGAAATGTTTAGAATGTAAGTTAATGTGATGAGCCAATTGAAGAGGTTCATTGTAAAAAAAAAATTGACTTCCTCTTGAAAGGATGTTAAGATTTAAACCTTGAATTTTAAAAAAAAGACTTAGAAGTCGAGTCTCAAATCAAATCTAGTCAAGCTTGATTTTTCCTTGATTGATCCAAGTTTAAATCTTGAGATACTTGCCCAACTTAAGGCAGGTTATGTGGTAGGTCAAATGTCCCATTTAGACTCATCGGGTTAGGATATGGTCACATCTAGACAAAACAATTAAACACCTTATTGAAATATTGTAGTGGGGCCTTGTAGGTATTTTTTATAATAATTATATTTGGGCTTTGTGTTGTTGTGCATTATTAAATGACAATTAATTGATGGGAAAACATGGATTAACTTTGCGGAAATTAAGTCTCATTTGAATGAAAATATTTAATGACATTCTTGTGTGCAACTTGACTTGAGTTGAAATTCCATTGAACTTAACAAACTAATTTAAATTTAATTTAATTGAAAAAAAATGGATGCAAATTGGTGTTGACATCAAAAAATATTGAAAATTTGATGGTGACTATGGTGCTAGAAAAAAAACTCTAAAAAGACATAAATTCAAAAATATGCCTTCTCATTTTTCTTTATATTGAAATCTATTAAAAAAATTCTAATTTGGAATTGTCATCCAAAAGAATGATTTATGAAATTTATAGTTGTTTTTACCTAAACTAGTCATTGGAATTATATTCAGAAATTTGAATTCTTTTTTAAAACGTTTTTTTTCTTCCAAAGAACAACATCTTGTGAAAGGAGATATTATAATATTTTAAAATATATTATTTTCTGAACATGAAAATTTCAAAATAAAACCTGGGCTTTGTGTTGCTACACATTACTAATGACAATGAAATGATAAAAATTGAGTTGACTTTGTGAAAATGAAATTCCATTTGAATAAAAAATATTGAATGATATTGCAAGTAACTTGAATTGAATTTGAATTAAATTCAAATACATTGAATGATGGATTGAATTCAAATTCCATGGAACAAAAATGATGCAATTGGTGCACAAGATGTTGAAGAAAATGTGCTCCTCACTTCGATCATCTATGAGTAGGTGTTTTTTTTTTCCTTTTCTTTTCTGGTGGGAATTTCAAACATTTTTGGCCTTGTGTACCAAGGCAAGGATATTGTATTTAGATTCAATATAAAGTATAGTAGCTTAATGGATTTTGGCCCCTAGGTAATAATAATAGGTCTATTTTTATCTGAGGAATTTGGAAAGATGATATTTTGGCTTGTGTTGAAACTTGAGATTAGTTATTATAGAGTTATAATATCTTGAAGGATTTATTTTGGTTTGTTTTAGAGGATTTTTTGAAGATTATATCTTTGCATGGTGAAATATTTGAGTTTCTATAACTCTTCTTTTGCCTTAAGATACCTTTAAATGTAATTGGCAAGGCCACAGTGTGACCCACCCTTTGTTTACAAATAATAATATAATAATATTTTAGTTTTGAACTGTTGGTGGGTTTGAAGTTGCCAGAAGGGTGAGAGCTGATGATCCAGCCGGCCACAATCCTCTTTTTGCTTTTGTTTTACATTTTCTTTTTTCCCTGGATTGTTTTTTTGACGAGTGCGCAACAACCCAGGAACCCACCAACATCAAGTTGGCGATGAATCTTCATAAATTGTCATGGTTTTTTTTCTCCGATTTCTGGAGATCATGACCAGGAGATTCAACACATTCTTGTCAGTTCAAAGTTCTTCAATTCATCTCAGTTTTGGATTTCTGACCAATTTTTTTGCTGATGATCACGAAGAAGCTTCTGTGGTTGTTGCTGCTGCCGCTGCTGCTGTGAAGAGAACCAAAAAGACACGGGAAGAGGAAAGCGGTGGAGAAGATTTTTTTGAAACATCAACCGTGGGTTGAGGTTTTTAGGATTTCTACAAGACGAGAAGGAAAGAACCGGAAAAATCGAGGAAACCGAGGAAGAGGAAGCGGGACAAGAAGAAGAAGAAGAAGAAGTGCACACCAGTGGAGGTTTTTTTGTTTGGATTACTCTCTAGTACTAGAAGAGAAGGGGCAAAAAAACCTCGCCATGTCGGGCATGTTGGTGGACTGTGTGTCTTGTCACACGCCGCTGGTGTTACCTCCAGGAGCACGGTCGATCAGGTGTGCACTCTGTAACGCCGTGACTCTACTAAATGTGCAGCCACCATCAGCAGCTCTAACTGCACGTTCGTCTACTCCGAATCCTTTGCAGTATTCGCCACAGCCGCCTAACCCGCATGGATCTAAGAAGGCTTTGATCTGCGGGATCAATTATAAGTACTCGCGGTATCAGCTCAAGGGATGCATCAACGATGCCAAGTGCATGAAATACATGCTTACAACCAAGTTCGGGTTTCCAGAAGCATCGGTCCTCATGCTCTCTGGTAAGCTTTTTCCTCTTCTCCCGACCCTAAAACCCTTGACAGGATGGTAGGTATGTATGTATGTGCTCAGGCTTTTCATGATCCTGTGCTGTATGAATTGTACATTTAAGGCAATGTGGCACGTTTCTCCCACATGCCAACAGCAGTGCTCAAGGGTTTTTGGTCCTGCAAATGGCAGAGGAACAACAGAATCCAACAATGACACCGACGAGGTACAACATACATATGGCAATGGTGTGGCTGGTGCAAGGATGTCAGCCCGGAGACTCTCTTGTGTTCCATTACTCAGGCCATGGCTCCCAGCAACGGGACTATGCTGGTGAAGAGCAGGATGGTTACGATGAAACAATTTGCCCCATTGACTTTGAAACACAGGGCATGATTGTTGACAATGAAATCAATGACACAATTGTGAAGCCCCTGCCATATGGGGTCCGGCTCAATGCCATCATCGATGCCTGTCACAGTGGCACTGTACTTGATTTGCCCTATGTTTGTCGATTCAACAGGTTTGAAAACAACTTGTTTGATTTCTGTCCAGTTTTTGGGAGACGCTTGAACAGTGTTATTATGTCTGTGATCACGAAAACCATGAAGTTTTTTGCAAGTCTGGCATTACCTCCTTTTTTCACATTGGCTTTACTGTTCAGAACATTTTTAGGTTGGACAGCATGACCACTACTACTTAATACAATTGATCTAAGATGAGAACTATTCTTATCAGTGTGTTACCCTTGAGCTCAACGTCTTTACAGTTTGTAAGCTTGAGTAAGAGGAATTGATATTGCTTTTTGCAGTTATGGGCAATTTGTATGGGAGGATCAGCGCCCAATGAATGGGGCATGGAAGGGTACAAGTGGAGGAGAAGCCTTTTCCTTCAGTGGTTGCGATGACAACCAGACATCTGCAGACACCTCTGTATGCTCCAGTGGCTTTCCCCACATAGACACTTCATGGTTCTAGGCATCAATTTCTATTCTAGATCTTAGGCTTGTGGCTCCTTGGTGAGAATTATTGTGTATTGCACGATAAATACAATCAGAGGAGCCATACCTCTGCTTCTTATGGGAGAGCCTTAACATGTAGGATGCAGTTGAACAGAGGAGGAAAGGAGTCAAATAATTGAAATATTTTTTGATTGGGCTACATTGGAAGGGAACTTCAGTGCTTAAGATAGTAGGGTAGGACACACTGTCTGCATCAGTGTTGTTCATGTATTGGAGTAAATTTCTGGCAGAATAACTGGCCATATGAGTTTAATGAGTAACAAGAGCTTTGCACATAGATTGCAATATATTTGCTTTGAGCTTCATGAAGATGCAATTGCAGATACATATAGATTGCAAATACATGCCTTCAAGCTTTAGGAAGGTGCAGTGCCAGTAGTGTCTAGGACTGGCAGATGTGAGCTAGATGTAAGTTTTGGATGTTTAATTCTGGTTTCCTGATTATATCTTTGACTTGTTGTATAGGCCCTTTCAAGAGTTACATCAACAGGTGCAATGACATTTTGCTTCATTCAGGCAATTGAACGAGGCCATGCGCATACTTATGGCAGCTTGTTGGTTTCCATGCGAAATGCGATTCGTGAAGCTGGTTCCACTTCAGGGATGGGTTCTGGCCCGATTACAAGTCTCCTTGAGATGCTTGTGTCTGGAGGCAGCTTGACTGGTGGTCTTACACAAGTATACTTCCAACACTACCTGAGTACACATTGATTGCTTGTCTTGAATATTGGTGTCACTGTTAGAGTCTGATGCTTTCAAATGCACCTGTTAAGCTAGATTTTCTAGCAACATAATGGTGGATTTTGCCAACACCTGGGACCATTGCATAATCCCATTATGTGTATGGTGAATGCTGATATAATCACCAGTGTCTTGCAAATTTGGGTTGGTGTGTTTGGGGTTGGTACAGAGTTTTGTTTGCAGTCTCTGAGACCAGCTTATTCATTAGTTCTGGATGTTGAAGTGCATCTGGATTGTGAATTAGCAAGTGATTTCATTGTCTGTCATGCACACTTCTTGGGGTAGTGCCATAAACACATCCAGTGCCTTGACAATCTCTGTTTTAAAGTTAGCTTGTGGTATCTGATGCAGGAACCTCAGTTGTCATGTGCAACACCATTTGACATCAATATTCCCTTTTATCTTTGACAGGGGCTACCTGCCAATTGCAACCTGGTGGTCTCTATGATGAGAAAGTGACAATTAGTAATAGGGGTGGTAAACATATTCGTCAGCACATGCTGACATTAAGCCAGTTCACTGGCTGATTGACATTTTCCTGTGAGCAGAAGAGGTCAGTAGAAGTGCAGCAGGTTGCCATTTTGGAACTCCAGTCTTAACAACTCCACTTATGCTGAATATGGTAGCTCATCACTTTACACATATCTAGCCCCATTGTCAGGAGCTAATGAAGTAAGTGGGGAGTAATGGTAGCTAGTCACTGCCTTTCATGATGAAGGTGATTTCTGATACTTTGTGACTGAAAACACGGTTATGACTCTACTCATTCTCATCATGTTTGTTTTTGTAAGGCCAGAATTGACAGAGAGGTTACCTTTGAAGTGTTCTTGTGGAGTTTTCTCTACAGTCACTGCAATCTCATAGATGTGAATATGAAGCTGAGGAGCAAGCACAAGTACAAAGAGAGGCATCCATCATCCATTTTGTTGTTCAAGCTTGGTGAGGAGCATAACAGCTTCTGTCGAAGCAGAATTATATGCTTTCTGATCTCTGAAGAGGTGACTTTTCAACTTGATGAGTTTGCTGGATGTTTGCATCATATATTACCTTCAAACTTGTCTTGTTTGTAGCACTGGGTTTGAGTGGTCTTGGCATCCACAGTCCAGTTTGGACAGGGTGGGTCTGCAATGCTTGAAGATGATAGCCCTATTCAGACTCTTACCTTAAAAAAACAAATTCACCCATCTGTGGTCAATCATGGCCACAACATGGCCTGTAGCCAGACATCCCTTTTGTTGGATTGAAGTAAGCTTTGAAGGAAATTGGTGGGTGCCACTTTCCTTGATATAGGTCCTCTGACTTGCATACATTCTCTAGGGTTAGGGTTGTGAACAGGGCCAGAAGTAACCCATTTTTGATGAGCAGAAACTTGGAGATGGTCTGCGATCCAATGTTGGACTGGTCAGTGTTGAAGGTGGCCCCAAAATGAAGCAAGGTAAAGCACTTTTGGTGTTTTGTAAGATCATTTTAGTGTTCTAGGGGGTTTTATTGACCAATTCTGGGACTTTGTGATGCCATTTTTGTGGGGTAAGCAATGACATGTCAGTGTACTGGTACTGACTTTTGAATCAATATCTATGTGAATGGATCAAAACAATTGGCTTAGTGGAAATATGACCAACACCAATCAAATACTAATTGGGAGGGTGATTTGCAATCTTCTGAAATGGTAAAAGATTGTGATATGGTCATCCTAGAGACTCTTGATAAAGGTCATATCAAATTGGTTGTTAAGAAAAATGGGATCTGGGGATATATGGAATCTTGAGTGAATGGAAATAAAAACAGTATGGTTTTGTCAAGTTACAAATTTAATCTTTGTCCTTTTTTTCATGATAAGCCTTGCAATTTCTCTCCAGAGTGTTAGATTCTAGGTCACCTTAAAAGATTCCAATGCTTTTTTGCTACCTACATAGATACAAATGTAAATAATAATTTTGTGTTTGTTTGCAGGAAGCATTATGTTGTCTCAATTTTTATTGATACTAGTTATTTATAAGAAGTGTTAACCTTTGCTTTGATTTTTCTTAATTGGGAAATGGAGATTTCTTGATTCTTATGAGATATTTTATTGATGTTAGTTCTCTTGAAGGCACTTATGTAATCTTTTGGTTGTCAGAATCTGAAGCCTTTAGGTCTTCTTAGTTCATTCAACATTCCTCTGAAGTTTAAAAGCAAATAGTGGCCATTTTTCCCACTCTTTTTCCAAATGTCAGAGTTCCATTACAACCCCATGAACCCTATATCTGTAGGTGCAATTAGTTCTACTTTGAATGATAGGCTCCTTTTGAAAGCCATCTTGCATGTGGTGAATGTCATGTGATTCAACATATTGGGTTTTTTTTGACACTCATGGAAAGTAGCTGGAAGTCATCAAGCTTCTTAGTAAATAGGAAATTGACAATTTCCTTCCATTTATCCTCATGGCTTTCTACACCAAGACCAGCTAATTAGACTTGAAAGCTAAGATGAAAGTTTTATTGAATAAAGTTTTCAATAAGTTGTGTAAGAGCATTGCCACTGGCAATTGCAATTTGACCTGAAATAATGTTTATCACATCCACACTTACAAGGGTTAGAAGTTGAAAGAACTTCCTGAGCTTTAATCATAACTTGAAAAAAGTGCACAATATTAAGTGAGAGATTATTTAAGTCTCATCACTTGGACCAATCATTATTGTGGGCCAATTGAAAATAGTCAAAAATACTAGTTTCTTGGTTTCTACTCTATTCCAAGGTCCCTTAGGTGCCCTAAATATTGGGAGTTGCTTTAGGGTAATAAACTCTTCCAGTGAATTTTTTGAATCTCATTGCTCTGCTTCATCCAATTCATGTGGTCCAAGGTGTTTTATAAGAATTGGTGGGGATGCTTTAAGTCTTATATACATTGGCAAAAATGAAATCTCCCAAGGTTGGTATTGTTGGAAAGCTCTTGATGAGTAGGGGTGCATGATTTCCCAATGTTTAGATCAGCAATGTAAGAGTTATTGAATATCTTATCATTTAAAATTAATTTCTATGGGAATTAGGGGCATGTTTTTTAAATTGTTGAAAACCTTCGATGAGTTTGGGTGTAGCAAGGTGGGTTTGTCATTTTGAGAGCTAGTTATTGAATTTTACATAATGTTTGTCATTGGAAAATTCAACAAAAATTTCAAATCATTTTTTTGAGGAAATTAGGTTTTATTGTTCAAAAACATATATTCTTTGCAAACATTACAATATGTGTTCAACAATCTAGGCCACACTAGTTGACATTTAGGTTTGAGCGAATAGATTGACATGCACTAGTGTTAACTTGGTGTTAGGGAAAACATAACGACCTTAGGGGAAGAGCTTGGTGTATTTCAAAGGTGCCTTACATACATACTGCAATTGCTGTTCTAGCTTGGAGGAGGAGGTTTCATTTAAAGGAGCTTGGCAAATTTCATGTAAGGTGATTTGATTGTTATGGAGGAAAATGCACTATTGTCAATGCTTTCCAACCTCCACTTCAAGCTTTGCCTTTGGTTCACAGGGTTGAAGGCATCAATAGCAGTGCCTTCCTTTATATGTAAGGCACTCAAAGAAATTTATATGTATGAATATCCTCCTTCAATAAAAGGTAGAATCTTATGCCTATTGGTTAGAGTGGGAGGGAGCTTATGTAAAATCCCTGCCCATTCTTAAAAAGTAGGAGCAAGAACTTTCCATCTCTTCTGTGTTTCATGATCAACATATGTTTAGGTTCCTAAATCATGTTCACCTTGTGTTTTATGATGGGTACAACCTTTGAGGTGGGGACATTCCTAAAATGCAAGGCTGGAATTGGCTACCACCTCATTTTCCTAGGCCCTTATTTTGAGAATGTCCCTCACTCTAAGGCTTTACCCTATAGTTAATTTTAAGTTTGCATGAGGTGTAGATGTGTAAACATTTGTAGTAGGTCCGAGCAAATGATGATAATTTAATAATCTTGGTGCACCATTGGTGGTACAATTTACTAAAAGTCAATACCTATAGGCCTTAACATTTTTTAAACACTACCATTATGTGTGATTGGACTTCCATTAGGAAGTTGGCTAGCTGACTTTAACAAGATTGTACAAAAGGAACACTAATTGAATATTTTAAAAAGAATATGAAAAACTAATTCAGAATGAACATTCATTTGAACTCTATCATTGAACACATATGATAGCGTAGTTTTACTTGAAGTATATATTTGTGTAAAATAAAACTGAAGAGCAAGAACATGACCAAAATGAGGGTGTGTAAGGTGAAAGTTGAGTGCCAACCCAATTTTGGTAATGATCTTGCTCACATGCTTTACTTAATGTAGAAATCAATGTAAGCTTTAGAGTAGGGGAAGAGAGGGGGCTTTATGTTTTCATAAAATATGCCATGAAAACATGCTTGTTCATAGGCTAGCCAAATATATCAACATTGTAATGGCCCTCCAATTACACTACAAAAAATCTAAGAGGTTTTTACATTTGTGTGAGATCCAATTTCCATAAAAGAATCAATTTTTATTTTTATTGAATTTTCAATGACATTTACTCAAAATTCAATAATTCCCATAGCATATGTTTGAAAATTACAAAGCCACCTTGGCACATTTGCACTACTCAAGGCTTTCAAAAAAAACTCTAGAGGAACCAAAAGCACACCTTCCATTTACTTAAATTTAATTTGGGCTTCACATTGTTATGCACTACTAATGACGATCAACTGATGGAAAAATGAATTTACTTTGTGAAAGTTATGTTCCATCCAAATGAAAATATTGAATGACATTACATGTAACTTTAATTGAATTGAAATTTGATTCAATTCAAGTCAAATAAATGTGTTTGTAAGTTAAAATGTTCATTTTTGGATGGCCTAGTTGCAATGGGCATGAGAACTATGAAGACGAGCAATGATAATGGGGGTTTTACCTTTATTTATACCCTTTTGGGGATTTAGCTCACAAAGTTTTCATGGAGGTTTCCATATGTCAATTGACCAAAAATCCTTCTTAAAAATTTTCACAATTGTAAATGAACTATGAGTTAACTAAAAATGAATAAAAATGAATTATTAATTAACTATGAGTGACTAATAAATGAACTATGAATTGATTAATAATGAATTAGTAATTGACAAGGAATGAACTAGGAGTTAATTACAAGTTATCTAAGAATGAAGTACAAATTAACTATAAAAGAATTATAAATTAACTATGAGTGAATTATGAATGGGCTAACAAAATCATAGATGGAAATCCATTTGAATGAATTCTATTCATCATATGATCATATTCAATATTGGCATCTATGATAGTAATGTCATTTTTTGGGTTCCCTTATGGATTAAAATGTGTTTTATGTGAAATGTTTTCTTAATTTTATGAAAAGGGATTCAATCACATGATTTTTATATAATCTAGTGTGACACAAAAGTGCAATAATTTGAAATCGTTAATTTTTGATTGTAAACAACATTTTAAAGTTACAAATAATAAATTTTAGTTGCAAAAATTGATTGCAAATGATAGTTTTTTTATTAGTAAATTGTAAATTGTAAACAAGTTGTAGTGATATAGTCCTTATAGAAAGTGGAAATGGACTCCTTGTAATTATAGTTTGTAATGAAATAACACCATTTTCTTTCCAAAATTTGATTTGGAAAGAAATCAAATTCAAAATGAGTTCTTCTAAGCTATTTCAACATCATATGAAAGTTTTATTGATTTTTAATAACACAAAAAATCAATAGGAATGGCAAAGTCCTTCATTTCATGATTTTATGGAATTAAGAATTTTTTTCATGAACATTTTAACCTAGCTTATAAAACATATCCACATGTCATTTCTTTTTGGAAAATATGAATGTTTTAATTACAAATTCACAACTTACAAATTATGGCTTGAAAAAAATACACTATGAAATGTACTATTATGGACTAATTATTTTGATAGAAAATGGACCATCCTAGCTTGCAAATACCCCAAATTGAATGAAATTCAAATTTACATTGAAAAAAAATGGGATGCAAATTGGTGCAAAAGGTATTGGAATTTTTTTCATGATTATGGTGTGGATTTTTTTCCCTAAAAGGACACATATATGAAAAAATACCTTTCCATTCTTCTTTACTAGTTGGGAATTTGTTGTTTAAAAATTCCAATTTGGAATTATCATCCAAAAGGATGACTTGTGGGGTTTAAAGTTATTCTACCTAAACCAACTTCAATGAACCATTGTCATTAGAATTTGTGATTTATTTTGAAGCTTTCAATGGTCTTTAAACATTTGACCCTTCCAATGAACATCTATTTTCAAAATCCTTTAATGTGAAGAAAGGTGCATAATTCCAATGCTGATGATTCATTGAAATTGGTTTAGGTAGAACAACTTGAGGATGAAAATTCCAAATTAGAAATTTTTATGTGATTTTCAAGTAAAGAAGAATGTTAAATGCTTCTTTTCGGATTTGTCTCTTTTTAATTAAATCAAAACACCATAATCATGAGCATATTTTCAATACCTTTTGCACCTATTTGCATTCCATTTCTTCTCAATTGAATTTGAATTTGGTTTAATGTATTTGAAGTAAATTTAAGAACTTGAATTGAATCCAATTCAAATTGTATGCAATGTCATTCAATATTTTCATTCAAATGGAATTAATTTCTACATAATCAATTCATTTTTTCCACCAATTGATCACAATATTGTCAAGCCCAAGTTTGATAAAATGCCAATAAATGTTGTCTAAAATTTTGATATGCTTGATGTTTTAATGTGGATTTGTGGACTTTATGCCATCAACCCAAATGGGATCACCTTCAAGGCTCTAAAGGATACAACTTTCCAAAAAACATTTAAAAAGCTCTAAGAGGCATGCCTTTTAAAAAATCAATTGTGAAAAAATCTTATTGGTCCCAATGTGAACTCAATGTCATTGGCCCCCAAGTGTTAAGGTTTGGGATGTGAAAGGGCAAATAAAAGGGCCAATAATAAAAGGAAAGATAGGATGCTTAACGGGAGATTCCCCATGCATTTTCCTATGAGATGAATAAGCAAATGCATTTTTTCATGTGACATGAAGAAGCAAATGTGAACTCAAGTGCTAATATAATGAAAGGCATTGATTGGTTGAAAAAATCAAATTTGAAAACATTTTTTATGCTTGAAAATATGTAACTTTTGATGAGCCTTTAACTTTTAATAGCTAAGCCCTTTTCACAACCATTTTAACCACCTATATTAAAACACAATTAAAAATTTGATCGAATTTACTCATCCATGAATGTGACTACAAATCTGATTGTTGGATTCAAAACATTGAAAAAACTTTAGTAGAAATTTTGGCCAAATTCAAACAAAGGTTGATGATAAAGCAAAATTAAATTTAGCTCATACAAGACTAGGCAAATGATACCCAACATTGAATATGAAGTGAAGCCTAGAAGTGAAAGGTTCATTGATTTTTATTTATTTATAATCTTTCCACAATGCATTAATGTATGTATTTTAGTGCCACTTTAGATAAAGGTCCAAGGAGCAAGGTCCAATGAAATCAAACATTCCTACTGGTCAAAAGCTTTAAATTGGTCCCAAGGCCTTTAGACAAGGATAAAGGACTAAGACAAATCAAATTGTGATTTAGCCTACATGGCATCATTTTGGAGGGAAAACCAATTAGCTTGGACCAAAAAAAAGAGCTTAAAGGAGAGCTCATAGTTTGGAAAACCAAAGTGTAAACTAGGGTCCAAGGTTGTTTATTTTTTCATTTCTTTTTCTTTTCCACTGTTTTTTTTTACACTTGTTGCTCAAATTATGTGAGAATGGAAAAAATGCTATGGATTGAGGACATTGTTGAGACCACAAAAGCTCCCCCATTTTGACCAATTCTAGAGTTGACATGGCTAGTTTTGTGGATCCTCACAAGGTGGTTGCTATAAGGTGTGCATATTTAGCCTTTCCAAGTGCATGAAATGGAGGTGAATCGAAAGGTGGGGCAAAAATTGAAGGGTTGAACTGCCAATTTTCAGAAGTGGAAAGGGATTTGGATTTGTAAGAGATCCCTAAATTGGTTCCCATTCCAAAGAAGAAAGCACCAAAGAAGAAGGTGGTTGTGGTGAAAGACAAAAATGAAGAACGTGACAAAGCTGGAAAAAATTGGGTGGATGGTGAAATATTACACCCCATTGCTCTAAGAAAAGAAATGGAGTTTGAATTTGCCAAAAATTAAAAAAAAAGGTAAATTTTGTCGTTGTCCTTGAATTTTTTTTCCAACTTTGAAACGTTAGTTATGCATCTCAACATATTATATTTCAGGTCTGAAATTTGTAGTGAGTAAAAGAAAAAATTGCAAACGATCAAATTCAGATTGGAACACATATTCAATTAATTTTGAACTTTCCAAAAGTCCAAAAATACCAACACATAATTTACATCGTCTAAACAATGAGACTTTCAATGATAAATATGACCTAGTGGCCATTAGGTTGTTCACCACAACAAAAGATCTTGAAAAATTAACAAAATGGTTGCCATTAAGTTGTTCACCGCAACAAAAGATCTTGAAAAATCAACAAAATAATGGCCACTAGGTTGGTAACCATAACAAAATATTTAGAAAAAATTATCAAAATGCATGTATGTCCATCAAACAAATCACACCTTGTGGCCACCAAGTTGTTAGCCAAAGCAAAATATCTTTAAACATAAACAAATTGATGCATCTTACATCGATCATGTGAATTAAACCTTGTGGCCACTAAAATATTAACCACAAGACAAAAAAAAATGGAATGATTAACACAATGCCATTTACATGCATCAAGAAGATTTATTGAATAGTTCAAATATAATTCGAACCTTGAGCCATGGTGGCCACCTCATTTTTAACAACACACAAAATTGAAAAATTAAGAAAAAAAAAAAAACAAATAAGTAGAATAAATAAGGCATATTTGACATACAAAATGAACCTAGTTGCCAACAATAGTTTGCATAGAAAACTTAACAATGATAATCCAATCATAAATGAAAGTCCATTATAAATCACCCTAAAAACAATGCACCATGTAGGAATAAAGTCAATTCCTCTTCTTCCTAAAACTTTTGTGATGGTCCATGGTCAAATATGCAACTATATTAGCGTTATCACAAAATAAAACTTTGAGTGGCAAACATTGCTTTTTCTCTTTCAAAATTACAAACACCTTCATGCAATCTACGAACAATAAGCACAACTAGTTGCAAAAAAAATAAATAGTGTTAACAAATGAAAACATATAACATATTATTAAACATATAACATATGAAATGACTTGAAATATGAAATTTTAAAACATATGAAATGATTTAGAGTGCATAGGGCGTACCCAAAAGAGGTTACACATTGAGAAGATGGGTGAAAACACACTAAGGGTGAGTCATTTTTGTTCAAAAAAGGTGATGTATAACAAATATTATAGTACATAGTGAGTTAAAATCTTGATGGCATCCTTTGGCTAACCTAAACACAAGCAAAATACTTTAAAATTTACATAACATTTTGGAACTCAAAATTCATTTGAGTCATTAATCCAATGGTTAGATGAGGAGGATAAAATAAAATCAATGTACACATAGTATAAAACTTACAATTTTTCAATGGCCATAGGGCCTCATGTTTTTTATTCATGAAACACTACCAAACAAAAGGAAATCGAAAAAATAATGCAATGACCATTTATAAAACCTCCTTCTCTTTGATATGGTAATGGTTTTTTCCTAAAAGGAAGATATTATTATGTATTCATTACTAAAAGAATGTAAAAAAACATATTTTTTGAAATGGAATTTCATCCAAAAGTTTTAAATTTTTAAATTTTTCTAAATTTAATTGATGTATATCAATATCATACACCATAAAAAAATTCACCCAAGAATTCCATCAACAAACCTACTTTTTTGAGTACATATTCAGATTTCAAACTTTGTGACGAGTATTATTTGGTCACAATTATATTCCATACATTCAAAATTTTCAATTTTTGTTGGAATTTTCAAAAGAATTGATTAGACTAAGTCTAAAACTAATCAAATATATTTAAAACAAGTAAAAATAATCCAAGATGTGATGTCCATATGTTACCAAAAATTTTAATTGTAAAAAGATTATATTTATGATTACAATTTTGGGGGGGCTTAGTGTGCTTTCACCCAGATCGTCATTGTCATAATTCATATATTGCATGAACCAAAAATAATTTTGTGAAGAAGAATTTAAACAAGGCTTAGAATACTTGACAACAATATCATAATGATCTTGAATCATGTTCACCAAAGGCAATTTAATTAAAGTTAACCATAAATAAAATGCTAAATCCAAGGATTACACCTTTTTCTTTGACAACAACTACCCCTAAGTGATTCTAGAAAAAGACCACTCCACTTTGGATTTCGAAATGCCTTGTTGGGTTCATTGTTAAATAGTAATGTTTGATCTTCCTTCCCATAAGGTAGCCCACGGCAAGCATAATACACATGGTTCAAATCTTTTAAATAATAATAGGAACTAGGAGAAATTTCACCAAAAGTATTTGAACATTGTTCACATCCCCAAATAAACATGAACTAATCCATGAACTTTTATCGCATCAACATTGGAAAAACCTTGAGCACATCTTTTAGTTTCATACAAAACTAAATTATGATGTAAAACTTTTGAAATGCGTTAACAAGAAAATGTTCCACTCCAACTTTGACTTCAATTTTGCTCTTGTCAATATTTCTTCCAAACACTCGAACATTATCTTGCAAAATAACGTATTGGGGGAAATAACACAATACAACATTCATGTTGAAAATTAATAATTTTTTTTGACTTGGAAGGCTATGAACATACACATGATTGCACGAAAGTTCCATTGATCATTTCACCTAGATGCAAGGGGATATTCAACCACAACAACACATTATGGGTTTTTTGATTAGTTAAATAAACAACTACTGCCCTTTTCAACTACAATTGTAATTAGTTAGTTACAAAAATCACTATGTAATTGCAAAGGCCATCGAGATGTCATGTGATGTCATGGTTTTGCAACTATAGTTAGTTTGATGACTAGTGGGCTTTTTACTAAATAGATATATTATTATTTTTGAAATTATAATAACATGCTTTAAATAAATTAAAATTAGTTAATTAAAAATACCCTAATTTTTGCGACTAAAATAATAACTTCTAGTTTCACAACATGATGATGTGGCATTCCACGTGCAATTACAACACCAAAATGTTTTTTTATGACTTGTCCTATTCAATTATAATGGGAGAAATGACTAGAAAAATGATTAGTCATAAAAGACATGTTTTGGCATTATCATGTGGTAATAAAATATTTGACTATTAATCAACATGATGATTCATACACTACTTTGGATAAAATAAAGCATTTATTGGTCAATCATTATGTTAATGTCTAATCCCTCAATGTAGTTTTTTGCATCAAAATGCAAATCTAAAAACTTTACTTCATTACAACAAATCTTGTCTTTTAAACTAGACACAAAAATGATTATTGTTTTTTCAATTACATTTATAACTACTTAGTCATAACAATTAGTAAATAATGGTAAAAGACATCAACATGCCACATGGCATCATGGTTTTGCAATTGGAATAAATATGACAACTTATTGGTTTTTTTTGGTAAATTGTCATATTATTTGTCAATTTTTGTTCATTATTTAGTTAGTTGTAAGAACCATCCACTTTTGTGACTAATAACGACTTAATCTCCCATGATGATGACATGACATGTTATATGTTAATAAGATGATGTGGTCCTATTTGTTAACATCATGATTCATGTCATTGATTTGATGAATTAATGTCATTTATTAATTAGTTAAAATTATTGTTGTCCTCTATGATTAATAACAATTTGGTCTTCCATGTGATGATGACATGGCATGCCATTTGGCAACAAGGTGTCACAAATTTTCATGCAATCCATGATCTTTTGTGACACCATAAGTTTTTGTGTGTTTTGAATTTATCGCATCAATATTTGTCATGGCATGCCATAATTTTTTTTGTGCCATGAGGTTTTGAAATCATGAATTCACATGCATGTGTATGTGTATTAAATAGTCTATTATTAACTTGTAATTATGACTATAATGTTAATAGTTATTTTGAAAAAGGGGACACATAACTCCTTGACTTTAAACTACTTAACACACTAGTTTAGGTGAACATACTTATGAAGTTAACTTATGTATATAGGATACTTAATAAAAACCTACTTCGTAATGTAGGCTACCTTGTAAGTTACTTAACTAGACATAAGAAATTTATTACATCCAGTATGTTTACATATATTTAATATAGTTGTACCCTACTAATAGGTTAACCTAAGTAGGCTTGTTTCGGTTCATAGCTTTAAGATTTTTGCTAAGTCAACCTAGGTAGCCTCATTACAAAATATTTTATTAAGTTTGTAACCACCTCAAGTTTGTGTGACTAGATGCGACAATGATGTGATTAGATGCAACAAAATTATCCTAAGTTAATTTATTTCTTAGTCTAAAAATGCCTAAGTTAATTTAGGCTAGGTTGACCTAAGCTAGGTCAGTAAGTAGTATAGGTTGACAAACTAATTCATCTTAAATCAACCTAAGGAGGTCTAGGTCTAGGCTAGGTTGGTAGGTAGTAGGTAGGTAGACCTAGGTCAACTTAGGGTGGCCAAGGTTAATTCAAGGCTAAATTTTTTGAGCTTTATAACTTTGTGTTAAATTTAATTAATATAAAAAAATGTGGTAGTGCAATCGATGAGGACTTGAACCCCAAAGTGAAGGTAAAGGGTTCAAATCCTCACTATTGCAACTTATGATACCTAAGCCATTTGGCTTAGGTTAGGTAGTTTAGTGTAAGCTTTTTGGGTTATGAGTTCAACAATTGTTTTTAATCTAGGCCTCACCTAGCCTAGGTTGCCTAACATATGTAACTAGTTAGATAGCTAGGTTGACTTCTGGTTATGTGAGTTAAACTAGGTTCAATTGGGTTAATTTTTGGCTACATTAGCTACATGGGTTAAACTAGGTTGACTTTTGGTCATGTGTAATGACTCATAACATGTTTATATATTCTTAACACATATCATCCATTCATCAAAGCATTTTTTGTAACATTTAGTTGAATAAAATGGTTAAATTGAGATGACATGCATTTTACATGTCATACCAAGGTTAATGATGATATGGAATTTCATTATTATCAAATCTATTCATTTCATTTAATCTTAGTTGCTAAAATGACTAAGCTTTGTAACTGAACATCCCTTGTGATTATATAGTAAATGGGTGAAACGACATGGGTTTAACAATTCATTAACCACTAATTGCATATGTCCTTCTTGATTAGTACGTAGTTGTAAAAGCGAGTCACAAAACTCAAAATGTGTTGTGAACTATGATAAAAACCAAATTTGTGGTTATTAAATGCAATATATATGGGAGACAACAAATTAATAATTATCTATAACTTTAAATTGCAGCTCATGATCAATTGACAATGTGAAATCAATAATATATATTATTGTAATGTTATACAAAAAATGAAATTCCCATGCAATTCCAATGTTGTTTAAATAAGCATCGAGTGGGCCACCAAATGACATTGCCATATATAAAAAAAAACAATGACAGAAAGTTGTAATTACACATATGTTGGCCATAAGCATTTTCCATAATAATTGACTACACATGCACATAACAATGACCAAACAAAATTCCAATAAGAACCTAGTGACCATTAAGTGATATTTGATTTATCAATAAATCATTGAACTTATTGCCAATGGAACCTTGTGCCCAAACGCAAGTGAAATTTATACAAATAACTAACTAATCATTATAACTTATTGCAAAAAAAGATATGCATAATTTTCAACACATGAACATATATTACTTGATTGACATTCAAGAGTTGTTCAACAAATAGAAAGGAAACAAAAAATTTAAGCATTGCATACAACATAATTCATAAACAACTAAATAAAATATTTCACCTCTTTTTATTTGTAGGTTTAGATTTCATCCTATTGCAAAAAGTTTCATTACATTTGGAAAAGTAACTTACAACCAATTTCTCATGTTGATGGTTAGAATGGGGGACATGTGTAATGCTCCTAAAATGATTACATTTTACAAATTCAAAAACCCACATTCCAGTGGAATGCAAGGCTTCTAAGGGAAAATAGTTTCGAACAAGTAATTACCATTTTCTTGGGACCTATAAAATGTCTATAGGAAAATGGCACTTGAAGGAGGATTAAATAAACTCTTGTAAGGCATGTCATCAACAAGTAATGCATTTTCATAGTTCGTACCACGAAACACACAAAAATGCATCTAGGTTTTTATGCAAAATAGGCTTCTTGGGCTTCTTGGGGAAGAATGGTCATTTTTTAAGCATAACATTTGGTCTACAATTCTTGAAGAATTGAGGTGAACACCAAATCTTTCCTTGATTATTTCCAAGTGCTCAGAGAAAATTTTCCTCATTGTGGAAAACCATATGTACAGAGTGAATTTTGTTGCACATGTGGAGAAAAACTCTTTCAACCTAGGTTTCAAAAGCACTGGCTAAGATCTAGTTGACGTTCTCCTATTGCAACTAGTTCCATTTAAATAAAAAAATCAAATGATATTCATTCACCTTTGATTCAATGAAAGATTGTTCTAGGAATCTAGAGGTCATTGTGATTTCTTACAATCCTAACTTAGTGTGTGGACATATGTAAATGGTTCCTTAACATCCATGATATTTATGCAAACAATTCCATCATCTGATTTTCCAGCGAGGGGGACGAACATTGGGCCTATGATTTCAACAAATGCACACATTTAGAAAAAGACCTTCAAGGGGTTTAAAACAAGCAAGATTTTGGCATCATCCATGATTTCTTTCAATTCTCAAGCTGAGACACAATTGTATTTGTAATGAATTGCACTTCACAATGTAAACTTATTATCATCATGTTCAATATGGTAGGTCCATGCTTTTATATAGGGTCATGAAACATTGTAACCATTTCATTCAACACACCACTACACATAGGGTAACTTCACACATCATAAAAATTTAATTTTATCTTCAAATAATGGAATCATTTGATCTTATCATACAAAAGGTGGCATTACAACAATTGTTGCAAGGTTCGAAAAGCTTTCGAAAATCAATATCTGCAACAATTAAATGTGATATCCTACCAAAGGGATTAGACTCCATGAATTAGTAAACATAGACTTTCCAAAGGAATGAAAAGACTCAAAGTATAGTAGGACAACCTCCATTAAGTAGTTAAGAGAATCCTCTCATTTACCATTCCATTTTTCAACAAGCATGACATTGTTCATGGGGTTTCTCATTGTTCTCATTGGATTGTGATCTATAAGTGTAGTATTTCCAATATGTGTCCTTGAGACTCTATCAAATAAATCATTTAAGAACTTATGGTAAACTATGGTTTTGGGTTTTTAAAAAAGGAAATGGTTATTTTTTTGGCATAGCTCATGTCCAAATATCTTAGATGGCTTGATATTAAATACTAAATCCTTCCTCAATTATCTAAAAAATGACGATGTTTTGTAAGGTTTACATTTTGTCTAGGTATAGATGACAAACTATTGAACGCACCTTTGGAGGAAGTCTTGCAAACTCGATTTTGCAACAATGAAAGGATTGAACAACCAATTTTCATACCATTCCTTTGGAGTTAAAGAACAAGATTTAAACAATTGTCTTTGTCTCGGGAAAACTTCCTTCAAGCCAAAAACAACATGTAGCTTAGACTCACCTCTGAATTCCTTTGAAGGCCATAGTTAGGTTTGATGTGTTGATCTCTAAAATGATAGGAGTCATCGTCCATCGAAAAAATCCCCACATCTTTTACAAACAGAATGGAATTGTTGTCCACTAAATCCATCATAGCAATGTCTACATTTTTCTCACAAAGACTTTGGCAATTGTCCATTGATTCCATTTCAAAAGCTCTTGAATTCAAACAAAAAATGAATTACAAATTAGAAATTCAATCCAATTCAAAATACATCTCCTCACATATCACTCCTTGGAAAGTAGCAAGAAAAATCACCATCAGCGTCAAATGAACATTTTTTGTTTGACATTGTTTGGTTCATATTAGTGGGACATGACCTTTCAAATGCATTTTCATGGCCATCCTTTGATAAAAATTCCAAGCCATTTGTACACATCCATTCAAAGTAAATAAACAAACATAGAAAAATTGATATTGTATAGAAAATAATATTTAGTGATGCTTAACAATAAAAATATGTAAAGGAATAAAAATTAAAATATTACATATTTTTACTGCCATAGTTTATAAAGTAAAACTTTTTAATTAAATACCCATTAATAACTTAGTTCACCATCCTTGGATACAAAAGAAATATGATGTTTTTCAAGTTCATAAAAGGTGGCATACTGGCAGAAATACTAGAAGTGCAGATCCTTAATATGTCTCAACAAGCCTAGTGGCCGTTAGGATGGGAACAAGATTGTGTAATCGAAATGTGTGCATCAAGAAAGCCTACTAGCTATTAGATGTTAATTATACTATGTTTGTTCTCGCAAAATAATCATCAACAAGGCCTAGTGGTTAATTATTGGGTATTCATGGGAAGAGTTGTCAAGAAAAAAAGGTATGGCAGCCACAATGCATTCTTAGGAAGAGTTGTTAAGAAAAATGGCCTAGTGGCTACCAAGGGTTCATGGGAAAAGTCATCGAGAAAAAAACCCTTATAGTCACTAAGTGTTCATAGGAAGAGTTGTCAAGAAAAATAGCCTAGCAATCGGTAGGTGATCTATTTTTTATAGATTAATCCACCTATATACCTTGGTGGCCACTAGGTGACCTCATTACAAATGATGATTTTTGACATTTTAGGTAGGGATCTAAAAACTATAACATATTATTGAAATCATAAACCGAATCATATCACAGTATTGATAAGGCAAAAAGGTCTCATGCTTGAAGGATAAGAAGTGCACATAATCTCTAGTTTTTTGGTTTTTAAATTTACAATCATCACAAATCTAAAATTCACAATTATGTATTTTCCCAATTGCATAGGGTTATTTCTACTTATCCTAGGAAATCTTTCACGAGGTTCAAAATATTTACAAGAAGTTCCTTGCATCACAATTTCTCACTAGCCTCTCTTTCCTTGTCATATTCATCTGGTCCCTTCAAATTTAGCCCCAATGATGAAGCTATTGATGTGTGTGATACTAAGGATGTTAGGGTTGCAAGAAATTCACGGCCATCTTTAGCCTCCTTTTCATTGTTTGCAACATTTCCTTCACTTTGAAACAATGTTGAGTTTTGCAGATATTTAGCACCTTTCCTTGCTTTAGGGGTAGTTGGTTTCCGTTTCATCTTTGTGACCTTCACAAGCTTGGTCGTTAATTTGTTCACCCTTGGGGGATTTAGTCAGGCTTGGCTCTCAGAAGCCCTTTCCTATTCTCCCTTAGGCTGATCCGATTCTTGAGCATTTATTTGAGCTTCATTTGTGATCCTTATAATAACCTCATGGGTGAAAGTAAGAAAAAAAGAGTCAAACAATGTGTGGATAATCCTTTAAAAATTGTTTTTTGAAAATTTGAAAATCATCATGGGAACATAATATATCAATTTTTTTTGAAAAAATTTGAAATAAATTCTTATACTTTCAAAGTTGCAATTACAAAATTTTCATAAAAATTCATCATGTTTCAAGAGTCCTTTTATATGTTTAAAACACTTAAGAGAAGCATGTGGACACGTGGTTTTTTTTTAATATCAAAAGTCTTTTCCCTTATTAAATGTTCACCAAATCTTTTCAATTTTTTTTGAACTTTAATATATTCCACAAGAAGGGATCCATGTGTTCAAAACATTCAAAAAATAAAAATACATATATCATTTTAGATTTTAATACTCGAATGTCCTTTTACATTATTATAGTTTTGAATTTGTAATCTTGGTTCAAAGTAAAGTTATAGATTTGGTTATAATGCAAGGTTTGATGCAAAAACATTGAGCTTTTATCTTGTTATATGTCATATTTGGCCTCAAATTTGATATTTAGTTTAAAAAATTGTGTGAAAAATGCAATATAAGCTAATAGAAAACTACCACATGGAAAATGCAATCCTTGGAAAGGACTTTAACCTTGGCGTGATTGGCTCATTTTTTCATGTTTTCACCTTTAGGGGTTTCAATTGTAGCATTTCTCCTTGTGACCCCTGACAACATTCAAGGACAAACCAATGCGACTATCACACACCTCTCCCCTTCCTTGTCTTTAGGAATAATTTTAAGCACTTTACATTTTTTTTCCCTAAAAATGCAGATAATATCCAAATTTAGAGTGATTGAAAGATGTAAAGCAAAAATTGCAAGTTTGAAAGTGGCATCAAAAAGTAACAATTTAAGGGATAAATAAATGTAACAACCCTGTGCCAAAGATTCAAAGGCAAACAAGATCGTCATGCAATATTGGCTACAGAATCTACAATAGTGCTTTGGCATTATCTCATACTTGTACAAGCTCAAATCATTGGGGAAGGAGGAACTTAAATTAGGGATTAGTAATGGCAACTTCTTATTCCCTATAATGTCATGTACATTTGTTTTGATTTTGCATGGGAATAGGTAAACATAGAAGAATGCCAAATCTTGCATAATGCCTTTCAAAGAACTTGGAGCCTTTGCACCTCTAGCCATGTATTGACCAAACTTTAAATGGATTTTTGTTACAAAACCTGATTTGAAAACAGTTGTGAATCACTTTGAATGACTTGTGGTCACACACACAAGCAATGACTTTAAACCTTGCCTTTGCCTACAACAAACCAATTAAGAAAGACTCCCAATTAGGGCCATATAGTTGGAGTGTCTGGATATGTGTGTGTTGTGTAGACGATCGTGAAATTTTATTAGACCCATAAAATTAAATTTATTGGACGCATCGAACTTTGAAAAAATATAGTAAACACTTTAAAAAGTGTTTTCATTTAAAAAAATTCTTGAATACATTACTCATGTTTTGTAGAATTTGAAATTATAATGGGATAAAAATATTTTGAATTTTGATGTCATTATCATTGTACTTAGAAATGTTTTTAAGAATGTCACGGTGGCCACCTTTCCTAAAAGTTTTGGTTAGGAACCCTTTTGAAACAAGTCGAGGTTTTTTTTATTATTTATATAATTTTCATAAGTACTTCAGATGACATTACCTTTGGTTTTTTAATTTGGAATTTAATTGAGTATATTTGATTTAGTTTCAATTTTCAAAGTTTAAATGTGTGATTGCTAAAGGGGCCATGACAATTAGGAATACAAATTCATATTGTTTCCCATTTTTTTTCTCCAATAAAAATTGAAGCCCATGTACTTTGGAATGTCATGTATAAACATGAGAAAAAAAAAATTGTAATTGTGAAATTTTTTAAAGGAAAAGGCCTTGGAATATTATTTGGCCAATTTTGGTTCTCACCATCCCTTGAGGTGGTTCTTAATGGTACCACCCAATTGTACTTTCACTCGTCAATTTTAATCATAAACCTAAGGTCATCATCATTACTTAACTTTAAATCCTATAATGCAACTTTTATTTCTATAAAAAATACCATAAAAATAGACAAACATTTGTGGATTCAAAAAAAAACACACACATATCTAAAACCCTAAACCCTAAAACCCCTAAACCTTAAACCTTAAACCCTAAAACCCTAAACCCCAAACCTTAAGGACAAAACCCTAAGCGCCACCTTAAAGCCCAAACCTTACATAATTAATTCTATAAAGATATGCTTCAACCAAAAATGCTAAATCACGAAACTAAATTTTAAACCTAGACCTCACACCCTTCACAAAAAACACTAAGTTCAAAGCCTTAGACTGGACCACCTTAAATGTTTATGTGAAACACTAAACCATTGAAAATCCTTCTTAGGATGCTAGCCAATGATACATTACATTAGAAAATTGAAAACAAAGCCACTAGTGGCTTGCTTTTTTTTGCTTAAGGAATTTCTCAAAAAGGTGACATTCAAAATTCAAAACTTGAACATCAAGTAATTTTGGAGCTTCGCAATTTCAAAGACACAAAAAAAAATTTATGCCAAAATTCAAAAGTTTTTTGTCATTGAATTTCACTATAGCCAAAAATATTGAAAGATGATTATAAACTTTTCAAATCAAATTTAGTTGTTAATTAAAGGCTACAAGTTTTTAGTTATCAATTAGAAAAATAATAAAATTTATTAATTGTTAACTACTAACTATTAATTATACATATTAGGATTTAAGGTTTCTTCATATACACTGTAAAGATGGGTTTTGAAAGTACTCCTCCATCATTATGCCTAAAGTGGAGGCCCCACTCTTTGCATTCACAATTACAAAAGAGGTGGAGTTTTAACCATAAAGCATTTTGGAGTGTCTTCTTGCAATGGTGATGTTTGTGCAGTGAGAAGTGGGAGATTAGGTTGAGTGTATGAGTTTTCCTTTTGGTCAGGTGAACCTCATGCAAAAGTTTTTAGAGGAGGAGGGGAACGGGCATTTGGAATTCCACAAAAGACACCAAAGATGACACCAACGAGGAGCAATGAATGGTTTGAGCTTTGATGCCTACACCAAATCTCCAAACCAGCAAATTGGTCTAAAGAGTTGTTGTTTAACAATTGTGAATGGCTGCTCTCAGCAATTGAATAATCATTGTTTAGGTTCCACATTTTATCTCACTCTACCTATAAGCATTTCTTCTTTTTCTCAACGTGTAGAGTTGATCTCTCCTTCCTTCTATCTTCCTTGAATGCTTGATTTATTCCTAGTGTTTTTCTTTTATGCAAATGAAGACATGTTTCCATCAAATCAACCTTTTTGTTTTTCTCGTTGATGTTTAACAACTCCCTCAACTTGTAGGTCACACATAGCCTGAGAACCAATAGTTAAGAGATGCCAAGAAGATTCCCAAACCTTTTTAATACATCCTATTGATGTTTGATCTCCTCATCTTCATCAAGGATATTTTCAGCAATCTGTTAAAAAAAAAAACACTTTTAAGTGGTAAGTGATTTTCTAGATTCATCATTCCAATTTTTTGAAAATCAAACGATTATAATACACCTTTTACATGCAACTTTCATCAATTAGGGTTTCATGACTATCCCCAATAAGTTTTGAAATATTCACGTGAGCACATACTGAATTAAGGTTATTATGTCATTGCAACATGCTAGAGACCATTTGTCATTTGTTTGTTAAGGAAAATGAACATCAAAATTTAAAATGCATATAGGTTTGGATGTTATTTCTTGGGACTTTGATTTGATTTCCTCACAACATGTCAAATGTAATTTCTTTATAAGACCTAGTAGTTGTGAACTCAAGTTGTGAACAAAAATCTTTGGCAACAACCAAACCCAACAAACTAAACACATCGTATGATAGTAAGAAGAAATTTCAAATACACACAAGGCACATAAGGCTTGAAACATTAACGGATTAGCTACTTGCAGTGCAAATTAAGGACTATAATTCCTCTTGAAAAACTAGTCAATGCAGTGGCCTTATTTCAATTTCTTTTTATAATTCCATTCTTTCAATCTGACTCAAAAATCTCAATATATTTATTGACTTCTTTGGCAAGAATCAAGTGTTTCTAACCCGTTACAAATACTTGGTGAATATGAAACATGCACAATGTAATTTGGGAGTTGGATGTTTTATGTGTTTGCATATGCAAAGAATCAATGATAGTTTTAGACCATGGTTTTAAACCAAACGTTTTTAGCCACAAATATGGGCATGAGAAACCCCTAGTAGTCATCAAGTGTTTTTGTCTAGGGATATTGGCTAGAAAAACACATGGCAGCAACTAGGCATTTTTGGCTACAAATGATTGTGGGAGAAACCCTTGGTGGCCACAAAACATTTTTAGCCAAGGTGATTATCGAGAGATGAAAATAAATAGGATGATTAAAAGGCTAGAAGATGCCATGAACTTTTGTTTATATGGAGTTTTGGGATAATTGCCATTGATAGTCTTATTAAAGAAAACAATAGTAGCAGCCATGCATATTTGGAGAGATGGCGAGGCAGTCAAATCACGTAGTGGTTGCAAGGTGATTCTTGCCAAATAGATTGTAGTAAGAAACACCGAGATCCATTTTGGCTTAATAGATTGTCATCTAAAATAACTTGTTGTTGTAAGGAAATTATTCACAAAATGGATTTGAATAAAAAAATCTTTGGTTTTCACAAGGTGATTTTGGCCCTAATTTCTCCTTTCAAAATTGACATGTTGGTGCATAGATCATGTGGCAAATATTATGTTCATCTAGATAATGTTTCTTTTCGTTTGTTCTTGATTTAGTAGGATATAGCTAAGGGATTCATGTTTGATAGATTGTAGATTTCAACCTATTAGCATTTGGGATTTTTGCAAAAATGAAAAGGTGAAGATTGGTATCAAAATCTGCAAAGATCCATCATAAGTTTGATATATTGACCTTGTGGAGTGGAGAATTTCATAACTTGGTTTCAATTGAAATTGTGTTTGAGGCATTTGAACATCGAAAATTATTTTGTGTAGTTCCAACTATGAGATACAACAAGTTAGTAGTTGGAATGGAGGTGTTTTGGCCTTTCAAGGATCTATCAATAATGAATGATGAAGTGGCTAACATGGTGTTTAAAATAGGGTCATGTGACAATGGATGGGGTGAAGAAGAAGTGAATTTCATGCATGGACAATTGTTTGCCTAAGAGCTTATGTTCTAAGAACATCATTGATTTTGAAAGGGTAAAAGCATGCTATGATGAACTTTTTTGGATGTCCCAATAATAGTTTTTTTTTAAGGAAGTCAAGTATTATTGCATTGTATGCAAATCTATTTGAGAAACTTAGCAAAAATGAGATGAAAAATTGAAACTTACATTTTAATCTTTCAAACCCCCAAAAAAATTACCAAAAGGATAAATGTTCAATCTAAGGTGCACTTTACAAAGGATGGTACATCCAATGTCCCCAATCCAAATTACTCCAAAAAAACTATCATTATGGATTTTTTTTTCTTCTAGTGGAGTTGGAAACTAAGCCTACAACTTTTTACCAGCACACATTGAAGTACCATAACACTTAAGATGAAAAAATCAAATAAGAAAAAGTCTTTCAAAAATTTTAAGATTTAAATTGAAAATTGAAAATTCGTAAAGTTCATTTCAATATCTAAATTTACTTTTTCAAGGCCCATATTTTTAAAGGTGTTTTAAAAAGGTCTAAATTATGGTGGTATGAACTTGGAAATGGAAAAAAATGTGAACTTCAACACCATTAAATGTTTTTTAAAAAAAATCATTGGATTTGGATTCTAAAAATGGACTTTGAGCTACCAATTTTGGTTTAGTGTAATGTGCTTTCACTAGAAAATATGGGTGATATAATTTAGGACCTACATGGAGAAAGAAATTACATTTTTAAGGATAGTGTGGAAGGTTTTACTAGGGAGTTTGGGTTTGATTCCATGAGTGAAAAAGGAAGGGAAGAGGATATTGTGGAAAGCAATGAGAAGGTTGGGGTTGAGAAAAATTTGGAACGAAATGGGGAGGAAAATTACCAAGGGTTTTCTCATGGGAATAGTGACACAATATGGCAATGCTATGAGAGGAAAAAAATCAAATATAGTTGGAAAACGTAGGTCTGAATGGTGAGGAATTGAATGCGATCTTGTAAACAGTGGTGGGGTTTTCATTGCAAAAGATTGGGTGGTTGCATGTGACCCACATGAAGCAGTTTTTGATGATCAGTTTGGTGAGGACCATGTCTTATATTGTCCTAAGACTGTGTCACCCGTGATGACCATTTGGAAATGGCCATTGGTTCAAACGATTCTTGATGGGTACCCCTTGAAAGAGCATCTCATATCATAAAATGAATCCCATATACTAGATGTTGATGATGTGGGAGTGGTTTGTGTGAAGAAAAAAAAAATTCCTTTTGTAAGAGGAAGCGAAGCGTAGTTGATTCTAAAGGTTCAATTTCTAAAATTGAAAAGGTGTTGTCAGAAGAGTTTATGTGAAATGTGAATATGACAACATGTTGCACTATGAATTATTGTCAACATTTTCCTCATGAAAAGACCTTGTTGTTGATATAAGAGTTTTGGAGTTTGTCCTTTGAAGACTTAAACATATGTTTTAGATATTCCAAGAAGGTTGCATATAAGGAGAGATGAAAGGCAATGAAAATATATCACCATTCAAGGTTTTAGACATTTACAAAATTGCTTGGTACCAAATCATTGGTCTTTCCAAGTCAAAATACATGTTGTACAAATCAAGTTGTCAATTTCTACCACATGTGGCAACAAAGGTACACATAAATTACATATATCAACCAGGCAAGCAAAGTGAAATGTTTAATCATTGATTAACTTATTTGCGGATATAATGCCACATCAAATGAAAGGGATTGGAAATGGTGATAAGATATGTGTGATGTCTTTTGCCTGAAACATGGAAGAATTTGCAAGATTATAGTGATCAAATAAACTGTAGTGAACAATTAACACTTTTATCTTCTATCTGGTCGTTGGGTGTTTCTTGTGCAAATCTATTTTTTTAAAAATGGAAACAAATATTTGAGTGTATATTTGGGAACATGCATTAAGTTTGCCATCTATTGTTGAGAAGCTAATATTTTTTTGTTTTCATATTTGTGATTTTGCAAATAAGTAAGGAATTAAACATTGGAAGTATTTCTCAATCTGCTATGAATAGGTTGAGGAAAAGACACCATTTAAATGTTGTGCAAAAGTGAGGGTTGATTTTCACCAAATGCATTGTTTATGAATCCTTCAAGGATTTGATATCTAAATTAGGAAAGAATAGCAATGAAGCTATTGAATATGAGGCAAAGCTAAAAATCATATATTGCACTAAAAATTATGTAGAAATTTATACCATACTTGGAGGATAGAATTAGTGTGATAGAAGGATGAATTCCTATGCATTGTTCATGACAAGATGGACCATGCAAAAATTACATTTAAAAGGTTGCAAGTGTGCAACAAAATGATATTTGGGATTGGACAATTGTCCATTACGCTCATGGGTATGATAATGCATGGTCATGGGGATGAGAGGTATGCATAATATTCAAATGAGTTGTGGCCAAACAATCCCAATTTCACAATTGGATCCTTGTTGCAACTTTTGTGAACTTTGAAGGTAACTTTAGTTTCAAAGTCAAAATTATTGTTTAATCACCCCCTGCAAAATTCATTCTTTGCATGTCTCTTGCAAGGGAAATCATGTTGCATATGTGAATTATGCACCTCGGATCAAACTGTTGGTGCGAAGTCTTTGCCGAGAAATTTGTTGCTTCAAATGGATAATTACGTGAAGGATAATAAGAATTGACATTCTTAGCATTTCTATTGTTGTTAATGGCAAAGGATGTGTTTGAAGAAGTCAAATTGGGATTCTTTGTAGTTGGCCATACATAGAGGATATCGATGGATGCTTTGGCTATTTGTAAAAAATGTTGAAGGAGGAAAACAATTACATTTCAACAGATTTGATGAGGGCTTTTATGGTTTCATAGGAGAAACTGTTCATTCTTTAGTTGATTCAAAAGATTCCAAAATTTGAATCTTGGGCTTTATTTTGTTTGAAAGGTGGCCCTAAAACTTTGGTAGGGCATATTGATATGCATCTTTTTAGATTTTTCGTTGATTTGTTAGGTTGGCCTATCATGCAATACAAAGTTCCCCCAACAAATGATGTTTGGAGTCTAATAGATGAGCCACTAATTAGATTGTGGAAAATTAATCTAGATGGGTCACCAAAGTTGACTATTGGAATCCAAGCCCTGTTCCATATTGCCTAATTTGCGGCAATGATGCATTGAGTTCAATGGAAAAAAGAAAGTTTATAAGTGTTGGACTATCCAAATATGTGGATTTCTAAAAGGTGGGAATTGCACAAAATTCAACATATGAAATGAAGATGAAGCCATATGTGGAATACTACGAAAATATCTTGTTGCATTTGTCAAGACCGTTACCCCCTCAAAGTGTAACTCTTTTGGAGGCTTTTAGCTTTCAAACAATTAGAGATTCAACTATGCTAGGGCTTCATTGTTAATTGTGATGGACATTGTTAATGCATAATAACTAGTTTGACTTTCTTATTCTGGGTTGAAGAACATGAAGCCTTTAACTACATACACAAGTGACAGCATGGTAAAGTGTATAATTCAATTACCTTGGTAGCCTACTTGCCAAGCTTCAGTTCTATCAGACTCTTAAATAGAATCAAAATCAAACTTAGGTATTAACATTTCCACCTGAGTGGCCTTAGGTGAATTACAACTTAGTAAACAATTTTAAGGGGATAGATCACAATTGCAAAAACTTCAGAATGCAACGAATGGTGCAAACTAGGTATTCGGTTTGATGTTCCAAGGAAAGGGGGTTGATTGGGCCTCGCAACCAATGATAATGGCCATCACCGGGAACCCAAGTTCAACAATGAAGACGAACATCGTCGTCTTCACATTGACACTCTTTAAACCTTTCTGGTGCGGCTCCACAAACAAGAACAAATTCTAAATAGATTGTTAAGGCATGTGGGTTAGGAGATAATCGATGATCCCATGCCAAACAGTCGACTCGAGTGCGCACCATTATTAGGGACGATTTTTCTTCGTGCGACCGTTGAGAGTCATTCACATCAAACGGTGTTTTTTCAAGCTTTTCCTTTTTTACTAGTGAAACTATAAGATTTGAGGGCGTAACGACATCATCCGCCATGATTATATTTTCACATGCATCAACAAAAACCAAAAGGGTAGCATAAACAATGGGGTATTTGCGTTCAAAAGGTGTTGAGGTTTTTTTATTTAACAAATTAAGGTAGGCGTAAGGTGTGAGAGTGACGGCGGAACCTCATGAAAACTCAAACATCCTAGATCTATTGGATTCATCAAACCCTAATTTCGACGGTGGATCTAGAAGTATGTGGGGTTTTTTGGTGATGCAAATTTTAATTCCAATTTACTATGTACTAAATAGTTAATTAATGCATGGAAGAAAAAATAGGTAGGGGATATCAAAAGAGTAAATGGTACGGGGGGAATGTTACTTCAACCATTGAATTGATTTAGTCAAGTAAAAACTCAAGGATGTTTATTTGTTATTACCGATAAATTGTCTTAGTAGTTAATTACTTGAAATAATTAAGATGAAGAAGTAGGATGTGAGGGTCAACGGATGGAAAAGATAAGGATCAAGCTCAAGAACCTCATCAAGATATCCAAGATAAGGGGAAGGATGAGTCCTCCAATCCCATTAGTCATGAGGATTGTCATCCTATTTGATTAGAGGATGGAATATTTGTTGTGTTTCATTGGGCCCAAGAATTTTCATTCTAAAATCAATTGGAAGGCAAATCATTCTCAAGTTTCATTGGCTCTTGAAGGATGAGGAGGCCATTGATTGGAAGGAAGGATTTTGAAACTTCCATTGGACAAGGGGAACAAGCTCAAGGAAAGGATATGGAGGCTTATCAAGGGAGAGGGGAGTATCTTGTGTTGGGGGAAGGGGAAAGGAAACGAATGAATGTGTGAGGAAAAGATTAGTTCTTATGTGTGGAAAGGTGTTGTTCATGGAAAAGATGTGTCCAAGAAATAAACATGGAAGGATTTCCATGACAAAGCCTCTGGAGTTTTATTTCAAATAGTTGTTCCTCCCAAATCCACCGTTGGATTTGTGTCAAACTTAAAATAGTTCTTGTTTCGGAGGTGTACAAGGTTCTCTCCAAATTCTAGCATCATTCGGCCTATTGTAAAGGAGCTACACTTGTCGGAAGTAGAGGGGGTTGAAATTGTCTGTTTTTTCTTCAATCTAAGCAAAGTGATTTTTAGTCTAAGGTTTAAGTCTTGATAAAAAAAATAAAAAAAACTTATAAAATCATGATATTATGACGATCATAAAAGGACACTGCAATCAGGTGCAGTTTTTCCAAGGAGCCATTGGGACAAACGTGGATTTGGATGTCAGGGTATGACACAGATCGATGTGTGGAGCTATCAACAGCAAGTGCGAACAACCACACATGAGGAGAGTTCAAGATGTTTGAAATGCGTTGAAAATTGATGGCAACACCCATGCGGACATATTGGTTGACAATGTGATCGTTGAGGCCCACCAACTTTGCATTCCCAAACACTTCTTTGTGTTGATCAATAATAGTAGACGTTTGACAAAATGTCAAACCAGTTGAAGTGTGATCGAGAACGAGTTCGAACCGTTTCATGTTTTTGCTAGTGATGCAATACGAGGTTGTGGTGTCAAGCATTTTTTTGAAAAGTGCCATGGATTTCTCTAGGGACAACACGTCCAAATTGTTGTTAGGACGAAAAAACAGCTGTGCAACGATGCCTTCCACAATCTTTGAACCCACAATGAATTCGAAGATATCGCCATTCGTGCGGATAAAATGTTCAATTGAAACAAATTTCATTGTTTCAAAAAACTCCATTTTTTCTTCCTCGTTAGCTTTTTTGTATTTCTCCCATTCAACAGGGTGTCGACTGCTATTGTATTTTTCATAGTTTTCCTTGCGAAAAGGGGCCGAGTAGTACTTGGTGTTCTCCGTCCGTTGGCATTTGGCCCCTAGCTATTCTACGCACTTGAAGCACGCACAGAAGCGGCACATCACTGAAGTGACCAGGGACTTCATGTCACGACTGGTGATTAGCAAGCCAAACTCAAGAGCGTGAAGGAGTTGGAATGGTGTTTTACACGACATGGTACGTCAGGTACAATGAAAACACCTCCAATGACATGTTTGCACAACGTTTCCAAACAAAACATTCATTTCTTATTTTCGGCGTCCATGAAACTTTATATTATTTAAATGTGGCATCTAAAAATAAAATGCCACATTTTAGGAGGCCTGCTTTAGGTGCAACAATTGGAATGTGAATACCATCCATGGCACCTAGAATGTATGGAATTCCATGGAAGCTTTCAAAACCAGCAATGATTTCTTGATCTTGTTTCTAGTCAATTTAGGGGTCACGAATGATTTTAAATGTTTTTTAATTGCTGAACAAAATTTCTCATTATAATTGATGTTGTACTTTCTACAATGCCATAGACCTTTTCACACATTTGCAAAGAATTTTCATTACTTAGTTATGTAAGAGCCATTGCTATTTTAGTTTGAACAAGGATATTTTCTCTCATGGGTGTATTTTTTTGCTCAAGACTTGGACCCGCAACCCTAGTCAATGAATAAAATGTGTCATAACCTAACCTTGTTTGTTGTTGAAACATCTTTTCAAAATAGCTCCCCAAAAGTTGACTCTTCATGTATCTCACCACCCTTTCATACCTCCACATGTTGCAATTCTTACTACCATGTTAACAAACTCCATGAAAAACAACATTGCACTCATCATACTCCAATGTTGTCCAATAGTTACTCACTGCAATGCAACCACTTGTGCAATCACTTGATGCATGGCCATAGTAAAAACAAGAGCCACTTATATCTTGTGCCTATGCTCATCCATTGTGTGTAATAAGAGTAAAAAAGAAGGAAAAAAAACCATAAAAAAAGGAAGAAAGAAAAGACCAAAGGTTAACCTAATCCTCTCACATGTCAATCACACATTTTTTATATTGGACCCTCAAATTGGACTGCACACCTTTAGACACACTAATTGTACCTTAAGAAAAAGTGTTTTTTAAAATGTGAAGAAAGGTCCAATTCAAGGTTCAATTTGCTTCAAATTGGTCCCTGGGTTGTTGGTCCTGGGCCCTTGTCTAAAGTGACCCTTAATATGGCACTCACAATGACTAATTAAGGTACTCATTAAAACAAAAGTCCAAGCCAAAATGTGGTTCTTCAAGTAAGAATGAAACATTCCAACTTTTGAAATGTGAATGTGAGGATCCAAAGCTGCAACTCCTAGGTTAACTCATAAATGAGTTTCAACAGTTAGCCCCTTGCCACCAACTTATGATTTTCACTGCCCTCATTGGTGAAATCACAATTGCAGCTAGTTGGGTTCACCAAATAACTAGCAAGAGGTTCAATGCATGCAATGATTTGATCAAAATTTCACCCAAATCTGGGTGGAAATTCCAATTTACATACCAACTACAAGCTCCAATAAATCCTAATGGATCCTACCCCCAAGATTTATTTTTTAGAAAGACTGCCCACATCCATTTTGAAATCCCCCAAAAATCAATTTTGGCTTCTCCAACATTTAGGAGTTAATATATTTCCAGAACAATATCATCACTTAACTTCTCCAAATTTTGAAGGCCATCTTGGTAGTTGATTTGTCGATGGAAAGGGTAGTTTCTAAAGCAGTCTTTCACAGCTGAAGGGCACATGGGCCCTTCAAATTTAAGGCATGATAAGGGGGTCCACGATGGTAATGTAGGGTGATTGACATGAGGTGTTCTTTTATATATTAAAAAAAAACCATTATTCATAGTGCCCATGCTTTGGCCAGGCCAATTCACCCCCATGGCCCTAGAAGTGGCCCTAGAAGTGGCTTTGAAGCATCACTAAGAGTGGCTTTGAAGATCACCGGCACGTTCCAATTCAAAAATCTGTTCCCATATGTCTATATATATATGTGCATAATACTTATTCACATTTCATATCTTATTGAGACTTGTAAATTATATTTTTAAAATTAATTAAAAATGGTAATAAATTATATATATATATAGAGAAATGCCTGGGTTGGTACATTTTTTGGCTGCAATCTCTCTCACATAGGAGAGAAGTTAGGCAATCCAAAACATCAGAATGAGGGATGCTCTGGAGACTGGTACCATACAAAACAGAGCCATTAGGTAGGTAATATGCAGGGGGGACCCTACTACAGTTCCAAAGTGCCATGTTATTTGGCCTGTGATGTGTCAAAATTGTTGCTGAGTATCATGCCACTCACTCACTCATCAGTTATCAGCAATGGATTTTGTCCATTTGTGTCAGAAATAAAGAACTGGGTTGGGGGTGGTTGCTTGTTGCTTCCTCTGTTGGCATGCAAAATGCCAAATAAGGTCGTTTGATGGGAGATTCTTGAAACTCCCATGTGGAAATACCCGCCCAAAAGAGGTAGAAAACAAAATAGAGTGAAAGTATACACCTAACTAGCAACAATTCATCAATTGCAGCTAACTGGTAAATTTTCACATCCGTTTTGTTTGTACATATTCTAATGTGTCACGCACACAGGTATCACATTTCTCAATATATTCTAGTCTCTCGCATGTGACATTGCATCTCTTGACATATTATAGTGTATCACACACGCATCACATTTTTTTCTATTTGTTTTTGTAAGGAAGAGTTGACAACACACAAAATAATGGAGCAAAAAAGGCGAGGCATGACCTTATTCTCTTGGATGGAATCAGACTGTGGGTGAAAATCTGCATGGATATATGTGGCCTAAATGCATGTATGCACCCTGTGTAGCAAGCACTAGTTAGCATGATACAAAGAGTATTTTTTTTTACCTTTGGCGATATTGTCACATTGTCAGCCTTGAATTGGGACATGGAAATTACCTACACATTTCATATTCACTCTATCATATCTAAATGGAAGTCTAAGGGCATGCAACATGTGCTGCGTGCACACACTGCCCATTTCGACAGTGGCAGCATAATTTTATAATTTTAATATTTATGTCATTCGGGTGGGTGGTTGACGGTAGAACACATCCCACATTGGTAGGTTGCATCTTTGCATCCCCCACACACTTTGAACTTTGAAGTACCCAGACTTTGGAATGCAGGATCGATTGAAACCACCAACTAGCTGCCTTTTAGATAACCAAACAGATTATTCAGCTGGTAGGGTCAAGAGTACAAAATTGGGCTATTTTTTTTCCGAATAACTTCCAATGCAAATTTGTAAGTCCTTTGGGACAATAGAGTTGCCCGTAAAGTACGAAAAAAACAGCACCAGAACCAACCCTGAGTTTGGTCAGACACAGGGTGAGATTTTTGAAAAAGCGTCAAAAAAGTACATTAGCATTCAAGGGGGGATGAAACTCAGAAAACCATCAATTTTGGTGATAAACGGAGTTTCATCCTGTCTTTCCTTTTTCCCGAGCGCCTCCACTACTGCTACATATATTTTCACTGCTTTTAACTGTACAACTACTATAATTAGTCTCGAACCTCGTGCATTAACTGCTGAGCTTCAGCAATTCACACTCAGTTGCACCATTTCATAGTGAGATTTAATAAAATGTCTTTAATTTGCGGATACCACTAAAAGAGGGGATAGGGGGTAAAAGGATGTGAAAAGACAGGGTGAAGACAAGGTTACTTTACAGATAATTCTACTGTGTCTTTCTGAAATTTGATATATTAATTTTTTTTTTGATGGCCAATGAAATATTCAACAACTCTGGTTGATGTGTACAGAACCATAATCCTCGTTGGAGAAATTAGCAATTTTGATATTCTCCTTTTGTGATTGAACCCAAAGAGAGCGGGATATTTTGATGATAAATTACATTCTTTAATTTTGATTGGGGGAAACCTACCATCAAGGTGGTACAACAATACCAATCAAGGTTGGGTTTATAGTTTGCAAGAACATATTACTAAATGGTGCAAATTTGGGTGTCTTTAAGATGCACATCTTTGTTTCTAGTTTCAAGCATTCACCAAACTTAGATCTTTGAAATGATAAAATATTATTATAGAGATATGTTTTTGGGAAAATCACTACAACAAGTTAAACAAGATTTTCCCAACTTCAAGGACATGTGAACTTTTAAGAATCCAAATTTGAAGTGATTTAGCCTTCTAATTGACCTCAAAGCTCATCTTGGGAAGCCATATTGACACCCCTGTATAACCCGTGAAATATCATAAGGTATTCACTAACGATGAACAGAGGATAAGTGTGAAGAAAATACCAAAATAGGTAATACTCAAGAGCATTGTGAAAATGACACTTACCCAAGTATGCAGTGAAAATGAATTCTGGGGATCAAAGCCTATTAAAGAAAATTCTGATGTAGCATCGATCGACGAGCATCCCAATAACGAGTTTGAATTAATTGAGACATAGTTACTAACTAAAACATCAGTCAAAATGGGGCTCAAAAGTTTTCTCAAAAAATTAAATATTTTCTCAAACTTATATGATTTCTTTGTGGAACATGTGACAGAATGTTCTTCTTGATTCTACTTTTTCACTAAGTTGGGAAAATTAGCTACATTAACAAATAAATTTCAGCTGGGGATTGCTGTCTCCCGAGCTCATGGTTTCCAGGGAAGCCTTGTATCATATACAATAATACAAGTTCTATAACTGAATTGCCAGAGCTTGCCAACAACAATGCTATCTAGTGTTTAGATAATTTGATGAGCTGCAACCAAATCCAGGAGTTTGCCTGGTCAGGAATGAAGTCATTAGTGTGTCATCTGTTGATGATTTCCCCCCTTCGCCCCCCCCCCCCCCCCCCCCCCCCCCAACAAACCCCCACCCCCCACCAAACCACCCACAACATTTTTTTTTTTTTCTACTCCATCATCCCCACCCAAAGAAAATAAAACTATTTTAGCTGCGCG
>Ga0116231_10001015_pt1 | contig 55245 bp, 43 predicted proteins | sample S1TSphgellanicum_2_FD_89695 | JGI IMG/M metagenome (GOLD analysis project Ga0116231, IMG submission 89695) | Host-associated microbial communities from peat moss isolated from Minnesota, USA - S1T2_Fd - Sphagnum magellanicum MG | ecosystem: Host-associated > Plants > Peat moss > Unclassified...
GATTGTTTATGTACTTTGTGAAGTGTATAATTAAACTTGAAGGTGTATTGTATATGATTGATTGCTCTGTTAAAAAAACATCCATTATGTCGAATATTGTACTTATGCCGAAAAACATTGTAGATTTTTATTTACCATGGCCTATCGCAGAAGGAGGGTTGGGGTGAGGTTAATGATCTGCAAAAATATAATAAAATAATAAAATAATTTAAAAAATTATATATATATATATATATATAATTTGCCACTATGCTGTAGGTCAAATCCTGATCTGAAAATTCCTATCGAAAGAGGGATTTGAACCCTCATGTGCGAATTATGATCATGCTATTTTAACCAATTAAACTATTCCAACATGCAGATTATAATTTTACTATTCTACTAATCTGCCGTTTCCTGGGTGTTGGGTGACAATTTACTTCATGCCCTGCGGCCTGGTCTCATAAAAAAGGTATGGTTTTGTCATTCTAAATGATGAAATGAATTGTGTATGTATCAAATTTAAACAAATTAGATGATTATAGTGCCTTGTGCCATCATATTTGTAATTGCGACTAAGCTTGTAAATGTTGTTACTATTAGGTAAATAATGACATTTATAAACATAATTAAAAAGACGTAAAATACTAGGCACACCAACTCCATTTGCCATAGGCCAACAAGCCTTTAAAGGTTAATAGTGCAGCCTTCATGTCGGTCGTTTTGCAAGCCATGTGACCTTTGAAAAATGAAGAGCACAAGGCATAGCTACCCTTTTCGAAAAAAACAAATATATTTTTTACTTTTTTGGGTTATTTTATTACTTGTTTTATTATGATACATAACTATATATATATAGTTATATATTCAATGGAAATGCGGTAAGAAAGAAGTATTTTATTTGTTCAAGAAAGGAGTCAATCCAGCCATAGGTTCCCCTACGACTACATTGTTACGACTTCACTTCAGTTAAAGGCCCCACCTTACTATCCTACATTAGACCACCAATTACTCTAGTAGACCACACTCAATAACAACGTGGAACATTAAAGTAATGGGTGATCTTTGGTTTGATGTTTTGGGCGAAGCCAATTCCCATGACAAGCGGTGTGTATAGGGCCTAACTAGATATTCACCATAGCATGGTGATCTACGATTACTAACAATTCCAACTTCATGTTCTCGAGTTGCAAAGAACAATCCAAATTAAGGCCATCTTTCTGGATTCACACTGCTTTAAAGCCTTGCTTCCTATTGTAATTGCCATTGTAGCACGTGTGTAGCCCAGCCCATAAGGGCCATGCAGACTTGAGGTCATCTTCACCTTCCTCCAATATATCACTGGTAGTTTTTTATGAGTGCATTACATGGTATAGATTGTCAATCACTTTTACAAAGACTGAGTGCCACATTGTTATGTGTGCTGCGCTATGAAAATTTTGCTCGTCAAAGTATCCTTAAACAACTATGTATGATCATAGCCACATGACATTATGGTATCCTTTTTCAATGGTGTGGTCTTCGTCAATCTTAAGTAATTAATAATTGATCTTTTAATCCAAAGCACATGTTTTAGCAACATAAAATGAGGGTTGCGTTCATTATAGGACTTAACCCAACATCTCACAACACGAGCTGACAACAGCCATGCAGCACATGTATAAATTTTTGTACAATCCTGTTAAGGACAAGAAAACTTATCTATATTTCAAGGGTTGGTAAGGTTTTGCACGTTATATCGAATTAAACCACATGCTCCATCGCTTGTGCAGGCCCTCATGAATTCTTTTGAGTTTTAACCTTATGACCGTACTCCCCAGGCAAAGTGTTTAATGCGTTAGCTAGGCCCCTGATCAGCCATTTTGCATATAGCACAAACCAAGGACAAACATTCATCGTTTACGGCATGGACTACCAAAGTCATATTGAAGATGTTTTTTTGCAAGCATTGAGCCTTTTTTTCAATGGCTTAACTTCTTTTCAAGGTCATAATGGAAAATTAAAAATCCCATCATTTCATGATAACTATCTCCAAAAATGGACTATATCATTTTCTGAAATAAACCTTTTACAATTGCTTTCTTTTTATTGGCTAACAACTCTTAGTCGATGCAATAAAAAAAAAAAGGTAGAGCTTCCTTCATCTCAAAAATCCAATGTTGTTGAATTTCAGAATCTTTGTAAACCAATAAGGATTTCTTGCTCGCCAAGGTGTGGTAAGATTATTGTACTTTCTCAAATTCTTCAATACCAAAACGAAGGCAATAATAACACTCTTGGCTATGATTATCGCACTTGCAATTTATTTGGATAGGTTCTACATGAGCATAGACCTTCCAAAAAGTGTCTAAGTATTGAGCTAAAAGCTAAACATATTTTTTTGTCAAAGCCATCAATGCATAGCACAGTCCCACGGCCATTAAAAGTAATCAAACCATCATCACACTACCAAAGCATTATCCTTAGTGATATCAAATAGTTTAACTGTTGCCGTCAAATGAGTAAGCAATTGTTTTTATGCGTGATGGCATAAATACTTGTAAGTGCCTTGACAACTCAACTTTAGACCAAGAGCTTCTTGTTTTGGCGCAATTGGCGGCTTGCTTTTGCACGGAATTTGGTATCGAAATTTTATGTAGTGATCCTACTTTCCATCGAAAGGAATCTTCCTTTATTTGGCTATGATGAATGAAGCTTGCATTTTTGTAGCTTTTAACTATTTATAGTGAGCCATTTCCCGTAATCTTGAGATAATTAATTTCATTGAATTCGACAAAGATATTTGCTTGAGTCTTTTTAAGTGCAGGTTAAGAGCTCGAGCTTTGCCTTAAAAGAAAGCTTTGTTTTTTCGTCTTTGAAACTTTGTTAGCTTAGTTGGCCTCTGCCTATTTTTAAAAATATTTTCTATTTTCCTATTTGCATAATCTTTATAAAGTGCTCTTGATAGAATAACATCCAAGCACTTCCCGCGGGATTGTTTGATATTGAATGGTACATTTGCATCAAAGTTTCCCCGAAATAGCTAAATACACACTTTGACCTCACAATCGGAGAGGACACCTTTGGCCATCTTTTATTTAGAGCCCAGCCAAATCTATTTAATCATGTTTGCTCCCCATGCTTTTGCACCTCAATGTCGATAAAGACCCAAAAAGTTGCCTTCGTTTTTAGTGTTCCTTCGTGACGCACTCCCAAGTCCCTAGTTAGATTCAAGTTGGGTCTAAGTTACTCTCACAGCAGAATTGCGAGGAACTTGGGGCACGCTCCCAGCTCTCAACACTAAAAGGGGTAGAGGGGCATGCTAAAGCTCCAGGATGGGACTAGGAAAAGTGACAAGTTGTTCACTTACTCAAACCTGCATCAAACCAACCAACAAGTTGGTTAGTTCACATTCTGAAGCACCCTTGGTGCTAGGATAAGCCACGGGCAACTCTGGACTCACTTGACTCACCACGGCCCGGATTCGGGGGAAGCCACAACCTTCCCCCATATAGTATACTTTGTGCCTCTCCACGGCACCCACATCTGAATGGTTTTTTGTCCCGGGACTCCCAAGGGGGAGTCCCGAAACTATCTTGGTTTGGACTCCCAGGACTTTGCACGATCATAACTTTTTGCTCTGACCTTCGATTGGGATGAGGTCTAAACCCTAAACCCTAAACCCTAAACCTCTGTGTATCATTAAGCAAATCATCATCATAATAAAATTGACTACCCATAGACCGATTTAAATTTATTATGTAGAACTCGTGGTCTACTTAACTGGCTATACTTTTGCATTACGGAATTACATAGTAATTACATATTGTAAGTATGCTATATGAAATGCCATGCCCTTCACTTTAGGTAGCCCCATTTGTAATTAAAAAAGAGCGCAATTGAAAAAAAAATAGATTTATTTGCTATGCTTCTATTTCACTACTTTATTTTAAAACAAACTCTACCTTCTTCTACCTTGAAATATAGGGGTAAATATATATATATTTTTTAAAATTGTTTTGTTGTTCTTGATATGAGTTCCTAATTTTTTTTTAATTTGTTGCACTCCGCTTTGTAGCTCTGCCAACATTCTAATAAACCTAGTTTAACTATTCATAGTAGGGCAAAGCAATAAATCATCATAGATTTAGGTTTGAAGAAGGCCTCATTTTGTATGGTTTGCATCCCTTCCATCTTTGATAAGAATGATACTTTTGGGCCGTAGTTTTTAAAGACTACAAGATAAATCAAAAATTGAGATCCAAGCCGTACTTATTTATCTATGATTATTCATGGCTATTTTTCATAAAATTACTTAGTTAGTAGCATAATTGAAAGATTAATAATATATTATGATGAATGATTAACTCTATAATGCAATTACATTGTAATTGCATTATAAAGTTAATCATTATACAACTTTATAAATAAATGAGGTAGACAATGACCAACTCAGCCTTTCTGGCTTCAAGCGAGCATAAGAAAGCTGAAGCACTCATAAATGTCCAATAAAAATTTAAAAAATTCTTATTTTAACCAAAGAAGAAAGTGAGCAAGATGATAGTGGATTTTTTCTACTAACCAAGTGGCGAGAACGAGATTATTTTCCCTTAGCCTTGGTTTTTTTTCATGTCCATTAATGATAACATCCTTAGCATTCATAGAATATTTATTGGGGAACATAAGCCAAGGTGTAGCGTAGTCTAGTAGCGCATCTGTTTTGGGTACAGAGGGCCATAGGTTCAAATCTTGTCACCTTGAATCAAAATCAAAGTCAACTAAAAACATGATTATAAATCGACCCTTATCACCTCATCTTACCATTTATAAACCACAACTTACTTCTACTTTTTCCATTTCCCATAGAATTTTTGGGGCTTTCTTAGGGGTGGCCGTTAGGTAACATGTGATTACAGTAAAGGCACTACTGCTCGAAGGGCAAAAGGCTTACCTGACAACAGGGAAAACAAAGCATGCCATAAAAACAACGGTGAGGGGACATTCATTGGTTGCTTTATTGGCCTACCCAAAAATCCTCTATAAACTTGTTGGCACTTGCTAAATAAATAAATAAATAAATATTCTTTATTTAGCATGAGATGATGGAGTTTTCCTAAAAAATTGAAGTTCTTTTCGAGTCAACCTGCCCTACAACAAACCAATGCAAAAAAGCACACGAGGAATCGCATGAACGAACACTTTATCCTTTCAGCCTATTGGCAGTTAAGAATGGTAAGGACGAAAAAAAAAATAGATATATTTTTTACGCATGAAAACAAATTACCCACCTTTTGGAGGACAAAGAACTAAACAATATCTCAAGCGCTATAGTTCATAGGTAATACCAATGAAATCCAACTGTACATTATGGTCTAAGTTAGAAGTCAAAAGACCTATAGTACCTGCCCAATGCTAAAGGAACCGTGTAAACATAAAACTTTGATAATAGTAAAAGGTAAAGAAAGGGGTCTATGCACTTGCTTGGTTTGGTAGGTTTTACTCTCTAAAACTCGATAAAATAAAACGACCTAACAAATAAATTTTTTGTTACGCCTTCAAGATTCTCATTGTATTGGTGTCAATACATTTTATATGATGATACATCTAGTGCCACTAATAATCTAACTAAGACATTAGTAGGTGGAAAAGGCATCTAACAAATCGGAATCCGTAAAGCCCATCTCCTACCATATGGGGCTAATTGAAATGGAAAGGAGAGTTAGTGAGCCGTATGATGGGGGACTATCTTGTACGGTTCGAAAAGCACTTAGTAGGAAGGAGTAAATGATCACTTTCTACCGAAGCTTGACTCTATCTACTAGGGTTTTCTTTAGTATTTTTTTTTGAAAATAGGCGATCTTAACCCTACTTTTTATTATTTTTATTGATATGTTTTTCTTTTTTCTTTTTTTATTTTCATTGGTTCATTTTAAGCATAGTCAATTTTATTTTATTAGTGTTGTGTTATCATATGAGTAATGGAATTCGTCATTTATTATGGGATTTGGGTTTTTTTCTAGAATTATCCAAAGTGTATATTTTTGGAATTATTATGTTATTTTGTGCAGCTTGTCTAACTGTATTGAATATAATTCAATTTTATTTATCGTAAGCGTAGAGTATGATACTTGCAAATTCGCTAGAAGCAAAAAAAAAAACTTTTTTTTTCCGCTTCTACTTGCCACAGCGACCTAAGGGCGCCGAGTGTAGACCATTTTTGCCACATGTGCACTATTCTGACCTTTATAAAGTAGACAACCTTGAAATGGGACATTAAGTGAAAAAGGGTGTTATGCCCTCCACAACTCAATCAATGCCTGAAACAATATCGTGGGACCAAGAATGGTCAAAAGGAGTTTTAAATTAATTAAAAGCGCAAGGCAAGGATAAATTATACATACATATATACGTACACATATGCTATATTTTAGTTTCTTGATTGGTTCTACTTTATCTCAAGAATAAATAACTAAGTCGAGCCTACAAACTATCCTAGTACTATTTCAATTCATGAGATATTTTTCAATTTGATAAGGGGAGCCTTACAACGAGTAACTGTCATATATAGTTTTATAAGAAGAGGCCGGACAAAAAAGGCCAATTTCGTCTTATTCTCGAAAGAAAAAGGTGATAAGTAATGAAAGCTCATAGAGAAACCTTAGGACATTGGCTTCTTCAAAGAATGACTGCCACTTTTTTAGTTCCAACCATTCTTATAACAAATGTTTCTACTTTGATTTTGTTAAATATTTCGTTATTTTGGCATATTCATGTGGGAATCAAAGAAGTTTTGATAAATTATGTTCATCATGAAATAACCCGAAATTGGATCTTGATTCTTTTCAAAGTGTTTTGTCTAATAAATAGTAAGCAATTCAATTTACTAGATATCATGATAGGTCTTCTTAATATGAGTTTTGCTTACTTGTCATTATTAAAAAATAAGGTGTAAGGCTTTCTTTTTATTTTGTTTCAACCCTTTGACCTTGGTATTGAATTTTGAGAAAATATGCTTATTAATGTTCTAGGTGTATGTGCATATTTTAAACCTTTTTTTATATTAATAAAATTAACATTTGGTTAAGTTACATTTGTACTGTTGTTTTATTTAACCTCGTTTATTGTAGATAAGTTCCTTTGCTTTGGTTTTATATACTAGTATGTATTTTTCAATGGTCCTACTCTTTTCAAACTTTTTCATACTTACCCTTCATTCTATAAGTGGCTCAAAGGAAAGGTCCGTAAGGCCTAAGATGACTTCAAAATAAATAGATGGATAATGCACCTTTTAGCTTGGTTAGAGGTTGTGATGTTAACATAGTTTTTCATTACACTGTTTGTATAGTGGACAATTTCGCTATCGACTGGCAAATGAGTAACAATGCAAATAATCTATTTGAGCATATAAAAGAGTCACCATACTTTAGTAAAAGGCCATAAGACATGAAAATATATATTTTTTCATTAATTTCATCATGAAATTGGACTATTATTTATAAATCATCTTTGAGATGGTGTCGGAGCGCAGTAAAATAAATAAATAAATAAAATAAAATAAAAATTATATATATATATTCTTTTTGCTGCTATTAAAGGTGTCATAAATGAAGTTAGTAAGTAATTAATGGTTATTAATGATCGTTTTTTCATTGCCCTTTATGTGGTTATTCTGCCTCATATCGTCCTTGCCATATAAGAGTGAAGCAATATTAATTGGCTAAGGAATTGGCATGTGCTTGACTTAAAATTTAGTTGGCTTTCAAAAAAGAGACTTTTATTATGGATTTGGTAAAATACTTAACATTTTCTATGATTCTTTTTCTTTTAGGTATTTAAGAAATTTTTTTGAATAGAAAAAATATTCTTATTATGTTAATGTCGATTGAGTTAATGTTACTTGCAGTCAATTTAAAATTTTTGGTATTTTCTGTTTATTTGGATGATATGATGGGTCAATTATTTGTTTTATTTGTTTTAACGATGGCACTTGTGGAATCTGCTATTGGATTGGCCCTTCTGGTTATAATTTTTTGAATTTGTAAGACTATTGCAGTGGAATTTTGGGTGATCATTTACATTGCCTACAGTCATTGTTTAGCCATATGGAAAATATCTGCAGTCCTATGTTAACAGCCATATAACAAACTGTGTGATACCTTATTTTGCATGTCGAGCATAGAGCTTACCTAACTACTGTGTAAACGGGTGGGAACCACAACATGCTCTCAAAACGTAGTTGAAAAGGAGAGGATAAAACTTTCTTTGAAAAGGGAGAAGACCTCATAGTATGTTTGGCCTTCAACTTGCTTCTTTTTTTCCCTGAAAAACACTTTTCGCTTTATTGGGCCCTTCAGGCTGCGGGTAGTGCTCAAAAAATACATTTGCTCTATGGCCTCCTTTTCTGCTTAGGGCAAATGGAAGAAAACGCAACAGAGAGTGCCAAACAATTTTATATTTTTCTTGAGACTAAAGGTTTACAAAGCAAACAAATGGCTTTAGCCCAAACGATCTGAGACTACGCAAACCTGTTATTATACGAAATGAGCCCCTCTGACAAATCAAAGTTTCTTTTGGTCAAACTAGACTACAGTTAACCACAGGAAACTCTCCTATAGTGACGCACATAAATGCACATTGTCAAGCTCTTAGTCTGCCATTGATAAATTATGGTAAGACCAAAATGGGAAAAAAAACCCATGCGAGCATTGCAGAGCCTCAACGAGAGAGCAGATTACCCAAACTATTGGGGACAAGAGACTAAACGACATCTCGATATAAAACAGCCTCAAACCAAAAATGGGTTAAGAACAAATTATAAGCAACACCGGTGAAGTTCACTTCAGTCATCTTGACAGAGGTGGATGGCAGAGGGTTCATAGTACTCACCTGAACTAAGAGAGCGCAACAAAAATATATTTTTTTGGTTATAACTGTTATCAAAATAAAAGGAAAGGGGCCTAAGCGTCTATGATATCTTAGCAGACCATATTTGACCAAGTCTTCTAACCAAGCTCCCACAAATCCCAAATGAAATTCATTCAAACATACGAAGAAAAAAACAATTAGGGGGGTTGCTGCTAATAGATTTTTGGATTTTGAGCCTTCTTAAAGCTGAGGAAAACTATTTGGACCTACAAATCATCATGGGTAACCTAGATACTTCATACAAAACACCAGGTCGAAAGATCTTCACTATTAGAATTGAAACCTATATTGTCTTCAATGTCAACTTATTAGCGCCCTTGTCAAAAGCCCTAGCTTGACTATCCAACATTTGATATGCTATAAACTGTAAAGTAAACATCACTACCAAAGATCCTATGGCATGGCTTGCTTGATGACTACTATGCGACATAACTGTTTTTCGTGCTCTTTACATTATACGCAAAAAAGAAAATGCATCATGTTTAGAGTCTCAAGGACAGACTTGGGGGGAGATAATATAAATAAATAAATAAATTTTATTTAAAATATCCTGCCAAAATTCCCCATGATTGTTATAGCAAGAAAGCAAATTCCTTTATGTTACTTAAGCCACTTGGAGGCTAGTCACTATCAAAACAAGCCAAAACTTAATGACAAAATCAAATCCAAAGAAAGGTTGAATTGGAGAGCTGTATGAAAGGCGACCATCTTGTATAATTCGAAGGGGAATCAAGTACCAAAGCATGTAATATGTGTTTAGGAAAATTCCACCCTATTAAATTGCATGAAAGGATAAGCACAAAAACAAATGTTTTGCTTCTATTTTGAAAATACGAATTATATTTCGAATTGGGAAAGGCAGGATTCGAACCTACGTAGAAAACTTCAACAGATTTACAATCTGTTGCTTTTAACCATTCGGCCACTCTCCCCATGATAAATAAACTTTGATTTTCTAAGCTAAAATCACGAGACTTTGGTTATAAATTGGTCAATCCACGCATGTAACCCCGATTTTTCCAATAGACTAATAAAAAAAGTAGATGCATGTATTGTTGGTATATATTATTTATTATGCACTTTAAGCATCTTACAAGATTTGAACATGTGACCTTCAACTTAAAAGGTTGTTGCTCTATCCAACTGAGCTAAGAATGTAGTACAATATTAAGCATTTTGCCAAAAAAAAGTGAATTCCAGAGAAGAAAGAAGTTTGCTTTTTTCTTCTTTCCCAATGTCTTCGCGTAACAAGCAAATAAAGGGTGTGCGGTGCAGAAAGGGCGCCAGCTGACGTGCTCCCGAGCTCCTTGATAAACTCAAAGGTGAGTCTAAAGTGAAACCAGTGGAAGAGCAAAGAGTTGGGGCACACTCCCTGACTTGCAACACTTTGGGGGCAGAGGAGCGTGCTGGAGCTTCGGGATGAGACTAAGAAGAATGACAAGCACTTAATCACTCACACAAACGTGCATAACACCAAACAACAAATTGGTTAATGCATAATTCAAGCACTTTTGGTGGTAGGATGAGCCACGGGCAAACTTAGACTCACAAAACTCACCACGGCCTAGACTTGGGGGAAGCCACCACCTTCTCCCTTATAGTATACTATGTGCCTCTCCACAAGGCCCACATCCAAATGGCATTTTGTCCCATGAGTCTCGAAATTCCCAAAATTGAATCTCTTGCGACTTTGGGGCCCCATAACTTTGTGTGCAGACCTCCTAATGAGCTTTCCAATGGTATGTGGCATGCCACCTACATGCAAGGAAATCAGGTCGATTCCTGACTTTTAGTGGTTGAGAGTTAAACTGCCAATTTGACTCCCTGGCTTTCTTTTGACCATAACTTGTGTTTTAGACGTCCAAATGGGTCATGTAAACCCATTTTAGACATCTAAGTTTCAATAGCTTTCCAATGATATAAAGAACTTTTCAATCCAATGGGTTTTGACCCCTGCAATCGCCCTCTGAAAATTCAGGAATCGATTGGGACTCCAATTCCCAAAATGGGAGTTCATTTGGGAGTGTGAAGGCCCATTCCCTAACACTTTTTGCAGTCGTGGGAGCATGAGATGTGACCCTTGAGCTTCCCTCTTGGCCCGTAACCTTGCAAGCCCTTGCTTTGGTCACGAGCCCAAGGCTAGGGTTGCGACACGAACTCTCTACCCATTAACATGCATAGATAAAGTAATTGAGTTTTCGTTAGATGAATTGAATGGGGGAAAACAAAATGTGAAAAAATCAAATAGTGAACAAATTTTTTTAATTATATATATATATATAGTTCATTACCTACTTCAATGCATTTTATTTTTTTATCTCCTCTTTCCTTTTTTTACTTGTTTTGAGTGAACCATGTCAAAGAAAGAACGGAAAAGGCTAAAAATATATATACTTTTTTTTTTTTGCTACAAGCTCCTAAAAGCTTTAGCCATTCCCCGTGGTTGTCTGCACTTTATGTTATGCCCTTACTTAATCAAAATTCAATGCTCAATTGCAAGATGGATCTAATATGTAGGAATTACATTATGATGAATACGTTTTGTCAAATAAGAAATAATTGATGGGGGCAAAGCCCTAACTACTAAGGCCTTAAATTAAAGGCATAAAGGGCACATGCATTAAAAGCCAACCCAACGTTTCATTGGTTTTTATTAAGTTTAACATACGACAAAATATTACGAATTTTTAAATTTAAAACTATTCTGAAAAAAGTTAAAATATGTTTTTTCCAAACATTTATTTGCTTCAGTTTAATAGGGTTAACATGTTATTAGTTTTCAGAAGACTTTTTTTTTGGGTCAATAAAACCTTTTTTATCTTTTTCTTATTCAAGTTTTATTTGTACATAATTAACGGAGGCCTCGAGTACGTATGTTACTATTTCTTTAATATCATGTTTTTATTTTTTATTTCCTTTTTAAAGTTATCAAATCTGGTGTTTTTCAATCCCCAATTGCTATGAAGAATAGAAGAATAAATATAATAACTTTTTTTCCTTAAGCGGTTTTCGTTTTTTTCCCCCCCTATTTTTCACTTTTGTTGGGGTAGTTCCCAATATTTGGCACTTTTTATACAAATTGAATATAACATCAACTAATCTACTCATAATAAAGTTACAACCTAAGATTTTTTACTATATTGTATTAACAATTCGTATTTTGTTTATTTCATCAGTATGCTTTCAAGTACATGTACTTGTAATTTGTTTGCTAGAATCAAAAGCTATTTTTGTAAAAACCTCCATAAAAAATCATTGTTTTTTATGGTTATTTTGTTCCTCATAGCAACTTTTTTAACACCTTTAGATATCTAGCATCAAATTGTCGCTTGTTTATTTATTTATCTTACAATAGAGTTGACCACCTTTTACGCATTGATTATACAAGTTTATAAAAAACAACTAGCCCTTTTTAAACCAAAATTACACTATGGTGGAAAAAAAGGCCATGGCCATTGACTAGGGCCGCAGAGCGTAACAAAAAAAAAAAAAATTTAAATCTTTGGCCTCATTTTGCTCGCTGCTATGCGCCAAGCTTTAACCATGTATCTTCATGTCTTTTGTTTGGCTAGTTTTTCTGTTTTCAATTAGTGTAAGAAAAGGAAGCACAAAAGCCCAACAACTTCTATTTACACTTGGCTTTCTTTATTCTAGATGGCTTATTTCGATTTGAATCCAGCCAAACATAGCAAGGTGACCATAGCAAAGCCATTGAACAAAAAATAAGCACTTTGCCAAAAAGGTTGTAGGAGCTACTCTACGACGCCTACTATGACTATGACCATGCTTGCTTATGGCTGCTGCAATATTGGCTAGAGTACATCAAACATAAGTATTATTCGCTTTACGCCACCTTCACGAGCTTGGCAAAGGCCACAAAATAGGCTTAACGAAAAAAACTCCTCGCTTTTTTTTTCTTGTTGATCTTCGGAGATGCAGAGAAAGAAGACAAAGTTGAAGGAAAAGCCCGTAGAGTAGAACTAAAAAAATAAAAATTTATCATTGTATTTTTTATCTGCATTTTCTTGCTTAATCTACACAGATAGTAGACAATTTATGATCTTAGATCCCATATCTAGCTAAGAGACGACCATTAGCAAAAAAATAAAATAAAATCATTGCACCTTTGTTTTCTAATGCTTTGCTTGGATGTACGAGCCCTACTTTTCTAAAGCAACCATAGTATTGTCTTTATGTTTATGGTGAAGAGTAGAATGCATTTTCAAAAAACATAAAAATTTCCCCAAATACATATTCCTTTCCACATCTATAAGGAGGTAACTTTGTCATCACTTTGCTATTAATTTACGATGTTTGGGCCATGTTTCTGCCTTAATAAAAAAAGGTCTAGATTTATGTTATAAGGAAATTGTATTTGTTTGGGGTTCATATAATAGCACGACTTTTAGTGTTCTATAATTTACCTCTAAATGAGTAGGCTTCATTTTCCATATTCGGTTACTTCGAAGATTTTGTCTTATTTTTTATTCGATAAAATATAAAAAATTTCCCTAAATACATATAAGATCACCGTTGGATACTTGAAAACCAGGAATATTAACAATTTTATAATTAACATAAATCTTTTATGACTTATTAACTACCTTACTTGAAAAGTAGTTGAATAGAAATTAAGACAAACCAAAATAATGTCCAATTTTTTTTCTATATCGAATAACAAACTATTTTTTAAAATCTAGATAAGTTTGTGTTTTAGATTTTTGCATTTTTTTAATGCGTAATTTTTCATAAAAGAGGGACAATTTTTGTATAGTTTGTAATTGCTTAGAAAAGTCAATTTTTTTTTTAAAAAGCTTTAAAATAATGGCTTTTTGTTTTTGAGTAAGTTTTTTAATCTTCCAAACATTTTCTGAAATTTGGTAACAAGTTTTAAATCTTGGTCTAGGCATATGAAGTTAAATTGGTTTTTTTAGCCATTGCGGATAACGAGAATCGAACCCATATCCTTTGCTTGGAAGGCAGATAATCTACCTTTAATTTATATCTACTTAAATTATTTCTTTTAATCTTTTTTCATTTTTTTTTCCGAACTTTTGTTTACATAGTAAATTATTATTAGATTGATTATTGTTTACTTCAAGTTTATGATCTTATTAAGATAAGGATGGATGTATGAGGGGTTGAAGGAGTCGGTCTTGAAAACCAAAGTATTGAAAATACTAGGGGTTCAAATCCCTCTCCATCCATGAGTGGGATAATTAGTTAATTTTTTCTAAATTTTTTTTTCATTTTGTTCGATAACCTTTAAAGATTTTAATGTTGTGTAACCATTTTGCATAGATAACATGCATGAAAACAAGATATTTTCTTTATAAAAAAATATATATATAAAATCATTATTTATGATAATTCATTCAAAAAGCCATGGTCTTCGGCTTTCGGCTCTTAGCTTGGTAGTTTTCGCCCTTGGCAATAGATAATAGCCCTAAAAGCTTAGAGAAAGCTTGACCTAGCAGGGCAACACATAAATCATCGCCCTATTTTCGGCTTAGCTTAAGGCACAGTGTTGAGCCATGCAGCAGAAGGCTCTAGGCGAACATTGGCTTGCTATTGTTGCCATTGAACTCTACCAGTGATGACATAGAAAGGGTAGGTTGGAAATCCTTGCAGTGCGAAAATTTCCAATCTACACTTGATCTACAGAAATTTCAAGCCTATCCAATTTTCATGCAAGGCACACCCAAACTTATAAAAATGCAAGAAAAACACAATTTATAAGGGAGTAGCAAGTAAATAATATTGTGTAATTAGGCTAAGTTTTGTTGAAAGCAAACTTAGCTAATAGCATTAATCATAAGTCTGAAAAGGCAGTAAAACTAAGCCTAAAGTACATCCCATCCTTTAACATTAGCCCTTAGCTTAGTCTTCTTTCATCTTTTTGCTTAGCTTTAAGCATGCAACCTCAAGCTTTCTACCCTAGGCTATTGCTTTAATATCAGATTTTGCTACAGCCTTTGGCCATCAGCTTGCATTTTAGCCTCCTTGTTTTTAGCAAATAGAATGCCAATTCATGCGACACGCCAAAAATAAAACAGACAAAGGCCTCATTACACGCAAAGTTGCTCTGTTGTTTGGTCTAAAATACTCGACTTTTTCTTTCAACCTCATTTGAATTTGAAAAGTGGTCTGTAATATGTTTTCTCAACTTAAAGAAATCAACCTAGATATACTAGAAGAGCATTACCCCAAAGGAAAAAAAAAAAAAACAAACCAAGACATTTGAGTGGATGTAGATGACATTTGACTAGCCTTCAACAATTTTGCAATCAAATGATGAGTTCTAATAAGATTGGTGGAGTTGACCATAGACTCTATAATATTGAGTCGGTATGAGGTGTTAAAAGTAGAGATCTAACATATATAGTTCAGGCCAATTTCACAGTGTGCCAAACCAAGATATATAAAAATCATAATTCTATCATATTAACCTTGAGGATAAAATTAAAATTTGTGTGTTCTTTAATAAAACAAAAATATCATCACGCGACCAACCACCGTGGTCTGATAACATAAAGAAGAAATAACGTAGTAAAATTTAAGTGTGTCGATCAAATGACCCACAAAAGGAAATACCAGCATTGATGATCTATTGTGCCAAAGTGGCAACTCAAATAAAATAAACTACCTAGTTAGTAGCATATATATAAAAATTGTTGATGCATTTCAATTGAGGGACATACTAATAAAGATAGAGAAGGAAGGGTGCGTTACTTTGCACAAAGTGCTTTCAATTCAAATATGCAAGCAAAGAGGTATGATGCTTAGATAGTGTTGCACCTACCAACGAAAAATAAAAATATGACTTATAGACGATTAATAAGCAAATTTAATGTATTGGATCTCTCCAATGATGAACTACAAAAAACAACTTTGCCTATAGGCACAATTTAAAAACTATAAAACACAACATAACCTACAAGGCCTTTGGCCCAAATATGGTTTAACTTTGATTATAATTTGATAAGAGGGCCAAAGGCCCATATGACTGTACTTATAGATGGCTTGGTAATACAAGGGTTGTTGAGCTATCATCATCATTTGAAATAGTATTTAAGCCATGAAGGTCTAATAACTAAAATAAAAATAAAAATTCCGCAAATTAAACCAAGTTTTGGCGGATATGATGGAATTGGTAGACATGCTAGGTTTAGGTTCTGGCGACCATAATGTTTGTGGGGGTTCGAGTCCCTCTATCCGTACAAATTGGAACTTGAAATTATGTAATCATTAGACCTTGAAAATCTCTGGCCTTTTTCTTATTTGACCTCTATTTGTTCGATAAATATAACTTATATAATTATTGTTTTTCAGTTAATGCTACTTTTCCAAATATTATTTATGGGTGCCACTAGCTATCGTAAATTGTCAAACTGCACCCAACATGTTCAACTAATGGGAGTTAAATCATAAAGTGACCATAGATCTACGCAGTAATTTTATTTTTGTAAATAATGTAATTATAAAAACTACATGTTTTGCTTGACCCAATAATGCTTATACAGTTAAACAAGGATGGAGAAAAAAATTGAAAAAAAGAAATATAAAAATTTCTATATATATATATATATATTTTAGTTTTTTACCAAATTTTATATGTAAATTATATAATATACATATGTAAATAGGTTTCACCAAAATTGTGCCCCCTCATACGATTTGATGACACCTAATTTATCATAAAAGCACAAGCAAATGGTTATTTTGTGTAGTATAAAATAGACTCTGACTCCTAGCCATTTTTTTTAGTGCCTTGCTCCTTACCTTTAAAGCCATTCAGTCTACCTCTCAAACGCATTATGGCTGAAGGCTAAAGGCTGAAAGTTAGGGTGTGTGAACCAACTAATTACTAAATAAAAATAAATCACTTATGGTAATTGTAGCCTTACTTGAGGAGATAAGAGTTGTAGAAGGGGTCTATGCAGAAGTCAACCAAATTCAAATGGAGAAAAATACCCAAATAAAGAAGGGTGCTCACACACAAAACCACAAAGTATGACAATGTCAAAACTGCAAAGTATGATGATGTTATAGGGCAATGATGGCAAAATAAATAATGATTTTACATCCTTTCCTAGGTCATATAAGCTCAAAGCTGACCCCAAAGCTAACGCGCTCCCAAGTTCCTAGTTAGACCCAAGATGGGCCTAAATTACTCAAACAATGGAATTGAGAGGAACTCGAGGCACGTTCCTAACTCTCAGCACTAGAAGGGGTAGAGGGGCGTGCTAAAGCTCCGAGATGGGACTAGGAAGAGTGACAGGCTATTCATTTACTCGAACCTGCATCAAACCAACCAACAAGTTGGTTGATTCACTTTTTGGAGCACCTTTAGTGCTAGGACAAGGCACGGGCAACTTTGGATTCACAAGACTCACCATGACTTGAACTCGGGGGAAGCCACTGCCTTCCCCCATGTAGTATTCTCTGTGTCTCTCCACAGCACCCACATCCGAATGGTTTTTTGTCCCGGGACTCCCAAGGAGGAGTCCCGAAACTGTTTCGGTTTAGACTCCCAAGACTTTGCGAGGTCATAATTCTTTGCTCAGACCTTCGATTGGGACGAGGTCTAAAGTAAACTTATAGCTCTCCTTGAGAGCTTTCCAATGGTGTGTCGCACTCCACCTGCACGCACCGGGGTCGAGTTAATTCCCGACTTTTAGTGGTCGGCAGTCAAACTGCCAGTTTGACTCTCGGCCCTTCTTTTTGCCATAATGTGTGCTGTAGATGTCCAAATGGCTCATGTGAGCCCATTTTCGACATCTACATTTTGATAACTTTCCAATGATATAAAGAACACCCCAATGCAAATGTTTTGACCCCTGCAATCGAACTTTGAAGTTTTGAGAGTCCCAGAGGACTCCCAAGTTCTCATTTTGGGTCCTCACACTCTCTCAAAATAGGGTTGTGACAAAAGCCCACTTCCATCACAAAATATAACGTTATGACAATAATTTCCATAAACTTATTTTTCCCCAAATTATGATTATTATAAGCAAAAGTGCTAAGGCCTTAAGAACAATATTTCTTTAACATTATATATATTTTTCATTTCAATATATCATTTTGATATTATTGATATTTATTTTGTATGCATTTTGTAATCATAACCTCCTTGCAGGAGAGAAACCACAATGATCGCACTATTTTTTAATCATCGCAGTAATTTTCTTATATTTAATGTTTGAAGAACAAGCCTAGTAAATGAAGTAGTTAGGTTGTAAGAACTATATTGAAATGAAATAAATTAGATTGCTCGATCTATAAATATAGATCTGTATGATGCTTTGAATTTTTTTAGTAAAGATTTACACTTGCAGCCTTCACTCAAAATGATAGACAACTTTGGACTTATTTTATGGACATCTTAAAAATAGAAACTAACAAAAGTATAACTACTATTACGAAATTTGTTATTATACCATAAACTTGTGAATTAATGGGTCTTTTACCTTGCACAATACCAATGTTCTCACTTTGTGCCTTTAACTTAGTAAAACAAGTCATGATCAAACTAGAAACTATAGAAGATATTTAATTGGACCAACCAATAGGGCAGAGTAATCAACTCTTTACGATGGTTAACAACAGAAAATAAAACACATTTTCTTTTTTCCCGCTTGGCCGTGTACTTGAGGTTAAGGAGCAAAGGAATTAAATTGCACAAAAAGGCAAAGCTACTTGATTGGCAAGAAAAAATATACTTTTATTCATCACAAATGCACTTAATTTATAAATCAAATTATAAGTTTTTATGTGTTATGTTTACCATGTACGCAAAAGGAAACGATCTAAGGTTAAAGCTACATATCCACAATATAGATAAATAATTTTGGTTATAAAATAATATGGTATATCATAGGAAAACATAACCAAATGACCCACTGCTATGATGTTTTATTATGGTTTGTGTAGTGGGAAATAATTTCGTTTTTGTTTTAGGTGCGTAGCACTTCGTAGGCTTTACAAACAAAGACCGTAGGTGGACTTTTTGGAATATAGCCAAGTGGAAAGGCTTCGGTTCTTGATACCGACAGGCAAAGGTTCGAATCCTTTTACTCCAGATTTATGTGATTCTCAATTTTATATATATATATATATATAAAACTTTATTTTTGAATTCCAATCCAATCTATAAAAAACGAGCTGACGTAGAAAACTACGCAAACCTCCCAATGAAACCAGAATAAAACCTATCCAAATACAGAAAATAAAGGTAGTTTTATTATGGTAATATACTAGCCTATTTTAAAACTTCCAATTCCAATCAAAGCATATAGATTTGTAAAGAGATTGGTATGTATAGCTACTTTGGTAATACTCATTTCTTGATTGGAAAGATAAAATCTTTTTTTTGGGAACACAATGAACTAAAGTGGGGAACTATTATGTTTGCTTCTCCACGATCTATCGTCATGGAAAAAATGAAATATATATATTGTTGCAGCGTGGCACGTGGGAGCAAATATTATTCTTTTCAATATTTAAATATGCGTCCTCTTGTAGCTTGCGGCCTTGAGGCCAAGCAACTTGGCCCCCAATTTTATTGGTCATTTCCTTTTCATGCTACCTTTAGCCTACTTCGCGGCCACAACAACTTTGTTTCTATGAAAGCACAGAGGAAGACCAAATAAATAAAAAACTAAGTGAAAAAAGGGACTTGAACCCTCAACCTCAACCTTGGCAAGGTTATACTCTACCATTAAGCTATTTTCGCCAGCTCCAATAAAACAATCAAATAGAGGGAAAATACGTTTGATTATAACTATTTACTTTCAACTTATTAAACGTATTTTCCTAGTATAGTTCGATTGATAGGTTCATGCTTGGAAAGATTTGAACTCTCAACCCCCAAATCTATAGTTTGGTGCTCTATCCAATTGCGCTACAAGCACAAGTTGATTATTCTTAAATACTATGTGTGATCTATGCTAGATCACTACGAGGAATGGACATATATGGAAAAATATTTTTAAAATGAGAAAATATATATATGTTATACCTTGTTTGACTTTATTTGCCTAGGTGATAGTATACTGCCAAAATTACAAATTAGGCCATTACTACTATATTACATTATTAAGCATTTGTGTTTTCTATGTGTGATCTGAGAAAGTTTCCCGTCATAGCAGTATAGTCAAATCATTCAACATCTTGACTACAGTTATGTAGTTTAGTCCCATAGGTTATAATGCGTTAGTAATAAGGTTTGAAGAAGATTTTTGTGATCAAGAACTAACTAGCTTGCATTTAAGTTTTATTGTTAAAAATGAAAAAAAAAAAGATATATATATTTGCTCATTTCTCCCACTTTATTGGCTTTATGGATAAAGGGGAGAAGCAGATGTTATTAAAGGTCACTCTCGGTGTAATGTTGAAGTTTTTTTTTTTGGTTGGAAGTGTCATAAATTATCGTAGATGAAAAGGAAAAGTGGCGCATAAATGAACCACAGGCCGCAGATTATGCCATTTCCTTTTCTTGCAACTCAGCTCTGGCCAGACATTTTTCTTTGAAATTTTGTCCCTTTCGTCTAGGGGTATAGGACATCATCTTTTCATGGCAAGAACACGGGTTCAAATCCCGTAAGGGATAACCTTGCTTATAATTACTATGATTGTTTTGAAAGCTAAGTGAAAAGGGCTTTTTGGTGCTCGTGGAAATTTGATTATTTAAAAAAGGATGCAAAAGCAAAAAAAAAATCTATATATTTTTTTGAAAAAACTATTTTTCCTTCCGTTGCTTAGCATACGAAGACTCCACCCAACTTAATAATGGTTGCATGTGCTTTTGTGCTGCTCAAAACTAAATGGCACAAAGAGAGGATAAATAAAACTCAAAAAGCATAAAAAATCTACGAGAAAAAAATAAATTTTTTTTTTGTCTCTTTGCCCTTCATTTTGGTTTTGTCCTTTTTTGTTTTTTTTTTTCATTTCATATTGTTAATAATCATGAAAAATATAGCAATGAAAGGCCGCAGGGCATTCGACAAGTCTTGGAATGTTCGTCAAGGATGCATGCATATTCCTTAAGGGTGATTATCACAACCAGTCTTTTTTGCATCTCGGCATAATGGAACATGTAACTGGCCTGAGGTTTCATTTCAACTTTAATTTGTTCTTGAAATGGGTAGGCTAACCGTAAAGGACAAGCCAAAATATCAAGTCAGGTAGGATGGCATTACTGGCAAATAGTATCTAGCGAAGACACAGGCCAAAGTAAAGCTTTTGTCAAAAGCATATAGGAAAATTCCAACAACAAGGAAACCGAGGGGAACTGGTAGAGCTACAGGAGCGTAATTGGAAGGTCAAGTCAGGGAGGCCAAGTCATTTAACGGAAATGGAAAGGTTCAAATAAGAACTAGAAAAGGAAATGATAATAGGTAGCTTGACCGCAATATGGTTGGATTATAGGGCCATAGGGTCAAGGTTATTGGTTGATAGTATGATAGATAGTGCTATCTGCATTTCATAGAATTGCATAAACTAAAAGAAACAAGTAATCTCAAAATGATGCATGCGCATTTTTGAGCTACCAAAGGTGCCGTACGGCACAACATATATATATACTTATTTATTTTATTATTTTAATTTTTTCAAGCCTTAATCCTCTTTCCAAATGTTAGGCCAACTGTAATAAATGACGTGAGCCGTATGCGGGGAGACTTACACGTATGGTTCTTAGGGGGGTTTTTGGCTAAAAGACTGACGCCTACCCGACTAGAGGCACAGATAAATTAATTAAGTATAAACGTACCTTCAAACTTTAGCTTATTTTGATCGTTTAGAGGGCGACTATGAAGTCACCAAATGAACTCCTCTGAAAAGGAGGTGTTGCAGAGACTCGCGGCAAAGCAAATACAACTAATCGACATATAGAATATGGGACAACAACAACATGTCGTAAAAGAAGATAACTAGAACCAACCCTTGGTGTATTTCCAACTACATTCCTAAATGTTAATTAAACAAATAATATCGTAAATGAAAGATGCCAGCATAATGATCAGCTGGACGTGCTAGGCTAGGAAAAAAAAAACTTACTTCTTATTTCTTTGGCCTTTTTTCATAGGGAGGAAAAAATAGAGCAAGAAAAAGGAAAAAACGCAAATCAAAAAAAAATCCCCAAAAGATTTTTTTTTTCTAGTTTGTCATTTTATGGATTTAACCTCCCCCCACAACATCTTTCCTTGTGTGTTGAAGATTTAAAGCAAGTGCACCAAGGTTAAAAACGGAAACTAAGATTCAATATATAACAAAACATCTAGAGCATAACTACACACTCACACAATCTTGTAGAGAGATAGGAACATTTAGTGAAACTAGTGAACCACACATCCTTCTAGATAGATGTGTAGGACAAAGGGCTCATAGTACTTGTGTACCCTCTGCTTTGAGAACCATGTAAAGAGAGAAAAAGAGTGCTACTTTACAATAAAAGGGAAGGGGCCTAAATCGGCGGATTGATGTTGCACACTTGAGTAGTGCGAAGAAGGCTGGTCAAAAAAAGGAGGGGAAAAAAATTGATTTTTTTTTACTCTATACCTTTCGAAGATGAAGCCAGAATGCACGATTTCCAAGAAAGGAAAGAAGTCATTGAATATTGGGTTTGCCGCCTATTTGTTTGTTGGCGCATAAACTAGGTAGGCACTTTCTTCAAACCAAACCTTTGTCATCTAGAAGCTTTTATATGGAAGTACTTCTAAGGGCAAAAACTCAACCATTATGACACTACGCTCTTAGCTTGAAGATTGAAAACTTGAGGTAACTCAAGTTGGAGAGCCATGTGATGGGTGACCATCTTGCACAGTTCGAAGAGCACTTTTGTATGTAATGTAAGTAAATGTGTACAACATAGCTGGCATTAATGAATTTTTGACTCAATTTATGTTTCTATGATGGCCCAAGAACATGTTTATTCTTTAGTTATAAAGAGACTTTGTAATTATGAAGTACCACTACAAGCTCAATATATACGAGTGTTATTATGTGAAATAATTCAAATTTTAAATCATTTACTTGCTTTAACTACTCATGCTATGGATGTAGGAGCATTAACTACTATTGGCGTTAATTCAATGCGACGTGTTAACAACTAGTGAAACTAACGCCAATAAAGGTAAATCTAGACCAATGGCGCCTCCTACGCTCAATTACATATTCTATGAGGACATTTAAAACATAGATAACCTTAAGGTTACAAGAGACTAAAAGGGAATGTAGCCCTAGAAAACAACAGTAAAAGCAAAGTAGAAATGACTGATAAGGGCCTTGAAAAACTATCTAAAGAGTTGATAAGGCAAACTTCTCGAAAACCAACCTAGCAAATAATCATTTCTAAATTGGATGGTGGGAGTATGCCTTTTTTTCTTATTTTGACAGTTGACAAAGTTGTGCAATCTACTTTAGAAAAGACTAGTAGAACCTTTATTTGAGCCTCTTTTCAAAAAATAAAGCCACAGTTTTTGTCTTGAGAAAAGCTGTCACCAAGCCCTTTAAGACCTCCGATATTTGTAAACGGTAATGCCTTGGCTTATACAAATTAATATTGAGAAATTTTAACTTCATCATAATCTGCTTATTAAGGAAGACCCAAGGAAGCACTCAGTGCCTTGCAAACTCATCAGGAGCCAAGAGAAATGGAGAAGGTGAAGTGATGATATAGGTTTAGCATTAGTGTTGATTTCAGGGTTGAATATCGCTTCTGGTGAAGATGTAGTTATGAACCTGTGATAATTGCCAAATGAGCCAGCAGCACCCACAACTACAGAAGTGTTGCTGGTCAGCAGTCAGAAATTTGGTCTTGAAGATCAGGCAAAAGGATTTTGGTCAATGAAGTTCTATGATTTTTATGATGTTGACCAAAACTATGGAAGATAAACAGGCTTTGGAATCATACAGTACAGTCATACAAGCCTTTGCATCATCAATTCTCTTCTTTACTCTGCTTTCTTATGGTGCAGTAGCCCTTGTGGTGCAGGACTCAAGAAATGCAAGGTCAGTGGTTGCAACCCAGGATTTTCTCAGGTTGGGGGTATTAAAAATGTGGGGAATCCCCTGACTTGACCTTAAGTCTCATCTTCTAAGGTGTCTTGTATTTCTCTAAATTGCTTTTTGTCCTGATATTGAAGGTTGATGTGAGCAGAGAATAATGAGCAACAATCTTCAAGAGTCAGTATTACCATGTGTTTTTTTCCAAACTGATGCCTGATGCAAAGGTGAATGACCACAGTTTGGTATCCAAGTTCCATCTCAATGTGAGTTCACATTTCAAGCAAAAAGAGCATCTAGATTTTCTGGCCAAAAGGGTATATTCTACTTGTTAAGTGTATTTGTTGTCTATAGTTCATGGTTCTCTTTAGTGTTTACAATGAACCCACCAGTCTCATGGGCATCCTCAAGTATGCTCTTAGTTTGCTCCCACCAGGCTTTGCCAGACTTCTGGGTGTCCTTTCTTTGTTCCTGCCAGGTCCCCAGGCTTCAGCCACCCTTTGCAGCATCCGGCCATTTACTATTGTGGCTTCGTGTAACTCCAGTGCAGACTTTCAGCTTAGTGGTTGGTCCTCATGGCAAAGGACATCAAAATATTTTTGGTGATGCATTGCATCTGTGAGGACATCAAATCATGCATGCATTTCATGACCTTGAAAATATTAGACTCTTGTCTACCAAATGTGGAACTAGCTGAGAGACTCACATGAGAAATTCACAGACAAGAAGAAGAGAGAAACCCAAGTTCAAACTGGATTGAAAATCATGTAGACTACTACCTACTCAGCCAGGCAGGTGGGGGTTACTGCTGAAAAGCAAATCTTTCTAATTCATAGTCTTCAAGTGACTAATTTTTGCATGAGCAAATTTCCATGCCGCATTCATATCATGTATTACATTCCTTTTGCAGTGGTATATGTTTTCTGCTGTCAGTGTGAATAAATATATCTCCATGGAGTTGTTGAGAGCTTCTCTCCATATTTGAAATGAAATCCCTTGTTGCTGCTAGGCTACTGAAGTTGCAAGTTTTGCTAGTCCCCCAAAAGTTGGAATGGGATCAACCCGAAGAACATCAGGAGTTCTTGATGCACCTTCTTTTAATATAACATTTCCAAAATGGCAATTCCCTTCCTTCCTTCAGTCTACAAGGTTTTGTTATGCATGCAAAAGCTGATTCACAATGTCCTTTGCATTTAAGTGACCAAATCTCATTGGTGCCATAAGTTAAGGTTATCTTCTTTGAGACTCGGGGAAGTGAATTCCATTTTGTTCAAATGATGTGAAAAAATATATAACATGAAATTTATTGAAAATATACATATATTTTATAATTTTCTTAATTATAAATAGGGTTTCTTAGAATTGGATTGTGAGAATATACTTGAAATCTTTTTTTTTAATATTTTTAAATTTTAATAACATATTTCTTTAATGTTTTATGATTTCATTGCATACCAAAAAAAAAAAAAAACCCTCTAATTTCATGTGTTTTATTCAACATACAATGAATAACTTTTCCTTCCTTGAAGACCTACAATTTGATTGTACTCATTTGCACCCAACTTAATGCTACACTATAGTTTTTAAAAATAATTTTCTTAAATATGCCTCGTTCAACTATTTCATTGCATGTAAATTTTGCCTATGCAACCATTTTTTGAAAAAAAATAAACATGTTCCAATAAAAATAGGTTTATATATAAAGAATGGAACACCTTTAGGTTTGTCAAGTGATATTAATAGTAAAAAACTTCTCCAATTCTCAATTTTGAAATAGAATACAAATTCAAGGTGCCTTATTTAGTTCTCAACAAGAAAAAAATGTGGCACTTTTGAAATGGGACCAAGACAAGTTTTTAAATTGAACTCATGAATGTTTCATTCAATACACAAACCAAACAAGAGACAATTAGTGCATTTCAAAACGCCAAAATGGTGCATGGACAAACCATGAACTAATTTGAATTCATAAGACTCAATATGGTCTGGACTTGGGAGGAAGCAACACCCTCTTCCGTATAATATACTTTGCAGCTCCACACAAAAGTTACATTGAAATGGCAAATTGTTGAAAATTCTTAAAACTACTAAATTATCAACCCAATGATTTTGATGGTTCACTAATTTCACACTTCACATTGAATTGAAAAGCTTTGAAAAAAATCTTTTGTAATTATTGAAAAGAAATTTATGATGACACATCAAACTTCTTTGCTTTGACTCTCAACACATCATTTAAAAGGTTAAAGTTGTTTTGGCAATTTGATTTCAAACCTTTCAAATTGTCATTTAATTATTGTTACAATTCTTTTTTTTGAGAATGTGAGGCCAATTTGTTGTAATAGTTTTCAGACTTTTTTGATGTTCTAAAGAGGGTTAAATTTGGACTAGGCTTATTCCCAAAACCTTGATCCAAAAACTTGAAATGCCCCAACATTTTGAACTCCCATAATGAGAATTCATTTTGGAGTGTTGGGGCTTGTTCTCTTACACTTTCTCATGGGAATGTGTTTGAATCAAGGAATACCTTGACCTCATCCCTAACATGTTTTCCTTGTCTTGTCCAAGCCTGGGCCACAAGCTCAAAGTTAAAATTGCAACAAAGAATAGTTTTTAGCAAATCCATGCACATTAAAAAAGAATCACCATTTTCCTCCCTCATGAGTTTCTCATTGAACAACCTCGCATTTAGATCATCCTAAATATTATCAGCTATTTTGAAAAGTTCACTTGAGCACAATCATCAAATATTCATAGCTTTCGGGTTGAATTATGAAAAAAACCATCACATTGGTCTCATCAAAAATCATGCTTACTATGGCATCTAGCTCTTCAATTATCAATCCAAGTTCGTTGATGTGCTACTCCATGATGTCATTGGAATTCATTTGTGACATGAAAACCTTCTTTACTTAAAAAATATCATCAACAATCCTTTTCCAATGTAACATTGCTTCCCAAATCCCTTAAGTCATGGTTTCCTTTGGAATAATCATTAAGTGATTATTTGACAAGCTTCAAACTAGCAACTCTCAAACTTTGTTTTCCTTCTTTGTGTATTCAACAATGCCAACAACTTCAATTTGTGGTTGAACACCTCCATCTTGTCAATTAGTCCTCACAATTCCTTTGCATGCATGTAAGGATATTTACATCTTGAACCATCACAACATGTTGTACTTACACTCAAACTACTCAAAGGACAAGCCAATAACTTGTGAACGATTAATGTCAACGATGGATGAGTTAAAGATGAAGAATGAAGAAAGAATTAAATGTCTACAAAGAAAGAAACTTAGTGTATTTTCGTCTCAAGCAAAAGCCAACATATACAAAGTGTACTTAATTCCATAGCTAAACTAATGCCATTATTTTAGCGAGAGTCACATTAGTCAACCAATCGATCAAGAGAAATTCCTAATTTGATTATCTTGTTCAATCACCTATTGAATACTTGTCACTAGCTCACAAACCAACTCACCGAAGTACATGCTAACACCTAAACTTTTGTTATGACAACTTAAGATTCTATTTACAAGGTGACTTACAAAAGTACATGTTGACACCTCTACTAGTGGCAACTTGATTTTTTATCGTTTACTACTAGCAATTTGTTGGCTTTGCTCTTCGTGATAGAGAATTTGTGATGCACCCCCCAAAACAGCCAAAGTTTGGTATTCCTTCAATCTAAGGTCATGTGAAGCCCACTATAGAAACATTTCCGGCATAACTGAAGGATCCACGTGGGCTTCACCATGCTTAAAACACTACATGTTCAATGAAATTTTTAACAAAAGAGATTGAAGTCACAGTTTGCACAGTCACACTTGATGAATGAATACTCCTCAAAATGCGGGACACAAAATGAAACTAAATTGCAAGCTCCATGGTCTCTCCCTCCCTTTAGCTACAGGCAGAGTCAACGAAAATCAAATAGAATGAAATTCGCTGCATTCATGGATTCTCAATCCATGTTTGTTAAGTAAAGTTTTGAGTAAATCAGATCTGCCACATGAATGTGAAAAATTCACCACATGTGTGTGCATGGGATTCCCCTGATTCGTGTTTGTAAGTCAAGTTTTTGAGTACAGCAGATCTGCCGCATCAAATTCAAAAGAAGCCAAAAACAAAATCCTCCAAAGTGGATATAAAGTGAAATATGAAAGAGACCCTTTTTTCAGGACGGCACCAAAATCTTTGTCAAAGATTCTAGCAGTCAGATTCTAAGTCTATGCTGCAGGAATTTACTACTTTCTCTAGCCAACAATAATTTTTGATATCTGAAGTTGCAATTTGCAGACCACAATTTGAAAGAAAAGAAAAGAAGAAAAAAATATTGTTGTTGCAAGCTAAAGAAGAAAGAAAGAAAGCAATCTGAAGTTGAAAATAAAATGCATAAATTGGTGCTCAACTCATGGGATCAACCTCTTGAATTTTGATTGCTGGGTTTGTTATTGCTGATCAAGGGAAGTTCAGACAAAATTATTCTTTGACTGTATATAGCTTCTTTACAGATTGTATGGTTTTTTGTAGCAATCTTTGATTATCAAGAAGCTTGCATGGGGGAGAGGAAGATGATCAGAGAAGATTAGTCAGCATCAGACTAGATCAGTATTCGTAACATGGAGAAGAATTATAAGATGTCAAACGGAAATTTAGTTGCAAGCTCCAGCTCTGGATCAATGGGTAATTTTGCTGCTGCTGAATTTAGCAGCTCCGGCTCACAAGTACTTTCAAGGGAGGAGGAGGAGCTCGCTCGATCTAGTGTTGCCAAAGCTTTCTTCCGACATCGGAGCCTTGTGGATCACCAACTACATTCCTTCAGCGAGTTTCTGGAATATGGATTACCTGCTATGCTCTATGAAGCAATCCCTCTCCAGTGCTCGCCACCGCCGCTGCCTGCAGCAGAGAAAGTCCACAGCAACCCAATTGCAGCAGCTGCCGACGGTCACGTCCGGAATGTTGCAATTCATGAGGACGGCGGAGGAATCATATTGCCGCCCAAACGTCGAGCTGCTCGCCTCCTCTATGGCGATGTTTCTTTGGCCAAACCCTCTTGCATTGTCAAGCACCGGATGCAGGATAAGGAGAAGAATGTAGAGGCCATCGTCGATCTCCTTCCCCATGAAGCTCGTCTCCGCAACATCTCCTACTCTGCTTCTCTCTTCGTCGACATGTGCCTGGAGGTAATTACCAATCCAATATGCAAATCCTTTCAAGGCCTTCAGATAGCTGCATGGGTGATGATGGATTTAGCTCTAGTAGCATCAACAGCAGCAGCAGCTTAGAGAATTCTCTTAGAACATGGATTGTTGCTCATGCAGGTGTATATACCCAAACTAGCTGCAAGCCCAGCTGAGACAAGAGAGGAGGAGGAGGAGGAGGAGGAGGAGATGGTAATCCAAATGAGGAGAGAAAGAGTGTGTATAGGCAAGGTACCCATCATGGTCAAGTCGCAGTTCTGCCATCTCCATGGTCTCAGTGATGAGGAAGCAGCCAAGAAAGGCCATTGCGCTTTTGATGCAGGAGGCTACTTCATCATCAAAGGCTCTGAAAAGGTCTCTGCAAAGCTGCACTCAGCATATTAAGCTGCGTAGCGAATGATCTAAACTCTCTCTGCAATTTTTTGCTGATGTAATTTCTTGATCAAGAAGCTGGTGTATCTGTAGTGATCATCATGCATATATCCCTAAACCCTAAACCCTTTGCCAATGCAATACCTCATTTATATGGAATTTTTGAGCTACCCATTTCTGCTGAGCTTGACTAGGTCTTTGCAAAAACTATTACATGGAAAGCTGCATGCAGGTTCTGGTGGCACAAGAGGAGAAAGCTGCAAAGCGTGTGTACGTGAGCTTCATAAAGAAGACAGACATGTGGATGGCAAGTTGTGCACCACCATGGAAGGGATTCACAAGCACCGGTCACTTCAATTCCAGACTTTATAAAACATGCGTGAAGCTGGTGAAAAACAAGGGAGGTACACCCATCTTGTGGATGGGCTTGCAGCCATGGATCTCTGATTCTGTCCCCGTGGTGATCATTCTGCGGGCATTAGGGATTTGCTCACACAAGGAATTGCTAGAGAGGGTTTGTTATGATCTATGTGATGTGAGTCTCTGTGAGTTTGTTTTGCCCTCCATTCAAGAAGCAGATGATTGTCTGCTTAGCTTCCTGAACAAACAAAAGGCAGCTTACAATCATGAGATTCTTGGTTCTGGTAGTAGAATTGGTGCTGCTGCTACTGCTGCAAGTGCCTCAATTAGTTCAAAAGTTTGGGTCCTGGATCAGAACCAGGCACTGGCATACTTGGGTGCAAAGGTGGTGCGTAGCAAAGAAAGTTCTTGTCTATCTCTGGTTGAAAGTGGGAAAAGAGTAATTGCAAAGCTCCTTGCACACCTTGAAGGAGGGGAAACACGCAAGTCATACTTTCTTGGTTACATGATGAACCAGGTTTGTTGTGCTTCCATGGGAAGGCGTCTGGAGGATGATAAGGATAGCTTTTCCACCAAGAGGCTTGATCTTGCTGGCCAGCTCCTATGTCACCAATTCAGGAAAGCAATGGCCCATCTGCAGCATGACATTCAAAAGCGGGTTGGAAAATTCTTGGGGCGAGATGATGCAGAGGATCTCAGTTCCATAAAACACTTTGTCAATGAAGCAGTCCTCACCAAAAACTTGCAGGCAGCTTTTGCCCTAGGAAACTGGAACACAAATGAAGGGCTCAAATGTTCTGGTGTTGTGGGTAATTTGAAGAGAATGAACCCAATGGCCACTTTGTCACATCTGCGCCAGATCCGCCTCAATGTGCCAGCCCCATTAAAACCCACAGATGCAGCTCACCATCCGTAAGTCTTTTCTTGGGCATGCAATGCCGCCCAAAAAAATTCTCTCCTGTTCTTAACTAAAGTACAAGATCTGAGGTCATGCCTGAAATGTCTTGGTGTGCAGATCCTTTTTTTGATAGCCATGATTCATTTCTGCCAAGCACATTGATCATTGCATTGACTGATGAGTGCACATGTGCACACCATGCTTGGGAGGGACAAAACCAGCAATTTTTCATTCTGGGGGAGAATCTGCCCAGTGCAGACAAGCGATGGAGCAGAATGTGGCCTGGTAAAGAACATAGCTCTCACATGTATTGTCAGCTCTGACTCAGCTGAAGATCCAGTGCTGCAAGTGTTGAATGACTTTGGAATGCAAAACTTGGAGGAGATTTCACCCTGCACTGTGGCACGAGCTGAGAAAGTATTCCTAAATGACACATGGGTTGGCATCTTACAAGATGGCTCAGAAGCAACTGTACACACTCTGAAACAGCTGCGAAGAGCTCAACTCCTGAATGAGCAGGTAGGTTTAAATCAAACACCAGGACTCAATTTTTCAATACATTGTCCAGCATTCATGTCATGATCATCTTCCTGAAGTAAGGATTGATCTTCTTCTTCATGTAGAAGTACTTTATAGGTACACTCATATTCGGACTCACTCATCAGGTTGAGATCGTGAGGGACCTGAAGCAAAAGGAGTTGCGGGTACACACAGATGCAGGTCGGTTGTTGCGTCCACTCCTGATTGTGGAAGGCCAGCGTTTAGTCATTGGAAAGCATCACCTGAAGACACTGAAAAGTATGTGGAGGCAAGAGAGCGCAGCAGCTTCATTGTGTTGGAACTATTTGCTACAGCAAGGAGTGGTGGAGCTGCTGAGCACAGAGGAGGAAGAAGGTGCTATGATTGCATTGAACCAAGATGATTTAGAGAAATCGCGAACAGATCCTAAATACGGCGGCAGTGGCATTATCTACACACACCTGGAAATTGATGCATCCTACTTGCTGGGACTTGGTGCCACCATGATACCCTTTCTGGAACACAATCAAGCCTCCCGCAACCTGTATCAAGCCGACAAGCATTGCAAACAAGCAATCGGTTTCTACACAACCAATTTCTGGGGACGGTCTGACTCTTCAGCTCATCACCTGTTCTATCCACAGAAACCCATTGTCACAACTTGCGTTGCAGACAATTTCCTCAAGAAGCCTGAACTCAACAATGGCCAAGTTGCAATTGTGTCAATACAATGTTTGGCATACAACCAGGAAGACTCTATTGTCATGAACCAGGCATCAATTGATCGAGGTCTTTTCAGGTCTGTGAACCATGTGAATCTCTCTCTATAGAGCTCATTTTCACACAAGAATTGTTTGCAAAGAGACTCTGATGGCATTGATAATCTCAGTTCACAGATAAACCCGGCACTGAGCAAGCTCTAGTACCAGTAGTTGCATTGCTGAACCACAAATCCGCAACTTTCTTTTTTGCTGCCTTTTTTCCTGCAGGTCCTTGCATTTTTCGACTTATCGAGGTGAGGAAAGGCAGAATGTGGATGAGCATTTTGGTAAGCCGAGTGTGTCTGATGATTTACGAACATGGTACAAACACAGTTTGCAAAAGATTCAGCAAGATGGCTTTCCTCAAATTGGAGAATGGCTGGAGAAGGGGGACATAGTGATTGGCAAGATAACAGCTGAGAAGGGCAATGCAAAGCTGGTTGACACCAGCCAACGCCTCAAAACGCATGAGCAAGGGCGAGTCGACCAGGTGCTTCTGGCAACTGAGGAAGATGGACACCATATAGCCAAGGTGCGCTTGTGCTTTGCCCGAGCACCACAAGCTGGTGACAAATTCTCAAGCATGCATGGCCAGAAGGGGGTGGTGGGCGCAACTTTCAAGCAAGAGGATCTACCATTCACACAACAGGGTGTTGTGCCGGACATTGTCATAAACCCTCATGCATTTCCTAGCCGCCAGACAGTTGGACAGGTTCTTGAGTGCATGCTTGGCAAGGTGGTGGCTTTGAGTGGCACATGGCACAATGCTACTCCATTCAGCAACACCAACACTGGGTATAGCATCATGGAGCAACTGCATACGTAAGTTTCCCATAACTCTGGAACAGTCAATCCCACATGCAAAAATTGCATATCCGGAGGTGAATAATTATCATGCTCACTGCACATATTAAGCCTCAGAAGTCTTCATAGGTGCAAGAACATGATGCAAGACCAGTACTCATATCTCTAAAACCCTCAAAACCTCTAGACCCTTTTCATTTTGTTTTCTGGGGTGGACACATGATTCTTGAGCAGGTGTCAGTTTCAAAGAGGTGGATGTGAATCCATGTGCAGTGGCACAACTGGTAAGCAGCTCAAAGAACCCATCACCATAGGGGTGACATTCTACCAGCGCCTCAATCACATGGCTCAAGACAAGATCAAGTGCCGTGGCCAGGGAGGACCTGTCAATGTGCTCACACGCCAACCAGTAAAGAGTCGAAAGTGCATGGGAGGTGTGAAATTTGGAGAGATGGAGCGAGACTGTATGCTGGGTCATGGGGCTTCAGCTACCTTGCGGGAACGGTACTTTCTGTTGAGTGATCCATACCGAATGCACATATGTTCAAATTGCCAGCGTCCAGCCACCATGGATAAAACCCGCACATCACTGTGCCATTTCTGCAAGACTAGGAAGCATGTGGTGCAAATCAACATCCCATATGCATGTAAACTGCTGTGGCAGGAGCTTCACAGCATGGGCATATCCATATACATGAACACCAAGCTCTGAAAAAGCTCTGAGCTGGTATGCCAGCAGCAAGCACCTCAGCTTCTTCTTCTTCTTCTTCTTCTTTTGCATTCACTGTTACAACTAAGAAAAGCCTTTCCTTCTGGTCCAAGAACCCTGTGACTCTCTGCAGACCACATCCAACAGCAAAAGAATTGGACATAAGCTTGCAAGGAATTCCAAGGGTTTAGGGTATGCTTTCCACAGATAGAAGAGGTTGCTGGAGGAAAGTTTTTTGAGGAGAGAATTTTGCAAATGGGAAGTCTTGGGCCATTGTTAAAGAAATGTGGATAGCCCACTGGATCAATTTCTTCAAGCTTTCTTCACTGAACTGCAGTGAGTTTTTCTTCCGGTTAACTTAGTAGGTCCAGAAAACATGACCGTCTCTGTGTAAACCTCTGGGTATCAATTACCCACCCAACAATGATCTCAACAGTAACAACAGAAATATGAAAACATCACCAGAATCTTGCTGATATCATGTTTCTCCATTTTAGGTTTATTTGTGGGTGCCCTGTGAATTGCAGACCAAAAATCAAGATATGCAGCTCTGTGTGGCCTGTGCATGGTATTCTTTAGTAAAAGGTGAAAGAATAGTTCACATTGCAATGGTCACACTGCTACTAGCATTGGACCAGAATTTCAAACTGGTATTTATAATGCAAGAATGGTGTTTCCTGGCAAACCATATGGGACAATAGGTACATTTACTCACGGCACACAAAACTTCATTACTCCAATTGGATTTACACTACACATTGGACGCCTCCGGATAGGGTTTTGGGGGTGACAGAGAGATTTTCTTGGCATGCTTTTCACTGCCTGGTGTGTGCTTGTTGGCAGGTGAAATGAAGAAATTGAGCTACATAACGAGGTATGGCCACACTTGGTGTTTCGGACTTGCAACTAACATCACTTTAATATCATCAACAACATGTCACAAATCACGATATCACGATTTTGTAAGATTGTAAGTTATTACCACTCTCTTAAAAATTATTTCAACATGTCCACACGTGATGTGAAGTTGTAACTAACATATGGGTTATCCTTTTGGAGTTTGTAATTTAGTTCACACTCACAAAAATGTAAGATTTGTAAGATGTAAGTCATTGCAAGATATGACCCAACAGAAAGATACGACCCAACAACAAAGTACTAACACTTTCTCATGCAATTTTGTAAGAAAAAAAACTCAAGAGACCAGCATAATAATGTAAATCCATCTTAAATCTCGTACTAAAGAGTATCTACTTTCAATATAGTGTTAGCATGTACTTCCTTCCTTTTTTTTCCACAATCAAAGGGGGCCAGGCAGGTCTTTGTGAAATTATATCTCTGTCCAACAAAAGGTATCAAATGGTAATTGGATTTATTGAAATTTTCTTAGACTTACGTATTATGAATTTGCTTGTTTAAGCAATAAGCCGATTATCAATTTATTCACTTACCTCTAGCATGAAAACCTGGAACAAATCGTGACAAATATGGTGAGTAGAATAAAGTGTTCATTATCAATCCCACCCAACACTAAAGGGCTTTATTTTTCGATCTTATCAAAAGTGTGCAAGCAAAGACCAATAAACCCCTAGGAGCCTTGCAACCATTAGAGTAGTAAGTACCACCCATACCTAGTATGTGGGTGGGCCTCAACAATTGTCAATTACATCCAAAGTAGTGTGCAAGTTATTCTTAGTGTTGTCTAGTTCTTGAATTTGAAATGAAACCAAAGTTTTTTTTTAATTTTGTTTGATAGAACCTCTAGTGTATTTCTTAGAACGTTGTGCTTTTGGATCCATGAAATGGTTGGTTTGAAAAACTTTTCAAACAAATTGAAACATGGTTTAATTTAACAACAAGTTGAGTTCCATTTACGTTGCATGTAACTAAAACTAAAAAATTTATGTAATTTTAGTTGAGTCCAACTATTGTAAAAACACCCAAGATAGGAGATTATGTATTAATTGATATATATTAATCATTTAAAAATTAATAACTTGTACCTAAAAAGAAAGACTTGATTATTGCACTTCTAAAAGACTTTTACTAATATGACTAGAGTACTTCAACTTGTAAAAAAGAAGAACAACACCTGATCTAGGTTTGAGTTTCATTTTTCATAAGAGTTAATTTCACGATTTGAATTCAAATTTGGTTTGAACAAAACTTTGAACCTCTAGTCTAGATCAAGAATTCAAACATGTTTCTAATACCTAAACTTGGCAACACTAGTTATTTATCCAACCTTGTTGATAAAAACATGAAATCCTAAAAAATACGAAGTAATATCAACTAATTCCCACAACATGGCCTAATCAAAACTAGTCAAATCTTGAACTAATTCTCACCACGTGGCCTAATCAAATCTTGAACTAACTCCCACCACATGGCCTAATCAAAACTAGTCGAATCTTGAGCTAGCAGCCATTTTATGTCTTCTATGCATATTTATAAATGCAAATTCAATTTCATGCTAATTAAAGTTTTAACTTCATACAAATTACCATTTCAACCCATGGTATTACTATTAATGGACTTGTCATAATGTGAACATTACAAATCATTCATAACTTAGTCATAATGTTCAATGTTGTTCAAACACCTATCATAAAAAGATTGCAAGAATTAATTTCATACATTGGTGAAAATCACACAATAGAAAGTTGTGCCATAAATGATGTTGAATTTTGATTAATGAAGTTGGTGTTCAAATTAATACTTGGTTTTGAAAATCCAAACATTCCATTTTTAAAGTTGACAAATTACACACCCCATATATTTTATTATTTTTTCTTTCCTACTCATTGTTTTTTTTCATGAATCTAATAGTCAATTCCTCTATTTTGCAAAGATTTTATTTTTAAAATCAAATAGTAAGCTACATGCATTTTCATTTGGATACCCAAGATTATTGCATAATGTGCACCATGCACACCTCCAAGCTTGACAACACAACTACCAACACCCTTGCAACAAACTCCAAAGCCTAACGTTACAGCATGTTGTAGCATGTTAATGCATGACAATATAACACATATTTGCAAAGACATTCAAAGGTTGACACCACATGCAACAATTGCAGCATTTCCACCACATGACATTATTAACACTCCTTTAAATGCATGATGGCAATGTAATATATGCTAATGCCAATCTCTTAAACTTCATGTTGCCTACAATGATTACAACACCTTTAAAGCCCAAAGTCATAGTGTGATTTGCATGGGCCAATGGTGGAGAGGTGAAGTGTAGGGTTTTTGGCATAACTACAATATAATCTTTAGATGAGGAGGCTTAGATTACCTTGTCCACATGTTAGTTGATTAATAACTTTAGGACATGTTTAATGAACACATTATGAAAATGACACTCATAGGTTTATGCCTAGGAAAGCTACAAATTTTCAACATGTGAAAAACACTTGTTAGTCATGATCACATTTTTCATGATTATTTTATGAAGAACCATGTGTATTATGGCAAGTCATTCAAGCACCAATGATACAAAAGATGAAGAAAAAGTTGTTTTTGAAAATCATGGGCAATATTATTTAAGATGAGTCACATACTTTGTTCAAATGAAAGATGCAATAGGGATATGTGGGTTGTTGAACATTCAAAATCGTATTGGTGCATTGAAAATGTTATTGTATAGCATGTTTGTACGTGCGATTGATGAATATTGTAAAATGGATCAAAACATTACAATATTGGAGGCTATGAAACATTCTTCAAGTTGTTACAAGTATTAGGGCTTGTTTTTAGTCACATTACTTGAGGCAACCAACCAAGGTTAACCTTGTGAAACAAAAGAAAATGAATGAAAATCAAGGTTTCCCTAGAATGTTTGTATGTCTTGGTTACATGCACTAGGCATGGAAGAATTGTCCAATAATTTGGGAGGGTCAATTTCAAAACAAGGAAGGTAACATTAACATACTTCTTGAGGTTATTACTAATCAATCATTGTGGATTTGACATGCCTTCTTTGGCCTACCAAATAGCAAAGATGATATCATGATTTAAATAGGTCCCCTCTTGTTAAGGATATGTTGATTGGTGAAAGACATGGCTTGAACTTCAAAATTAATGATTTAATGTTCACAACATATTATTTATTTGTTGATAACATCTACCTTCACTAAACTTTTCTTTGTCCAAACAATTTGTGAGCCCCAAGATGAAAGGAGGTCTCATTTTGAAATGATGTAGGAATCAACAATGAAAGATGTAAAAAGATGTTTTGGTATTCTTCAATGTAGATTTGCAATAATTTAAAACCTTTGCATGTAGTGGGACTTACCATGATTTTGATTGTGACATTATGATGGCTTGTGTAATTTTATGAGCACATACTTGGGTTCATTATTGGGGTCTATGCAAGGGATCATTAGAAAAGCATTAAGGGCATATAGATGTTGTGTGTAAAATTGTCACATAATAGATAAAATATGTGAGTTTTATCCAAAGTCTCATTTAAATTATATTTTACAAGACTTCTGTCCAAGTTCATACAAGTGATGAGGTGGATGAAAGTTGGAATTTTCTTAGAATTTGCTATGATGGATGACGTTACAATAATGTTTTGTCCTATGTATTCAATAATAAAAAATGGAAGGTTTTGATGGACAACTCATGACATGTGGAATTTTTGTATGCATTTTTAACTTTTTAAAAAATTCCAACTACTCCATATTATTCTTGTTAGTTTACAAATATCTAATTACTTTGTGAAAAGAAAAATGTAGTTTTGTGTCATGGGTCGATCTAAATAAGTAGCATGTTTTAAGCCATCAATCAAAGATATAAGCTCCAATTTTAAAATAAATGATTTATTGTCTCATGTATTCTTATTTTCTATCCAATTTTAGTCTTCAATATTGGGATTCTCAAAGTTGTTCATACAAACTACTAAAATCCATTAGAAGATATTTGCATATTCATGATTAGATTCTTAGCTAATTCTTTAATTATAATGGACACATATGATTTGGAAATCCCTTTAATTACCTTGGACAAATGGCAAAAGACATTATTCATAAAAGACATGATGTGGCATTGAAAAAACAATCACATATTGTTACTACAAGCAACACAAAAAAAATCATCCATTGACATAGTGCCATCCAATCTATGTGGATTGGGATAACACCTTCATTGATTATGTAACTATTTTTCCAACTAATATATCATGCATAGACATTTGATGAAAAGGGTCTAGTCATGGGCACTTGTAGACATTCACACCTACTTATTATGTAGGTAAAAAATATAAAAAATATTAGATTGCATATTTCAACCTAATTCTAACTATTTTACCTACCTAGCCTAGCCCTCTAAACATTGAATAGATTGCAAGTATAAATAATGAAATTGTCACTTCCATGTTAAAAACCAATTCAACCAATGTTCCACAACATCACAATGTCATATTTTTGTCAATATAACATTATCAACATGTTTACTTCAAATCAAGTTTTAAGCTTTACTTATGTAGCTAGGTAAAAAAAAATGTAATATATAGGTTGTGGGTAGCATTAAAAGAAAATGGGATTTTGCAATTGGTCCCTACAACTAAGTTTTAGTCACAATTGAGATATGTGATTAAAATCCCACTGGTTGCATGCAACAATAGTCACAAATGACATGTTCTTTGGATGGAAAATAAAAGTTAACAAAATATTATTTCATCATTTGATTAACTAATATCTATCATCATTTGTGATTAACATGCGACTAATTTAATCAACACTAACAACAAATGATATGTTGACATGTGGTAACAATTTTTAATATTTCAAAATTATTATTTTTTATTTTTGGAAAATTCCCCATTTTCCATTCTTAATGATTATAAATTATGACATGTGGCACATTTAAGCCCAATTTGATATTAATTAATTAATTAATTAAATTTGGATCATTCAATTTAAGGTCAATAAGATATTGACACACAACATTTATGTAGATAGGTAAGGAAGGTAGGCCTAGGCTAATTAAGTAAATTAAATAATCTTATATTATTTTGGATTTAATTTTTAAAATTGAACCTAGTTTATTGGTTTATCCCTTGAATGGCACTTGCATTTTAAATACAATTAATGTAGCTAGTTATATACTTCACATTAAAAGAATGGAAAATAAAAAATATGGGCTAAACATTTAAGTTGCAAATATGACCAACTAAGTTGCAACCTATATACAATTACTTCCTAGTACTTATTATATATTAACCTAGTTCACCTATTAATTATACTAACTATTATAGGTAATAATAGTCAAAAGAAATATTATATATATATATATAATCAGTAATAATATTACATATCCTATGTTATTATTGGATAATATAGTAGGCTAATTATTTTATAATTATGTTTTCATTTTTTATAATTTTCATTAACTATAACAATCAATATTTAACAATAATAATAATAACAACACAAAATAATAATTTTAGTAGACATAATAAACCTTTAGTGCACTTTGGAACACCTTAATGTATTATAATTTAGATATTCCACTAATATTTGTACAATATATCATATTATATGTATAGTTGGAACCAATTTTTGGTTATTTCTACAATTAATGGGCCATTCATGGGCCTTTTAGGATGAAAATAATGTTAGAAATCATCAGTTTGGTAGATGATTAAGCCATTGGTTGTAGAATAATCACAAAGTTGACCAAAAAATTAAAATTTAGGAAATAATTACATGTGTCAATTAGTCACAAATCAAGTGATTATATTTTGGTTTTTTTTTCCCTAGTGTAGGTAAGTGGTCAATATTTAAATACACATACCTAAATCTACAATTTTCCCACCTATTACTTACCTGCCAACCAACCTACATATTTCCAAACCCTAACCTATCTATCAATTACCTACCTAATTAAATACTTATCACCAACCAATATATCATCAACCACAAATAGGTACCTACTTGCTTAGTTACCTACAACCTACATACACACCTACTTACATCCTACCTATCTACAAACTACTTACACAAATATTTACATCATATTTGTTTACAACCTACCTATGCGCTTGCCTACATCCTTCCTATCTACAACCTACCTACCTAGATATATACTTGTGTACTCATCAACAATTTTGAACTTCCCAACTTACTTGTTATGGATCCCAAACATACATGTCATCCATCTATTTACACTATCTTATTAACACATTAACCAAACAAAGGGACATGGTACAGTATTCATCAAAAATTTAAATGATCAAAGATCTATTTAGTTTCAACATTATAGTATAATTAAGACTCAGGGTTTAGGGTTTTAAACCTTTTTTTGTATTTTTTTAATCTTTTGAATAAATTTTAAATGTTATTACTTGTTGAATAAAATGTATAAAGACATTTATGTGAATAAAATTCAAATAAAAAATTTATGATGTTTTAATACATTTCAATGCATTAATACAATTAGGGTTTAAAATTTAAACTAATTAGTTTGAACAAAATTTTAATCTAAGTTTAATAGTATTATGAACTTGCAATTAATTGATATGTAGGTTCAAATTTGAATATTCATTAACAAATATTTATATAATTCATAGCTATATTTTAATTATTAATATAAAATTTCAATATTTATTAAGAGGTTCTATCCTATAATATTTGAAATTTTCTTTGAATATTATAGTTTATATTACAAATATAATTTATTGTTAATGGTTATATTCTTATTTATGATGATATTTTAGATTTACCCTGATGCATTTGGTCCACTAGTTGTAGGTATTGCATTTAGTGGAGAAGATGTGGTTGAATAAACCTTGGATGATGGAAAAGTAAGTTTTTGCAATATCCATATATGAGAATTTTGCCCAAATCATTGGAGACTTTTGGTGAAATCACACAATACAATTTTATGCAAATATTGTAATTCATTTTTAATACATTGTGTAAGGAAATTATTGTGCATGTATTGCATTTGTGACCATGCTAACAATGACTTAAAATTTTCATTCATGAGGGCATTGCTAATTTACCACAATTGATGTTTGAAACAAAAAAATGAGGATATTGTTCATTTGGTTTTATGGTAATTAATGTAACCCAATTGTGTGGATTGGGGTATGTTAAGTATGTAATATGACATAGATTGGAAATAAGACCAAGTCACAAATTGAAATTGCAAAAATGAAATAAGTGAAAAGTTGCAAAAATGAATCTATGAACATGTACAAAAACATTCAAGTGAACACACTACAATATTGCCAATGATATGCAAAAAAATCCCATTGTAAGTTATATATCTTTTAATGTGCACCCTCACATTACAAATTTAACATCTCATGACTTAGAAATGGAAATCATGCAAAATTCGTTTATTTATAATTCATACATTTTACAAATTAATATTGTGCATTGAAAATGCATTTGACATACAAATTCATAAGAAGATGCAAAATTCATGTGACATTCATTCATTCAAAGGTTCGTAATTCATCTGTAAACACATTTATCTATGTGTCAAATGTGTTTTCAACACATGATATTCATATGTAAAATGTGTGAACCTATGAATGAATGAACTTTGCACAAATTCCATTATTAATTTGTTGGATTTTTAATTTGTGATGCACTCAAAGAATAATCATTAAAAATGCCCATGTTCTTTTGATAATTTGTTGCAATTTTATGACCTTTCCACATGATGATGGATAAAAATTTTGTCCATGTTGAAATGCCACTTAAATTGCATCCACCACAAAAGCATCTTTTATTGTGCTTAAAAGCTTAGTTCAACAAATGAACAAATTAATGTCATGATCCAAATGAAGGATGGAAACTATGGAAACAGTAAACAAAATATTGTGTGCAAACTTACTAGTCATAAATCATTTATAATTCATGGTATTTGCAAGCTACATGCATTTTTTCCCCCATTTTTCCTTGTTCATTTTAGACTCCAATTTCAAACTTCCCATGCAACTTTAAAAGGCTTTGCATAACCAACTTTACTTACATGAATTATTCCAACAAGATCACCATCCTTTTTAATCCATGAAAATGCATTTGGTGGGATGAATCGCACACCCCATCCAAGAATTCCAATGAGGTTTAACAACCTGTTAGATGTTAATTTCACCAATAAAGGTTGTCAAATCTTTTCCAAGCATTGTGCCTTAATGTGAAGTTGATCCCATTCAGCTTCTGTTTTTTTTCTTACCCAATCATTTTTTTTTTCATTCCCCATATGCTTTCCTTAAGCGTTGTTCAAAATACAAGCATTCATTGATTTATGGTCTTGTTGCCTCGGCCCCCCAAGACAAATAAATGGATGCTTGGATTATATAATGCATATGGGTATTGTTAGAAAAAAAATTTAAGGAAAAAAATTACCCATCTCTACTCTTGAATGAAAAATGAGGATGGGATAAGGTTGTTTATTTGAAATGGTAATGTTTGATGAATTTTTTTTAACACCTAGCATGTGTTTTGTGAAATACAATCCATCATAGAAAACTTACTTTCGAAAGTAGGTGTATATACAACAATTGCTTAATCTCCTTCCTTGTTTATTTCATCTCCTTCTGATTGGTGTTAATTGATATCTTCCTTTGTCATCTACATCTTTTTTGAGGTGCCATATTAAAACAAAATCAAAACCATTGTTCATCATTGGGAAATTCCAAAATAATCCAAAATAAAAAAGAGAAAATAAAAATAAAAATGCAAACGAACAAAAACATTACAAGTCAAATGAAACAATCTTTCACAAAAAGGGAAAAAAAACCTAATTTTTCTTTTTCTTTTATTTCTTTTTAAAAAAATCTTCTTCCCTTTTTTTTGCCCCTCGCAAGAAATTTTTTATTAAAAAAAAAGCTAGGGAGTTATGAGCTCCCTTGGCAAAAAAATTAAAAGAAAACATGATTCTTGTGGTTCTATGGGGGGAAGAATATTTTTTAAATAAATAAAAATAGGGAGTTCATAACTCTCCTAGCAAAAAAGTTTATAAATAAAATAAAATAGCAAGGAACTAATATTTCCATGGAGTTTTTATTTAAAAAATAGCATAGCGCTTTGGCAATGGTGACAAAGGTTTTGCCACCATCACTAGGAAGCTATGAGCTTCTTGGCCAAATTTTTAGTAAAAGAAACAAAAAACTTGTTCTCACCTCCATTACCATCGCCAATGAACTACAAGTTCCCCAAGCAAAAAATAGGGAGCTACAAGCTATTGTGGCAAAAGTTTTTGAAAGAAGAAGAAGAAGAAGAAGCTAGTATCTTTAGTTTGGCTTACTTTGTGGCATGTTGGTGCCTCAAATTATTATTTAAAAAAACAAAAAACTTGTTCTCACCTCTATTACCATAGCCAATGAACTACAAGTTCCCCTAGCAAAAAATAGGGAGCTACAAGCTATTGTGGCAAAAAATTTTGAAACAATAAAAAAAGAAGAAGCTAGTATCTTTTTAGTTTGGCTCACTTATGGAGTGTTGGCGCCTCCTCCTCCTCCCAATTCCTCCTAGCAACAACTCCTCCTCCTCCACCAAGCATTTAGGTCCTCCCCCTTCTCCAAGCAGTAGCACCTCCTCCTCTTCTAAGTAATAACTTGTTTTTCTCAAGTAGCACCTCCTCCAAGTTAGGGCAATGAGGGCAAGAATGGGTAGCTAGATGGGCAAATGGATGGGTGGGTAGGGTAGGGCAAGTAGATGGGCAACAAAGAAAAAAAAACCTATATATATATATGTGTGTGTGTGTGTGGAAAATAAATAAATTGACCCAACCTCCTTGACTACACTAGGTCCGATAACTAGGATGAGCTAAGGAAACTGGAACCCAATGAAAAAAAAAGTTTCTTATCCATCCATCCACTCATCATCCATCCATCCATCCATCCATCCATCCATGCATCACGGTACACTGGTGGGTGCTAGTGAGACGGGGTGACGAAATGAAACGGGGTAAGTGTCCAACAACCGTTACAGGGAAGGGGTCAAAATGGGTCAGTCCGTGTGGAACGGTTAAGCTGGTTGTGTCATTCATTCATTAGGCCGGGGGTCCTTTCTTTGCCGGAGAAGAGAAGGAGAAGGAGAAGAGAAGAGAAGAGAGTGTTGTGTGTTCATTACCTGCCTGAAGAAACTTGTACTGTGTACCGTTGTACCTACCCTTTTACCCTTCCTTACCTGCACAAAGTACAACTTGGATTCTTCCACGAACTTTATTTTATTGGGCCTTTTTGCCTACCCAAGGCAAAGGATATTTAATTTTGTGTTCAGATGCATTATAGAGTACTCTAATTAATAGCTTCAAGGGATTTTGGCCCCCTAGGTCTATTTTTATCTGAGGATTTTTTTGAAAGATGGTATTTTTTTGGCTTTTGTTGAAACTTGAGATTATTAGTTACAAAGTTACAATATCTTGAAGAATTTTGGGTTTCTTTCAGAGGATTTTTCTTTTTGAAGATTACATTTTTGCATGCATGGTGAAATATTTGAGTTTTTCATGATTCTTCTTTTGCCTTAAAATACCTTTTTAATGTACTTGGCAAGGCCACAATGTCACACACACACACACACACACACACCCCTTGTTTTGTTGTGTTTTTTGATTTCAGGGAATGATGCACTGTGAGAGTGCATTACAACAAAAGAAAAGAGTTGCAATTATGGGGACGATGGAGGGGGGATGACAACATCTCCTCATGAAAGCCACACTTTTGTGTAGTGTAAAGTCTGAGAAGAAAGGTGGTGTGGGCTTAGGTGGTGTGGGCTTTTCAATCTAGTAGTGTAAAAGACTTGGGCTGATTTTTTTTAATCTTTCCCCCTCCCCCAATGATATACCTGACAGATACCCCCCGGGTATCATAGGACAAATTGAGAGAGAGAGCAGGTGAATAATCACACCTCTCATATATATAATCATCTTAACCTCCATCTCCAAAAAATGCACTAGAGAGACTGCCAAACTGGTGAGCTTATTACATTAGATCTATACATGTCATAACATCAAAGTTTAGGTAGTTAAGTTGATTCATTCCAAATTCTGAATGCGATCAGATCATGTGTCTGTCTGTAACTCACACCAAATGTTCCAGCCATCTAATAATTTATGTCCAGAGGTTTTGCTGCAAACTGCAAACCAGTCATACACATCCATTTTGGGCTGGTTTTAGAATTCTTTTGACAAAAGGAAGAAGAACAACATCCAAGATGAGAAGAAGAAATTGCTTTCTGCTATGGTGCAATGGGTCGTGACCTGACGTCGTTACCACAACAACTCGTGGGAAACTTGCTGATCTTTCCATCCTCCCCGCATGCACATATATATGTGCATCTTCGACAAGGATGCTTGTAATTAATTCTCAGTGTGAACTGACATCCAGTTATGGCCAGCTTCTTTGGCACGGTCAAAAGTACAAACCAGTGTCGTCTGGTTCTTAGTGTTTTTTTTAAAAAATACTTGGCGAAAGGGTCCTTTTTTTTCTAAATACCCAACCTAGAAACCACCCAATATGATGTCACGCAAAGTTTTAGAGCTAAGTATTCCCTTTATAATCATGCTCTTGCTGACCACTTTTTTATTTTTTGTTGTGACACTAACAAATTGTGATTCAAATGTGTATCGTCACATTCCATACAAGCCTTTACAAAATTGTGACTGTAGGCCCAAAAAACAAAAAAAAAAACCTTGCAAATTAGCCTTTGTATGTGAGAATAAAGGTGCCAACAATTGTTTAAATTTTTTTACATGTCTTATTCTCAGCTCAACAATGCATTATTAGACTTGAAGAAAGTTCTGATTTCTGCCTGTTTTAATGTGACGATTTATTTTGAGATTGAGCTCTTTGTGTATCTTGTCAACTAGATTGTTTTAATTAAAAATTTCTGCTTTCTTGGCAAGCTCACCTTTCTCTTACATATGTAAAATAAAAAAAGTTGCCTCTTTCTTTTCTTTTCAACTGGATTCATTGTTAGTAGTTTACACAACTTGAACACATAGCCAACACTAACATTGCCAAAGGGAATTATAATTTATAAAACCTTAATATTTGTCCCATTATGATCATATTTACTAAAAAAGCTATGCAATTTGTTTTGTGCAATAATGAGTGTGGTAGTGACTCCAAAAAATGGCATTTCTTACTAAAATGGATGATTATCAAAAAAAAGAATGTGTGACACAAAGAAAAATGTGACTCAAAATGGGTGTGTGTGATCATAAAAGGGGTTTGTTGTAAGTTTTCATATGCATTGATTTCTCGTTAGTTGCTAGTGACCCAAAAGAAAAAAAAAAGTATAAAGTTTAGATCAAACTGACTTACCAAAAACATGATTTTTCCCAAATTGATATTAGACCAACAAGGTCTTGGAGAGTAGGTAATAAGAAGGTCTGAAATATTTGAAAAAGATCTAATACCAATACCAGGCGGGTATGAATTTTTTAAAGAACGATCTGATATATAACATACGAACTAGATACCCGCCCAACACTGGTACAAACATCATTGCATGGTAGTGTTCTTTAGTACCCTCTGTGGTTTGATGTGTCTTTGCTATCTAGGCAGTGAATAGCCCCGCCATAATCAAAAGAAGTGGAGTGCAGAAAAGCCCAACACACAAATCTCCCATTTAATCAAAAGCTTTTTTTTAAGGCAGGGGTTTCATCAGTGTTTTTTTCTACCAATTTTGGTGGTAAACTGAGTTTCATCCTGTCTTTCCTTTTAGGAGTCGACAACATAACTGTTGTCTGACATTATAAGTAAGAGCATTCTTGTCCGTTTAAGACAAGTTGTGTAGTGGCGGCTGCTGTCATTTACATGAAGTACAAATGTATTATCAAGTGTGGTGGGGGCGAGGGGAGGGAGTTCCAGTAGGCTATCTCCATTGCAGCAGCGCAGCTTGACTCTCTCACTCGAACTCACATGCTAGAATATAGTCAGAAATCTTCAAGCCATATTGACCCCCTTAATACATATCAAGGCTGTAAGGCTTACACAAGGAAGAAGTGTAATTAAGATTGGGATTTTTTCAATATGGGTCTTTTTTTTTTGGAGGATTAGTGATTTTTTTGTTGTTCCCAATGGGTTCCCCCAACATGTTACCCAAGTTCCCAATGTGTTCTCCAACATGTTCCCAATAGTTCCTCATTGGATCCTCTATCCTTTTCCCTTAAGTTTTACTCTTGTAACCTATATAATCATCTTGAAGGAGAAGATTATAACATATCTATTTTGGAACTGTCCAAAGCTTGGTTTATTATTATTTTTTTATTTAATTTTATGCTTCCCTCCTCAGAATAGAAGCATGCTTTATCACGATTCCCTTTGGCCACCCCCTTTAGAACTTATACACATGCAAGTTGACCCATGACCAAACAAGATGGGATAAAAAAATTGAAGGTACTAGTGAGAATGTCTTAGGGAACAATTTTGGAACCAGATGGGAACATCTTGGGAACTTGAGGGGAACACATTGGGAATAGACCCAAAAAGCAAAGAAAAAAAAACCCTCCCCATGGACTAATAATACTCCCATTATAAACTGGGGGTACTTATTTATGGGCTTGTGGTGTCAAGCTAGTAATGATTATGGATGAGTGGAATTGCCACTTTCAACTTTGGATCCTAAGAGTTGAGCTAGGAGTTATAATAATGCACTCTCTCTAGTCATGAGAGAAGAAGGGCCGTGAATTAGGTTGCTTATAATTTTATGTGGAAGCTTCTTACCATAAGATCTTCAAGATTGGAAAATCTCCCATAGCCACCACCACCACCACCACCACCACTACACCAAACAACCCATAAAGAAGAGTGTCCAGTGAGGGCTGCCATGGCCACTCAGCACATGTCCCTCCTAAACCAGTGACTAGTAAAATAAAATGCCTCATAACTAAATGACATGAATTGTGGGTGCAGTTCATAATTGTCAATTTTATGTTGGAATGGTGGTGCATGTCAGAGTAGGTTACTAGCTAGATAAACAAAATGTGAGTTCTTTAGTGGGTCAGCATTTCATGATTTTTCTACCTTTGCTACCAAATCATGTTCACTTGTGTAGCCTAGTTTTTCCTTTCAAAAGCTTTTTTTGTAATTTAATTGGATTTTCAATGACAAAATTACTTAATTTTCAATATCTTTTGCACTAAAAATGGTCTAAAATTTTCCACCTTCATTAAATCCTACTCACTCACTCACTCACTCAAGGGTGTTTCCAACATAATCAAAAGTGCACCCAAATTTCCCTTAAATGTTTAGTTTTGGTTTAAATGAATTTTCAAAGATTTTTTTTCAATAGTCAATCATTTTTCCACCATAGGTTGAAACATTATGAAACCAACTAGGTGCACCCCTACTTGTTGAGGACTTTCCGACGGTACCTAGGACATGGCAAGAGGTGTTGTGAATTGGGAGATCTCAACATAACAAACAAACAACTTTCCTTTCATAGATAGATTGGTAAACCAAGAAAAATTGTATTGCAAAATCTGTCAATTTGGTATTCATAAACATAGATTTTTTTTTGGGTTCAATTTTCAACCTATTGACAAGCATTCTTTTAATCATTTTTCACATGTCCAACTTTTTTTGTATATCTTGTCTACATAAGCTAGAGCAACTTGAGTTCATCTTGAACATTTTGTGTCATCTCCTTTGGATCATCCTTCTTGTCTTTCACAATGGAATGTGGTAGAGCAAACGTGGACAGTTGTAAAAACATTGAACATTGTTTTAGAATGTTGCAAGCTTAGTTTTAAATAATTATAAATACATGCCACCAATGGGATCATGAAATTGTAATTTACATTTTCATGGCATGTGTGGTTTTATATAATATGATCTTGGAGGACGAACGTGATGACCAACTAGAGGTTATCAAACCAAATGTTGGTGTTCCATTTTGTCGAAGATTGTATTTTGTAATGTTTTGACAAGGCATTAAAACCATAGAAAATTTAGACTTACATTTTAGACTTGGTAATGAACATATGTATCAATTGAAAATCAATGAAAAAAATTCACAATTTTTTTAGTTTTGTGAAGCATTTGTGTTTTATTCCAAAAGTTCAATTAATGTGGGTTGTTGCAACTTTGTTGTGTTTTAAGAACTACGTTCACAACTTGAAAGGTTGGACATGGGTTGTTTAGAGTTATTGAATTGCTTCCATGGTAGTCAAACTATCCATGATAGTTGGTGTATTCATGAGTTCAACTAAGATGGTTGGAATTTTTTCTTTGTTTTCAAAACTTTTTCAATTTGGAGGTGGTGCACACATTAATTCCTTGTGCATGTTAGTTTGATGCGTGATATTGTTTAACAACAACCAACAATCTATGAAGTTGAATGTTGCATTTTTAGGGTGTTTTGTTAAGGGTAGACTTATGTTATCATTGTAAAATAGAATGGGTAGAACGGGGTGGGATTAATTAGGACTTATAAAAGTGGGTAGTTTGAATTACTCTTATGGTGGGGAGACCAAGAATGAACTTTGGAAGTTTTTTGATTTTAGAAGATTAAAAGTTGTATTTTTTTTCAAGAAGCTCATGCTAAAGCTAGGAGAAAATACTTGATGGAAAAAACTTTTTTGATGACTTGTACTTGTTTTATAATTTCTATTTTCAATTCTAAACTGATTTGAATTTTGTTTTTAGTTCATTAAAGACATGATTTTAGTTCAGATATGGACTTTTGATAAACTTGATTATTTGGTTTTTGTAGTTTTGTTCTTGGCAAAATTTGATAGTTTCAATGACAATGTTTTAAACTACAAAAATAAGAATTAGATGAATAGATGAAGATTAACATTTACCATGTTGTCACTTGTATGATTCCAAACTCTTTTGAAACACATCTTTAGGTGAAAACTTTGATTCATTCAGTGACACGCTCCCAAGCTTTTTGATAGATTCAAATGTGAGTTTGAAGTGAAACCAGTGGAAGAGCAAGGAATTGGGGCACGTTCTTTGGCTCACAACACTTTGGGGGTAGAGGGGCATGCTAGAGCTCCAAAATGGGAATGACAAGTAATCAATCATTCATACGGACCTGCACAAACCAGCCAACAAGTAGGTTAGTGCATAGTTGAAGCACTTTTGGTGTTAAGACAAGCTACAGGCAAACTCGGACTCACAAGACTCACCACAGCCCGGACTTGAGGGAAACCACCACCTTCCCCCTTATAGTATACTTTGTGTTTTCCACGAGGCTCACATCCAAATGACATTTTGTCTCAGGACTCCCAAATGGGAGTTAGGCCCAAAGTTGGGATTCCCACGACTTTGGGGCCCCATAACTTTGTGTGTAGACCTTCGATTAAGATGAGGTTTAAAATAAAGTTGTAGCCCTTGTTAAAAAATTTCCAACGGTATGTGGCACGCCACCTGCATGCAAGGAATCGGGTCAATTCTTGATTTTTAATGGTCAGGAATCAAACTGTTAATTTGATTCCCAACCTTTCTTTTTGATATAACTTGTGTTTCAAATGTCCAAATGGGTGATGTGAACTCATTTTAGACATCTATTTTTCAATCTAATGGGTTTTTACCCTGCAATCGTTCCCTAAAGATTTAGGAGTCCATCGGGAGTCCAACTCCCCAAGTGGGAGTTGCCTTGGGAGTGTGAGGGTTCATTCTCTCACACTCTTTTGCACTCTCAAAAGTAAGATGTGTTTCTTGGGCTTCCTTCTTGTGCTGCATTTTTGCAAGCCCTTGCCTTGGTCACAAGCCCAAGGCTAAGGTTGTGACATTCAGAGCTAAAAGACCTTAGAAAACCCACAAGTTTAAAAACATAATGTTTTATAATTCCCCACTTTGTTTACGTTAACCTTGCTAATCTTTCACCACTTGTGATTAATTTGTGTTTGTTGTAATTGCCTTGATTTCGCTCTTAGAACATGTGCAATTTTGGTCTATTTTTAATGACTATATTTTGTGATACATGCATGAATGACACATAAAGGTGATGTTATTTGTTAGCTCGAAATTTTCTCCCCTTCTTGGTGCAATGCACTTGTGACACAATCTTTGAAGTGTCAATTTTGACTTCATTTTCAAGGTGTGATGTCATATATTTTACGTACAATGTCATTGATTTGACTTTTGACATCATAAAATTTGATGTAATGACCTATAGAAGACTCCTCTTGTTTGTTGCTCAAGTATGTGTACATAGGATTTTGACAAAACTTGTTGGTCTTTTGTAGTTTAGTTAAATGGGTTAATATTATTGACTTTCTTGTGATTATTTATGATAAATTATTACATTAGTGGGGGATTTATGGTATCCAATTAAAAATGTTTTTAATTAAGTACATAATTAACCCATTTTGATTCGTTAAGCAACTCTAGTTTGTTAAGTGGTATGAATGATAGTTTTTTAATCTCAATTTTGGCAATGGAATGAAAAAAGTTGGTTCACTTGTTCTTTAACTTTTTGCAATTGAATAAAAGGGTGAAATTTTTTGTTGATACAATATTAAAGTCCAATGAACTTTTCATCAAATTTTTTGAAATGGGTAAAAATGCCCATTCACAATTGGGACATTTGATGTCTTATGATGTTGAAAACTCATAATTCTTAATGAATGTAACTTCTTTTAATAGAAGAATAGACTATTTTTGAGCTCTGAAAATGAATTTCTAGTGCCATATGAAGCTTTCAAAGTTGACATGATTTGGTCTCTCAAATTGCCCTTTGATTTGTTTTGATTCATTTTGATGATTTTAATTTCAACCTTTCAAGGTGTCATAACTTTTGGATTTTTTTTTCATTGGTCTATGCCTTTAGGCAAAGACTATGCATTCATTTGGGTCTACAACATAATAAAACAAAATTGGACTTTATGGACAAAATTGGGTGATATATTTGAAATAAGTGGAATATGAAATCATATGCTTCCAATTTTGGTTTAATGGTGTTTTTAGGAATACAAATAGTTATGTACAAACTAAATGAGTTCAAATGAGATGCAACTATGTTAAAACTAAGTAAAGACAATGTAAACATCATGGCATGGACCTTATATATTTCGCATCTTTATTTTGGCAATGTGAATTTATTTTATTATAATTTGCATCGAGACCTTTACATGGTAAAAGTAGAAGTCTACATTTGAAAATGTTGTAATCCTTGAAACCTCTTTTAGGAAGTTAAATTTCCTATTGCAAATGCAACTTGGGATTCTTTTCCTTTGATAACACATCTTGTAACACTATCTCACTTCACAATGTACTTGGAGGGCACCTTATATCTATGAATATCCCTCCAAGAATACATGACGAATTTTACACCTACATAATAAGAGTGGGAGGGCAAAATGTTGGGTGCTGATGAAGTGACTCCAGTTATATCATAACATAGACCATGGCACAGAAGAGACCATATCATAATAATAGTTCAATGTTCAACATAATAAGATTTTGTATAAGCTTAAAGATTATTAGTTTTAGGTCAATTGGATTGCTTAATTTGGTGGTCTGAATTTGTTTTTGTTTTTGTTCATTTTTTGGGGGTTATCTTTAATGAACAAAGAGTTCAATGTGTAATCACTATTTGTGGATAGGGTTTTAGCACATGACTTGTGCACTTTGTTATTGGTATTGAGAGGGTTAGTTAATTGGTCATTGTTCAACCTAGTGATTTACTTTGGGGTGGATTTCTGCAAAATTTCAACCTCAAGAATTAAAAATGGAACATGCTTAATTTTTTTTCCTATTTAGAAAAAAAAAACACCAAATTTTTGGGAAGAAAACTTATACGTCAAAAAAAAATCCATCACATTTCAATACAAGTATTTTATTTTGGTGCAATTTTTCTCAATTTTTTTATAGTAGTTAGATAGTTTTCTATGTCACCAATTAATGCTAATTTTTTTTGGGGGGGATAATAATTGTTAAATGATGCTACATAAAGAAAACTTAAAAAGAAAACCACTAGGTGCACTTTTATAGAACAACCAAAGAAATTTCCTCATGTATTTGAAGGGCAAATTATATTCATGAATATCCCTCCTAGGAATCATAGGTGTAAGCTTGGTCTCACTTTTAGAGAGTAGGCTTAAGAACTCGAGCCCACTCCTTGCACCTTGTGATCTACCTATGTTTAGGTTCATATTAATGTTTGCTTGGTGCTTTACCATGGGTACACCCCAGGGTTGGCGACATTACCAAAATGCAAATTTAGGTGAAATCCTCAAGTGGTTTGGTTGTTCACCTGAGAGAGAGAGAGAGAGCTCACTATCTATCTATGCTCCACACTTGCTTGGCAATTATGCACCCAAGAAGAGTGGTTGTTAGGTGAATATTGAATGAACTTGAGAGTTTTCATGATAAGGGAGAGTCATGCCTCATGGTGCTTGCCACCACCACCACCACCACCACCACCACCCATGTAACAACTGGGGAACTCACTCACTCACTCCCAGAAACAGATCACCTGCCGGTAGTTGTGTTGTTGTAGCTCCAAATCAATGAATGAACCTAACTTTGCTTCAAAGGACTACAGTTGTCATTCCAAAGTACATTCAGCTCCTCACCCGTTTCTCTTATTGATTGCTTGCCCACCCTTGGAGACCCAATACGCAATTTGCTTATATGAGATATTTTGGCAAGAGTGAACCAGCACCCATCCACACATGATGAATAGTTTTGTATTATGGAATGATCAAGCTTTTGGCCGTTATGTTGGTTAAGGTTTAGGCAAGAGACCCACCCTACATAAATAATGGGCATTGGAGAGACTAGTCACGCCGATGCCCCTTATGTTGGGTAAGGTGTCAGCTGAGCCCCTTAGGGTTAGGCAAGAGACCCACCCAACATAATGGGCGACCGAGAGATTAGTTGCATCCATTGTAGAACAAGGCATCACAAACACGCTGGTCCTGCCAATAAATAAGATGTTGTACATCTACCTACTGTGTCCACACTCTCTCCGAACACCAAAAAAGAACATCTGTTCCAATTCATAACAGTCTAAACATTTTCACCAAAGAAACCCGTTCACCTGATGTGAAACTAGTTCTAATAAGGTAAAACTTTCAAAAGTTGGCATCGAATGCGAATAGTCCCTTGTCCCCGTGGGAACAAACTAATCAGGAAAATCTTGACATTACAAGTGTAACCCATGTCAATGGTTTTAGCTTTAAAGCCACATTGGGATAAAGGAACTTCAAATAAAAAACAATCAACTTTATTACTACACATGACAAGATATGGCTCGTAGGTAAGATGCCACTCTTCCTATGGAATGGTCTTGACTTCAATTTTCAATAAGTTTGGTAATCGTTTGAGAATTGGGGCGAAAATGAAAATTTTCAAAAAATAAAAAATAAAAGAAAAATCCAAAATTGAATTGATTCTTCAAAACTCTTACAAGAACCAAAACTAAAACTATGCTTTTGAACCATTCTTTTTGATAAAAAAGATAATTGTTCAACATTGGTACCAACCATCCACATTTATCTACATATTTAATACATGATACACTTCTATTTACATACATACATACATACAAGGTACCACTTACATTACTTACCTACTTACCTATGATAGTTACTCACTTATGTAGGTTGGGTTGTTGTTAACTAGGTAGTAGTGTCAGGTGGATGTAGAAGGGTTAACTGGAGACTTAGTTGTGGATGAAGTTGTGGTTCATTCATAGGAGGTTTCCAATGGATGCTGCAGTGGAGGGTGCTGGGTCACATAATTCAGATATTTTGATGCATTCCATTGAAAGAAAAAAGCACCTTCAAAACTTCTTCA
>Ga0116231_10001016_pt1 | contig 55244 bp, 44 predicted proteins | sample S1TSphgellanicum_2_FD_89695 | JGI IMG/M metagenome (GOLD analysis project Ga0116231, IMG submission 89695) | Host-associated microbial communities from peat moss isolated from Minnesota, USA - S1T2_Fd - Sphagnum magellanicum MG | ecosystem: Host-associated > Plants > Peat moss > Unclassified...
CCTAAAAAAAAGAGGTTGGGTGGTTGTGGAAAAAAAAAAAATATTTTAATTAAAAATAAAAATAAAAAAATTTTTTTTTAAAAACCCCCCCCCCCCCCCCCCAAATAAGATTGTGTCAAGTAACATTGAGTTAAATGATTTTGGGTGGGGGGAGGAGGGGGCGGGGGGGGGGTGGCTCTTTCTATAATTTAGCACTAGGACGGGTGAATGATGCTTTATAAATATATCAAAATTTTATAGGATGAGATGCAATTCTGTTAGGTGATAATGGTTTGTACCAGGCCTGTTTCAGAGTTCCCCATGGTTGATCTGTACCCCAAGAGTGTTTCACATTGTTGATCCCAAACCCACAAGAAATGTCTTGCAAAAGATAGTTCTCATGGTTTAGCAAATCAAAGTAGGGAGCATACTTTGATATGAAGATTGTAAAGTTTCATGCACTAGAGCAACTTCTGCAGTATGTGACCCTGCATTGTAAAATTAGATGAAGAAAAGTTAGAACATGCCTGTTTGGCCCAGCATTTTTGCAAAGTTTGCTGTAGCAGGTAAGTTTGCTGTAGCCGGTAAAATGCACAGCAAAGCCTAACTAATAACACCTGCCAGAGAAAAGTGTAATAAATATGATTTTACTGCCTCTCCCTGTTTTTTATTGGCCAATCATAATGATTAGTTCAGGTGGTTTCCTAATAGGTAGTAGGGTCTCATCTATGTGCAGTCCCAGTTTTAAATTTTAGGGGTGGAGTTGGAAAAATGTAAATAACTAAACTTGAATGTGAGAAATATTTTTGCAGGGTCAAATATTGAGCACTGCTGGAGGCGCTCTAAAAGCATCTCCACACACACCCCCTCCTTGAGAGTTCACTAGTGTTTGCAACATCCAACATAGACTAGTTTCCCTTTCCTGATAATTTTGGACATAATTGTGTCATGTTCATTTCATAGATCCAAACTCAGTTTCACATTATTTGGTTGTTATATATCATGCAAAGTACTGTGTACAAGTCATTATATTTCTACTTGTGGAGATGCTCTAACGTTTTCAGATGTAACTCCTACAACAAGGGTAGGATCCAATTATAGGATCATTTTGACATACAAAGATTGTCACATTTCTTACATTAACATTCCATATATCAAACTTCTACACCAAGGGTAGGATCTCAATACAAACATTAAGAACACACTTATTCTCCTTTGTGTTAGCCCCAATTGATAAATCTTGTGGAAACCTTCCTATAACTCTTGGGCTCTACTAAATCTGTGAGTTTAAAATGTAGATCTCTATTCCACCCAACACCCATAGTCCCAGAGATCAAATCTATAACATAAAATATGCTTTTTGTTAGAAACTTAAGACCATAAATATAGAAAGTAGTGTTTAATGAATAAAAGGTTTTGGAAAATGTTGCTAAACAAGCAAACATTCCTTTAATTATTTGTTCTATGTGTTTTTCTCAGGAGTAGAAACAATTATTTCTTCTTCTTCTTCTTTGTTTTTTTCAATTTTGCTTCAAGTGGCCATCATCCATAAACATGTTTAACCAAACTTGATGATATTCAAAATATGAAAGTAAAAACATCTTAAGCTGCACCCTTTCATTTTGTAGGCAATTGGGATCATTTTTTCCACTAAAAGAAACATTGATCAGCAGAAAAATAATGAAATGTAATCTATACTTTGGGTGAAGTTCAAGCATCAATTATCATGAGATTGAGTTTGGACTTGAAATTATTCACAAGATATAATGCTTTCCACAAGGGCCAGTTTTAAAAAAATGATTGACTTTGATTGGCCGATCACAATGATTGGCTCATGTGATGAGATATATAATTGGTCCTCATTGTATGCTTATTCAATATCATGCCTTTATATCAGGGTAGAGAAATAATTTGCACACTATTTTGGATGTCGGAGATATTTGTAATCGCCAATATACTAAAGCGATTTGAAGACCAAATTGAATTTGAGACCCATTGTGAATCCACCATGGCCCAAGCCCATGAAGAAGACATTATTATGCTCATAGTGTACTTTCGAGGTCCTCACCATAAGAATTACATTGGAATGTTGAATTCTCAAAATACCCAAAGCCCCAATCTTGAAATTGGCCCCTTCAATGATCAAGATTTGGATCCTCATAACTCTTGAAAAACATAATGAAACCAAACATGAAAAACCATTTTCATTAAGAGTTTTCCAATGTTGTGTCAAGTTTTCAATTTAGATGTGATACCAACTCTCTAATTTTTATATCATGAATGATTTGGACATTTTTGGCAATTGTATCCTCATTTTTCAAACTTTTGGAAAATAACTCTTTCTTGAGGATGTGAACACAACATGTTGCAACAATGTTGAAACCTTTCCAACAACCTTAAGATCACTTAATTGGGGGGCAAGTGGTGGTGCTTAGTGTCCCTCCTTCGACATCATTTCAACCCAAGCTCATGCTTTTTCAAGCTTTTGTGACATGTCCAAAGCAAGAATTACAACAAAACATTTTCATGTTACAAGGTGTGTGATTTTTGTTTATGTGTTAATTGTCGCTAATAAAAGTCAATAGATCATTAAAAAGTTATGAAAGGCTTCAATATCAATCATAGAAAAAATTAAAAATTCATCCAATAATATAGTAACTAAACTTCTCACCTATACTTATTTTTGAAAAACTTCCATTTTTAAAGATAATGTGTAAAGTTCATTAATTTTCCTCTAACTTGTGCATGAATGAAAATTAACATTTGATTTGCAATGGATAAAAATCATCTTTCACATTTTGTCTTTCATATAATGAATGGAATTTAATCATACTTGTCAACTTTTTTAATACAATGGATTTTATTCATGTTAATAGTTGTTCAAAGATTGAAATTCAAATTTTCAACAAAATGATTTCAATTTGAAAAAAATAAATAATTAAAATTTTCAACTATTAAAATGTGAAAACACTTTAAAATTATCCACAAAATCAGTAAAATCAAGGAACAAAAACAAAAGCAAGGTGCAAAACCATGGCAAACCCTAAATAGTAGTAACAAGTTAAATGTGGCATTGGGTTTGACCCATTTGTAGTACAATGTCCAACATGAAAAAATTATACATGCATAGTGATTAATGTTGTAATTTTTTTTTTACATAATATTTTTTAAAAAAAACATTTGATGCAATGATTAAAATCTTCTTTTCAACCCAAATGTTCAAGGTTCAATTTTATTTTCAATTGTTTTTACCAATAAACAAAATGGATGAAACAAATTCATAAAACATATAAATAATTATTTATAAGTTAATTACCTTTAGGAAGTAACTTCCTCAAGGTAAAGAAGATTAAATTAGAGTCCCAAGCAAACTCCTCATGGAATAAGAAAAGTTCCCCAAGAAAAAAAACAATTTCCCTGGGGAACAATGAATTTTCCACGAGGAAGGGCCTAAATTCCCCAAGGAGAAGGGCACTTTCCTTAGGGAATCATGTGCATGGGAGGAAGGGCTTAAATTCCCAAGGAAGAAGGGCATCTTCCCCAAGGAACCATGTGTGTGGGGGAGCAAGGGCTTAAGTTGCCCAAAAAACAACCATGTTAGGAACAAATGTGTTCAAAATTTTATGTGATCATATCTTTTACATATGAGTTTTGATTAAAGTGCTTCCTAGCTACAAAGTTGTAACTCTTTTTGAAACCTTTCCAATGATAGGTTGCAAGCATATATAAAAACAAACATGAGATAATCATTATTACAAAAAATTTAGAACATGCATTTCTTCGAAGAACTTGAGCCTTTCCTTGAAAAAAGTTCATTGTTTCTTGAGAAAGTTCTTTTTTTCCCAATAGACAATCATGTTCTCAAGGAGAATGAGCTTAAGTTACCTTAGGAAACAACTTAAACAATTTTATAATCATGTTCTCGAAGAGAAGGATCTTAAGTTGCTTTAGGGAACAACTTAAGCCCTTTTTCTCCCAAGGGAATAATCATGTCACTGGGGAAAAAAAAAAATCTCCCTTAAGAACATGGTTGCTCCTCAAGCCAATTTAAACCTTGCTCCTTTGGGAACATGGTTGTTCCTAAGGGAGCAACTTGCCCTTTTTCCTTCAAAAACATGACTATTCCCTAAGGCAACTTAAAACTTGCTCCTTTCAAAACATGATCCTTGTCAAAGAAATTGTTTGTGAGCAACTTTTTAAAAATTGTCAAAGGGCAATTTATTTTCATCCATTTTGTTCATGGATGAAAATGAAAATTCAGGAAAAGGTTCGACTTTAGGACTAAAAGGGGGATTCTATCCATTGCATTAGGATTTTTCCTTTGAAAATAATATTTTAAAAAATTTAAGCATTAATCATTGTGTGGATATGGTATAAAAAAATCTGAATTCCTTTTTGGTTGGGCACTGTACTATATTGTCTTATAATTGTGTTAAACTCGGTGCCACATTTAACTCATTGTTACTATTTAATGTTTTTAAGTTAAAGGTTACTTGAAGATTATTTAAGGGCTTCCTATGGTTAACTCATAGTGCAAGAAAACATTACATAGGCCTACTTATAAGGTTATTTAGATAGGGGTTATCAAAAACCTCAGTAAAAAATTATCTTGAAACCTAGAGCCCTATGTAGATTATTAGATACCAATGAGGGTTATTTAGAAAATTACAATAAAAACTTTCTATGATTGATTCATGATCTTTATATAGATCATATGTAACCCCTTAAATAAGTTTGAGGTATTCCCTAACTTAGGTAGGTCCATAAATAATCCTTATGTAACATTTTAAGTGATCCTTATGATAACCCTTATCTTAGATAGTCCTTAGCTAACCCCTAAGTGTGCCCTAGATAGCTCCTTCGGTCCCCCCTAACATAAGTAGTCGCCTTAGTAGCTCCATAGGTAAGTTGTAGGTAAGTCCTAACTTCATGAACCAAAGCAAGGATTCCTTTATGGATAAGTTCATTGTTTAAACCAAGTCCAAATATTCTAATTTTTTTGAAAGTTGTCCCTCTTGTGAAACATTGAAAAGTTGCATAAGTAAAACATGAAAAGTTCAAATGCAAGAATGTCTTAAGTTCAATGATCAAAGTCCAAAGCTTTTTGCCATTATGAAGTGCAAAAAAACAATTCTAGCTAGCCTCTTTGGTTTTGCAATTCATACAAATCTTCTTGCAGAAATTTACAAAGAACTAGATCCACAACACATATTGATATCTCAATCAGTCAATGTCCAATTTGAGATCCAAGTCTTTGAAATATTGATGTACATTAAACTTTTTCACCATAGTTTCAATCCATATACATTACTATGGTACCACATGAATAAGATCTCACCTTCCATGGCATTTGAGGCAAAAGCCACATGAAACTGAGGATGGAAGCTGGGTGTTCAAATTTGATGCTAAAGATTGTTACTAAAAATGCATTGAAAACAACAAACAAATGCACACAAGAAATTTGATCGATTGTGTCTCAGGTTGTTGATTTTTCTTTTTCCTCGACTCTGAAATTGCATAAACAACAAAGAAAACACTGAATCCACAACCAAAAAAACCCAACCCAACAGACAAAAGAGAGAGAGAGAGAGAGAGAGAGAAGTCAATGTGACCACCTCAGTACTCAAGAAATATGAAAACTGACAAGAAAGACAACAGCAGGTTCCGGTATTCCTTCTGCAATTTTGCTCCTTGTTTTTTCTCTTCTAGAATTTGTGTGTCTAAAATTTTGTGTGTTTGCAATGATCATGGCAATGCAGAAATATCCATCTCTTACATTACAAATCCCAGAAAATGAAATTGAAGACAAACAAATCCAGAGAAAGCTAGAAAATTTACTCCCATGAACTACTTGAAGAGAACTAGTCTTGGGTCCCCAAGAAAACATATGCACACACATACACACACACAAACAACACAGAAAGATGATGAAAGAACACAAGGAGCAGGCAAAAGAAATTTCAAAATTTTACAGAAAAAGAAAAGCTCATGCAAGTCTATCTCAAAAGAAAAAAAAGCCTGTGTGAGAATATCACACAAAAGAATGTTTACAGCTACAGAGAGATTGAGAGAGGGAGGAGGAGACTCAGACAAGCTGCAAAAAAGAGCTTGCAGGTTTTGTAAGACACAGAGAGAGAGAGAGAGAGAGTTGTGTAATTAGCATCATGAAGCTCCTCTGGGCAACAAAAGCAGCTTGCAGGTTTGCAAAGTACCAAAAGAGATGTGTAATGTAAATTAGCTCAAGGGAAGCTAATGCTGCAAAAATGTTTACAGGTTTGCAAGTAAAGAGAGAGAGAGAGAGTTATGTAATTAGCATGAATTAGCTCCTGCAAAAAAGCTTGCAGATTCATAAAGCAAAGAGAGATCAGTTGTGTAATTAGCTGCATGAATTAGCTCCCGCAAAAAAGCTTGCAGGTTTGTGAGTAAAAGGTCAGAGAGAGTTGTGTAATCAGCATGAACTTTGAAGCTGCAGCTGCAAGCAAAAAAAGCTTGCAGGTTTGTGAGCACACAGAGAGACAGAGATAGAGACAGGGACACAGAGAGGGACAGGGAGTTGAGTAATTAACATGAAGGTGCAGGTGCTGTTGCAGCAGCAGCAGCTGCTACTTTGAGTTGCAGGCATGAATGCCAGAAGAAGGTTGCAGTTGTGGAGGAGGAGGAGGAGGAGGAGTTGCAGCTGAATATACTACTCTACTGTTGCGTCCCATCAGCCATTGAAGTGTGTACCTTTTGCTCTTGCAGGAGGAGCTTGCAGGCACTGCAGCAGTACTGCTCATGATTGCAGCTGATTCATCAACTTGCTGCATATTGCAACTCACTGGCACCTGCAGGAGCTGTAATCTGTCATGATCATGATGACGAGTTCCTGTTGCTGCAGTAATCTGACCAACTGCAATATCGATCCATGAGTACTGCATTTGTTGCTGATGATGAGAATTGCAGCCGGACTGCACATGATCCATGCCTGCTGATGTCTCTGACAATGATCTTCTTCTGTAAAAGGTCACACTAATCCTCTTGGCCTGATCTGGCAGTCGGCTGAGAGATGAGGATCTTGTGGCAAGATCTGCATTGTTGTTGTTGTTGTTGTTGTGATCCTTGTTGTGTTGATCAGCTGCAAGCTTTGGTACCACCTCTGGCAAAACCTTGGTTCCATGAGCTGCTGCTTCTGTTGCACATGGCAATTGAGCTCGTAAAGCAGCTTGGAAACGAGCTCGGAAAGAAAGTCCTCGAGACTCATGAGTTTGAGAAATTATATCACTGGGAGCTGCTGCAATAACAGTAGTAGTAGTACCACCACCACCAGCTACTGCAGATAGAGCTTCATCTAGCTCTTCATCTTCATCTGGTAGTGGGTCAGACCAACCTTCAGACTGAGATTCTTCATCATCATCATCATCATCATCAGCTTCAGCTTCAGCTTCAAAGTAAATGCTTCCAGAAGCTGCAGCTGCTTCGCCCAGCAGCTGATCATCCAAGTACTGCTGCAGGCTCCTCCCAGAATGAACAGCTTCTAAGTAGGCATCAGAATTGTAACTAGCAGTAGTCGTCTGAGTTTCATATAATTGTGAAGAGTAGGAGGAGCTGCTTCTGCTGCAAGCTTCTTCTTCTTCTTCTTCAGATCGAACTTCTTCCTCCAGTTCAGCCACGATCTTCTCCATGTTGAAGAACCCAGGAGCATGAGCAGCTGCAACAGGAGAGAAGAATCCGGTACTTCTTCTACTACTGTTGCGACCGGGACTGGGGCTTAGAAGCTCGCGGACTCTGGACAACGTATGCGGCGTATATAGTCCCCTGGAAGCCCAAAACAGATCATCTTTGGCTGGTGTTCCAGAAGCGCTCGCAAGCTCAGGAATGCTGTCAGAGAGAGCACTTCTATGAGTTGGTCTTGAGGGTGCCCAGTTCTGAGGTCGACCAGGAAAAGGAGTGGGCGCGATCATGAGCTCCAAATTGGAAGGATCCACCACATATTCGTAGCTACCCATAGAGTATGATCTTCCTGCTGCTGCACCAGCTCTTTGAAGAACAACGTTGCTGCTGCTGCTGATTCGAGTACTTGGCGGAGGACTAGCGGCGGCATGTGCATGTCGAGCTGCTGCTGCTGCTGCTGCTGCTGCTGCTTTTGATCTGCAATCCATCTTCACCTTGCCGAGTTCGACTTCCAGAATCGTGGGTATGCCATAGTAATCAGTCACCCGGACCGTGGGAACTATGCAGGGACTCGGCGACTCAAGTACTTGTATCTCACAGGATTCATGATGATCATCTTCAGCTTCTTCACGAATTCTAGAGCAGCTGGAGTCATGACGAAGACTTGATCCGCGACTCCGGAAGCTTAATGCAGGTGCTGCAGCAGCAGCAGCTCGCAGAGTCGATTGATCTGCAAACGAAGAAGCGACAGCTGCAGCAGCTCCAGTGATTATCAGCTGCTGCTCATGTGTACATAAGCTTCCGGACCCGGCCTGAGGCTCCAGCAGCAGCGGCGCTGATCCGGCTATTATCGGGTCAGGCAACAGGCTGCGACGACACAGAGGGCAAGTGGAGTTGGAGAGAAGCCAAGTATCAATACACAATGTATGAAATGCGTGTTTGCATTTGGGAAGCAAACGGAGACGATCTTCTTCGCCGAATTCGTTCAAGCAAACAGCGCAATCCGCGCCATCTTTCAAGCCGTGAATGGAGGCGTAAGCAAAAACGGGAAGTGTGTCGATGAAAGCTTGTTCCACGCCTGCGTCGTGAAGATGGAAGAGCTGCTGCAATTGGCCGTGGAGAGCACTTACCAGCTGCAGCTGATGGCTTCTTTGCTGATAAGGAGGATCATGGTCTGCACGTACCCATGATGAGGAGGAGGAGCTTCGACTCCCTAGGCAGCGAGCGAGAAGATGAAGAAACCCTGACAGGATGAACACTAGACTCAGGATCACCACTATGACTACCACACTTGGGTTTATGCGCGCCGCCGGCGGCGAGACGTTGGAGCTTCTTCCAGCTGCTGCAGCTGATGATGATGATGATGCTTCACCTGCAGCTGCTACCGCGACGACGACAACGGCTTCTGCTGCAACATTTTCAGCGATCAGCGATCAGGAATTACACGACAAAACATCATCAACAGTAGTACTGCAGCAGCAGCTGGGATGATCATCTTAGGTATAAGAAGACTTCTCCACACCTGAATAGCCAGCTCCTGCAGCCTCGATCTGCAGGCTGGAACCACCTGCAGCTGCCGCCGGTGGCAGCAGCTTGGGATCAGCAGCTCCGGCAAGAACGTCGTCGTGCGTCGACGAGGAGGCTGCTGCTGCTGCTGCAACAGTAGTCGATGTGTCTGCGGGCAGCTGGGCGTTGGAGTTGAGGAGCGGCCGCGAGCTGCTGCTGCTACTCGACATACCCAGTACCCGAAAACCAAGTAGCAGCTGTAGTACGCAAACGAAAAAGACCAGAATGAATGAGAGCTTCATCGACATTGTCTTGAAGAAAGCTTACAACTGCTGCTACTCACTTAAATCTCTTGCAAGTTCTCCCAGCTCCTCCTCCTCCTCCTCTTCTTATTTTCTGCAACTTCGACTGAGCTCGCCGCACGCGTAGTATATTAAGGTGCTGCTGTGTACGTCCTCCGGAACTGCTTCCTCGTCGACCCAGCTCATGCTGCTGCTGCTGCTGCTGCTTCCCACAACGACTGCTGCATTTCCAATGCCGTGGTCTCATGATCATCATGACCACGAGCTGCAGCTTCTTTCAAAACCAAATCTTCGAGCACAAAGAATTCTGCTCACATACATTCTCACAAACACAAAAGTTGCATAAACACTGCAGTGTGAGCTGACACAAAACACATGATAACCCGAGATGCCAGAGAGAGAGAAAGAGAGAGAGAGAGCAAGAGAGACAGCGACAGAGAGTTACACGAGAAAGAGAACAGAAAAGCAAAGAGAGTATAAACAAAAAGAAAGCCAAAAAAAGAAAAATCTGTAAAGCTAGTAAAAAAAGCCCAACAAAACAAGCAAGCAACCTCTCTCAAGCAATTCTCTCTCTCTCTCTCTCTCTATCTGTGTTACCTTAGAGCTAGCTGCACCAACAGCACTGCCGGTACCAACGAGCTTGCTCGATGGCTGGTTAGCTACCACAGAAGGGGGAGCAAGGGAGGGAGGAGCAGAAGAGAGCCTGGGTTAGTGTCAGAAGGAGCACAGTCTGCCCCGTTCCGCTCCTAATCAATGGGACTCGCAACAAGATTAATAAGTAGTAACTTTAACCCAATTAAGAGCATCTCCGGCGGTGCTCAGTATGTGGCTGACTCTGCGAAAACATATTTCTCACATCCAAGTTTTAGTGGCGGTGCTCAGTATGTGACTGACTCTGCAAAATATATTTCTCACATCCAAGTTTTAGTGGCGGTGCTCAGTATGTGACTGACTCTGCAAAATATATTTCTCACATCCAAGTTTTAGTGGCGGTGCTCAGTATGTGACTGACTCTGCAAAACATATTTCTCACATCCAAGTTTTAGTGGCCACAATGAACTAGCACCAATCGGTGAACCATGAAGGATGGATGGTAACTTGGTAAGTGATCAGGAAGCAGCTTTCTGTTGGGTTCCGGCTCCCTAACTAACCATGGTGGTTAGCTCAGTTGTTTTTTTTTAAATTTTAAAACTACCAACTTGCTAACAAACAACTCACAAGCAGGTTGTTACTAGGTAGTAAAAACAGCCCTTACCTATGTATAAACCATCTACTAACCAAGTATTTACCTATTTTTCTACCTATCTACCTATATATGAGACCTATTTCCTACAGAATTGGTTGCCAAGGAGAAAACAAATATTAACTCAGTTGAGGTTCATCCACAACTGAGTAATAAAAGGCATCCAGTGGATGGTGCCCTGGTGAGTGCTATAGTTCACTGTTGCCAGTTTTAATTACTTACTTTCTCTCCCAACCCCACCAATACAACTGAAATTTGGATGGCAAGTTTGTGGGAGACTACTAGGTAATAGCAACCCACCTGGACCAATCAAACCTTTTAGCCAATCGGAAACAGGGAGAAATCAATAAATACGATTTGACTCTGTTTATTTATTAGATGGTTCCAGTGCTCCTCCAGTGGTCTGAAAGCTGTGTATTTTTCTAAGGTCTCAGCAATCTTTCAGCCATAACTCAGCGCAGACAGAGATGCTCTATCACTTACTATTGATTGGTCCAAGTGGTTTGCTATTAGTAGTCTCTCACCTTTTTATATAGTTCCAGATTCATGTTTATAGAAGGGGGCATGGGAAAGAATAAGCTGACCATCTTGGATGATATGAGATTTTTTCATGGAGACTAAAATAATGAGCATGGGTACTGCTCTAAAAGAAACATCTCCATTAGGGCATAGCACAATATGCTTCTGGATGAAGAACATTAAAGTTTATGCCTCTTTGAGTCATTATAAAAATGGCTTTGGGCGAATAAAAAACCAATGCACAATCTAACATTCAATTGCACTTGATTGGCCCTATAGAATGATTGATCCATGTGATTTGCTATTAGTACTATCCTACAATCTATGATCCCATTTTTCACATTTATGGGTGATGCTTCATAGTAAGCAAGCCAATCTTGGATGTGAAAAATATTGTTGGAAGACAAATGCCCAGTATGGATGGAGCTATTTTAAGGCCAGAGTAAATTAGCCCTCACCAACGTACCTTGAAGGATAAATGGTATGTGGGCAAGAAACAGTTTTTCTGTTGAGTTCTGGTTTCTTAGCTAACCATGGTGGTTATAGTTAGCTTAATTGCTGTGTACTACCTGGTTACAAATCACCTGACCTGAAAGCTGGTTGTTGGTAAGTAGGTACTAAAAACAGACATTATCTATGTACAAACTATATACCATCTACTTACCTGGTAACTACCTATTTTCCTGCCTATGGATGTACAAAATGGATGACCAAGTTAAAACTAGATATTAATTCATTTGAAGTTCATCCAAAACTGAGTCATAACAGCTGCATATAATGGATGGTCCACTGGTGGGTGCTGGTTCACTGTGAACAGTAAGGTACTCACCTTAACCTACACCCCCTATTTGGGCCTCTACTGAAGACAATTGCACATTCCAAACAATGTAAAGTATTTCCCCACCCATAAACCTGCAAAATGAGCACAATAATAATAGAGTCATCCGTAAAGTAAACCTGTCTTCACCATATCTTTGGGCCTCCTTTCACTCCCTATCCCCTCTTTCAGTGGTACTTGCAAAATAAAGATATTTTAATTAATCCTAGTATGAAATGCTGATACTTAGCATTTAATGCACAAGGTTCGAGAATAATTATAGTAGTTGTACAGTTAGGACCAGTGAAAATATATGTAGCAGCAGTGGAGGCGCTTATGAAAAAGGAAAGACAGGATGAAACTCAGTTTACTACCAAAATGGATGGTTTTCTGAGTTTCATCCGCCCGTTGAATGCTTATGTACTTTTTTGTAGGTTTTTTTTAATCTCACCCTGTGTATGACCAAACTCAGGGTTCTGGTGCTGTGTTTTTCTTACTTTACACATAACTCTAATGCGAGAGACTTTTTTTAATTCATCTTCCGCCAATCATTATGGGTGACCAATCACAAGCAGTCAATTCCATTTATTTTTATCCTCTTGAAGGGCATTATATCAATGCTGGACATGTTCACGGGCCCAAACTGAGTTTCAGAGCACTAACATTACATTTGCCATAGTTGTTAATGCAGTCAGAACAAGAGTACTGCTGCAATCTTTTCCCCTTAGTCAGGCCTTTGCCCTGTTTTTCTTCACATTGTCATGTTGTGTGCACCCATAACCTCCCATGTTAGTGTACGAAGGAGCACGCAACACGCCAGGTAGCATGTGCCTTAAGTGTTGTTGTGCCAAAAGATGTGTGGCATGGACCCAAAACATGTCTAGCAATGCCAAGGTGAAAAAAAAAGAAGAAAGTGGGCAAAGGGCAGACTAGGGGAAAAAGAAATGCAGCAGGACTCTTGTACTGACTGCATTAACAACTATGGACATGTGTAATGTTAGGAGGCTTTCAGAGTATGTGATTACTATACTTTATCCAAAATATTAGAGTTTTCCATAATGTTAGGAAAACACAGCATCAGAACTCTGAGTTTGGTCCAAAACCGGGTGAGATTCCAAAAACAAAAACCTGCAAAAAAGTACATTAGCATTCAAGGGAAGGAGAACTCAAAAAAGCACCATTCTTTGTGATAAAATGAGTTTCGTCATGTTTTCACCCGCTCTTTCCTTTTTCCTGAGCGCCTCCACTGCTGCTACTTCTATTTTAGCTGCTCCTACCTGTACAACTACTATAATTTCCTCGAACCTTGTGTATTAAATGCTGAGTTTCAGCATCTCACACCCAGATTTAATAAAATTTCCTTACTTTGCGGACCTCACTCAAAGAGGGGATAGGGGGTGAAAGGAGGCACAAAGAGAGGGTGACTTTAAGGGAAACTCCATTCTGTAGACGCTGTGAGTGGAGATGCTCTTTCGCTCGCCTAAACTAAAAAGTAATAACCTATGACTACTCTTTTCAATAGTCAAAACAGGCGGGTTAAAGGCGCCTTGACTTAACACCATCAGTGTACCTTGTTTCTTGTTCCCTTCTTCCTTCCGTAGTGTTGTTATGTTTGCTCTGAAAATGTGTTTAGGTTTTGTCTTTTGCAGTGTTGTTATCCTTGATTGGAAAAATGTGTTTATGTGGTTGTATGTGTTCTTACAAAATCTTTTTAAAAAAATTTTGGTAAGATTTGTATTTTTGTTGAAATTTTGGTTCATTTTTAAATGGATTTTAATTCTTTTTCACATTTAAGTGGTTATCCCTAAGGAGTTTATGTTTTATAGTTCTCATTAGGGTTTTTATTTTACAAAATCTTTTAATTTTTTTTGTAGGATTTGTATTTTTGTTGAGTTTTTTGTTCATTTTCAAATGGTGTTCAATTTTTTTCATGTTTAAGTGGTTACCCTAATGAGTTATGTTTTATAATACTTGTTAGGGTTTTGGTTTACAAAATATTTAATTTTTAAAAGGATTTTTCCAAAAAAAATTCATGTTTAAATGGTTATCTTTAATGAGTGGCTCTCCCCCACCCCTACCCCCTTCTCATAATCATTTTTGCATATATGCTTTTATTTGTGTGACTTTGCTTTTGACTCTCTTGGGTGCCAATCTAGTGGTCTTTGCAATTTTATTATCTTTGGTCTAGAAGGTAATGGGTTCTATGTGACTTCTTTGCATTGTCATGTTGTTATCTTTGTGCTGAAAAGGTGGTTTTATGCATTGTCAATAATTTCATATATTATTATGTTACTTTTTATCTATCTTTTGTTCAAAGATCAGATTTCCATGCATTTTGCAGTTTTGAATTGGAATTACTGCAGCACTAGGCTGGTTAGACACTAATTAATTATTTCTAAATTTGCCAAATTTAATTCTGAAATACCTACCTACTAACTACCATGCCAAAAATCTGAAAGAACTATTTAGTACATACATTAAGCTTCATTGTTTAGCATGGTGCATAACCATAGAATTTATTTATTTATTATTGTTGAAAGTAAATTACAAAAAATATATATATTATTATTATTATGAGGCACCTTGCTGCTGAATGAGCCCAAGTACTAAATAATTCCAGAAAGACAATTTACTTGTACATATGATTAGGTAACAAGTAGATGATACATAGGTTTGTGTTTAATTCTTTTTTGATGGATTATCAATAGTCTATGGATTATATTAGTGGGCCATTATGTTGTTGGCCCAAGTATATTTAACCTCTTATTAAGGTCACTCACACCAATGATACTATTTCAGGGTTAATTTGCTATTTTTATTTTTCAATTTTCAATTAATTATTATATACAAATTTCATTCTAAATTCAATAACTTTTGCTCTATTGGTTCAGAAATTGTGAAATGACATTGTGCACATTGCTTCATTGTAGCTTTCTAGCAATACTAAAGGTGGAGTCAGGGGCACAATTTGGGAAGTTTATGGCATGGTCACATCTGAACAAACAATCAAACACCTATCCTGGTATATAGGTATAGTGGTAGCAAAATTACCATTTGGCTTAGAGTTTTTTTTTTTGAAGAAGAATTTTCACCACTTGGCGACAAAAACAAAAGTGGTGCAAATAAACTTAAGGGAAATGAGCTTTAGGATTTGGAAATTTTGCCCAAAAATTGAGGACATGGAGGGGGGAGGTAGCCATCCTCCCAATGGATGATCCAGATTAGATCCACCCAAATAGACCGAATGCTTTCATTGGATGCCAAATCATTGTGTCGCACTCGGGCTCCACTCTTTGAAAACTTGCTTCCATCAATTGCAATCATGAAAGCTTAGCATCAGAGTTTGCCATTAATATGGATAGAAACTTTTTAGGTGGGAGTACATTAATAGGATGAGATTTGTTCTTTAAAGCATCCAACTTGTGTATTGATGGTTTGAAGTAGAGCAAGTAGGAACAACAAGATGTACTTTGACAAATCTTGCATTTGTTTGGAGATCTCATTCCGTTGCTATCTTGCATTTGTTTTGGAGATCTCATTCCATTGCTAGCTTGCATTTGATCTCCCTTTTTCATTTAATTTTTTAGTTGTAAACTATAGTGTTGTATACAAGGATAAATTATATTTTGATGCTTGCAGCGGTGCAATGGAGAAATGTCGCATGGGCTTTTCCAAGATAAAATAAGGTGTAGAAGCACATCTTCAAAGTAAAGGATCAACCTCAAATTTCATGAATGTTGTTTTAGCTTATATTTTCATTTCACAATGTTAATCGTGTGTACCTTTCATTTTGCTAGCTAATCCTCTCCATGTTCCCACTTTGATCACTTCTATTCTACTTGTGATGCATTGCATCAAACCTTTCTAGTTCATTGCTTCTTTAATGTTTAGATTTTGGATTGGCACAATAAGAATTGAAACTATAGTTGCAAAGAATCAGAGTTGTAGTTTATAGATCAATATTGAATTCAATATTTTTTGAATTTTCATTCCTTGAGTGCATACATAATTGCCCTACCACAACAAGAACCATCATGCAGTCTTGTCTTATGTTCATATTTTTGAGACAAAATGAATGTTTCGAAATGTTAATGAATGAAACGTGGATATAAATCTTTGATCCTTTGACTAATAAGTGCAAAAATAATTGATAAAAAATAATTGAACAAATTTTGAATGTCTTGTTGAAGTATAATCCAATAATGAATGTAAGACTCTATGACACTTTCATAATGAAAATCTTTCATTTGGAATGTCAAGATTTTATTTAAAACATCAAATACACTAAAAGAAATCTTGTTCATTTCAACCATGTGTTTGCAACTAGGGTGTGACTATTGTCCAAATCAATTCATTTTCCAACTACATATGTAATAATCCTACATGTTACTAAACTGCAAGTGTTAATAGCCACATATGTGATTATGAAACAAATGAATTTAGATTGTCATCGTAAATGCAACTATAATTATAAATTATTTCATTTAAACTAAAAATTTAAAATGAAATTATGATATTTTTACATCAAATTTTTATAATATATTTTTAAATTAATATTGGTTAAAATTTTTGGAGATATATCTTTCATTTATTATAATGTTAATTGAATAATCTTTTCTATTAATAAATCATGTGGTGAAGTTTTTTTTTAAAAAGAATGGTCATTGAAATATTATTAAAAAAGGAAATTCAAGTTTTTTTGTTAAAATGAGTTTCAATTTAAAAAGGAATTAAGTTTTTAAAATATTCAAGTGTGTGCATCATCGAAAAATTAATTAAGAATGAACTTTTTTTTTGTTTGGACAAAATATCAATAAGATATGAAATATTAAAGTTGAAATATTATAAGTACTAAAATTTTATAATAAAATTTCGAATCAAATATTAGTTTTAAAATTGAAAGATATATCATTTATTTATTATTATGCTAGCCACATAATTCTTTCCATTTATAAATCATGCACTTGAGTTTTTTATTCAAAAAAATGGTTATGAAATCTTTTTTAAACAATGAAATTCTTTTTTTTGTTAAAATAAATTTAAATTATTTAAAAATAAAATAAACGTGTGCATGATTGAAAAAAAAATTAAAATGAATTATCAATTTTTTCATTTGAACAAAATATCAATAAAATATCAAATAAGAAAGTTGACATTTGTGCAACATTTAGAACAAAACAAGGGTTAAATAAAGTGCACCCTTTACTGTTTCATAACAAGTTGGGTGGTTTGTTAATAAAGGAATTGGTTTCCATTCTTTAAGGTTCAAGGATCAACACTCACAAATGACAATGTGATTTGTTGACCAACTATTCCCTAGGCCATTTTAAACTACCTAAGGAATATTCAATCTAAGTGACCTACATAGGTTGCATTTCCTAAATGCCTATTTAATTATTTAAACTAGGTTTTTAACCTAGCTTAAAATAACAACATGTGTCAACAACTCATAGGATGAAATTATACAATAATATAAATAAATAATGTAAGTATATTATAATAATATTTTTATTTAAATAATCATATAAAAATATATATAATCTATAATTTGATTTTTTCATGACTATGTAATCACAAATGCAATTGTAATATTATGTGTCTACTAATTTGATTACCTGCCATGTGGTGTTTTTTACAACTAAATGTAATTTAAAATTTAAAATTAATTTTCAAATTTCTTCTAGTGATAATTTCTTTTTTTCATGATCCATGTCTCCCCAATGTCTTTCCAACCTTTGGAATCCAAAACCTAATTTTATATCTATATATATATATATATATGATTGTCCTTATTTGACACAACCTTCCTAATAAAAAATTCAAAGTTCTAAGTTCAATTCCACAAAATTTGGTGTTTTATAATACTACAATTTTAAAAATTATATTAACCTTAATTTATACTCCCATCTAATGAGACAAAAAATATATATAACTTATAGTTTATATTAGTTCAAAGCAAATATGAAATTCAATGTAATTTTGAGGTGGACATTCCTTTGTGTACCCCAATTCTGAATGCACCATCTTATATCTTGTTTACACATCAATTGAAAGTTTTTTTTTTCTTTTTTTATATTGTTATGTTAAAACTAGATTTTTTTCTATGTCCATGATGCTTACTATGATCCACAACCTTCATCAATTGTCAAAAGTTAAATTCTAAATGCAATGTAGGTTTATATGCAGTTATCAATTTATTTGTGTTCACAAATTATTTTTTTTGTTCTTGCATCTTTATTATCTATGAATCTACAATGTTCAAAAAGCTCACATTTGATTGTCATTACCTTTTTTGCCCTTTTCCAAGTTGTGGCACCCATTAAGCCTTTGATGAACTCCAAATTTATTTATTTTCCTAACCAATCTTAATAGTAGTCATGTGAACATCAATTTTGCAAATAAGGTAGAATAATTTTTTTCACCTATCTTGTATGCTTGTTTGTCACACATGATTAAATCATCTCTTCCTATTGTGTATGTGGCTACTGCATATTGGAAAAGAAAGGAAGAAGTCTATTACAAAGTTGCTACAATCCTTTCTAGAAATCCTATTGTAACCATAGCTAGTGGACTGAAGAAGAAGAAGAAGCATAGGATGACTAAGTGGGAGGTCAATAAGGTTTACTAATTAAATTGGTGGGTTGCAAGTTTTATCTAACCTAAACTATTTTGTGGAATGGGTGGTAAGATGAGAATGATGAGATGCAAAGTTTGCTCCAAGATTGAAGGAAGAGAAAAATTATTGGTTCCAAAATTTGATTTTTTAGTCAAACATGCATGGTTGAGGAAGTGCATTACAATTCAATGTGAAGTTATTATTGCTGCATATTTTTTGAACTCTATTAATGCACATGTCAAGAATGAGAAGTTGTATGCAACCATAGGATTTGACATAATTTTTGTTCAAATTGTAAATGTAGGAAAGGTTGAAAACAAAAAATATGTGCAATTCATTGCAATCTAGCAATTATTCAAGCAAGGCCACTCAATGATAGATTTTGAAGCTTTCAAGGAGCTTTTCCAATTTTTGAAAGTTGAACACAACATGTGCAAACATTAGTCTAATTTTATCAGTTGGACAATGTCAAGACCAATGCACAACATTATTTTATGAACTATAAAAATTATAATTCAAAAATCAACTTTCATCTTAATGAGTTATGATGAAATCAATACATTCAATAATCAAAGCTAGTTTTTTGTCCAAGTGTATGTGGCAAATGAATAGAATAGGATCCCAATTCTATTCAACTTGTAAAGGGTAGTAGATGGAACCACTATTGACAACTAGCTTGACATACCTTATTGTGTGGAGTCTTGTTGATTATGGGGGTTTAGATGAGACAAACATTACCAACAAATTGGGTTGTTTTAGAACAAATAAGGCTATTGTTTACTATGGTGTGAAATTTGGTGTAACTATTTAATTGATACAAAACATGTTTCGTATGTCAATGGTGTGCACTCCATGACACATGGTACAAACTTTGATCATGTTCAAACCTTGAGTGGTTTGAATTTGATAACAAAGATTGAATCCCTATTCTCATATATGTACAATTATTATGTTCTTAGCCCTAAGCCAAATTTTGAAATGACTAAACTTGTTAAATTGTTAGAATGTAAAGGTAACGAGATTTTGAAAATGTGAAGATACAATGGATTTCTATGTTATCATCATCCAAGAAAATTTTGGTCAATTGTCAAACTTTAGTTGTGAAGATGGCTCAAGACAATGTTAAAGATAGAAACTATTAAAAACAACTATGAGTTTCTATGCAATATGCAAAGACCTTGCTAGGTCTTGCATGCATCCTACCCATGTTGGAATTTGTGTTGGGATTGTTCAAGGGAAAAAAACTTTCATCTATGACTTTGTTATGTTGTGAAGCTAGTTAAAGCAAATATATTGTGAGCTTGATAAGAAGTTTTTCCCTCCACACTTCACATATTTCCTTGGGCTTATTGAATATTATTTTTAACCTAGTGGATGAAACATGCCACCCATATTCAATATGTTGTTGTTTTTTTTTTTTGGGGAAGAAAACTATACATGCTCCATGCCACCAATTCAACCATTAGTGTTATTGTGGAATTTGTGAAGGCACAATGTTTTTTAGCTATTACAAGTTTGATAATAAAGTTGGAGAAACATTTTACAACATATAGGAGTTTCTAAATGCTACTAGTGTAATTTATTTTTAGTATTAGTTGGTTCCAAAGGTAAAAGTCACATTTTTAAGGCACATGGAAATCATTCATATGCGCTTTGGGCATCCCAAGGCTTTGGGGAGTCTTAACACAACTAGACCTTATTATGCTTGACCAACAATCTTATTTCTTCAAACTGAAAATGCAAAATCATGGCCTAGTTCCTTGATGTCACCTCCCCATGATTGCAACCCAACTACATGCACTTGTGGTAGAAACTTGAATCTAACAAAATTTTAAACCACTACCTTAATGACTAATTTAAGTTGGTCAAGTTTCACATGGTTATGGAGTCTGAAAGTGTTGAGGATGAACATGCTTTCTCCAACCTTGCATTTATGAAAACAAAGTTGTAAAATCACTTGCCAACTCACCTTTATTTAGTTGTCTAAATGTATGTTTAAAGTTTTTATAGTTTGGATACCTTTCCTTTCTACACAACAATACATAATTGGAATGACAATTAGATATGCTACGGGGTTCATGATTAACTTTAGTTCAGATTTATATGCTACTAGTTGTAGTTATTGTAGCTCTTATGTGGGTTGCTAATGTATGTTCATTTTGTTTCTAATTAGAGTAGCTCATTGTATGAGGATGCAATGAAGCCTAATGAACCTAAAATGGCACCCTTTCAAAGTTGCAATGGTGCTTATGGCTTATATTGTGAACTTGCTCAAATTTTAGCTTCCATTAGTTTTAATGGAAGACAATCATTATCAATCAACCAAAATCAATGTTCTAGATTTAGATTGTCATTATGTTGAAGACGACACATAAATTAATATATAAGCCCATGCCATTTTTGGGTGGTATATCATTCAAATTAAGTACCTTTATGTTATTATCAAATATACAAAGTGCAATTGTATCCTTTCAAGATCATATGTTAGTGGTTTGAATATATAAATCACCCAAAGTGTGGTGTGACATGAGTAAATTTCTCCAAGGTCTCACTAAGTGTAGGTGAATTCAAGTTAGTTGACATTGTAAACTAGTTCAACAAAGTTAATATTTTCTCACATCCTATATCGATTGAAAAAGTAACATCAAAAAATTATTTCAAAGTATATCCGAAAATTGTTCAAATATGGGTCATGTATAGGATGTCAGTGTTGTAGTCAAAAACACAAAACAATCTATAATATGAAATGGTGGAAATAAAACTATTTTTTTATTGATAATTGTGGAGATGAACATTGTATCCTTGGTTGACTCTTTAAACCTTTTGGAAACTAGTTGGACTTCTAACTTTGGAAAACGGACTTGAGGATTTTCACATATTGTGTTTTCATTCCAAGTGAGAAAGGATGAAAACCAAGGTTAATTGATGATTGTTGGGAGTTGGATCTTGTATATATCTACCTTACTAAATTGATTATAAGGTGGTTTTTTTTCAATCTACTTATTGTGTGAACAAACATAAGGCCCAATGGAACGTAAGTATTGTGATATGTACCAAACTTTTTGTTTGAGCTTAGAGATCATGATGTGAGTTGATGGTATATAATCTTTGCAAACCTTGGATTAGGGACTATCAACTTGTATCATGATCTCCAAACTCAAAAAGAAAAATTGCAACATGTGATGCAATGCAATTAGTAAAATCATGCAACATTATTTTTACTACTCATGTGTGCATTGCTTCTAAACAACATTGTTAAAGTTTTTGCTAAAGTTTGGAAACATTTGATATGTGGTTTGGTAAGATACAATGCACTTCTTTTCTTTTAGAAAATATTTTTTATTAACCTTTGTTTGACCAAAAAATCACATTCTACAAAATCCATTGCTCTCAATGCAATAATGAGACTTGGATAATTTCAAACATGCTTCCTACAAGATGAGCAACATGGGTTGTTGTGAAAAAATTTAGATGTTATGGTTGCTAGTATTCTTAGGAGAAAGAAAACAATTTGTTTTATAACAAAGGGGTATTAAAAGGTCATTTGCATTTTGTACTTGTGATGAAATTCCCATGACTATGATAAATTTAGACATATATATATTAAGGAAGACAATTTGTTTGTCACATTGAAATCTCCCAAACTACTTTGCTCTTTCTTATGTTCTTGATACCAATGGAGAACCCTTGATGAATAGGGGTGCATTGAAGTGGTTTCATAATTTTTAAACCTATGATGCAAGAGTGAATATTGAAAAAATTTGTGAAAAGAAATTCAATAAAATAACAACAAAAAAAATTAGAAAAATTCAAGCAAGCTTTTGGTATTGCTAGAAATCCTTAACGAGGGTGATTTCTTGGAGGTGATTTTGTAATTTCAAAACCTAAGGTGCGGGAGATATTGAATTTTGAGTGGTATTTGTCATTGTAAATTAATTAAGAAATTAAAATAGGTTTTTTTCACAATTGGGTTATATTGTCGGTCTTGTTCAAACTTAAAACAATTACATAGCCATGTTCACATTTGGCCTAGTGACATACACCACACTAATCTATCTATTAAGGAAGGTAATTTGTTTGTTTTGTTTGGCATGTTGAGATTTCCCAAACCATAAGCTTCCTTGTTGTACTTTTTGTATCGTTGGAAAGCCCTTGATAAGTAAGGTGCATTGAGGTGGTTTGGTAATTTGCAAGAATTATTGAATATTGAATAATTTTGGCAAAATAATTCAACAAAATCAAAATAAAATATTTAAAACAAATTAAGGCAAGGTTGTGAGATTGATGGAAGCCCTTGATGAGTGGGATTTCTTAGAGGTAACTTTGTGATTTTTAGACCTAAGGTGGAGGAGATATTGAATTTTGAATAACTTTTCTCATTGAAAATTAATTAAGAATAAAATATATTTTTGTCACAATGTCATGCTCGTATGCATGGCCTCATACATGATAACTGGTTATGGGCATGTCAATCATGCCTTTTAGGGTTAATGTACGTTCTTAGGGTCAATATACGTTCTTAGGTTACTATACGCTATTAGGTGTTTTAGGGTTATGGCTTGTTTAGGGTTTCAACTTGTGGTGGCTGTATAAAAGGCCAAGCTCTCCTTTCTCTTGTTAATTTTTCTAGAATTCCTTTGTCAGGGAGAGAATCCTCCATAATCAAACTGGATTTCTAGATGTTCACGACAGCTATTACACGACCACCATTTATATACATTACGTTTTCTTTCTTTCTTTGCAATTTAATTCTAGAAAACTATTGTCTCTCATTTAATGTTGAAAGCAATAAATTTTTCTTGGCTTTGAATTCTTGGGTTTCTTTTGCTACTAGTGTTTTTGCTACTATTTTTGTTGCCATAGGGAGCTTGTGTTGGTACACTTCTACTAGCCAACAGAGCTGAAATTGGAGGATTTGGGAAGAGTGAGACCAAATGGGGGAGTGACGTATCTTGAAGAGCTCTCTCTCTCTCGCGCAAAGGCCTTCGCCTCGAAAACTCTTGAAACTAGGTGTAGCATCAAGTAAATAAATAAATAAATTTATGTAGTGTTGCGAATTGCAGTGCAACGATCGTCATGTTGCCATTCGCCATCATCACGGAGTCCATGCACACCTTTTAGCGTTGTGGCCGTCGCATTGCATTCACCATTGTTGTGAAGTTCATGGGCACTTTGCAGCGTCGTGACGCCTGTAGCACTGTCCGTCATGTCATCGCCGTCTGACTTTCGTTCGAGGTTCATCGGACTTCCATTGGACTTTTGTCTGACGTCCACGGACTTCCGTCCACCAATGTTCATCCATTACCGTTCATATCTGATATTGTATTCTTCAAACCATATTTAATGCTCTATATTGCTACAAAATTTTGGGGCATGGGACAACACGATGTCCTCAGATAATGAGAACATTACCACTCAGCCAAAGCCAAGATATCAGTTATGAAGTAACACACAATCATTTGAGCCCATTTCTTTGAACTCATGATCTTCACGACAGTACCATCAACTATCATCCAATACAACTCCTATTAGGAATTCAGGTTTAGGTTACACTACATCAACGATACATTGGAGTTCATTTGGAGGGGTTAACCGATGGGGTACACCTCCTGCTGCACCAACTTTCACACCATCACCGTATATTCCGTTGCAAATCATTACCTCTACACCCATATACACCATGGAGGTTAACAGTTCTTCTGGGAAAATTGAGAAGTTCAGCGGAAGGCCAGGTACCATTTCTTTGAGGGAGTTCAAGGCAACTTTCTCAACTATGGTTTGTGAATTGGAATTCAAATGTGGCGCTAATTATATCGAAGCATTTGCATTCAAACAACTGGCCTATTATGTGCACTATGAAGCATTGGATGTTCACGAGCAACATTCTCCAAGGATTTTGGGCATCATCCAGATCCCTAATCCAGCTTATGCCACAGCCATTGCCACCACTGCTCAAGCTACACTACAAGCTACCATTGCACATCATGGGACTATGCCCAATAATCTAGATCTAGTACCTACTTCAATAAACCTTTTTCCTCAACAACTCATTGTTGTTACCGCAAACATTCCTCCCACCATTGATGCATGAGCTTTTGCTGATCCAATGGGGGAATTTTTTCGAATTCTTGAGCTGGAATTTTTGGTGAAAAATTTTGAAAAAATTCTGTAACTCACCACCTTCTCTCACCAAAAAGATGAAACCTTCAAGATGTTCTACATGAGGTTTTTCAAGCTTGAAGAGGATACTCAAAACATCACAGACCTGGAAGGTGCCCATTAGTATTTTTGTTCGTTGGAAGGTATTCCGACACTCCATGCGCAGGTTTTACAACGGGTTTTTGCAGAATTTGGAGACTTGTACACTTTGCTAAATATGTACAACATTTTTAAAAAGCTAGAACTAGCCCATGCACATTATGACGCCAGTACTATGAAGCCTCCATCACGTTAAAGACTTTAATTTCCAACAGCTACGCCAACCAAATCATCACATTCTTCTTCAAGGGCTAAAGTAGTGCATTCGGCTGCACCCATCCTACCTTCTTGCAACTACTATGGTAATCCTGCCCACAAAGCTAGTGAGTGCAACATTCTTTCCGAGGATCCCTTTTGTGATTATTGTGAGAAAGTGGGACATCAAGAAGCTATTTGTTTTACCAAGTTCTCGAAACGGAAGCAACTCCGATTACCATGGAAAAATTTGCCAGCATCTTCTATTGCCCCTCAACCAAAAACTAAGGCACCTCAACCTTCCACTGAGGTTTCCCCACCAAGGGTAATTCTAGTAAAAATGCTAAGAAGAAAGAGCGTAATGCTAACAAGAGGGAGATGCTTCAAGCCCATGCCGCTCAAGTTCAAACTCTGCAAAATGAACTTGAATCATTGAGGGCCCAACTTGCTAATCTAAAAAGCAAGTCTTCCCAACCAACTAGTCATGCCTAACTTGTATAGGGTTTAGGATCACGGGAGGGACTTCCTAGGTCATTATATGGCCTCCCACACAATGCCATGGTTGGGGAGTATGTTATTTCTAGTGCACATTAACCTCTTGTGCCGCAAAGTAAGAAGGGCAAAAAGAAGTGGTAATTTTTGGTATGAGACTAGAGTTCAATTTGTTAAGAAGATGGGGATGCTCAACTCCAAACTACGAAAATCTATGTGGCAAATTCGCACCGCTAGTGGGAGCGTAGAGGAGGTATTTAGAGAGAACTTGGATTTGATTGCATTTAATTTCAATAAAGGTATAGATTAGGAGCTTTGCCAATAGGTCAAATGTTTAGTCACTAATGCCACTAGTTACGATGTGCTCATTGGGCAAGAAGCCATGTTTCCACCAGGTTTCATAATTGACAATTAGTTCGAACATGCATACTACCGAATGGATTGGGAGACTGATGGCCACCACCTAGGATACATACCTTTTGATTTACATGGGAACCATAATCCTATGGCTCACCATTGTATGCTCAAGGAAGCACACATTATTTCCTACATCCAACAAACTAGCCACGAGTGGATAGAGGGAAATGAAGAGGAGACAACTTACACCCAAGCTATTGAAAGCTTAAAGGTGGTTCCTACTAACATTCAACACAGACCAAAGGAAATGAAGGAAGGTAGTTTATTGGTTCTATCCTACATATGCATTATGGGAACACCTTTTGAGCGGGTATAGGGGTGGGAGAATCAAAAGTTGGCTGAATGGATAAGGTTATAGGTTTGTGTGTAAGTTTTTTATTGGCCCAAGCTAATGGATGGGCATGTGTAGATTTTGGGTGTAGCCATCTAATTGATGGGCAGTTTTGAAATCTACCCATCTATTTGTTGGGTTTTTTCTCAAAATATGAATGTTGAATAATTGATTTAACCAGCTCTCTATGTCATTTTATTATTTTTAGGTTATTACTTGCCCTTTTGTATCATGAGATTTCATATCACTATGAAATGTAAAAAATAATTCATATGACTAATTTTTTTAAACAAAATTTGTTTGATAAACATACAAATAATTTGTTTCAATTTTTTTAAATCTTACGAAAATGAGATTTGAAAAATTATGCAAGAATTGATTAAGATAAACCATGTTAATTTTTATATATATATATATATATATATATTTGAAATATAAATTTTAAAAATTAATTTGATGTCATTTTAAACCTTCAATATATCTTTGATGAAGATTTAATAACAAAAATCATGAACAAAAGTTCAAAGCAGCCCATGAGCCCTTGGTCAAAGTTCTGTCTAGTTTTGAGAACATGGAGAGCCATGGTGAACCAATTAAACCAGTAATGCGTTAGCTAATCACTTGAACATTGCCTAAGGAGGGGATTACATTACTATAGCTTTTTGGTGGTATTCGTACAGGTTTCGAAACCCTACTACAATAAGGGATGGTGGTTCGGAGGTATTTCCACATAGACATTGATCCTATTGCAAGGCAAGTGGCAGCATCGAGAATGATGGAGCTCACATCTGGATTTCCACAATAGTTTACAACTAGTGCATGGAAGGCCAGTTTCACTTTCTTACCCTCTGACACATAATTAATTTAGAAAAAACATATGGAGTTACCTGGTTTCGTGGACCTCATCATTTCAGGTTAGGAGTGTCAAGGATTTTTAATGGTTGGATTTGGAAAAGGCTTGAGTGACACAAGATCCGGTCTTTTCACGGACATGGTACGATTGATCACTTAGGCTCAATCCATTTCTCCTACCCTTGGTTATGTAATTGAAAACACCCTTTCTCAGCTTGACCAAATGGAGAAAGTTCAAGAGCACTACATGTTGGTCAAACATTACCTTGGAAAGTCGTTCTTATTCGATGCGACATAATGCGGTTCCTATGCACACCGGCTGCGCAACTAATGGACCAACCTTGCACCATTCTCAGTTTTGTAGTTGGCTTTGAGATACACCATCGGAGACCCCAACTTGCAGGTTTTTCATAGATTGGATGATCAAAACTCCTACCAATTAGTTAGAAAGCAAGAGAAACCTCCTTGGTTTCTTGCGAACATAATAGGAAAACCAAGAGGTGTTTGGCCCACCTATATCGCCGTCCCAGGAACACACGCCTTTCAAGGAGATGGACCAAGCCTGGTGTATCATCATGCTTCAACCACGTGGGATGAACCAAGCCCAGAAGAAAGAGAAAGGGCTATGGGGTTCTAAACTGGCATTATTAGTCACACCAAGGTGACTAGATTGGAACGTAACGCTCTACTAGGGAAAGGCATGGACCCGAACTCCCATACATGGTTGTTGGTAACCTGTGTACTCTTTCAAATGTACATAACACCAACACTGATTTAATCAACTTGTAGATCTGGCAATGCAACTACATGGCACCCTGACCAAATACACTTGCTTATCTTCAACACTCTACATTTCACTCTTAGTGTTGGCGGGGAGGAGGTACCATGTAATTTGACTCAAGTTGTTTCTGATACACCTGGAGGTACATCAACTTTTAGAAAAACAATTATAACCTTCTACGAATCTACGTAGTTGGATAATGGAAAACCTAATACACCAAATTCTTCAAACACACTTTCCAACTCCATTCTAGTGTTTCCAACTACCCTTTCATTATGGGGAACCAGCTCACCAAGAAGGAGAGACACCAGGTCACAAACTTGCTAATTAAGTACGAGAATGTGTTCGCATTCTCAATGAAAGACTTAGGTAGGTGTAAGACCATGTAGTTATTTATAGACCTTATAGATGAAACACCCATCTATTGGAGGAGGCATAAGTTGAGCAAGCATGAGTGGGAACTGGTAGATGAGAGATGCAAAAAGCTCCATGAAGCTAGTCTCATTTAGCCATCAAGTTTTGATTTCACAGCCGCTACAATAATGCCAGCAAAGAAGGATTCAACTGGATTATGCATTGAGAAAAGGATGTGCGGGGATTATAAACCTTTGAACCTGGTTACACTTCAGGACAACCCCATGCCCATCCCTGAAGAATTGTTTGATAACATTGGAGACTCAAACATCTTCACAATTGTGGATATGAGGTAAGGCTTTAACCAGGTTGTGCTTGTTATGAAGGATTACAAGAAACGGCATTCCATGGAAACAATAAGTTGTGGGAATGGCTTGTGATGCCTTTTCGATTAAAGAATGCACCTATCTTTTTTCAGCAAGTCATGGACCAGGTTCTCGAAGGGGCAGATTTCCTAAAGTGCTACATAAATGATGTCTTATGCATAACAAGGGACATCTACAACATTTGGCTCATCTTGAGGAGTTATTCAAGAGGTTCCATGAAGTCAATATGAAGATCTATCCTAAAAAGTGTGAATTTGTTATCACCTCAGTAGTCTACCTTGGACACAAAATTTTGCCAAATGGTATTATGGCTCATTGGGCCAAAGTAGTAGCCATTTTGGAGATGCCCAATCCTATTGATGTTCACACTTTGAGGAGTTTCATTGGATTATGTAATTACTACAGGATTTATGTCCAAGATTTTAGTATTATTGTTCATCCTCTCTATGAATTGTTAAAAAAAGATGTTGCTTGGACATGGAGTGAAGAGGCTTAGGAAGCTTACTCAAGGAAAAACTTTCAAAGTTCCCCATTATGAGAAGACATGATTTCAGCAAGGTTTTCATTCTACACACTAATTGGAATGCTTTTAATATTGGTGCTATTATTAGCCAACTTGATGAAGAAGGCAAAGAATATGTTATCGCCTATGCATCCCGAAGCAACAATAAGATTGAGAGCAACTACTCTGCATACGAGGGGGAGTGTCTTGCTGTTGTATGGGCCATCATACATTTCAGGCCCTATCTTTATGGCACTAGGTTCACTTTGTATACTGACCACCAACTATCAAATGGTTGATGATCAACGACAAGCTTATTGGTAAGTTAGCTTGTTGGGCACTTATACTTTAGGAGTATGAGTTCAAGGTTATTCACCGACCTGGTATTACACATCAAAACGCGGATACCATGTCGCGGAGACCCCTTTCTACCTCTAAAGATTTATTAAAAGCCAAACAAGACTTCAACCAAATTTCAACAATACATGTATCTTATGCATCTAGTTATCTTGCACTATTGTAATGTGACCTGGTTAAGCATCCCATTATGGATATATGGGAGGACTTAGACACTCTTAGGTTTCTTCAGCATGGGGAATACTTTCCCAAATTACATCAAGTCATCGGGATCGCATATAATAGTGGTCCAAACGCTACTCATGGAAGGACAATCACCTCGTCCAATGCTTACCACAAGGCAACAGAATGGTTCCTCCATTACATGAATAGCCTGGTCTTATTCAGAATGTACACTCGGAGCTTGGAAACTTTGGAATTAAACGTATTTATAACCTTCTCGCTCCTCATTACCATTGGAGAGGTATGTATGCTCAAGTGCGAGACATCATTGTTAGGTGTGAACAATGTGATAGAACGGGAACTTCCCTCTCCTCTCAATAGTTCATGCTTTCTCCACAGACCTCCAAGGGTAATGTTTAAATCATGATTATGATTAAGCATTTTTCAAAGTGGGTCGAGCTTGTTGCGCTGCTGGACAAATCATCACACAACACTAACTAGGCTTTCTTACAACAGGTCCTAAATAGGTTTGGGGCTTATGTTGAGTGCCTTACTAATCAAGGATCAAAATTCAAAGGATAATTCCAAGACCTACTTGACCATGCTTTCATTGACCATCGCCAGACTTCAAGGGATCATCCCCAAGCTGATGGCCTTGCAGAGAGGATAGTTCAGACGTGCAAGAAGGGACTTTAGAAGATTTGATTCATTAGGAACAAAGAGGATATTGACTTGGCCTTACCTTACATCGCCATGGGTTATAGGATGTCCAAACACGCTTTTTTATCTCATTTCTCTCCTTACTTTCTATTTTTTGGGAAACATCCCATTCCACCCTTTTCCATTGCTGCTCAAATGGACCAGGTTATAGACTTGGACTCCCCAGCCACTTGGGCTAGGGTCATCGTAGAGAGGGCTGTTCTATTCACGAGGGTTATGCCCATGGCCATGGAGAACTTGTCCATTACACAACATCGAAACACCTTATAGTATGCACACACACAAGGTGGCAGTTACAAACTTAAAGTGAGACAATTTGATGTTGGTGACTTTGTGCATCTGCAGCGGCAACCTAATGATACTCTAGACACTTCTTCCGATTGCATTATCTTGAGGATTAAGGCGATCAGGCCTTCAGGTGTGTTGAAGTTGCAAGGAGTTAACGGACGCACAATTTGGGATCACTCCAAAAATTGTGCACCTTGCCACCTCCTGAACTTGGATCCTACCATCATCACGTCGACTTGGATTCCTTCACTTGATTATCCATGTCAGGTATGTCAAAGGACAGACAATGCTGATTAAATGTTGCTTTGCGATAATTGTAATGGTGGATACCATCTATTCTGCCTCAAGCCGAAGCTCGTTCAAGTTTCCATCAGCATTTGATATTGTTCATCATGTTCCCCTACATCACTTTGATTTCTATTCAAACCATGCCACGCTTTTCCTAGCTCAAGTTTAGGGGGGGATACATGAGAATTTCATCTCAGCTTCTTCTTGTGCATTGTATACATATGTGCGTGCATCTCTTTTTAATTAATTAGTTTTTACCTTTGACTAGTTTTAGTTTTTTGTTTAGTAAAATTTACTATGGATTTACATGCTTACAACACTGTACGTCACGACACTACACATCACGACAACAATTGATCTCTATCATCAGGATCGTATGCACACTTAGAACAATTACATAGTCTATTCACACTTGGGCTAATGACATGGGCCACATGTGAACAATAATATAGATTTCAATTCCTTCAATTGAATGTGATTTTCTTTTATTCCAAAATACATGTTGGAGGGTTTAGGTTTTAGCAACCAACAATGTTGTTTAAAAATGAACGAACTATGAACGAGTTCATTAAATCATTGTTGTTTTAGTTTAAGAATTCAATACCCAATGTAGAATATTTAGAATTTATTGTATGTTTAAATGACATTTTTCATCTCACCAGTAGGAACAATCACACATGGTTTAATTTTCATGGAAAATATGGAGGTTACTGCCTCCTTTCATAGATTGGTCCTATTGGGAACAAAAGTTGTTAAATACCTTACCCCATGAGCATGGAAAAAAAGGTTGTATTGTGAGTTTATATTATTTCAATTCATAGAAACAAGGATTTGCATGCCATATGTGTCACTTGGCTTTGATGTATTGTGATGATGGCATTGTGTGGATTTAACAACATTGAACATTGAAGGATGCAATTCATAAGCAAGATTGAATGATTTTGAAAGTTATTTTTGTGAGATACTAGAGTTATCCTTAAAGTAAGACAAACACAGCACCAGAACCCTGAGTTTAGTCATACACAGGGTGAGATTAAAAAAAACCCAGCAAAAAAGTACATTAGCATTCAACTAGGGGTGAAACTCAGAAACCATTAATTTTAATAGTAAACTAAGTTTCATCCTGTCTTTCCTTCTTCTTGAGCGCCTCCACTGGTGCTACATATACTTTCACTGCTACTACTTGTACAACTACTATAATTAGTCTCGACCCTTGTGCATTAAATGCTGAGTTTGAGCATTTCGTATTGAGTTACAGCATTTCATACTGTGATTTAATAAAATGTCTTTACTTTGCTGATTCCACTGAAAGAGGGGATAGGGGGTGAAAGGAGGCCCAAAGACAGGGTGAAGACAGGGTTACTTTCCGGGTAAGTCTGTTATCATACATGAATATTTGGATTATAGAAGGTCGCACAATGGTCCCCAAACTTCAAAGCTTGATCAAGAAGTATGGATGGGTACCTAAAAGGGAATGGATGAAGAGGTGCCAAAAGCCATCTGCATGGTGTTTTTGACATGTGAGCTAGTAGGTCTTCCATTTATGACATGAATTACCTTATGCCATCAAGAACTTAACTTTTTCCATTATCACATGATTGAAACCCTTCTCATCTTAACAATGTCTAGACTAACAATTGCACACATTGGGTTATGTTTAGCTTTAGTGTATGTTGTGCCTTAAAGTGCTTAAATGGTTTTGTGCATCACCATTAACCCTAGAATGATTGTAGACCTCTTGTTTCATGTATAGATGAAAGTTTTTAGCATGTAATTCAACTTCGTTTATTTTTTTAGATAAAAGTTGTGTGTAAAGATGATTCAATTATTTGAAAAGGGTTTTTGTTCATAATTCCATTGTATTATGAGAATTTACCCTCCAAATTAGGGTTTTACCCTTCAAGAAAAATTTATCATAATACATCTTTTATTTTAAACATAAAAACAAAAATGTTGATATTTGAGAAAACATAGAGGAAATACTTGTAGTCTTTGATCTCCTTTGCATTTAACATTATTACATGATATTAGCTAATAAGATAATGAAGATCATAATAGTTGTTGCGTCCATTTCAGGGTAAAATGTCAAAGTTGAAACCTCCATACGTTCTAGTAAATGCTCTATGTAACATGTTATATATGATAGTTGAAACTTGAGAGACATACCTGGCTCTAAAAATTACAATATACTTTGATATGATATTTTGAAACACACTATATTACAACAAAAACACACACACACAGAGACACTTGTATATGTCCATGGTCCAAGAGTGTGAACAATAAATTCCAATTTGAATATGCGATTAATTACTATAAAAAATTTAATTTGTTTCTTCTTCGCATCTGTAGCTAGCCTGCTGCCCAAATGGTAAAAAGTTATTAAATTCTCATAAAGAGCTTGTCTCTTGGTGATGTATCATCTCTCTTTCTCTCTCAAAACAATTACAGTTGAACCTGGAAATCATTTGTATTATATCAATTGTCTTGCCGCATGGTGAGTTTGGAATACACTCTTGTTGAGGAGCAAAGTTTTGTAAAAAGAAAAAAAAAATGTCAGCATTAATACCAGGCAACAAAATTTCAGTAGCAAAAGTGAGGTGCAGTTTCATTTTAGAATTCTTTTGGATATATAAGTATCAAAAGTGCTACAAATGGGAGTAAAATGACATTTCAAATAACCGACATATAATTTGTTCAAAGTTTGTAAAAAATGCAAAATTGGTGGTGAGAAAACAATATTTGATACTCAATAGTAGTTAAGCCAATTCCATACCTTCTTATGTTGTCATATTATCTTCCTTTCTTTCAATGTTTTGTGTGGTTTTATCAGTATGTTGTTTGCATGTTTGTGCACCCAATTGAGTTAATGATATCATCATGGGAGTGGCTTAGCTCCAGTTCAGTTTTGTTTGGAGCTCTGCTGCTTGGATTGTTGGAGAGCAGCAATGGCAGATTCCTGAAGGTTCATCATTTGTGTGCTTTTGGGCATTACTAGGTAGTGGTTCCTTTTGGTATTGCATGTAGATATGTACATTATATACTAGACAAGATCTGTTTTGGCAGTCAGATTCTCACAAATGTCTTTTTGCAATGTTTAGTAGATTTTGTAAAGTAAAGTTCCAGTTCAGCTCTATTTGGGGGTATGTTCCAGTGAGGAGCAGCACTCACCTTTTGAGGTCCTTCTAATCTTGTGACTGAAGCAATTCATGGGTCTTCTGGCATGATTTCAAAGCAGTTCATAGGTTTGAATAGCACAAACAATTGCAGAATAAATTATAGATGTTTTCAGTTTGAAAAAGGAATTGGAGGAGGGTCGAGCAAAAAAACAAGAGCTAAAGCTGCATTTTGCTATTGTTCAATGTCCTGAAATATAACAGAACTTTGGAAGTTTAATTGCACATTTGAACACTAAGAGAAGCACTGCATGCTGCCTGAGCATTCTCGTTGCTTCCAGAAATGTGGCAAAAACTTTTTGAGAGCTCCTTTTGATCAAAATTATGCTTGATTTTGAAAGTTCCTTCAGGCTGACAAATCATAGTTTTGTGCATGTTGGAACTTTTTTTCTGCTTGCAGCAGATGTCTTTAGGGGGAGATGAATCTGTTGGGTCCTGTTGTAGGGCCCTGTAGTTACCATCAAAAACAGAAGTGAAAAACCTCTGAAATTTGCACTCATTACAGTCAATGTTTGAGTGAAAAAAGCTAATGTTCTTGGGTCTGCATATGTTAGGGTTTGATTTTGTTGTGTTAATGCTTGCAAACTTTTAAGGACCTACTTCATGAGGATGTGGGCAGTGCAGGTCATGATCCAGTGACTCCATGGGGCCTGAAGCTTACCTAGCCAAATTTATGCAATGGGTACATAATACTTGAATTGCACAAAACCTGCATACAAATCATGAGAGGAGAAAACTGAGTGAACTGGAAGTAATACAATGCCTCCCAAGATCTGATTGTTTGGAGTTTCTTTGCAGAATGAGACAACTTGTTGTGAGCACAATGATGAGCATTGTACTTGAAGCTTCTGAAGGGACAGCCAACTGATCTGTTTGTAAATCTAGTGAGCTGGAGGTTTGCCCTGTTTTTCCTTACAAATGCTGTCGTGTAGGGTGAAGGACAAGGCAAGGCATGCATGACTTTCTTACCTACCTCTCTCACAAGGATCTTGCTTCTTACCTGGCATGCTGTACATCTCAGGATTCTTTTACAAGCTTATGGCCTCAATCAAGATGCTAGATTTTATAGATCTTAAAATTGTGTATAATCCCATCTTTAAGATGAAGTAAAATTGTGGGTACAACTAGGAGTCCTGAGACTTTGGGTATATATTATGGATTTTGGAGTTGGAAAAACAGATTTGAGTTTCAATTGTGGTGAAACCCATGGCTTTGATTGCTTGCAGAGAGACCAAGAGTTGTTTAGATCACAGCTTTGAAGAAGAGATCACAAGATCACAACTTTGAGCATATTGCTGCTTTCTTTACTTTTCTATACATCGCATTTTTTAAGCAAAAGATTGGAGTTTTGAAACTTATCAAATACTGAGTATAAGAAGAGCTCTACATCTCTAGGAAGTTAAAAGTTACATTTTCCCTTTGACTTCAAACCAGCATAGTCAAAAGTTGGGAAGCGCATTTACTTCTTCACAAAGATCTTCTGAGAGGGGACGAAGAAGTGCTTGTAAGTTTGTGTAAGAACTCCAATTTTTCATTTCATGCTGCCCAATTGCTTGTTGAGTTGTGTCACCTCCAAAACCACCACCACTGAGGAAGGTGATGAAGCTGCTGCTGGGACAGCACCGAGAAGGCAAACACTACGACTGTGTAAGGCGAAGACAGTTAGGAGCTGCTTGGTATGGGCATTGGAGGTGCTAATCCTCATAATGTTCTGTCTGGGATTGACAGTGTTGGTGGAGTTTGTGGTGGTTCATCCCCGGCCCCCAAAGTGTGACATTATCAGCTTGGTTTTGAGCAATTTCTCAACCTCAAGCATGAATGCCAACAATGTTTCTTCTTATTCAGCTGGAGACAACAGCAGCAGTAGCAGCAGCATTATGGTGCCTGCTCAGAAACTAACTGCAGTCATTGCTGTTACTATCAAAGCTCACAACCAAATCAAGCACATTGGGACTTTCTATGACCACGTTCATGTAAATTACAAACTTGCATCCCTCTTCTCACCCATGTTCATTTACTCTTATCTTTAGCAAAGATATCACTTTTCTAGCCTTTTAAACTCCATGATCAATCTTTTTGGTAGTGCAAACGGGGGTTGGGGGTGGTGGAGGAGAGAATCTGCTTGATCTTGTCAGCTCAGATCCAGGAGTTTTTCTTTTGTTTCCAAGTGTTTGAACTGGAGTGTTGGCCGAGTGTTTGAATCAGTGTTGGCCAGTTCCAGGTTTTTTACTTTGCTGGTATAAACCATAAACTTTCTTGTCAAACTCAGAGATCACAGAGAATTTTTTTATAGGTTATGTGTAAGGAGGGGTTGCATTTCTAGACCTCAATACCTGATTTTGTGGGTTGTTAAGTCTCTACAAGTAATCTCCAAATTTTCCAGAGAAGTTTTGTTTCTGTATACATGTAGCTATTGAACTTCTTTTGGTCTAGAGGTCTTCTCACATGATTGTTGTTGTCATTTTGTTTTGTGTGTGTGCGTGTGTGTGACAGGTGATGGTGTCATATAACAGAGATTTGATAGGGGAGGATTGGGTGGAGCCATTCTATCAAGGAAGAAGCAACACTGATCTTCTTCAAAGCCAAGTAGAAGTTCACAACCTCCCAGTCAGCCAAGACACAGGGATAAAGTTATTGGCAGATATCAAAGACCAAAGTGTGGAATTTGAGGTCACTTTGCATGTGGTGACACGGGTGAGGATTCTGAACATAATTACCCACCATTTCAGGGTCCACATAAACTGTGACATCATCGTGACTCCTATCACAGGAACAAACAAGCATCCAACTCTGCTCTCCAAAATTTGTACGGAGAAGACGCACTGGCTTTCAAACCACTAACAACAATAATGTAAGCTCTTTCTAAAATTTCTCCCTGTGCCTCATCACTTTGCTCGGTTCCCTTTAGTTGCACCTTGCAAGATTCGGTTTCAGTTGGCTTTTCAGGAGTCAAAAACTCTTGAAACAACTCCACGTTGAAAGCTGCACACACACTTCAAGCCAGCTGATTGATACTTGACAATCTGTCATGCTGAAAAGACTTTGGAGTTTCCTACTACAGTTTTATAAGAAATGCTGGAGCAAAATTTTTGTCTTTGAACAAAATGCTTGGGTCATGAATGTATGGAAGTTCATTGTGTTTACACAAATTGCTTCAATCTATCAATACTCTGTACAAAAACTACTCTCATAACTTTGACATCTTTGTACAATTTACATGGAGCAATATAATATATTGTCAGGCCAGTAAGACATACCTGGTAAAGCGGAACCAAATCCATGTTGAGTAGTATAACTTTCTGGTTTTTGAAGGAGTGCCAACAGGCATTTCGTAATCTGGGGTAACTGTTTGGCAGATGAGTTCTTTTTTGGAACAGGCACATTGGTATCTGAGGGAGTAAATATGATGCTCTTCAAGGAAGCAGGTGCAATGGTATCTGAGGGAGTGGATACAGTGGTTGTTGAGGGAGCAGCTACACCGGTATCTGTGGAAGAGCAACAAAGTCTTCCTGATTGTTTGCACATTGATGTGCAGAAGAGGAAGTTCAAAATCCAGACCAACAACCTGCACGCGCTATCTTAGTAGCAATGACGGGAATCTATGTCATGTAAGAAAAAGATATGAAAAGACTAATTCCATCATCCTGATGAGTGATTTTGGTTACTGAAGTGAAGAAGGAGCCCTCTTTTTAGTGAGCATAAGCAACAATTGTAGTTTGTCTATAAAAACAGATGTTCAAAGCTGTACATTCTCAGGTTGTAAATAGCAAGTCCAGGATCAGGGGGGGAACATTGCTTCTCTCCTGATGTGTGGTCGACCCAGTCAAGATCTCAAAGAACAGGTAGAACATGAAGACAATTGGACAGTAAATTGGTTGACAGTTACATACCATTTTCTGCTCCTGAAGTACTGATTCAATTTCCTTCTTTTCATCATTGGACTTGTTGTCCAGATCTTTCTTCACTGAAAGAAAAGATACTGAATACCTCTTTACAATACTGCAGGAAGCTTGTCCCTGTGTCTGAACATTGCTCCAAATCTAATGGGACCCTTGGAGAAGAGACACTCCAGTGAGAGTCCAGTGCTCAACTATCAAATTTGCATTGATATGCTCATGTATTTATGGCCAGAACACCTTCCTGCAAGCTTATACTGGGTATCACAATCATTGAGTACCTTCCAGTGATCATTGGACATCCAGCTGTTGTGACCTGACAAAGCTACTGAACTGCTTACAGTTTGCATTTACTAAGACAAAATGGGCTCTAAGGATGAGAATGAATACAGAATTTTCTGTTGCTCTTACATTCTGTGTCAACTTCTCAGTTCTGGACATGTGATGCTGAATGCTGTCCACCACAACATGTGCAACAAACAACATTCTTGAGTATTTGAGCAATTGCAGGATGCTGAAGGATGATGGTGCTGATTGTAAAAGGAAAGGAACCAGCCTAGTGGTTGGTCTTGTCCCCTCCTACAATAACTTCAGCAGCTGAACTTCTCAGATGAGCATGACATGGAGGTGGCTCCAAAATCAGTAACAAACATCCAAACCTGACGAATTGGATATAGTATCTGGTTGATTGCATTTGAAGTTACGTCAACCAATATGTGAACAAACTTGTCAAACTGTTGTTGCACTTATCAAATCAGCAGTTGCAACCAGAACAAGCATATGCAGCTACATACGGAACAGATTTGAAAGCAGCAAACACGCACTATTCAGTGCTAGTAAATGGGTCACAGAAGGCTGATTCTGCCAAGTAAGCACTCCCTGGGTGAGCCTCCCTGGGGAGGGTGCACCTTGCAGAATTGGCCTGCTATGGTCTGTTCACTGGCATTAATGGCAGGTAGGCTGTGGCTTCAAAGCAGGTAGGTTGCTAACAAAAAAAAGTAGGTAGCATAATCTGCTGCAGGGGCCAATTCTGCCTCCCAGTGCAGGACTGCCAGGGCTGGAGGGCTGAATCAGTTGCCCCTGCAATTGACGTTTGCTTTGAATATCATGATGCATCTCATCGCAGGTCATGTGCAAGGAAATGCAAATTCAGAAAGGCTTGAAAGATAGATCCTTCTCATTTGCCAAACATCAGTAACATTTTCTGTGATACAGCTTGTCAAAGATCTTATGAAATCCATAAGGTAACAACATTATGCAACATATAAATCATCCTCAAATGTACAAAATTTAATGGTTTTTTCTGTAGGCAAATGATATCAGATCTGCAATGGCAAACCTCAGAGAACCATTGGGCATGTTTCAAATAGGAAGCTTGTCCTCCCACAAAATTAACCTCATCACCTTTCTCCCCAGGATCTTTTCATATGTGATTATGTCATAAATAGAAGTCACCATGGTCTGAACTACTCAGATATCTGAACCTCCTTGGAACTCCATATGTGAAGATTGAAAACTCTTGCAAAAGAGCTGAAAATCCATCCCTCCCTAGAACATCGACATCACCTGTGAGCGACTTGTAATTGCAAAATCCATCAGAAAGCAAGCAAACAAAGTAAAATAGACAAACTTGGCTGGAGAAAGACCCACAGAATCCATGCACTCCATCATCAATCAAGTTCTGACCTAACATGTGGCTGCGTCCCCTGCTGCCTTTCTTTCTCAATGGGGCCTGTGTAATGGGGATGTTGTGTAATAAAGATGCTTTCAGAACATGTGAAATGGGTGCACAGGGCAGGAGGAGTTGACACTATATTTTAAGACATGCAGCAGCAGCAGGAGGAGGAGGAGCTTTAGGATTTAGGTGTACATTGATGGTCTTTGTGCATGTATGCATTAGTTGATGATTTCCAGAGCCACATTATCTCAATGGTCCCTAGCTCCACTGCAAAATCCAAAGTTGAAGAAGGGTGAGCCTGCTGAGGAAGGACCCCCATGCTACTCTTTTATAATGTATATATCCTTGATACAAAACGTTGAGAAGGGTTTATTTCATCTGTAAGAATTCACCTTCCACTACATTGATATAGATGTGACCTTCGGAGCAAAACCTTGATATTGCTACAACCCTTTACTCCTGAAGATTTGCCAGCAATGACAGCAAGGAGCAAGAAGCTAGGTCTCAGCAAGGTGGGAATTTTCTACCCAGTTGCAGTAATATTCTTCTGTGGCTCAATAGGTTGTTGCTGAGGGACATTTGCAGGAGCCTGCTGCTCCTTCCATTGCTGAGGGGTGAGAGCTTTCCGAATGGAAAGTGCATGAATTTCTTTCATCTCCTCACTCAGAGCAGCATTCACAAGTCGGTGCCGCTCAAGGAGTCTCTTCCCCTCAAAGGCTGCAGAGACAACTTGAATGTCAAAGCTTGCTCCACACCTGCAAAACTCTAAAATTTAGCAATCTGCCTGAGAAAGTTATGATTTACAGTTTCAGCAGCTCACTAGGGTTTCTGAATCTGGAGGACCTTCAAAGGAGCAAACACAAAAAAATCCTTTGACAGAGGTAGCTAGTCTAAGCTATTGTGTACTGTAAGCTCTAGTCTAAGCTATTGTGTACTGTAAGCTATGGGGCTTACAATCATGCAAACACTGCATGACCACAAGCACACGGAAGCAATGCATTCAACAGAAGGGGAAAATGCTGGATCAGGATAAGTGCTCAGGGTTTCTTCTACATGCAGTAGCTATGTAGCTACATATCCAACTTACTCACCAGCAGGTATTCAACATCTTTGAATGTACCCTGATGCCATTGCATACAATTCTTAATAATGCCATGTGTAAAGCACTGTATGAACATATAAATATGATGAAGCAAAGCACTCTGCAACCCAGCAAGGGTGGGGAGGGGAATATGTGAAAACTCCAAGAGAGAATGGATCATGTGCTATGATGGATTTCTTTTGCACAATGTAGGAGCTTTGTTAAATGTGTCTACTTTCCTGGAAGCAGCTAGGCTACCAGAATTTGTTCAACTCACCCGCCAGAAGTGTCTACCACATCCTGCACACCATCCCCATATGCCAGTAGCAGCCGGTCATACATAGATCCAACAACAAACCACTGTGTCAGTAATGGACAATTTTTGGTCTACAACTAACTACAACCGTCTTAGGAAACAAGGAACATCAATGTGATTTGCACTACATCATCTATCTTCACTCCGCCCCCCGTGAGATGAGGATAATAGAGGGCCTGGAAAGTCTTCTCCCAAAAAAAAAACACGCTTTCTCGACTGGATAGATGGATAAAGCAGTCTCATTCAATTCCACCCTTCTCCTCTGAAAAAGGTGTGACGTCTGCCAAGAGACCCTTGCGAAAAGGAACAGGAATTATCGATGGAGGCAATCCGGATTGCTGGCAGCGGCAACAAACGACGAGATCACGGAATTCGATGGCTTAGTTCCTTAGATTTCACATACTGAGCCGATCGCTATTATTGCCATAGAATCTACCGGCTGCGCTAGTTCGCATCTCGCAGCGTCTCTCTACAAGCAACAACAGAAACACGCAAATTCGAGAAAGGGAAACGAAGATCTGTGCAAAGAAGCGTTTGACAGATCTACATGGTAAGAAGAATAAGGGAATTGAGGGCGGAAGAGTACAAATAAGATAAAGAGGAGCGTGGAATTTAGGACGACGTGCAAAGGAATCTATCTCTCCTGGAGAAAAAACTCCGAAGAAGAGGAAGACAGCACACACCAAGGACAAGCTGAATTTTCTCGTGAAAAAGCCCATAACCATTAGCAGCGGGCGAAGCTCTCTGGTTCTGCATCTTCACAACAAGAGAAAGAATCTCTAGCTTGCAATGTTCGGTTTCGAGACCAAACAAAGCGTAACTTCGTCGCCTACCGAAGCTAAAGGAACAAACAGAAAAAAATTGCGACAAAGATGATCTCCCTTCCTTCCCCGAGACAAAACAAGAAAGAATCTGGTTGGCGAAATATCAAGATCTGTTTTCAAGAGTCTCTTTCTTTCCAGACTATTATTTCCCTCAACAATAGGTAGAGCAGTAGTTCTGGACAAACTCCCTACTACTGTTGGCGAAAGCAAAAGGCTGTAAGTTTGTACCAAAGAAGGAAGACAAATCCTGTGATGAAAGGTAAAGAAAAGAGGACGCGGAGAATTACAAGGTGAACAGGCTGCAGTTTGGTGGTGAGCGTCGCCTCCACTGAAGCCTTGGACACACCTCCCATAGCTGCGGACTCCTTGAATCTCTTGAGAAAGAAGAAGACTAAGAAGACGGGAGATGAAGAAGCAGAAGCTGCACAACAGCAGTAGAGGAAAGTATCAAAGATCGGCAACGGTTTTGTTTCTATTTGTTAGTTTGTTATCCGAGTCTTGTGGTGGCTATATAAGGTATTATTAGGTGCCGTGAGGGAAGTGGGAAAGGGCGAAAAACACTCGGGCAAAAGGAACGACGCAAGATCGCGGCCGTCCTAAACCGAAATCGGGGAATCGGATGCGCCGATCGTTCGCAAATCGCTGACGCCGCTCATCGGACACGCGGTTTCGCAGATCCCCGTGCAACGGAGCATGTGCAGGAAACGCGTCGGGTCGTCCCCTGGATGTGCTTGCCACCACCTGGGCTGTGCCTGACGCCATCGCTGCACGCTTCTGAGTCTCTCTCTCCTGTCGCATCCGCATGGAAAGATAGATCAGCACAAACGTTGCGCCGCTGCCCGGGGCACATATAGGAGGAAGGTAGATACATAGGTGCAATTTTTTTCCAGAAATCGAAACCTGTAAACATGGAAGAACGCGCCGCCCCGCCCCGGTTGGCGTTCTTTCCTCTTTCGCGTGGTGTACTCTCCCACTTGCTTGGTGCGCGCTTACCAAGCCTAGCAGCACACTCAGGATCTCGCGCTCCTTGACTGCAAAATGGCATCATGCATGATCGATCCACTTGCAAAAAGGGGGGAAAAAAAATCAAAAGCAAGTGACCACAAAAAAATGAGGAAATAAGTTAACAAAGGAATGCCTGCAATCCAGAAACAACAACCACAACAATGAAGACCAAAAACTGCCGAAAAACAGAATTTCTCAAATATGCAACTGGAATTGAACACTTCCGTTGACTGACGGCCTGCCTGCGTGCCTGCCTGCCTGCAAAGAGTATTCAACAACAGAGAAAAAAACAGGACATCAGCAGAAGAAGAGACAGAAGTGTAGCAATTTTGTACAGACAAAAAATTCCTGTCAATGAAGCATTTCCAAGGAGTTTTTTCAAATTTTAAGCATCATCATCAATCCGACTTTGTTTTGGGGGCTCTTCTCTACCGCCGATAGAACCATCCAGTGGCAGCTCTTCAATTCACATAAGAAAAAATAAATTAAGGTGTGTGTCAGTCAAGGCATCTACTATTCTTATTCTTATTATTTCATACAAGAAACAAAAAAAATCCCAAAAATCTCCACATGTGCTTGCTCCCGATTCTGCTTTCCTTCCTTCTCCTTTCTCTGCAACAAATTTTACTACATCCAAACAGTCGTCTAGTCGTGATGCCTGTTAGTATGATCATGAAGAATCAGGCAGAGTGTTTTCTTGCACATGGTTAGAACTTCATCGTGGATTCCTCAGGATGTCTGTAGACTGTCCAAAATGTGATCAGAAAGAAAGCAACAAAATTGAACCATGTTTGCGTGATGCAATTGGTGTGTTTGGGATCTATGACAAATCTTTCCTCGAATTCCATTCCGCAACTAAAAGGACACGCCAGGATGGCATGTAATAAGTGAACTGCAAACCTTAACTTAGTGGTCTGCTCTGCTCTGCTCTTGGAAGCAGCAGCAGCAAATCGCAAGAGGGAAAAATATGACTTTTCTCAGCAGCTCGCACGATGCTTACTTTGCTTGGGGCAAGAGGTAGCCGGTTCCGCATTATGGAATGGTCAAGCCCCCTGCCCATTATGGTGAGCTTGGCGACGCACCCAACATAATGGGCAAGGGTAAGACAGTTCCATGACATTAAGGGAGACAAATTTTTAAAATGACTGGGAGCATTTCAGAAAATAGGATGCCCACAAGTGTGAGCATTTTGGAAAATGGAATGCTCACAGAATGCCCTGCCCTGTGGGTAAGAGCTCAGTAATCGTTCCTTCAAATACACTACAAATCTTGACAGACAATTTTACCGAGTGTCTGATCATCACCAGAAGATTATTTCATATAATGTGGTCAAGAAATTGACATAATAATATGTCGCCTTCATGGGACATAGTTGAGGTGCGGGTAGTTACATTGAGCCAGTTATCAGGCATAATGTTCTCTTCAGAGGTTTGAGACCTGCTTACCGATATGGGATCTGTTTTGTCGATGGATGAAAAATGAACACATCCAGCAACTCGATAGATCGAACCAAAAATGCATATGTGATGTCTGAATGTACAAGAATCAATGGAGGCATATGCAACATCTTTTTGGATGATTTATTACAGAATCAATGCATATGGGACATCTTTTTGGATGATTTATTACAGAATCAATGCACATGGGACATCTTTTTGGATGATTTGTTGCTTTCTCCGTTCACATGAGAATTATTTTTATCGTTCACATGAGAGTTATTTCATTGTTTCATCCATTCACATGAAGGTTACATGTTTGGTAAGCACAAAAGCCAGCAGGAATGGAAAATGAGGTTGAAGGTTAGGCTTGGTGAACACAGTGAGGGGAGGACCAATCACATTTGTAGGGGAAGGCTTCTTCCAAAGGCCCCTCCCTATGTTTCAAGGCAGAGGTGTAGGCTAAAGGCTCGTCAGGGGGAGGGCATTCTCAAAATGACGGGCCTAGGATGAGGCCCAGGCAATTGAGTCTGGCATCACATTTTGAGAAGGTCCCCCAACCACGGGCTCTACACTAAACATAAAAGCATTCAGAGAATTTCCTACTGCATTTGGTGGATGGGCGCCTTATATCCATGAATATTCATCCTAGAAAAGAGGGCTTGGTGTCATGCTTTACTTGTCTCGTCCTCGCCCCTTATTTTGGGAATGCCCCTACCGTGGGAATTTAACTTCAACTAAAAATACGGAAAAAGGTACAGTAGTTTGAAACAAAAACTGGGCACACATTGTAAAGAGAGGAAATTTCAAAGTTTCGGTTAAAATTTCAAAGTTTCGATTAACATCTTTGCTGAAGTATTAAAGTTATCCGTAAAGTGGTACCCTGTTGGTGCCCACTTGGACCCCTCATTGCTCCCCCCATACCCTGGTTTCGTGTTATCCGTAAAGCCTCCCCATCGGGGACCAAGAAGAGTCCAAATTGGGAAAACCCAGGGTGGGATCCCCAAATTCAGCACATCAACTTCTTTTTTTCTCCACTCATGGGCTGCCCAACCCTAGCCTATATTATGGGGGTTAGGTATATGGACTAGGGGGCTGAGGTGCTGTTGGCTATTGGCTATGGCTATTCATTATTTAATTTTGATATTGACTTTTTTATGGCTATTGGTTATGGGTATTGGCTATTTCTGATGGCAATTATTTATGGTTATTTAATATTTGATTTTGCTACTAATTATTGTTATGGCTATTGGTTATTGTTGATGGCTATTGATTATTGTCAGTGGCTATTGATTTTTTCTAGCTATTGGTTATTTTGAGGTTCAATTTTTAGAGTTAGGGTTTTCAAAGGTTAAATATTAGGGTTTACATTTTGTGCTTTTATAATTTTTTTAATATTAGTTTGGATTTTTTAGGGTTCACTTTTAAGGTTTAGTTGAATTTTTTTAGGGTTTGGTTGTAGGGCTTTAATTTGGGCTTGTTAGGGGTTGAATTTAGGGTTTCAGTTTGGTCTTTTGTGGGTTTACCTGGTAAGGTTTGGTTTTAGGGTTCAAGGTTGGACTTTTTAGAATTGAATTGTAGGGTTTGGTTTAGGGTTAAATTTTTTAGGGTTGAATTTTAGGGTTTGGTTTAGGGTTTAAAGTTTTGTGGGTTCACATGGTAAGGTTTGGTTCTAAGGTTTAAGGTTGGGTTTTTTAGGGTATGAATTTTAAGGTTTAGGTTTGAAGTTTAGGGTTTAAGGTTGATTTTTGTGGGTTATGATTAAGGTGTAGGTTTTTGGACTTAAGGCTTAAGTTTTCAAATCTCAATTTTAGGGTTTCAGGTCTGGTTTTGGAGTTAGGGTTAGCACTTTCAAGTCTGAATTTTAGGGTTTAGGTTTCAAGGGTTGATGTTAGGGTTTTCAGGTCTGAAATTTAAGGTGTAGGTTTTTAGGGTTAGGGTTTTCAGATCTGAATTTTAGAATTTTGGGTTTGGTTTTGGAATCAAGGTTAGCACTTTTAGGTATGAATTCTAGGGTTTATGTTTAAAGGTTGATGCTAAGGTTTTCAAATCTGAAATTTAGGGTTTATTATTGATTTTTGCAAGTTATGATTAGGGTGTAGGTTTTTGGGGTTAGGGTTAAGGTTTTCAATTCTGATGTTTTATTTTGCATCACAATAGGTGAGGTTCCAATTGTATCAGGTAGGCCGTCAAAGTTGACACTTGAAAAAAGTCTTTTGAACTTCATTCTTTACTTGAAGCATGACAATGTCACTATGTATGTCACCTATGGTGGAATTGGTCAAAATTTGCATTGTATGATGATGCAATATTCATTGCATCATGCATCAACTATGCACTTGAAAATGAGATCTAATGGCCCACACCTAAGGAAAGACTTAGTTTGGGTGTGCATTTACAGGAAATATCAAGGTGTATTAAGTTTATTAATGGCATTTTTGATTGAAATTCACAAGCCCAGGCAAAATGAAGCACATGGCACATAGTTTAATGGGCAGAAAAATATATATGCAATGAACAACATTGTCATTCTAGGCCATCATGGGTTGTTCATCTACATAGACATTGATTATCCTGGCTCATATCACAATGTGACCATCTTGTGATACTCTAATGTTTACAAGAATTAAAGTGAATATTTCACCCATGGTGATGACTATTTTGAGTACCTATTGGGAGATCCAGGTTATATGGGTGAGGAGATGTTTATTATGTGAAGAATAGGGTGACAAGAGCTAGCACTATATGTTAACCATGTTGCAAGGTGACCTTACAACAAAATGCAGGCAAGTTTTAGGGTGCAAGTTAAATGGGGCATAGGTGGGTTGGAAAGAAAACGGAGGTGCCTCATGAAGAGGTTTGATTCAACCAAACCAAAATATGCACATTTGTTCCGAGTTGCAACTCTCCTAACTAACTTCCTACACATGAGGCGCATGGACCTCACATATGAGGTTGTTGGTGATTTAATTATTAACCCAGCTGAACATGGTTGGGTTGGGGATTTTTAGCTACATGTGCAAAAGAGTTTTAACCCTTGATTTTAATTCTTCTTCAATGATAACACCTAATTTTTAAATTGCTTTCATATTACAAATCTTCATCTTATTCAACTTCTCATTGTTGATCTCCACCTTGCTAACTAGGAAGGCATCTTGAATCTGGGAAGTTGTTGAAAAGCAAGACACCACTTTTGCCATGCTTTTGGACTGGCTTTGCAACATTTCTAATTTTATGATTGATTTTTCACCATCACTTCTAGATGGTGTAGAGTCCAAAGATGGATTGGTATATGATGTAGGGGTTATAAGTTCAGACCAACTACAACATGGGGTTTTAGGTATAGGTATAAATGCCCCATCAATTAGACTTTGACATCTTTTTAAGACATTCCTTGTTGGATGCCCATTTGTGGCCTTCAAACGCTTTAGCACTTGATCACATTGCAATGTTGCTTTCTCTGAACCTTTTGATTTGAAATTCTTGTTTTTAATTCCTTCAAAATGTACTTGAGGGTTTCTTCAGCAAGGTATGAATCAAGATAAGTGGTTTGATAATTAATGTAAATTTGCTTCCACACAACAATAAGAATAAGTTGAGTAACCTGCTTCTTACCCAAGCTATAGTTTGCAAAATGTAAGTTGTAAGAAGTTGCCATGGTGTTGAATTGGATAGAGTCAACAAGTTGCCTTGGTATCTTTTCCTTCGAACAAAGGGCTTTAGATCTATGCAATGCCATAAATTTAGATACTTTTGTTTTTAATTCATCTGGTTCTAAGGTTGTACTTGCCCAAAATTCCATCATCCCTAGAAACATGCACAAATAAAGAATGAACCACTCACACTCAAATCTACATATATAACAATCATTGGACATAACCTTAATTAATTAATGTTGCCACCAAAAGAGTTATTGGAAAGTAATGACCAAATTTCAAACCAATTAATTTCAAGTCAAAACTTGAAATCATTAGAACTAAAAATGGGTAATTAAGGTTTTAAGGATATGTATACCCTTACACGTGCAATCCAAGAGATGTTATAAGCTTGAAAGTTTCAGATCTAGGAAAACAAGTTTTAGGTGTGTTTGAATACCATATTCATCAAAGGCAACATATTATTAAAGTCTATGCTTAAACTATAGACCATAAACACATCATCAAGGGCAATATATTATTAAGGTTTATGCCTGAGCTACAGACCATAAACACGTGTTATTACTTCAAAAAGAAACCCCTAGCCTCCAAATTGAGCTTCAATTAGGTCATGCTGCAGGGCCTATTCAAAATCACGCACATGTAATCTATCAAAAAACTTAGTCATTATGGTTGGACATGGACAATGTAGGTTTCAAGGGTACATAAATACCTAGGCACATGCAATCCAATGAACTTTAGGGTTTGCAAGTATCAAAGTTTGCAAAACTAGCTACCTCCAAATTGTTGCGTACCAGTTTGATGAATTTCATAAGTTTAGGTGATGATGAAGCTCGTACAAGTGTCGACATAAGGTGCAAGGTAATTCATGACAAGAAATTAACAAAACTTTTGTGGCAAGGACTAAAATAGTCCCCTACTTCTCCTACTTTCATTTATAACAACCATGTATAATTATCTACCCTTGCATGCACATTCCCTTTTATTGTTCCTGATTTTTCCATCCATAACACAAGTATGATGACTCTACTACTTTCATCAACATGGTTAGACAATGACCTTAATCTAATTCCTCCATTGTGTTTTATCACCAAAGGATCTTCCACGGTATGTGTGGTCTGTGTTGATCACCTCTTCTTAATGAACTTTATATCCTCCCCTGTTGTTTATCTCAATCAATCAAGTTCAATCTCATGTCCAAGCTTCCATCTCCCCACTTTCAAAATCCATATTATTATTATTTTTTGCCTTAAATCCTTTCATTAGAAAAGTAGACAAGTTATTCACAAAAGAACATACTTCTAACAGATAATGACAATAGTGACACGTAGGTTGAGAGATCTTCAACATCAATAATGTAGTGACCATCTCTACCATAACACCTTCATTGAATTCTTCTTCAACTCCCCACAATGGGCAACAAAATCTTCTTGTCACACCATGAACCAACAAGGCATTAAAATTCTACCACAATTCTAAAACCTTAGGAAGGTGTACCAATTGACCTATATGTTGGCTAAGATTGATGTAAATCCCACCATTCTTAAAGCAAAGATCTTGTAATCTATTAGCAAAATGCAAGTGCACTTCATGCCTTGCCACATCTTGTTCAACACCTTTTGGTACACCATACAAGGAATGCACATATTCTGCAAGACGTCCCCACAAATAGAATGCATATAACTAAAAAAAGGTTTATTTTATGTGCCATTTTATGGCCTCATGCATTGGCGTCATTAGAATCACACTAAAGAATGCATGCAAGACTAAAAGTTCAAATCCATAAGGACAAAAGAAACACCAAACCCTAAGAAATTGAAATCCATTCCCAAGGACACAAGACCCTAATGTATCGAACTAAAATGCATTATAAGACCAGAAGTTGAAATCCATAAGGACAAAAAAAACACCAAACCCAAACAAGCTAAAATCCATTTCCAAGGACACAAAACCTTAATGTATGGAAATAAAGTGCATACATGACTGGGAAGCTCAAATCCACATGGACAAAAAATGCACTTCATGTCTTGCCACATCTTGTTCAGCCACTTCTCATTCAGCACCTTCTGGTATACCATACAAAGAGTACACATAATCTGGAAAACCTCCCCACAAACAAAATGCATGCAACATAAAAAGGGGTTTATTGAATTTATGTGTCATTTTATGGCCTCATGCATTAGTGACATTATAAACACACTAGAGAGTGCATGCATGACCAAAAATTCAAGCCCCAAACCTCGAGAAGCTAAAATCCATTCCCAAGGACACAAAGCCCTAATTTGGAACTGGAGTGCATGTAGGACCAAAAGCTCAAATCCACAGGGACAAAAAAACACCAAACCACAAGAAGAAAAAATCCAATCCCAAGGACACAAAACCCTAATGTTGGACCTAGAGTGCATGTAGGACCAAAAGTTCAAATCCACAAAGACAAAAAAAACACCAAACCACAAGAAGCAAAAATCTAGTCCCAAAGACACAAAACCCTAACATATGGAACATGAATGCATGCAAGACCATAAGCTAAAATCCACAATAAAGACAAAAAAAACACCAAAACATGAGAAGTTGAAAATCCATTCATAGGGACACAAAATTCATGTGTGGAAAAAAAACTAGCTAAAATACTTAGGACATGGATTCTGCTTGCTTGCTTCTTGTTTGCAACGATCGGTTTCTTCTTCTGCCAAAGCTCTTGAATGGATTACTAGCAACTATGGTTGTACTTCCCTATACAAAAGATGGTGATGCCACCCAGGGTACAAAGTTTTTCCTCCTGTACACCAAAAACAACAATCCCAACAATAAATGGCCATGAGTTCCAAACCCATGAGCTAATAGTTTGCAAAGCAAAAAAAAAATAGTTACATGTATGATAAAATCAAAGAAAGGAAAAAGGGGAGAGGAAAAATGGACTACCTTAAGAAACCCAAAGCTAATGCAAGCCCCAATGATCAAGGTGTGAACATTAATGTAAACATGTGAGGTAAGCAAACAAAGACGATGAGGGTGCAGGCATAGAAGAAAGGGGCTAAAATGTGGGCTTCTTTAGGCAATGCATGGGCAAAAAACTCAACATGAAACTAAATTTGTGCCAAGTCTTTTTCGAAATCTAAGTTTCATGCCTCGTTGCACCTGTGTGTAATTTTTTGGTAATTGTATTTGAAGTTATGTCATGTAAATAGGCCAAACATGGGCTTCATGGGCCGTATTTGCCCAACCTTACAAATAAGTTTATTATTTTGTTTTTTTGTTGTAGGGGAGGTTTCTGTACAAATGGGATCTCCCAAAGGTGTGAAGCCAAGGGTGTTCCCAAAACTCAAGAGAATGCACAAGTACGAGAACCTCCCCTTACATAAGCAACTCTCTTTTGATTTCTTGGCTTCTTTCCTATTTCATAAAAAAGAAATATTTCCATGGGAACATGGGAACATATAAAATTGGGGAACTCCCCCAGCACAACACCCTAAGGTTCTTCTACTGGGGGAAATACCTCAAAATACACAAAGAAATAAAAAGTTAGTTGTTTACGTTCATATTCAAAAACAAAATGAGTTGTAACTTTCATGCTCTTCAACTATCTATAACATGTTATTGTAATGGAACAAGCTTGCAACTGCTTATTATGTTGTGGGTGCATTGTCCATCTTGCCATAACAAGCTTGCCAAAGGTAATTTACTCGACAAAATGGGCATCTACTTGCTTGTTTCATAACACATTTCCATGAGGTTCCCACAATTTTCACAATGTTCCCACAATCATTTCATGGTGTGTCATGATCACTCATCAAAGATATCATCATGATTCAATGCCATTCACAACTACCTATCCATTATGCTAGGTTAACATTTTTAGTAACACATCTCATGTTTTTTCACTCATGTGATTCACTTTTGAATTAAAAAATGGAAAATTTATTAGCATCTTCACCTTACAATGGTAAACATCATTTTTACATTAAAATAAGTTGGTGTTTAATGTTCAATGTCCTCACCCACAAATATCAAATAAATCATTTTAAACAACAAAAGATCATTTATACCTTTACATCTAAACCGATAACTATCGCTAATTAAATTAAATTCACATTAGGAAAATTTGTTTAAAGGTGTTAAAATGACTATGACAATTTGACTCTTTTTTTATCAAACAATAGTAAGATTTGCGTTATCATGTTGCAAGATTTAACAAAAAGGGGTTTTATTACTATGGGCTGGTGATGCTCTAAGAATATCCTCACCCATATTGGGTATTAGGACTTGTATTGCATCAATATTTTTCACATCTATTATTATTTATTTACATATTTTAAGCCCCACCCATAAATTGGAAAGTGGGATTGTAAAAAGTTAAGGATCATTAATAATAAAATAGGTGAACCAATAGGATAATATAACCATTCTATAGCAATGAGAATTTGTCATGAGGACCAATTAAACAATCTAGCCAATCCACAACAAAATTTAAACTAGAAATGACTTTTACTAGCCACCACATCCAATGCAAATATGTTATATTCAAACCATTTTTTATTGTTCTACATTCAAATGCACTATAATTATAACATGTGGGTGGGGATGCTTTTAAAACATTGCTAACCACATTAGTAAATTGGCTTTTATAGTATTTTTTGGGTGGATGAAGATTTATAAAAAAAAACATTATGAATATTCTTTCGACTGATAAAAAATGCACATGTTCATAATGTCTTACAAGAGTTCCCATTGAAGGAAATGATTATTTTTCAACAATAAATGATTTTTTTCATTGGTTGACTATAATGGTTGGCCCATGAGGTGAGAGTTAAACAAATCTCTCATTTTGTGTAGTCCATATTTTTAGTTTCATGGGTGGGGATGCAAGAAAAACTAAATAATGCACATTGGATGTGGTAAATACTAGTAAAAGGTTGATAATTGGGGATGTTTTTAGGCCTTTAAAAAAACTTTTGTCAACATAAACATTATAAATGTGATTTTCATTTTCTTTAATTTCCTCTTGATTTTTGAACATATGTAAAAAAAGGACAACAAGGTATGATTTTTCCACAATTTTTTTTGTTTATTGACAAATATCCCTTGCACAAATTGAAGGTACCAATGTTGGGCCAATATTTAATATAATAGTGGGTATTTGTTGAGTTTTGGTCGGGTATATGTATAGAATTTAAAATTTCAAAACCCCACTCCTCACTGTTATTCAATTATTTATATATTTTTATATCAACCTTGTTTTTGAATTCAAATGTAATAAGAAACAAATTTATGTATAACCATGATATAAATGAAGGAAATTAAGAGTGGGTATTTGATTAAAACTTTGATTCACACCCACCATTTATACCCAATGGGTAATAACAACAAATTAGGGTTTACTTTTAGGTTTACATTTCACACATGTTTTGCATTTCAAGCTTAAAATAACAAAGCTTCAAACATTGAAAACACTTTTTGGAAAAGATTATATATGTATTTTTTATTTTTCTCATTTTACCATTTTCATTGTTTTTTTTAAATGCAACATAATTTAATAGTATCATTAGTGTCTTCATGAATGCTCACGAATGTTTGTCAATGTAATTCATAAGGAATCGAACTACTTGTGACTTTTGTAAGAATGTGAAGAAGGAAAATTTTCTCCTTCTTTTCTGATTTTAAACTGTTGTTGTAGGTGTTTGCATTGCCATTTTATTTGTCCTTATTGTCTAAACCTTTGCACAAGTGCTGGTTTCTTGTTTTTGTGCTACAAATGCACCTTTGTTTATGCAACTAAAAGAAAAAAAACTTTATTCACATCTCAAGTGTTTTTTGTTTCTATGAACATTGTCAACCAATTTTCTTTTACCTGTATTTTTTTTTACACTACAAACCTAAGTGCTTCATTCTCAAGTTCAAAACACAAAGCTCTATATGCACCTTTGCTATGGCCTTGCACATATCAACTCTTTGTGTGGATGGTTTATTAGAAGGCAACTTTCTTGTTTTGTTTATTTTCATGGTTGGTTGCGAAGTGCAAGGCAATGCATATTTGCGTGCTTTTCGTTGGTTGTGAATACTTGTTGGTTAATAAGAGATGGCTTTTTCAACTCAAGTGAACTTGGGGGATGTTCAATTTACTTCAATCTTATTTCATTAACCTTCATAGTTTGTGCTGGCAATAATATCATCAAAAACTTGCAAGGGGTTTATGGAAATGGAAAACCATGTCTTTCTGAGGTTAGAAGCATGCTTAAATTCAAGCGTACAAGAGTTGAAGAAATAGGGCTTTGCTTGGAAGCTTCACAATTGTAGCTTAATGACATGGGCATTCTTCAAAATAAATAACAACCAACCCATAGATCTAAATGCCAACCAAATCATGATATGCATAATCTACAACAATTGCATGTGCAACCTTAAAATCTTGACCTTGTGTATTAAATGTCACAAAGGTTTGATAGCATAACACAAAGCAAATGGCATTATTGCCATGAAAAAACATGTGAAGATTACACATAAATCATTTGGTTCCAAAGATAACATACATGCTTGCTTGAGGGTGGTCTTCCCATTAAGGAAGGTGTTTGTTGAAGAAGTTTTACTTGCATTAATGCAAGACATTGGTTGAATATGCATTTTCCATTAGTCATTTGTGTGACAATTACATGTACGTTTGATCTTTAAAACTTGAAGGGAACACATGATATGTTTGTTGTGGTTGTAAACTTCATTTCAAAAAATTGAAAGTTACAACATATAACAATTCTTAGGTTTCATATCAATAGGTTAACCACATACCATACAAATTTCGAAAAAGTTATCAACTAGTTAATAATATAATATTTACATTATCATCTGATATAACACTATTGATAACTTGCTACATCGTCACGCCACATTTGCTATTGCCATAAAACCATGTTTATATGAACAATGATTGAAAATTATTAAGTTATCATGTGAGTTATTAACAAGTGTGAATTGACCTTTATTACATGTAAAACCCATATACAAAGATAATAAAATTTCATAAAATAAAAAAACTAGGGGAACAATTATATAATAGAGATTAAACATGTATATCCATTGATGGGGGGGGGGGGGGGGGGGAAAAAAAAAAAAAAAATAAAAAAAAAAAAAAAAAAAAAAAAAAAAAAAAAAAAAATTATTAAATTTTAA
>Ga0116231_10001017_pt1 | contig 55238 bp, 45 predicted proteins | sample S1TSphgellanicum_2_FD_89695 | JGI IMG/M metagenome (GOLD analysis project Ga0116231, IMG submission 89695) | Host-associated microbial communities from peat moss isolated from Minnesota, USA - S1T2_Fd - Sphagnum magellanicum MG | ecosystem: Host-associated > Plants > Peat moss > Unclassified...
AGCACAGAAAGTGAGTTTTTCTAGAATTGAAATAAATTGCAAAGAAGTAGTGAAGGTGTATGTAGATGGTGGCCGTGCAGTAACCACCGTGAGCATCTAGAAAATCCAAGTGAACTATGGAGGTAACTCTCATACAAAGGAATTCTAGAAAAACTAAAGGATAAGGGAAGGGCTTGGCCTTTTTATACATCCACCAAAAGCTGAAACCCTAAACCTAATAGCGCACAGTCACTTAAGAACGTTCCTAACCTTACAACCATGCAATAACCTTAAAAGATATGATGGGCATGCCCGTACCCGGCCATCATGCATGAGGTCGTGCATACGGGCATGACATATGACATTTGTGTCTAAACAATGCACACAACATTGAATAATCAATGTGTTTCCCTTGTTTCATGTCGTCATTATTTATTATGTAGGGAGGAGGAGGAGGAGGCCTCAAGGTGTTCATCAACTTCATTTTCATCATCTTCAATTATAGTGTATGTCTTTTGTTTAAACTATAAAATTAAATGGTATCATTCAACAAGTTGATTGCACTGGGTAGTTTTAATTATATCGATAATGTATACAATGTAATTTTAATCAAACAATATTATACTTCATCATCAATTAGTTGTTGTGATCTTATGATCATGTTTGTCGTTTAAATGATGTTTCCGAATTTCATATATTTTATTACATTCCTTGCTCTTGCCAAGTCAATGCAATAACTATATTTTGTATCCATATGTATATATAGCAACAATAGTTCCTTCAATTGGTCAAATTTGCAAAGAAGAAAAATTAAAATGATTTGTAGCTTTTGATATTAAACAATCTAATGCATGTTTATTAAAATTATTTTCAATGTTGGTAAGTAGTGCTTACAACCCATTTATCTATTGATGGCTACTTGCCATCAGTGTCCAATTGTCTCTCTTGCTTGTGGGTATGTTTAAATTATCTTTTAATTCGATATATGTCCCCGCAATAATTTATTTTTAAATTGTTTTGGGCATTGGGTGAACCTACATTTACACATGTATGACCATGGTAGAAACTAAAAACTAAAATAATCTATTACATTACATGTGAAATCTACCTTTCTCCATTTAAAAATATTTTTAAAAATAACTATTTAAGAATGGTACTTGTATTTAAATGTTTTCCATGTGGCGGTCCCCCAACTTTATGGGTGTTATAAAAACACATAACAATGTGTAGGTTGACAACTTGGATTTTGCTTTGATATTTATTTTGGCTTAATTGATTGGATAGTTATATGTACCTTGATCATTTTGTAGGTTGGTCAATGGTAATGTGAAGATTTTGGTTCACTTAATGTGGACATCAATTTTCCCATCAATGACTTATGTTGTAGAGGAGAATAAGCATGCAAAAAGAAATAACATCCGCTGAGAAAAAAAAGAAAAGTAAACCTTGATTGCTAATGAGACCCCAAGATGTATAAATCATGTTGTTGCCAAACATTTCCTTGGCCACAATTGCTGTGGATGTTGGAAGAAAATAATTACCAAAATCATGCAACCTCTAGTGGTATTTTAGGTGCATTTAGTAAATTTTCCCCCATGGTTTTAACAATTGAGAAGTGATAGCAAATCAAATTACTCATGAACACATGAAGGTACCATTTAATAGCTAAGAAAGGAATATAAGTAGTGGCAAGTGTTGGATGTCATCTTTCTTGTGCTCTTCTTTAGGTGAACAAGTTCACGTCCCCCGTTTCACCTTTAAACCTCCAATGTTTAGTTTTCTTCATTATTTAAGGTGTGTGTTCCCCTTGCAACTTAATGCACCATGGTTAATAGTAGTAGCCGCAACAAGTTTATAGTCTGCATTGATGAATTTGATCATTTTGCTTTTGGAATGGTCTATGTAACATAGCAGTGAGGTAATAAAACAGAAGTGGGTGACCACAATGCAAATGTTGTTTAAAATGTGTTCATTACATGTTGTTGCATGATTCCTTACAAGGCATTGTGGTGAGGTTTTTTGTTTATTTATTCTTTTAATCCACCTAATACCACCATTTCTCCATATATGCATGTTTTTTTTCTTTCTTAGTAGACTTGTGATGTACTTTTTGGACAAGTTTTCCAAAACTAGTTGGAAAAAACTAAGGTTGTTGTCATTTGTGTTATTTAATCCTTTTTTTTTTTTGGGATGTCAAAATTGGAATTTCTTATTTTGTTGATTTACCTCGATAACATGAAAATTGACATCTTGGTGATGGTCAAGAAATTTATAATGACAATGGTCAAGAAATTTGCGATGAATATATTCATCTTCTAATTTGGGGGTATATTATATCTTACAAGGGAATAACTCCAAGTTTTGTAAATTGCATGTGCAAGAAGGCGAAGGAGAAGGAGCATGAATTGTTTATGGAACAAGTTATGGCAAAACTTGAACACAATGATTCTACATTTGATATTGCCCAAGAATCCCCACTTGATGAGGATTTTTCTAGTTCTGTTTCAACTTGGTCAACCACATGATTATTTCAACATCAATTCCAAATACATCTTCCACAATTGATAAGGAAGCGTAGTGGGAATTATTGGTCAAACAAAAAGATTTTTAGAAGCCCAAAAATCACATTACCACAACATGGGCATTTTATGTGACCTATAAGGATTGATCCTCGCCTTTAAAAATAAAGTCAAACTTAACCCAAATTGAACAACTAAAATGTGTTATTTGTTATCCTATTGTTCCACTTGCAAGACAAAAAAATGTATTGTAAAATATTATAAATCAACAAATGGAATTTTGACATCATGAAAACATTTGGAAAGTGTTCGTCAATAGATTTGGAGTGAGTTGATCAATTAATAAAAGAATGTAGTTGAAGAATGAAGATTAATTTTTTTTTAAAAGGACTACCCCCAATCCATCCACTATTTTAATTTTAATTTTTGGCAATACCCTTTATGTCATGGGCATGAAAACTATGAATGTAAACAATGAAAAGATAAACCTAAGTTTAAATCTAAACACATAACAAAGAAACCAAAACAAAACCATACAAGACTAAAAACAAGAACATGAAATGTGTAAATTTTTATTAAAAAAATATTTATTGTGACAAAACATGAAAATGTAAACATGAAAGCAATAAAATAAGGTTATAAAACAAGATCATGCCTTAGATTAGTGCTGAATAAACTAAAGGTAATGGGGTCCTACCTTTATTTATACCCCTTTGGGGACTTAGCTGAAGGAAACTTCCATGAAATTTTTCATGTGCCCACCGAGCAATGAAGTTTCTTAAAAGACTTCATAATCACAAGTGAATTACAAGTGAATTAAAAATTAATTAAAAATGAACTAAGAGTTAAATGTGAGTCAATCAAAAAGTTAATTAATAATGGACTAAAAGATCATTAAAGTGAACTAGGAGTTAATTATGAATTAATTAAATGTTATTTAAAATTGAATTGGGAGTTAATTATAAGTGGACTACAAGTTAACTTTGAATGGACTATGAATAAACTGTGAGTGAACCATGAAATCATGGATGGAAATTCATGTGAATGAACTCCATTCACGATCATCATGTGACCATGTCCAATATTGGCATTTGTGACATTTTATGCCAAAGATGATTTTCATCAAAAGTAGTTTGAAGATGATTTAACATTGTTTTTGTGAAAGAGTTGGTGCCTTTGTCATGTGTCAAATCACCATTTCTAAGATGATCAGTTTTGAAGCAAAATCGTCACATTCATTTTCATTATTATAAATAAAATCATAATTTATTGGATAATACATTAAGGTTTTTAGTTAATTAAGAAATTTTTCACACACTCAAATCACCTTTTTGACTAATGATCAACATGTTGTGATGGACATACTCAATTCACCAATGTTTTTCATCATGTTTTTGGATTTATAAATATAATTTTAAGTTGTATTTATAATTATTTTATTTATCATTTTGATTTTTATAAATTCTCATGTTATGTTTACATCTATAATTATAATTTAAAATATTTTACTACCATATTATAATTTAGATGTATAAAAATACACATGGATACAATTAACATAAATATTTTATACGATCAATATATATATGTATACATGTTGACCATATATGGTCAACATATGGTTGTTGGGATCTATTTTTGAACCTTGGGTCTCGAGCATATAGTCCATTGTCTTTGCTAAACCAACTACCATTTAATTTTATAATATGAAGAATCAAAGGTTGCATATATAACAATCACACCAAATTGTGTTACATGTTAAACTTTGAAATGCATTTTCTTTCTCATACTTTGTTCAAATGAAATAAATGAAAATTCTTTTTGTAGTCGAATAAGACAAATTGTTTAAGACACCTAGTGACTAGTGTGGTTCGGTCACAACGTAATTTGTGACTATGATTTTTGTGATTATGAAGTCATGGAGGTCATAAGTGTTTGATGAAATCCATAAATTATGGTCATTGGATATAATTCATTAAATATGAAATAAATATGTTTTCCACCCATGCCATGTAGACACATGACATGTAAACACATGGTATAAAAGATAAAAACCCAACCTATATGTTAGGAATGTAAGCCCTAGCCTACTTTGGAATGTATGCTAACTTAGTGAGCAAGTTAAGTTAATTAAGCAAGTTCACTATGTTGCAAGTGTGAGGATTTGAACCCCTCACCTCCACACTGAGAGAAGAAATCCTTAACCCCTACTTAACCATTCCGCCACATGATTCTTACATGACAAAGATTGTTGCCATATTATTATAAACATTTTCTTAAACCTATTTTATAAGTTAGGTATGTAGGTACTTACCTAACAACTTAAAACCTACTTAGTAACCTAATAGGTACCTAGCTTGGTAGGTAATAGGTAAGTAGGTGCCTAGTAATAGGTACATATATGTACTACCTATCTAATATGTAGGTAGGTAGGTGTCTAATAGTAGGTATATAAATGTACTACCTATCTAATATGTAGGTAGGTAGATACCTAATAATAAATAGTAGGTAGTTAGTAGGTATGTACGACCTACCTAGTAATAAATAATAGGTAGGTACACACGTAGTTACATATGTACTACCTATTAAATAGGTAGGTAGGTAGGTATATACTACCCACCTACTAGGTAGGTACTAGGTTGGTACATATTACCTACTTAATAGGTAGGTAATTAGGTAGGTATGTACTACCTATATCTAATAGGTAGGTAGGTAGGTATTTAGTAATAAGTATGTAATAGGTAATTAGGTAGGTATGAACTACCTATATCTAATAGGGAGGTAGGTAGGTACTACTTATATCTATTAGGTAGGTAGGTAGGTATGTATTACATAGTAGGTAGGTAGATAATACTAGCCTATCTAAGTACTAACTATTTTATAGGTAGGTAGTAAATAGTTAGTAGGTAGGTAGCACATAGTTAAAAAACTAACATAGGTAGGTTATTAATGTATGTAGGTTAGTCATGTAGTCAAAATGTAGTTATAAAATAGTCATAATCTAATCACATAATCATAATGCAATTGCAATGTAATCGTAAATTTGAGTAAAAAATATGACTAACGACATATGACTACATGACTAGATCATGACATTAGTTGTCAATGTTCAAATCATGAAAGACACATTTTGGCATTGTGTTTTGATAAGGTCTTTTTGGTTGGTTTTTTTTACTAAATCATCATGATGTAATTTGGGGAGTGACTAAAAACATATATAATTAAAATTATTTTATTTAAAATTATATGAAAATATTAACTAATTAATGACCTTCCCTACCCTACCCTATTTACCTTATTAATAAACTTAATAATTAATGCCAATTTTTTATTTATTTTCATACCAACCTTATGTCCTAAGCCTAGATTAAACCATCTAATTTAACCACCAAACCCCCTAGGCTAGGTGGTTTAATAGGCTTTGCAACCTAAGCTACCTAATTAAGTCACCTAAATAGCCAAGGTAGCCTAAGTTGCAAATGTGGGACTTGAACTATTCACCTCCACTTTGAAGAGTCAAGTACTTAACCATTGCACCATCGCCTCATAAGGTGATTTTATGGACAACATAATTGTAATGAACATGATTTTGGACCAACATATTGTAATCAACTTCCATGGATTTTTTTTCAACATATTACATTAAATGAACTTTAATTTTCTTATGTATTATTTACATAAATAGGTAAGTAGGAGGTACCTATTAATAAATGCATGCACTTAGGTAACAGGTAGGTTATAGTCTATTAAGCCTTATAGGTACCTACTAAATATATGTTTATACCTACTTAGTAAACTACCTATGCCTTAGATGTTATTTAGTAGGCTATGTAGGTACCTACTACCTTATTAATAGATCAAACGTAGGCATATTAAGTAGGTAGCCTAGTTTATTAGGTAGGTATAGGCTTAAACTACCTACCTAATAGGTTAAGCTACCTATATAGTAGCCTAAGTAACTTAGTCTAGGTTAACTTCATACTTACCTAATAGGCCTGGGTAGCTTAGGTTAGGTTACATACCTACTTAGTAGCCCTAAATCAGGTTATACTTACATAAGTAGCTTATGTTAGGCTACATACCTACTTTGTAGGCTTAGGTGGCTTAAGCTAGGTTACATACTTAGTAGGTCTAATTGGCCTAAATTAGGTTACCTACTTTGTAGGCCTAGGTGGCTTACGTTATGTATGTAGCTACCAAGTAAACCTTAATAACCTAGGTTAGGCTAACTACTTAATAGGCCTTGGTGGCCTAAAAAAACTACTTACCTAACTAATATGATAAGATACCTTCCTACTAAATTTAATGGCCTATGTTATTTTATAATTAGTACACTTGGGCTACGTACTTATAGTAGGCCTAAGCTAATAGGCTACTTGCATGGTTAATAGGTCTACCTAGTAAACCAAGGTCACTTAAAATACCTACCTAGAAAGCTTACACTATTTAGTTATAGGCTATTTAGTAGTCATAGGCTATGTCCTAGGTAACCTACTAAGTAGGTTTAAACTAGGCTAAATAACTAGATTATTACCTACCAAATAACTTACTAACCTATTAATTATGTTAGGTTAGATAAGTAGTCTAGGCCTAGCCTAACATACTAATTATGTAGGTTAGGTAGGTAGCCTATGCTTAATAAGTAGGCAAAGTCATCAAATCAATATTGTTCATTTGACTAAGTGTCAAATCATAATGGTCAATTTAACTAAGGGTCAAATCAAGATGGTCAACTTGGTTAAACCCTATCTATTCAATATGGCCAATTTGACTACCATGGTTAGTTTGATGGATGTTTGTCCATTTTGACCAGATCTTGGGTTTTACATTTTGTTAAATATGTCACTTTAATCAAATGTATTGGTCAAATGTAACATATGTTTTTATGTCCCAAACCTTTAATCAAAATGTACATATTGTTTGGTCAATGTGGACATATTGGTCAAGTTGGCTTTCTAAAAGTCGTGATTTCTTTTAGTGGAATGTTTTTGAACTTTTCCTTTATTAATACTAAAGTTGTTTTTTTAAATGATAAGTTTATAATTTCGTGATTCCCACTCCTAGTTTTTTGGATCACTAAAATAAACTCTAATTTGTTAGATTTTAGACTTTTAAATTATTATTATTATTATTATTATTATTTTAGGAGAATGCATGTGAGTTAAGACATGCCTTTAGACATGTTTTGGATTGTTAAAATGAATTCTAACTTGGTTAAACTTTAGATTTTAAAAATATTTTTAAATTGTTTTTCTTTTTTTAAGACAAGGCATGTGAGTTACCTTTAAACATATTTTGTTGCATTGAAATACAACATAGTTCAAATATATCTTTGAAGGTTTTTGTGTTAATTTGTTGAACTCATTTTAAATTTAGAATCCCTAGAGCCAATAGTTGGGTAATGAATTGCCATGTATTGATGTCATCCATTGTCAAAAATAATTTTTGTATATATGGAAAAATAACATTCATTTACCATAATGAAATTAAATGCATTCATAATTTAAAAGGATATTTTGAAATTCAATTACATTTGGTCAAGATTATGGTATTTAAGATTTTTATTTGCATCCTTGATTTCCAATTGCCACTTTTCAAATCATTTTGATGAGGCTGTGACTTCCATTCTTTTGATGTTCAATTTTTGAATATGATGTTATATGGTCTAATCATAAAAGGCAAAAAAATGAGACTAATCACTACACCAATGTTTTTTTAAACAAATATTTGATATTACAACATTGAAAATACCATAATACCATGCAAATTATTATTTAAAAACCTTTAATGTTGTTTCATATGTAATCATCTCAACAAGGATTTAACATTAAATGGCAACATGTTTATACAACCCATCCAAAAAGTTAAAAATTAGTACAAACTTAAAAACCCCCTTCCAATAAAATCCAAATAGAAACATGTTAAAAATTAGGCCCTCTTTAGACCATGAGTTGGCACCAAAAAATCTTGCGGCCAATAATGGGAAATTTGAACATTTTTTGGCTTTTTGTTTGACCCCAAGTTAATAATAAAATATTATTTGTTTGGGGTTTGATGAGTTCATGTGGAAAGCCATTAAGGCCAAAAAATAGAGACCAAGGCTAAAACCCTTCAAATTATTCGTTCTTTCTTTTTTGGTATCATTTTCTTCTCATATTTGCTTCCTTTTTCAAGCTAAACCTTAAAAATTAGACCACCATGGATGAACATAGACACAAAATTTTTGTAACTCTTATGTTTTTCATGGTTGTTCAACATGTTATTATAGTTGTGGCATTGCAACTTGCACTTCATCAATGGTTGCTTTCATTATGGAAACAAATAGAACAACAAGATAGATATTAATCTGAAGTTATGAATGAACAAATGGTTTTATGTAGAGTCAACTTTCACGTAATTATTCAATAGCAATGTTCAAACAATGAACAAGATTAATTCTAGCAACTTTTCATTACTTGTAGTTGAGGTTAAGATGAGCATATTAATTCTTGTAGTTATAAACATTTAAATAAGCAAATTGAAAAGCTAAAATGAGTGAAAACCTACATTTAACACACCTTTTTCATGCAACATTCCAAAATCTTCCATATCCCAAGTAAAAAAATAAAAAACTCCTTCCATCATTCACAAACAAACATAAATATTCAACAAGGAAAGAAGAAAAGAAAATGAAAAGATGAAGTGAAAAATAGACAAGATATAGGGTTTGGTATAAGGTTTATTTTGACCCTAATGTGTTTATTTTAATTAAATAACAATTTTTTATTACAACAACATTGGTCCCAAGGGTTGGAAATTGGCCTCCCAAGTTGATAAAATATGCAAAATGAGGGTAGAAACACCCAACATAATCCACATGCTTATAATCAAACACCCCATTAAAATAAGGTGTGGCTAACCATCAAAGGCTTAATTTTTAGACATTGTGCACCCAAATGCCCAAAAGTGAGCATGTGGATTAAAAAAATAAAGCCAAAAATTTCACACCAAGGTGTTCAAATTTTATTTTTTCGTGTTTGGTATGATTTAGGTGTAAGAGCGTGTGATTAAGAATTAATTTTTTATGTATTTGTGTTCATTTTTTGTTTGGTGGTATAATTACATATAACCATTTAAAGGTTGTTAAAATGTGAGGAGGGGTGGGGGCCATAACACCCAAGATGGGGGGGTTTTTTTTTGGGATGAGGTTGAAGATGATGAATTGGTCAAAAGTCTACTAAGGGGGTATAAGGTGAACACCCATGGAGGGCTTTTATTTGGTGAGGGGGTTTCAAATGTCTAATTAAATAAGGGGATATAAACATGAAAAGGAAAAATCCATAACTATGTTAGGGTTTAATTATTAAACACAACAACAAACTAGAGAATCTTAGGGATTAGAACAATATTTATGAGCAACCTAAAGGGCATAAAATGAGAATTCCCCCCAAATTGACACATTAAATTCCCTCCAAAAAAAATCAAAAGGATAGAAGTGAAAAATGAAATACAATTTACATCTTCATCTCCAATATTCAAGAATTTCAAGTTTTACAACATGTTTAGTTGGAAGATGAGCTCCAACCTTTTTAGAGGTCCTAATTCCCTCTATAGTAATTTTGATAGCAAGTAAAGAGAATCAAGAAACATTAATAAAGGTCAAGGTAGAAGCTAAAAATGAAATAAAACCATATTTTGATGTTAAGGTCAAGTTAAAAGCTAAATAGGAACAAGAGGTAAATTCTAATTATGTCAAGGTAAAAGGGTGCAGAGGATCGACTACAACCATTAAGTTCACGAACATTTTGCAAACCAAAAGATGAAAAGGAAGTTGGAGAATGTATAAGAATTGTAACCATAAAGTGACTTTATAATTTCAAATATAAAAAATTCTTATTTTATCATTGGATACAAAAGTTAATAGTTCCAAGTTATGGGGTATCAAGTTCAATAATTGGTGATATTGGTTCAAAGTTTAAACATTGCCATTTTGAATTTAATATTTTCCAGGTAGAGGGTCTTGAGGTCTATAGAGCCCAAGGATTAACCAACATTGTTCGCCAAACAATTTACAACTTTGCAAATTTTATACAATAAACACAACTACATGACATATCACATTTGGAATTTTGGGGTTGATGTGGGTTGAATGGTTCATTTTTGGCAAATGGAGACTCCATACAAGTCCATAACATATTTTTTAAATGTGATCAAATGGACAAGAATGTTAATTTTTAAATTTCAATATTATAATCTTTCACTACCAAATGTTCACCCATTTATAAAACCTTTTAAACCTAGGTCAAAACATATATCAAAAGTCACTAATGTCATCTATCATGGTGGATGCCACTTGGAAATCCTAAAAAGAATACCTATAAAATTCATATGAATGAAGGCTAATATAAATATTTTAAAAACATGTTCATTAAACACATTTTTTGAAAAATAAAATAAAATTCATTTCAACAAAACTTTTGAAAGTTCGATTCAATATTGACCTTTCAAAAGTCCTTAACTACAATTTTGTTAATGTTTTAAAGAAAATGATTTCACATTTAATTTTATTATTTCATTTCTCAATGCATAGTTAATCACTATAATTTTTTTGGAATGGAATTTAGTCTAAATTATTCAATTTATTAATTAAAATTCTAATCAACTAACTAATCCATATTTTGGAACTTCAAAAGTTCACTATTGGCAATGAACATATTATTTTCACAATATAATTTTACAAATGTGTTCATAATCATCATTAGTGTGGCCTATGCTATTGGCCCAAGTGTTACCATGTCCTCGACTAATTTTTCCTTCCAAAGCTTGGTTTTTTGGAATTTATTGGAATTTTCAGCGACAAAAGTCACTTAATATTTAATATTTCCAACATTCTGAATCCAAATCTTACCAAATAAATTCCATTAAATCTTGCTCATCAAGATCTTTCTAGCAACACCAAAGGCACATTCCAAGCCCTTCGAAAATTTCAACTACAATTTAATTTAATTTATAGTGAAAAAATCATTCAATATTCAAGAACTTTTGCATCGCAAGTCCAAATGTCATGGAACCAAGCCCATGCACCCCTCCTTCCTCGTCGAGAGCTTTCCAAAAACACCAAGAACACAATTTGAAGCATCTCAGTTTGGTGGATCTCATAACCACAAAAAAAAACAAACTACCTTCCTTCATAGATAGATGTTAATGTATTACCAATTTTCAATTGTCAAAATCAAAATCATGTTATTCACTATAAACATTTAAACACAATGCACCATGCAAAAATTACCATTGTGACACAAAAAATGAGTCATTCAACCATGCATTCACCCTTTGATGAGACTAAATTTCAAGCAAGTGGGTAGAACGGAGCCAAGGTGTTAACCAAACAAAGATCCCAATAGATATACAACATAACTCCAAAATCTAAATATTGGTTAATAATGAATTGTGTAGGGAATGGAGATGGAAGAGTTATATTAGCATTATACATGTTCAAGGGATAGATTACATGATAATTATATCAAGAACAAAAAACCAGGGAATTACATGGCAATGCAAAAAATAAATTAAATGACATCATTATTGTTCAAGGACTCTTTTTCCTTCTTCAAAATGTTAATTTTAAAAGCATATATCAAAATAACTGTCATCTTTTAATTCTAGATGGGAATGGGTCACATTAAGGCTATAAAACAAACACAACAATCTAGTTTATATATGATTGTACACTATTTAATCATATGTTTCATGCTCTATAACCCTTACATGTTTCGTGTTTCAAACCTTTCAAAATTGCATTAAAATATAGATTCATTAAAATTCACCAATTTGTTGTCGTTGCCCCATCTCCATGCAAGACAAACTAGAGGCAAGGCAAGGATCCATTAGTTGACTACAACCAGTCACGCATGGTCACTTCAAATGAATATTTGAAAATTATGCAAAGAAAAACAATTGAAAAAAATTGCAAAAAAAATCAATGAAACGAAGTGTAAGGAAATGGAGGAGAAGCAAATAAAAGGGTGGTTGGTTCACATACTATAGTTGAACGACTAATTTAAAGGTCAAATGACAAGTGTGTAAATGTTGAATTTATTGATTCATGGTTTGTAACTATAATGCGAGAAGTAGAGGAACAATTACACCAAAATTTGCAAGCATGCAGATAAGGTAATGCAACATTACTCCAATTAGGAAATTCCTCATGATCAACACAAGCTCAAAAGATGGCTAGAGAAAGGCACAAGACAAAAATGAGAACATGTGGACACATTGCAACAAGGTTACAACAATTTTTCAATGATTAAACCAAGCTAACAAGAATGGGGGGTTAGGGTTTAAGTTTCAATTTTTTACAAAAAACAAGGCAAAGAGGAGTGAACAATAGTTGGGAACATGCATGCAAAATGTTCAACAACAATTGGGAACACATAGTTGAAGTGGAGTGGTAATAATTGGGAAGTGGAAATCTTCAACGACTAACAACACCAAGGCAAAATGGATCAATAGTTGGGAATAGCAAGGTGAAATGGAACAACATTTAAGAACACCAAGGCAAAGAGGAGCAATCACTAAAAAAGAAGAAAAATAGTAAGGTAATGAAGAACAATAATTGTAAAAATAGACAAACACCAAGGCTATGGGGACTAACAATTAGCCAAGAACAAAAAAAAAGGGTGATGAAGAGCAACAATTCTAGAAGAAAAGGACTTCGGTGATGAGGAGCAATAACTTTAGAGTAAGAAGAAAACTAAGGCGATGAAGAGAAATGGTTGGAGATGAAGAAGAAAAAAAAGATTAGGGCAATGAAAACCAATGATTGGAAAAGAAGAAAAAAAAGACCAAAGTAATGAAAAAAATCAATTTCTAGAAGTAGAAGATCAAGGTGATGCCAAACCAATAATTGGGAAAAAAGACCACGGTGATGGACCCTAGTTGGAGAAGAAGAAGAAGATCATGGTGATGGAGTAATAACTCCAAAATAAGAAGACCAATGTGCAATGGATGGTTAGTACTTGGAGAAGAAAACTAGCATGATGGAGCAACAACTCCACAAGAAGAAGAAGAAACCAAAAGGATGCTAAGACCAATTCCAGAAAAAAGAAGACCAAAGCAACAAATAACTAGTAGTTGGAGTGTTCAAAACCAAGGTGAATAGGAGTAATAGTTTTAGGCGATGGTGAGATGCATATGAAAAGGAATAGTAGCTCCAGGTGATGGCAAAGACGCATTCAAAGAAAATCAGGACTAAGTGCGGGTTGGTGGACATGACGACCACCACCATAATGATAAAGATTGGTGGTGACGATGGCAAAGACGCATTCAAAGAAAATCAAAACTTGTTGCTCAAGACTAAGTGTGGGTTGGCCCGCACGACTATAGATCTCTAAACCCATTGGATTAAAAAGAATTATAGCCATTGATGTGTTGTGAATGAAATTTCAAGGATACAAGTTTGGTATCTGGTTTTGTAATATTTTAAAACTCTTCTGCGAGGCCTGAGGCTGAGCTGCAGCCCCTGGCTACGGCCTAACGACCTCCCTTTCCGTGGCTGTTGTAACCAATAAAGTCGGCGCTGTACAGCCCACATGTGCCAAGGTTAACTGTAAAACGGCTTGGGGCGTTGGAAAAGTGCACAGCTTTACCAGGGCCCTCCTAGGGCGGCAGTAAGTAGCAGGAAATGACTACCTATTTCTGAGCAATAAATGACTGTTTCTCATTGGCTAACTACAATGATTGGCTCAGGTGGTGATAGTTAAATACACGCACACTCTCTCTCTCTCTCTCCCTCACTTTGTACCATCCATACTTTTCAGGTTCATGGGTGGGGGATGGGCGAGAAACTAGAGAAAGCTAAAACAGTACACACTGGACGTGCTAAACAAATATTGATAAAGCGTTGCCGTTGGGAATGCACACTTAAAAGAATATGCAGCAGCACCGGTAAACCCTAAAAACCTGGAGCACCAGTAATTTATCGCAAGCTTTTCTTGTTCCCTTTCCAAAAGAGAAAAGCGTAAACAACAGACCAAATTTTTTCTTTTGTTTTATTAGCAGATGCATGCACGAAAGAAAGAAAGAAAGAAAGAAGGAATGAATGCTGGTCCAGTCAAATCATCGACGACAGGATAACAGTCTGATCATTCGACGAAGAGTGCATGATACACTTTCATACAAAGAATTTCTCATCCTCCCAAAAATCTACAGCAATCTTTCTGGGATTCTTTTTGCTCAAGAGCGAATCAAAGAGCGCAGATGGCAGCGCTGCTGTGTTCCCTTAGCTTGCAGCTCCAGACACTTGCATTGTTTCCAGTGAAACTCATCTCCGGCAGGCAGGGAGGAACGGGGAAGAAGAAGCTAGATGCAGATAGTCTCGTCCGTTTTGGATACGTTGCTGGCAGCATCATCAGGCGGCGTGCTTACAGAGCCCCAGGGTAAGTTGATCCATAAAACAACTGCTTCCCGAGTCGTTCAAGATTCTCGCTCCCTCTTTCCTTGGAAAAAAACGGTTATGGTCTCATTTCTGCTAGTGGTAAAGTTTCAACAGGATTTGACTCCGCTTACCTACTTTGGTTGACGATTCTGTCTTAATTTTCTCTGAGAAAAACACATGTCTTCTTTCTTTCTTCCTTGTTCACATCCGCAACGGTCTTGAGATGGAAGTCCACTGGAGAATTTAAGATGAAAAAGTCCATGTTTAAATCTTCCTCGTATTAGTTTCTATCTTCTCCAAGGTCTGCTGTCTGATTCTTGAAAATATTTTTTTGTGAAGATGTGGCATGTCTTGTGTGCAATCAGCCCGCTCTTCTAGCAGGCCCTCCCTTAGGTATTATACAATCTGGGGTTAATGCACAGTGGCGACTAGCCACAAAGCTGTGGCCATTTATCAAACAGGTTTTGCAGAGTTGCAAAGCTCAAGAAATGCCAACTTCAACAATTGTCATTAAAGGGAACATAAGAGTTATCATGTTGCATTGCTGCTTGGTGGGTGATAGTGAAAACCTTGGGACTTCGTTCCAGGCATTTGCTTGTATGGTTCTCTCTTTCTGCTTTATGGCTCATTTCAAGGTTGCCATGGTTGCAGATTATTATGTGTGAGGCCTTGAGATCCACAGACGTGCTGAATTATTCTGTGAGGATGGGCGGACTAAATCTGAGTGAGTTATATTAACATTGGCAAATGGCAGTGGTTTGCTGAGGAGGAGGGAAACAATCTCATCCTTTTGCAGAAGTGAAATGGATCAAGCATCAGGGAAGAGTGTATCAGCTACTACATGTGGCAAAGGGGATGCAATTGATGCAAAAGAGGCTGAATTGCTTCAATCCTTTTATGCCATCCCCAGTATTGATAAAGCATGGACAAGTTCCTCCCGCAAAGGTCAGTCATCTATTATTGTGGTTCATTTCCATAGAATGTAAAAGTAGAGGCTTCAAACTGGCTAGTCTCCATTCAAGTATCTTTCATTAGGCAGTTTGCATTAGTTATTGATGTTTTTGTTATTGTGCATTGTTCTGGAGTGAATTCAAAATAGTTATGCTCAATACCTTTGTACCAGGGAACGGTGGAATTGATGTGGTGGTGGCAATGAGCCAGCTTAACCTTCCAGCAAATGCCAAGCGCACATATATGTCCACAGTTTATATTCCAGATCCAAGTGCTAACATGTCAGACTACCATTGGTCACCCTTTCCTTTTGAGCTCAGTGGGGCATCACTTATAGTCCCTTCCCCTTCTGGTACAAAGCTGCTAGTAGTCAGGAAGTCTGATGTTGAATCCAAAGATGGAGCTTCTTCAGTCAAGCTAGAGATTTGGGGTCCTGGCCAACTTCTTAAAGACATATATGTTCCAGCCTCAAAGCATGGCTCCATTTATGCTGATGGATGGTATGTTGAAGCTCACAATGATCATGCTTGAAGACTTCGGGGTTGGGGGGTTGGGGTGTTGTTTCTATTATCATGAAATTGTGGTATTTGTCCATGTGACCACTGTGAGTAAGCACATATTTCTCTGTGGACTTGAAATTTGTGATCCGGTCATTCTTTGGCCTCATAGTAGTGTCAGGTTCAGAATTGCTTTCTAGATAATGCTTCATCTCTCATCTTTGGAGACCACTCACTAATGTTAAGTCTTGAGGTGTGGGAGCTCAAAACCAATCCTAAGTCTTTCTATGTTATTTCATCAAGCTCATGTGTTTTTGAAGGTAAGTTTGAAGCATTTTTTTTCAACTTTTCACAGGTTTGAAGGTGTTTCATGGAGTCAAGATGAATCTTTCATTGCGTATGTTGCAGAAGAGCCTGCAAACACACGGCCTGTGTATGGACAGTCTGTGTCTTCATGTGCTGGACAAAGTAGCAGTGATAGTCTTGAATCAGGAAGTTGGAGGGGGCAGGGGGATTGGCTGGAGGACTGGGGTGAATCCTATTCAGGGAAGAGAAGACCAGTGCTCTTTGTTGTCAATATTGCGAGGTATTGCATAGTGCAACTGTACCTGAGGATTCTGGATGCATAAAAATATGGAAAGCTTTCGAATTTACTTGACCTTCACAGATTAATGATAGACAACAAGCTTTATGACCAAAGCAGTGGTGACTTTGCATGCAAATCCTTCCACCCAAAGGGATTTTCTCATTGATGAATTATGTTACACAGTTTAGGATTGTTGCACTATAAAGTATGTTATGTTAACTAGTGCAATTTATGGTCAGTTGGTGCTCAACTGAACTCACATTCTAAGCATCATCTGCATTCAGAATGGAAGCTTTGAAGAAAGATTTCATGAGGAAGTTGTCTTATGCGAGCTTAGTGCTCAGTGGGGCTGTGCAGATTGTGGAAGGCATCCCCAAGGATATTAGTGCTGGTCAAGTGGTTTGGGCACCTCATCCGGATACGCCTCCCTCAGATACTGGAGGAAAACAACTCCTGGTGTTTGTGGGCTGGTCTTCTTTTGCTGGCAACTTTAGCACCCCCCGGAAATTGGGAATGAAATATTGCTACAACAGGCCTTGCTCATTGTATTATGTTGAAGCTCCAGTGCCTGGAAGGTGATAGAGCTTGCAGTCATCCTCAGAACATGTGTAAAATGAACCTTTTATCATGTTCCCAATGCTTTGTCTAAGCACAAACATGAGGCCTGCTAACTTGAGGTGATAACTTGGTCACTGTAGTGGTCTACAATCAGCATGAAGCTGATAGCTTAGTGGCTAGGATTCATGGCCACCTTACAAGTGTTTATTGAGGTTCATTTCACTTCCTAGTCATGCTAGATATTACTCTTGGCAGCCAAACCAGCTATAATTGTTGTCAGTGGGTAAATTGGGTGCTTGAACTGTGGGTATCTGATGTCCTTGGGGATGAATAGGCAATCAGGTTGCCCCCCTGTTCAGTGGTCAGAAAGTTTCCACCTTCCAAAGGGATTCAAAGGATGAAGAGACACTTAGTCAGTCTTGATTTGTAGACTTATTGTCGTTCTTCTTTCTCCACAGTCTGCTGTCATCCTATGTTGTTCTGGTTGGGACAATCTTTGACAAAATACTTACCATAGGATGTCAGAACATTGTAACAGCCATTACTTCAATTATCAACAGCTTGGAGAGTCTTGATATCCAGCTACTTATGTATTCCTTGTGATTGCAGTGAAACATCAAAACCAGCAGCAGTGGCAACAAAGCTAACAGCAGATATCAGCAGTGCGATCTCCCCTCGTTTCAGGTTACTTCCATCTAGGTCACACATATATGTATGTGGTATCAGCAGATCATTTTTCCATGTGGAACCATGTATGAGGACTGCAGTCATGTGGAAATTCCATTGTGTTTTGTTGTGAAAGGACTTCACCTGTAGGAGCCAAAATTACCTTGTCATTCTTGTAGGACCTTCTAACAGGCAATTGCCTTGTTGTGGTTGTTTGGTGTATGTTTGCAGCCCAGATGGGAAGTTGCTTGTGTTTTTGTCTTCCCAAGCAGCTGTCAATACTGGTGCTCACAGTGCAACCAACTCCCTTCATTCCATTGATTGGCCAGCAAATGGGTCATTGGGGCCTCACATGCAAATTAGAGATGTGGTATGCGGGCATGTGACTATTGTGTCTGATGTTTATTGGGGGCCTAGAATGTTGCATGTAGGATATTCTAAACTTGTTGGAGGTCAGTTATGCATGTGGTATGCAACCAACTCTCTTCATTCCATTGGTTGGTCAACAATAAGGGTCATTGGGGGTCTCACATACAAATTAGAGATGTGGTCTGCATGCATGTCACTATAGTGTCTAATGGTTATTGGGGGCCTAGAATGTTGCATATAGGATGTTCAAAACTTGTGGGAGGACAATAACTTACAATGCAAGGTACTACAAGCATCTGCTGAAAATGGATGGGACTTCTAAATTTGGTGCTTGATGCGGCAGGTTCCAGTTGTACAGCATGCTGAAGAAGGTGGCTTCCCAGGCCTCTATTGTTCCAACCTCATTAGCAATCCTTGGTTGCCTGACAATTGTACACTATTGCTATCTTCAGCTTGGCGGAGTCAGCAGGTCATTCTTGGTGTAAACATTTTAAGGTGCTTTTGTCTCCAGCATTGCTAAGTTTTTGACAATTACAATCACATTGGTTACAGATCTTTCACTTTTCTTTTTGCTTTGCTTGTGAAACTGTGTATTCTGTTATGCTGTCATGTTATGAGTTCATGTAGACATGACTTCTCTTATACCACTTGTGTTTGGCATGGCATGCAGTGGGGATGTCGTGAGGGTCAGTCCTGCTGATTCACAAGCTTCTTGGAACCTTCTGGGCTTGCAAAATAGGTGTACTATTGCAGGTACTGTGACTGTAGCTTCTTCCATGGTGAGGGGCTATGTTTTAGCTCTTTTGATGAATGGATACAAAAGTGCTCGAAGTAACGTAATGGTGTTATCCTCTTCATGATGTATTTGTAATCTGAATGGATTGCACCCCTGTTCCAAGAGGTGGTGTTACATTCTACATACATTATGTATAGTTTCTTCTACTTGCTAGATCAAATAGGCAAAGGAAATTCTTATAAGGGGAACTCAATTCATAATGTTGCAGCTTTGTTTTGTTTTGTGTTGTGGGTGATTCTCATGCAGTTGTAAGCTCCCCAACCAAGCCACACAGTTTGAAGCTAGGCCATCTCATACCACCTAGCACTCCAATCAAGATTGGAAAAGAATGGAGCTGGTTTAACATATCTGTTCCTTCACTGAAGTATGCAGAGAAGGTAATTGCACTTCTTGTGCAGAGTTTTGGTAAGAAGCAGACTATTGTTTATGAGTCTGCTACAAAATGAAGGGTCCATTCAATATCCATGCATTGTTTTGAATGAACCAGGTTCATATAGTTGCTGTTGTTGATGGGAAAAATTCTAGTTGCTGGCACTTATAGATGGGTCTCAACTACTTTGTGTTATGTTTGCAGGTTGAAACATCAATGTCATCCATGCAATATGAAGTCTTGCAAATCCCTGTACCTGTCACAGAGACTCACAAAAATCTCTCTGAAGGTAGGGTAGTATGGACTCTACACACCTTGGTATTCTGAGAGTGACTGGTTTAGTGCAACAACCATTGGTCTCTGGCTTGTTTCCACTTTTGTATTTTATGCCTTAAGTGGGATCTTTTAGATTTGGTCTACCTAAATTTACCAAGTGATCTAGGGTCCAGTATCTTGTCTTGAATTTTCTATTAACATTGCTTTTGACATATTCAGGTGCCAAGCAACCATTTGAGGCCATATTTGTTTCTCCAAAGGCTTCAAACAACAAACCTTCAGCTGGAGAGACAAAGAGTCCTGATGACATCCCTCCCCTTGTGTTGGTTTTGCATGGCGGCCCACATGCTGTAACACAGACAAGCTTTTCAAGAACAGCTGCATTCCTGTCAGCCTTGGGCTTCAATCTCCTCCATGTCAATTACAGGTACTTAGAACAGCATGTAACTATGTTCATGCTAATGCTAATAGACATGAAATTGGGGACATTGTCCACCTGAACTTGTGCTCCTGTTGTTCAATAAACAAATTGTCAGATTCTTTCTTTTGGTGGATTGGAATGGGAAAATTTGCAGGCATTTAGCAATGTCAAGGATTGGTCATTAATGTGCTAAGGCATGGCTGTCTAGTGAACCTTTGGTAGTAACCTACCTCTGAATGCTTTGACAAGCATGTAAAAGTTTGATTCAAGAGGGGTTCCTGTAACATTTGACAGAGGCTCATTAGGATTTGGAGAAGAAGCACTGCAATCTCTCCCAGGCAATGTAGGTCATCAGGTAAGATGAGTATCAGCACAGTTCTTCTCCCTCTAGGTGTTTTGTAAAACATATTGGTGCCAATGGCACTTTGTTTTCATGGGCTTTGCTGTTGTTGATAGAAGGCCACACCTTGGCCTACTATTGTATGTCTGCATTGGTTTGGAGGGCATCCATGATGAGTTTCCAACATGAGAGTGCAAGAGCAGACCATGTTCTAGGCTCCAAGACCCAAATGAAGAATCCAAGACAGATTATGAAACTACTGTTGCTCTATTGAAGAGGGAAAATCTGGAAATAGCAATCGAGCCATATTTGCTTTCATGTTTATTTTGTGCAGGATGTTGGTGACGTCCTTACTGCCCTTGACCATGTCATTGAGAATGGTTTGGCAAATCCAGCCAAGGTTGCAGTCATAGGTGGTTCACATGGGGGCTTTTTGACATCTCATCTCATTGGCCAGGTAAAGGCTGTTATACCATCCGCATATGACCATTTATCCCTATCAGTTTGAGCATCTCTGTCCCAGCAGCTACAGTTGCCATTTTTTGTGTTGATTTTGGCCTGAAATGCCAATAGTTCAGACAGCCAATTTTCACCAATTATTCTGAGCAAGCATTATGTTACTGCATTTAAATTAGCACTGGGAGGAAAAGGAATGTTGAATTTCATGAGATAATACTTCCATCAATCAGATGTTCACTACAGTGTTGGGGCCTATGTTTAGGCACCTGACAGGTTCACTACAGGTGTACTAAGAAATCCCGTGTGCAATGTATCATCAATGGTTGGCATCACCGACATCCCCGACTGGTGTTATGTTGAAGCGTTTGGCAAGGGGGGATTGAATTCCTACTCAGAGGCACCCTCTGCACAGGACCTAAATGTGCTCTATCGATGCTCACCAATCTCTCATCTTTCCAAGGTATTCAGCCATCCTAACTTGAAAACAACATAGAAATGTTGGGGGATTGTAAAATTTCCATTCAGGTTTGGAAAAGTTGAGGAGTCCTTAGTTGGTTGTGTTGTGTATTGGAGGTAGAGTTCATGTTTCAACATGGAGTTGCTAGAAAAAGGTAGAAAAAAGCTGGACCCTCCTATGAAAATGTGAACACCATTCCACAATCATAACTTGCCTTTTCAATGGTCATTGTGGCACAAACTATGAACAGTCATTCTTGGATTGAAGATGTTTGGTGGTGATATCTCCTGGCTAATTTTAGGGTGTGGCTATATGCAGGTGAAGGTACCAACATTATTCTTGCTTGGGGCACAAGACCGTAGAGTGCCAGTCTCCAATGGTTTCCAAGTAAGCTGGCCACATCATTTTTGCAATTGTGTGATCACCTGGTGTTCACCTAATTGGGGAAATACACCTCTTAATTGAAAAAATATTATCTGTACCTAGCAGAGTTCCACTCAATTTGAGCACTATGATAGTACTTATTTTTTAGGGCTTGTAGTCTGCTTTTGGAGTCTTATTTAGATTTGATCCTCAGGTTTCTCACCAATGAATAACAATCGCTAATGATGACTGTTTGGGGTATCGTTGCAACAGTACGTGCAAGCATTGCGGGCATCTGGATTGGAAGTAAAGGTCATCCTCTTCCCAGAAGATGTGCATGCCATAGACAGGTACGCCTTTCAACGCACTAGGTGTTTCCTAGAACAAGATGGCAACATCACAAATTAGAACACATAGAATTAGAATTGTAAATTTCATCAATTGGCATTGTGATAGGTGGGGTGGGCCTGAGAGTTTGTGACCCTTTTGTACCTTCACCAAGTTTTCTTAGAAAGTCTGTGACCCAAACTTCATGATTGGTGGACCTTGTCTGTGCAAAGAAATGTTTAACAATGAATGTAAGATGGTATTGCAGGCCTCAATCTGAGTTTGAAGCCTTTCTCAACACTGGGACATGGTTGAAGCGGTTTTTGCAGTGAAACTTGGTATTTCATCTAATCTTGGTTTTGAGGTCAAATAGCTTGGATAAGTTGATAGGTAAATCAATTACTGATATTATGTTATCACTGGGCCTTTGTGATTGGCACACTATTGTGTTTGTGGGCCTCCAGATTTGTTGAGTCTCTGGAGTTGAGATCAAAATTTGCAGGCAAGCTAATGATTGGGACATTGTTGAAATTGCCTTAGTTCATAGAAAGCTTTGGAACTGATTTGGCTGATTGTTAGTTTCTCCGGGAATGACTTCATCCTATCACTAAGTAGCATAGCTAGATCAATTATTTCAATATCAGACAATCTGGAGTTGTGCATGGTATTAACTTTACTTTTACTTCATGGGACAGTTTGGAATGGCTTGGAATGTCACTGGGGTGTTCCATGAGTCTTTGGAATGTCTTTGAAATGTTTGGGAATGCATTGGAACTTGTTGGGAGCTTTGGGAATGCTAATGAGAATGCAATATCATCAATTGAACTGAGTCTGGAAAAGGATTGGATGATGATGCTCTAAAACACAATAAAAGTGTTTCTTTCGCTCTCTTTACCTCCATCATTTTCAGTTTCTTTTGCCCCTTGTTGATGGGCTGAAACTGAAGTAGTCATTCTCAACTTTCTGACCAATATTCCCAACAGTGTTCTTCCCTCATAAGAGGCTCGAATGTCATGCAATGTGTACAAACACTACTACAAAAACATGTTCCCTAAGAGCATCTCCAGCGGTGGGAACCATTTGCTCCTCTATCAATGTTTATCACATCCAAGGACTTGGATTAATTGTTTTCCCCACCCCACCCATAACCCTCATAAGGTGAGACAATGTTGAAATGGAGCAACTAAGGCCTTTCAGTAAAGGTGTCCAATGAAAAGCAATCATTTTAGCATTTTGGGATGCTAATTCAGCCACACTGTTAATATGACACTTTGGCAAGTCAAACTCAGACTTCATCTAAAAAATGACACAACATAAAAGAGCTTCATCCAGATTTTGGCATACAAAGCCACCATTGGATATGTTCTAACTAGTAGACAACTTCAAACAATTGAGGCCAAGTGGAATGGATCTCACCCAAACCTCTAGGCCTTAGTAGTCAATGTAGCATTTTCATCCAAGTTCCATGTCATTGTGAGCATAATGGATTCTTATAACTTTGGGTTTGTACATTTTACACACAAATATCAATTAAAAACATGTTTGACACACAAATAAATGTGTTGACGGATGAAGTACGAACCTATGAATGAATGAATATCATACAAATTTCACATCTTTCAATAAATTTGTGTGTCAAATGTGTTTTCAATGCACAATATCAATGTGTGAAATCACTAAAAAAAAAAAGCAAACATGACACTAGTTGGTGATGAGTTCCAAATAATTTTAGTTCTCAAGGACTGTATGTGCTTGGCCTTTGGCAACGAACAAAGGAATAGTTAAAATTAAAAATTTATGTAAGGAGACAACTTCATCATTTGCAATGACATTGATAGTCCATGGCTAGCACAAAAAGAAGAATGCCTTGAAACAAGATGATACAAACATTTTGAACAAAAAATTGGAACGCAAACATAGAATCAAAATGGTGTGACCAATGTGAACATTCCTTCACAATTATTGTGGAAATCTTGATTTTTTTGGTTTTTTTACCTCACAAACATGACAAGGTCTAAAAGAAGAAATAATTCATTATTTGAATTGAGAAGACAAACACTTGCATTTGCACAATAGTTGCAAGGAGGAGAATTGCAAGTTGTAACCATGGATAATAATGATGATGAGTGAAATGAAAAACACCTAGATTGTAATTCAACAACAAACTCCTTTGGATTCTTTCCCAACTTGGTTCCATGGTTCTTGCGACTTGCACCATAGTTAACACCTTTTTGGTGGAACCAACAAAGGTTCAAACCATGAAATTAACCTTTTGTTGAAATGAAAATGAAAATTTTGATTTTTTTTGTTATAAAAAATAGGTCAATTATAGGCACATTGGAGTTTTTATTTTTATTTTTTATAAATTTAAAAACTAAAATTTATAAATAAATGGTCAATTTTAATTTGTTGTAAAATTCCATCCATGTTTATAAAGTTTCCAACAATGGAGAATGTTGGTTTGCACATGAAATTGGGCCTTGTTTTTCAATAGGACTCAAAGGTTCTTGAACTGGGGCTTTACATCATTGCACACTAACATTAACAATCAACTAATCAATTGATGAAAAAAATGAATCAATTTTATGAAAATGAATTTCCATTTGAATGACATTGCATTCAACTTAAATTGAGTTGAATTCAAATATGTTGAATTCAATTCCAATTTTATTAAAATTCATTTGAAAAGAAATGGGATGCAAATTGGTGAAAAAAGTATTGAAAATTTGCTCATGAACATGATATTGGAAAAAAAACTTTAAAATACATAGATCCAAAAAAAACCCTTTCAATGCCTTTTTTTTATTGGGAACTAGTTAGTTTGTGTTATTGGCCCAAGTGTGAACACATTGAAGGCTCAGCTGATTTTTCCTTCCAAACCCAATTTTTGCAATTTGTTTGAATTTCCAACAACAAAATCCAATGAAAAATCAATATCTTTTGCACCTTAATTTTAAAAATTGTGAAATACATTCTATTAAATCTTATTCATTGAGGGCTTTCCAACAACACCAAGAATGCTTCCAAATTCCAATACAATTTTTAGTTTCAATTTTATTTAATTTTCATTGAATTTTTTTTATCAATAATCAATAATTTTCACATTGTAGCTCCAAATTGTTTCAAACCAAATCAATGCACCTCTACTCATTGAAAGCTTTCCAAAGATATCAAAAGTGCAGCATGAAACACCATGGTTTGGGAGATCTCAACATGACAAAATAAAACAAAACAAAACACCTTGCTTCATAGATAGATGGGTTAAATAGATTCTAGTTTGAAGTTATCCAAGTGATAATTTATGGAATTTAAACTTGTCATACCTAAACCAATTTTGATGAATCATTATCATTGGAAAATGTTTTTTTTTGCTAAAATAAAAATTTGAAGAACCAAATTTAAATTTGCATTTGAAGAAGCCATCAACTTTTTTTTAAATGTCAAAAAAAGATTAGAGGTTCTTTCAAAATAAAAGAACTAGCTAATATTGGTTCAAACTCCTAACCCTTTTTTTTTATGAAAATTTTCAATATATATTCATATATATAATTTTAAATGATTTTTCAATTTTGTGAGGTAGGTGAATTGGCAATCATCCACAAGATGATGTAACCAAATTTGGTTATGTGTTAAAGACAAAAGTTTAAAAAATTGGAACCTTGTTATATTTTAAGTGACATGTTAAGACCTACAGTCTAAATCTAGCAATTTCAAAATAAAATCTTCAAAATATGTCAACTTTTCGAACTAAATTTTCCAAAAGATTCATTTATATGAGTTTTAAACCCCTTTTATTTTGTAGCAAAGTGAAAAAATGACATTATTTTTCTTGCAAATGAAAATTTTGATGGGGTTCTTCTTTCAATTCTTTTTGGCATGAAGATTTAAACCAATGAATGTTTTCGAAAATTTTGTGTTTTTTTTGGAAAAAATAGGAAAAAATAGGAAATTTTCTTCTTTTATGATGTAAATGCAACTATTTTTGCTAATGTTTGTGGAAAATTTTCATACTACAAATAACTTAGTTTGAACTTGTGTAGGAAAATGATAATAACTAGTGGTACTCGTGACCTTCGGACATCCGTGGCTACGCCACTCCAGCTACCTCGAATGCGCAGTGGTCCCGATCGACATTGTGCAGGTATCAGAACCAGCCGTGTGTACCCTCATGTTATCAGTCCGGGTATTTACTCCCTTACCCGATGTGAGAAAACCCAAAACCTTGGTTCTGACATTTTGAACCTTGGTTTTGAACCTTGGTTCTCGAAAATTTTGGAAATTTTCGAAAACACGCTCCTCTATATAACCGCCGGTTCTTTCGGTAGTTGGGGGGGGGGGAATGGAAAGTTTTTATATCTGCCTCTGGTGTGGTGGGAGAGGGATGCGATTCAACCATCATTCCTACCCTTCGGACGGCTGCAATTCTTTGTGGAGACAGTTTGTACACGAAAATCATGATGGTCTAACCCCCGTCACAGACTGACATCGATCGCTCGCTGCTTCACCGGCCTCTCCCTCCCCCACCCCCCAAAACCCCCGTCAGATAGACGGACGGACGTAGTGAATTAATATATATGATTTCAACATAACAAGCCAACATTCATGCAAAATTATGTACAAAAAATACCAATGTGAACATTTTGAACTTAGGCATAAAATTTATACAAGTTTTAACACAATAATGTTGTGTGCTATTAGATTCAAACTCAACACTATCAAAACTAGTGCATCTTTATATATGAGTGATGCACATAAATCAAATTGCAACTCACTTACAACTATAGGAATCCAAGCTCGAAACAAAACACAAAAAAAATCAACAAACTTTGACATCAAACCACATCTCATGTTTCTTGTGTATGCTCTCTAAAGTTTCATAGCACAAAAAAATGAGATTTTAAAGTCACACCTTGAACATAAGCCTCCCAAACACATAAAATAGTTGAAAAATCATCCAAACAAAATTAAAATCCAACAACAAACCAAATCTTAGAAATGTGTTTTTTGATATTCTCCCATAAAAAGCTAACAACAAACCTAAACATGAACACAAAATTATTCACAAAAATAAGAATGTTACCATTTTGGTGAAATTATACAAACTTCAACATGACAAGCATAAGCATCAAGTCAAATTAAGCTAATTAAAAATTTAAGTTGTAGGATCCCTCCCTCAAAGTCCACAAATAACCGTGTCTCTAAATAGCTATTACACATTGAACTCGCACTTCACTCAAGGCAAAAAAATAAAAATAAAAATAAAAAATAAAAATATATAGATATATTTAAAAATAATTTCTTTTGGAAAATTTGATTTTGCTGATGCAAATTCAACTAAAATTTCCTTTAAAAAAAATTGTCAAAAATTTAAGATATCACAAGATTTAAGCCCCAAAAATAAAATAAAATAAAATAAAAACCCTGGATCAGAGGTTGGTTGGCGTGGATGAATGAAGCTGATGACAATGATTAAATTTTTCCGTCCATAATTTGCAAACTTCTGAAATTTTTCTCACTTACTTGTGAAGAGGTGGAAGGGGGGTGGATGGATGACAAAGTGGCATGAAATCATGAAAACTGTGGCTATAGGTATTAAAGTTATCCTTAGAGTAATGCCCGGTAGTTTGTCCCTAGTTTTATATTATAATTAAATTAATTATTTAAATAAAATTTACCCTATTTTCTTAACTAATTAATTTATAATTTTTTACTTACCAATCAATATATTGCACCCTATATTTTTCGCACATATTTTTTATTTAAAAATATTTTTACTAGTGTTCCACAGATGAAGATGAGGAAGGGGGATGAATGAATGAGGAACTGAGATGAAATCATGAAAACGTTGGGCAATAAGTATCAAAGTTATCATTAGAGGAATACCCATTAGTTTGACCCCAGTTTGATCCCTTGTTTTAGTGTTTCGTCCCCTATTTTGTTTGGTTCCGTCCAATTAGGACGAAGTGTTTAGCCTCAAGAGCAAACGAGACGACGGCGATGTCGCTGTGGAGTTCCTCTCCTTCTCTCTCTCTCTCTCTCTCTCTCTCTCTGCCCCGCCCGCAATCGCAAAGAAGAAACGGAATCGCAAGTTCGGGGAGCCTTTGAGAAGCTCGAGCTAGAAGAACAACAGCTCTGATAGTGACGGTGCTGGAGTTTTCATTAAGAGTTGACTAAGAAGAAGAAGAAGAAGAAGAAGAAACCTAGTGGGGAGGAGCAGGAGGAGAACGAGGACTGGATTTGAGGTTTAGGGTTTGATGCTCATTCGAGAGCGCGGGGGTTGCAAGATTTGTTTTGTGATTGGTTGGTTTGTTCGAAATGGAGAGGCGTGTTGTTTTGTGCCGTGGCTGCTCTTGCCGGTTATGATCGTCGATCACTTTTGAAGCACGACCGGGGGAGGGAGGCGGGGGAAGGGGGGGAGGCAGAGGGTTTGGACTTTGACCATGGCTCTCCGGGGCGGCGATGCCGTATCGGAACCGGATAACGTACAGTTTCTTCTTCCCTATTACTATCGCTCTCTGTTTTTCGGGACTTTGTTCTACTAAATCTTTGCTCCGAGGACAAGTACACATGTCCAGGAGTTTGTTGTTGTTTAGTAGGTGGGGTGTTTGAGTACTAGAGAAATTGGTAACCTTTCTTCCTTAGGAGGAACTGTAACTGAGAAAGATCCTCCACAGCACCCATTTCTCATGATCAGTACCATGGCCTCTCTCCAATCAATTGTCTCTAAGGTTTTTTGTCTTAGGGTTTTCTGGCACTTAAAAGCATTTCTCAGTGGCATTGAGTATGTTTCCAGGTGCGAAACCGGGTTCTGCTGTGTAGTTATCCATGATATTAATTCTAGGTGCCCAGTGACTCTGAAGCAGCTAAAGCAGTATTGCGCAGTACATGTGTTGACTTCTAGGTGAATTGCTTGCAATGTCAGACAGTGTGTACTGCTCAAATTCAAATGGTTCTGTTTTGTGCGTTTTGGAGTTTGTGGAACTTTTTATGATCCATTAAGATAGGGTAGAATCTGAGTGTTCCCTGAGCCAAGGAATGGCAACATATCACAGAAGTGCATTTCACAGAACAAACTGGTGCACAAACAAGCTTGTTGTTGTGGTTAGGTGGATTCTTTATGACATTGCATATTGCACTTCTTTTCTCAAGTAAATGTTTACAAGTCTGTGCTGTTTGTTTGAGAGAAGCGGTTGTACAAAGTGTGTTTGGGTGCTGCTTTGTGCTAACCAGTTTTAAGGTACATTTTGCTGGCTCATGTCTGCAGTCTGGTACAACAGAGAAGATGACATCATTTTCGATGATACGGAAGAAAACACCTTTTCAAAAGCATCGGGAGGAAGAGGAAGCCAAGAAGAAGGTATGGGGGTAATGCATTGATTCAATGTGTTGCTTTGTGTAATATTCCTGTGTAGAATCAAGTATGGGTAGTTGAGTTTGCAGCGTGGTCAGCACAAGGAGACAAACACAACCTATATGTACTGCCAGATTGACAGCATAACCATATATCCCTTTTTTCTCTTGCATTCTCTTGCATGGGCTGGGTATGCTATAAGGAATATGACAGCTGCTGCAGTGCAGTTCAGCTGTGAATCATGGTTGCCCTGGTTACTAGCACTGAAGGGACATCTCTTCCTCTGCAATTGGAGGAGCTATCTCTTCTGATGGGTACTTGTCTTGAATCTGGAAATTTTCCTCTTTGATTCCAGCGTGCTGATGAGGAAGCTGCACGGTTGTATGAGGAATTTGTGCAATCATTCAAGGCAGATGATACTCCTGGTGGCAAAGCGTTTGTACGAGGTGGCACCATCAATCCTAGTGAACGTCCAAAACCTGACTCTGAAAGCGATCCCCGAGGTAGGCATGTTGATCTAAGATATGGATGCACAAGTAACTTGGTGGTTTGTGTTTGTGACATGAAGATTCACCCATTTCTCCAAGGATGTCTTGCAGAATTGTATCTATGGTTCATCCAAGAGAATCTCTGCTTTTATGTGCAACTCAGGCCTGTTCTAACTGTGTCTGTATATGGATGAAGGTGATGATCTGATACTTTGTGAATGACATTCCCATGGTTATGACCACACTCATCCATGTAGTGTTTGTTTTGGATTCACTGGAACTGACATAATGGTCACCTTGAAAGTGTAACTGTGGAGTTTTCTCTGCAAACATATGTATGTGTCTGCATATTGCTGTTTGAGTTTCAGTCGGGTTACATTAGTTCTGTTTCTGTTGTTCCTTATGTACTTTGGCTGTTCAGTTGGCAGCTCAAAAGAATCCACTCCTGCATCCACTAAGAAGCCTGGGTCCAGGTCAGAAAGCTCGTCTACCTCCATTGGTTGCTTTGGTATACAGAGATTGCACTTCATCCAAGAGCTGGGGAACTACTTAGAGCATCCTCTGTGAAAGGCCATGTGATGCAGTGCTCTTGTCCCTCAAAAGGTTTGGGGTTTTCCATGAGCTGAGACTCTTCATGCCAGGGATCAACCAGCCATATGATTCCTAGGTTGGATGAAGAAGAAAAGTAGGAAATTTGACCAAAGTCATGATTGGGTAAGTAGCAGCTCAGCGCTACCTGATGGTCATGACCCTATCAAATAGGTTCACTGCAGGATGATTCTGTGTTTACAACTGTTTTTGCTACTGGTGAGATGAAGAATGTTGGTTCTGCAGATATGTTCCCTCATTTATGCCTCCTGGATTGGCAGCTATGGTCAACAAAGAGAAAGAGCCTGAAAAGAGGGTAAGTGGATAGCCTATACCATGTTTCAAGTTTTTCTGTCACCTTTCTGTTTGAAAGTTCTCTGATCAGTTCCATGGAATCCTCCAAAATGCTTTCTGCTCCCTTATTGCATCCTCCTATAGTAATATTATTAAAGTGAACATATTATAGCCTAATATGTTCTTGGTGGCTGTGATGCCAGAGGGATGATGACAGAAACAAGGACAGAGAACGAGGGAAGCCACGAAATATTGATCATTTCATGGAGGAGCTAAAGCGTGAGCAGGAGGCACGTGAAAAACGTACTGCAGATCGTGAGCAACGCCGAAGTGACAGAAAATCACAAGCAGCTGGGATGGTAGGCTTTTGTACTGGAACTCTGTTTTTGGAATCTGCAGAATGGTTCTTTCAAGGGTTTTTTAATCCTATTTGGGGATGTTCTTGATGCTCACGGTGTCCTCAAAAGATCAATGTCATAAAGTTCTGTCTTGTTTCTCCCTTTGTCTTCCTCTTTTCTTCTTTGGGTTTTTCATTTTCTTTCTCTTTCATGTGTCCTCTCTCTTGTTTTCCCTTGTCTTTTCCTTCTCTTTAGGGTTTCTTGAGCTAGCCAGCATCCTGGCAGAGTCTTCACATTACTGCTGGTCCAGTGTCAGAAGCTCTGTATTTTGGTTAAAGTATGACATTGACCTTCACCCACTGCCAGCAGCTGAGTGGGGATGTTATGGTAGCTGGTAATTACCATACATGTTGCTGCCAAAGGTCTCTGAAGAATTGTGGGATTGATGCTGTTGTTCAAACTGGCTTCTCAGTTTTGTTTTTGTTCTTTTGTTCTCTTCTGTAGGGTTGGGTTTCCTCTCTTTCTTGTTTGCCAATATGTTGGCAGATCTTTCATTTATTTAATTGTTATAGGGTCATCTCTTGACACTATTCAGGTGACTTAAAGTGTAAGTTTGGAGACGTTCTCAGTACATATGAAGATATTTCATACTTGGTGTAATAAACTTTCCAAAGGTAGAAAACAATTTCTGTTGCTTGTTTTACACTTGATATTCAAAGTTTCAATCATATGCATGACTATGATGTTGTAATCAGGTAGAGGGTGATGTTTCTGCTTGCAGAATCCAGTACTTTTTCATTGCCCAGTTGCTTTGTGGTTTCCAATTGCTGAGTGCACCCCCAAACCTTTTGATGGATCAGTGTTCTTGTTGCTTGTTCTTGGTTTCTTCTTGATAGAGTTTGTATTGTGATGTTCAGGGTCTGCCAGTTGATTTGACTCCCACTCGCCTGGAAGAGGTGCTAGATGATGACAAGCTCCCTGGATCATTTGATGATGGTGATCCGCAGACTACCAATCTCTATGTTGGCAATTTGTCCCCCCAGGTATACTCAAAATACAACTGGCATGTGTATTATTCACATGCCTTCATTTTTATTCCTCCATTTAGTAAGAGGTCATGGTCCATGTTTCTCTGTGTTGTTGTGTTTGAATGCATTTGTACTTTGCTTTGAGGTGTCTGTGGCTAGTGAAGTCAAAGGAAATGCCAAGTCAGAAAATTAATTTCTACACATCCAAAATGTGTGCCAAGCTTGCCTCCTGGCCTCAACTTTCAGCTGAAACTGAGGATTGAAAGTGATCTATTTTCAACCAAATGATGGATGGGTTTATTAAATATTGTGATTGATTTATTTGCATGTTCATATAGGAGAGAACTACCCATATATCTTGTTTTGTGTTTGTGAGATATTTTCTCATGGGAATTGATTCTTTGATGGTTGCAGGTTGATGAGAATTTTCTGTTACGCACATTTGGTCGATTTGGTCCTATTGCTAGTGTCAAAATTATGTGGCCCAGGACAGATGAGGAACGGCGGCGGCAGCGGAACTGTGGCTTTGTTGCCTTTATGGATCGTGATGAAGCCCAGGCAGCAAGAGATGAGATGCAAGGTGTGGGTTATGATTGCATAGAGCTTTTGAATGTGGAGCATAGATGATAGGTTTCTTCTGGCTACATAATATGTTTATCGGTTGCTTAATTTTTTTACTTCAATATCAGGGTGCTGTCTCCCAACTAACCAGTTTGAGAAGTGCTTGGTCATCCAAATGTTTGCAGGGGTCATAGTGTATGAGTATGAACTGCGAATAGGTTGGGGAAAGGCTGTGTCACTTCCTGCCCAAGCACTGCCTGCTCCTCCACCAGGCCAAATGGCTATTCGGGCCAAAGAGGTATTAATATAAAGCATGTTTAGCAAAGCTTTGATTGATTCAATCAACCAATCTTTGGTTCCCACCTACAACTGTTGATTTATGATGCCACCACATATGTAGAGCACCTGTATCCTGATTATGTATGTAGCCGTCATGTGGAGGTGTCAGATTCTGTTTTCTGAGGAGGGAACAGTTGTCGAGGAGATACATACATGTGGTAAATGCATGTAGGTAGCTGTGCTTATTATCATGGAGATTTAAGTTGTATCTGTTAAAGTCGTAGAGAGTAGGTGGCCTATTTTATTTTGGGGGGCATGAAGGGTGTTCCATGGAATGATGGTTGCACTTGAGTAATGGCCTTTTCTCATACAAATTTTCTACAGGGTGCAACAGCTTCAAATGTGGCCTGGTCAGGCCCTGGTGCTCCTCCACCACAGTCTGTTTCTGGTCAAAACTCTGAAGTGGTCAGTCTCCTGATGAAAATCCTCTAGTTTCGGTGTGGAATATGTGAGCTCTAGTAGGCATCAATTGCCAAGGCAGGTTTAGACTTCTTTGCTGATTGTTAAGGTGTATCCATTTCTAGTGTGTTGTCATTTGTAATCCTTTAACACATGCTCTCTACGTTTCACCTTGTTGGCTCCTTGGTATTCCATTTCTTACTTGAATTTAAATAAGCCACAAGTGGCAGTTTAGTACCTGAAGGTTGTGTTGGTGTTGGATCACAAGACCTTTTGATTTGAATGGTTTTGTCAGGTGTTAACTCCAAATATCCCTGACATTCAAGTGATTCCACCTGAAGATGGACACGTGCAGCACATCATAGATGCCACAGCTATGTATGTCCTTGATGATGGTTGTGCATGTGAGCAAGCTGTCATGGAGAGGGGTCGTGGAAATTCTCTTTTCAACTTTCTCTTTGATCTCACATCCAGTGAGCATACATATTACATTTGGCGACTGTATTCTTTTGCTCAGGTAAGAATGTAGTCTTGTCTCATTTGGACACCAATGCATCCTGTAATGTATGCAAATAATGTGCACATAAGCTACATAGTGTGGTATGGTCCACAAAATCCAGTCTTTCTCTCTAGAAGAGAGTTTGAATTTTGAGGAGTATAGCCTCCTTATCTATACCAACAGAGACAGAGTTGGTCCTTATTAGTATGACTCTGTTTGTGGAACTGGTGTCAAACCTTCTGTCCATTCAAAGCCATAGTGTGCGGGGTTAATTGTTCTCATGTCAGGGTCAGGTGTCTCTTAGTGATATTCAGCTCAATTGACCCTTAGTGTCAGTTTAAAGGCCTCGACAAGCTGATGAGTAGCGTGTGACCGTGAAATGTAGGGAGATACACTTCAAAGATGGCGGACAGAACCTTTCATCATGATTACAGGAAGTGGGCGGTGAGTAATATATGTGTGTTTCTGCATTTGGACATCAGTGCTGCTGCTGGTCCCAGTTGGATGCTCAATGGGTTGGCACAGTATACACTATTTTCCAGTCACTATGTAGGTGGATTAACCTTTTTGAGCATGTTGTGTTATTTGGAAATTCCAATGGGTGTTTGACCAAAAGAGACATTGTCAAACAGTCAGTTGCTTGTGATGTGCACAGTTACAGTGCACAATTGTAATTTCTAGAGACCATGATGCTAGGTCAGAGTGAAAGGGAATGTCATAACCTCCACAGCTCCCTGTCGTAGCAAGGACTGGTGCTTGAATTACAGTCTGACAGGTAACTTGAGTTCTGGACTACATCCTATGATGCCCTTGGAGTTTCCAAATCAGCTCAGCAGGCATTCAGCTTTGCTCTGGAAGTCCATTGTTACTCTACAGTAGTCATTTTTGTTGATAGTAATATCTATGTTGACCCATCTCACATTACAGACTCTGATTCTTTTTTCTCAACCATGTGTTTGTAGAGCTTGTGGTGGCATTACGTGTTCAAGGACCTTTTAGATGCTTCTTGTGTGCCCATCACAATGTCTCACTGTGCACAATTTTCCTTTCTCCTCAGAAAATTTGTGGTGATATTGTACGATCTGGTAGCTAGTTCAGGAGTTGCATATTTGGTCTTCAGGGATTTACAAGTCACATTGGACATTTGCAGGTGGAAATTCAGGATAGGAATGTGTGAAAGAACTTGTCCACTTCCATCGTTGTTACTGCTGGTAGAAATTTCTGTTGGTGTGGCTATTGTCACAGCTTCAGCAGCTGGTTGGTGTTGTCTTGCAGATGGATACCTCCACCCTTGCCACTCCAAGATATAAATAGAAGCCCTGATCGAGAGAAGGCTATGGCTGCAACTACCTTTGCTGCTGGAAAAGGGAGGGTAAGATCCTAGTAGTGATTTATTCATTTGGTTTTGAGTTGTCTTTGAAGGTTTTTGGATTATGGGCTGGTACTTCAGCAGTCCAAATCTAAATTGATTGCATGGAGGCAGTGACTTTGAATGATGACAAGTTCTGATGTAGAGGTCATTTCTGGAATTGCACTGATGTAAGTCATGGCTGAGAGAATGTGGTGGTATGACCAGAGAATGGATCAAGAACGTGCTTTGACAGATAGCCAACGGGATGAGTTTGAGGACATGTTGCGTGCACTGACACTTGAGAGAAGTCAGATCCGGGAGGCCATGGGTTTTGCACTTGACAACTCAGAAGCTGCTGGAGAGGTTTTTTGCAAGTCATTCTACCTGACATTTTTGTGCGTCATGGAGAACTTATTGTTTTGTTGGGTTGTCACCTCTTTGACAGATACTTGTTGAATTATAACGTTACTGAATTTGGGCATAGGAATTGAAGCAATGATCCTTTTGTGCTTGGCCAATTGATGGTGGCAAATTTGGCATGAATTCTTGGGTTAGGTTGTGATGGGTTTTGAATTCATGGATCTTGTGAATGCAGGTAGTGGAGGTGTTGACAGAGTCACTGACTCTGAAGGAGACCCCAATACCAACAAAGGTTGCCCGTCTCATGCTGGTTTCAGATGTCTTACACAACAGTAGTGCCCCTGTGAAGAATGCATCTGCATATCGCACTTGCTTTGAGGCACGTTTACCTGATATCATGGAAAGTTTCAATGATCTGTATCGAAACATTACAGGACGAATTACTGCAGAGGCCTTGAAGGTTTGTTTTGATCATTTTTATTAAAGTTGTTTGGAGTCTCTCAAGTTCAGAAGGCTTTGTCTAAGCTGCTTCACTCAGTTTCCTTTTGTTCCTTCTATTCAGCTCCTCACAAATGTGGGGTTCATGGATACTCAGTATGACCTCCTTGGGTCCCTAACTGGGGGATTTTGTCATGCTGTGATGTTTTCAGGAGCGTGTGTTAAAAGTTTTGCAAGTCTGGGCAGACTGGTTTTTATTTTCTGATGCCTATGTAAATGGTCTTCGAGCCACCTTCCTACGACCTGGAAACTCAGGAGTGCCTCCATTTTACACTCTAAATGGGGATGCTGAGCCTACAAAGGAGAATGGAGGTGGAACTGATGCCAGGGATGTTGCTATCAATATGACAGAAGGTCTATATGGAGATACACAGCAAGATGCAGCACTTGCCATGGGTGAGGGGGCAGCTGCACGAGAGCTTGCAAGTCTGCCTCTTGCTGAACTAGAGAGACGTTGCAGACACAACGGCTTGTCAATTCGAGGAGGTATGGAAGTTATGGTGGCCAGGCTCCTTGGCCTGGAAGAGGCTGAAAAACAAAAGAGTCAGGAGCATGAAGAGGAGCTGAAAGCTCCACATGAGTACATGTCAGGGAGGCCAGTGCCAGCTGTTGGTGAGGATGGGAGTGATGGCATGTTTAGAGGGCGTGGAGAAGGGAAATGGAATTCAGGGGGAGCGTGGACAGAAGTTGGAAGTGGGTGGCAGGAGGTAAGCAGATATGAGAGAGGACATCAACTTAAGAGTGAGAATGGTGATCCAGGTAGTGAAACTGCAGTGAAGCAACACTCAGCTGCATATACCTTGGGCCGCAGTGCACCATGGCCCCATTACAAAGGAGATGAGATGGAAACCAAGGAATCAGATGGAGCTGGGGAAGCAGGACCTGGAAGTGTATCTCTCCCTAGAACCCTTGCAATTCCTCAACCAGAGCACAATGTTTTTGGTGTGAAGGTTGAGAAGCCTGATCCAGTCCTGCCAGCATCGAAATGGACTCGTGATGATGACATAAGTGATGATGATGACCGAGGTGATGCAAAAGGGCTTGGATTGGGGTACTCATCATCAGGCAGTGATGAACCTTTTGGGAGTCACATTAAGCAGGAGAGAGTGGACAGTGGCATTGCCAATGCCTCAGGCTTGGCCAATGATACAAGCATGGATGAGAATAGGAGGTAATGAGGTCGACCTGCATTATTTGTTCTTTGATTGAAGACTTGGGAACCATCATGTGTCCTATTGTAAGAATTTTCTGGACTGTTCAGTGGTCAGGAAACAGGAAGTTTGCAGTTCGATCTTGGTTCTCTTAAAGGGTTTATTGTTGATGAAATAATTTCATGTGAGTTCTGTGCAAGGCAGTTATCCCAGAGTGAAGTTGTCTCTTGGTATTGACTACTAGGAGCTTTGCAAACTGTGATAGAAATGAATGCCTTAGTAGAAATCAGAAAGAGGGACATTGTGCAAATTGAGTGATCTCAGTGAGAGTGATAGCTGAAAAGCTATTGAGAATGGTCACATCAGGCTGATTCTGCCTCCTTGAATTCCTTGGATGCATAGCCAATGCTTTAACCAACCTTTACTAAAAGGGCTAAAAAGTCAGAGGTTGCACCAAGAAAATCTCAATCTATTTTCTTGAGGCTGGAGTAAATCAATTTTATTTGCTTTGACAGCAGACTGCTTTGTGGGCAGAGAGACTCTGCCATGTGGCTCTTCAGTTGTTGTTATTCCAATTTTATCAACTTTTCTTCTTCATGCAGGCAAAAACTGCGCAGGCTAGAGGTAGCAGTAATGGAATATCGTGTGTCCCTGGAAGAGCGAGGAATCAAAAGCTCTGAAGAAATTGATAAGAAAGTAGCACTGCTCAGGAAGAAGCATGAAGCAGAGTTGGGGATTGTGGATGGACAGTGGCTGCCAAATCGAGATGGAGATGTGAAGGGATCAGATGGTTCTCGGGTGTCAGGTGATTACATCACCATCTACTACCATTGGGGTTACACTCATGAACTTGTCATCCTTCTGGATTTTGCTAGGTTGTGAGGTTGATATGTCATGCACTCCCTTGGTATTGGGTGTCTGAGTATACTTTTGTTTATGATTGAAGTTTGCATTGTCAAGTGCTATGACACTCTTAGCACCACACATCTGCAAGTACTTGTCAAGCTGAAAGGGCCAAATATGTCTTGATTGCAGGAAGGGGTTCATCAGAAAGGAAGGAGAGGCGAGATGAAAAGAGAGAGTCTACATCAAGGAAGCGTACCCTTAGCCGCAGCCGAAGCCGAAGCAGAAGCCCACCCCGTACAAAAGACAGGTTGAGTAGGGACAGGGAAAGAGAGGTACGAGAGAGAGAGAGGGAGAGGGAAGAGAGGGGTCGAGACAGAGAGGAGCATGAGAGAGAGAGAGGGAAGGACAGAGAGCGTGATAGAATAAGGGATCGGGACAGGGAGAAAGACCGAGACAGAGAGAAGAGAAGCCGCCAGAGCTAGCATTTCTTGAAGCAAAGATTCATGACCTCTATGTTTTTATTTGAGCACACAGAGATTTTAGTATCCAACAAGGATTGGTTGCTTGTTAGAGGAGTTTGTATATACAAATTCAAAAGTGTCTTGTTCATGGGGTTGCCTTATGCATTTCCCTGCTCACTTGCTTGGGTATCCATTGTCAGGAACTGAAGAAGTCAGTGGGGATGTTCTGCTAGGTGGTCAATATGGCAATAACATGGATGTTTCTGTTGAAGGTCACCCCAACATGCAGATGGGGCACACAGTTTTGTTGTGGAATCAAAGAAGAGTTCATGTTCATGAAATTATTCCCTGTACAGTTGAGTGATAAACTAGAAGAGTTTAATATTTAGATGTAGAATTGTGGCTCAGAGGCCCATAGAGAGTTTAGTACCATTGCATTGTATTAGATTCCCTTAGATTGCTAAGAGCATGAGCTTGGGTATAAGCTTTTCTGTGGAAACTGGTTAGGTCCCACATAACCACTGTTGCCTATTGTGGTCATGAGATTTGATCATATGCTATCACAAGAATTTCAGCAACCACTTTGAAGCATTCCAAGGCTCGAAAACTTGGACCTCATGGAAAACCTAAAGATCATTGATCACTGGAGTTCCCTAAGCCCCCAAAAAAAAATAATGCTATATGCAAATAGATGAAGCTTTTTGTTTACAATTCATAATAGATTGAAAAAGCTCATAATTGCTCATTAAAGCTTGGTGAAAAGTGCGTCTTGGTCCTAAATGGGGATCTCCAAGTAAACAGCAGACCTCAATATCACATTCAGTGAAAAAAAATTGTGAGTTAAAAAATATCCATGGTAGCACAGATAGAGTCTGCCCGTGCTGCTGAGTCAAGAACAGATCTAAACATCATCATCTGAGAGTCACTACACAAATGTATTGGGGTGAGTAGCCTTGTATGTTGTCTTCAACTTACTGCTAGGAGGCCGGATCTTGCGGTATATCAAAGGGAACTTGATCTTTGAGTCATGGAACTGCTTAGTGTTCTCACGCTTGCACAATGAGACAGGTATGGTGGCTGTTTTGATGATCTGAATGCAGGTGAAACGCACATGGTGACGAGATCCCATCTCATCATACATTTGCTCAACTGCTCCATTCAGGGTTGTGTCACGGTACTCCTTGTACATGTTATGATACCCTGTCCTGCTCTGAAACCTCACCTAGATACCAAAGTTCTTGGATGTTGTTGGGTACTTCTCAAAAATCTGCAATCCAGAAAAAATAACCCTTTAGACCTTGCAATTCTGCAGAGTAGCACCTTGAAAAAAATTCTACATGGGTAACTCTAGAAAAGTATTGTCCTCATTCTCCCAACCTTTGTACATGGAATAGGGTCAAGCTTATTTTTCCACCAGGAGGAGAAACATGCTAGAGATATCAATGGTTAACCAACACTGAATGTCCTCAATTTACCCAAAAAATGCACATTAGTGTTGACAAACAGTGTACAAAAATCCTTCTCACCTCATTCACAGCAAGTAGTTGCCCATGTGATTTTTTCACTTTCTGCAACTTTCTGAGAAAATGCCTGGCACAACAGACATCTACTACATCATAGAGAATGACAAGGGAGCAATGATCCTAAGTTGGAAATATGGCAATAGAGGAAACCCCATTAAAACTCTATGACCTCAAAGGAAAAGACTACAACTCAGATACCCAGACATTGAAGCATACTCTTGTGACATATCTCATATGCACAAGTTTGCCTGCATGCCCAAGTTCCCTCAACCAAAAAGGCAGGACCTTCACACAATAATCGTGAGTCACTCTGAATTGTAGTCCAATTCAGTAAATTCAGTGATGCCAGTCATTGCCTCCAAAATGCCATCTTAGCCTAGTGTATATTGAGGTATTGACATGCAAAAACCCTAACTGTACCACACATTCAGAAAGAAGAATGTTACCAAAACTTAGACTTGGCGCATTCTTGATTGGTATCCCAAAGCTTCATGCGATAGATCTTGGGCTGCTCATTTGTGGACGATGGCAGCGCCCGTCCCACCACCTGGTATTGATGAAGCTGCTCCCATGCCGCACCAAATCACACAAACCAAAAGTCCGAAAACAGCTCCAGGTATCCAGCATCACAAGATAGAAAAGCTAGATTGAAATAAAAGGATAAACAAGAGCTGCAAGAGGAAAGATTACATACTCGGAAACTCATCGCATAGATCGGAGCAAAAACTCCAGAAAGCTCGACACACGACCGGAAACGAAGACCTCTGTCCGGCAATCTCTCATGTCTCTCCTCGTCTCGGCGTCCACAGTCCACACGGTGGCCAGTACAAGCCGTGGATTCTCTCTCTTAACCTAAATCTGACGGGCGTAAGTCACCTATCTGAGGATTCCTCTCATCAACGGCTCAGATGAGAATATTCTGAGCCGCGGGATGAACCATCCGTGCCATCCGACGGCTGACAGGCCGGTTGGTGGAGTCGCCTGGTACTTACAGCAGCTTCGTTTCGTTCCAGAATGCAAGCGAGCGACGACCGCTTAGGGTTAGGGTTTCCGTGTCCCCGGATTGTCGTCCGCGCACGGGAGTGATGATCGTATATAGCGTTCGGGTTTCTGTATATCCTGATTGTCGTTCGCACACGCGAGTGAGGATCGTTAAGGGTTAGGGTTTCTCTGTCCCCGGAGTGTCGTTAGCGCACGCGAGTGACCATCGATTAGGGCTAGGGTTTCTGGTTGCGGTTTTCCCCTATTGGTTTCCGTTGCAGTTGTTGTAAGCCAGTTTTGTTGTTGTTGTTGTCGTCCTTGCTTGATGATGGCTCAAGAGTATTCAGACGACGAGATAGAGTTTCCGGAGAGTGAGGAGAGCGAGGACGACGGGGAAGAGAAGCCGGTAGAAGAGGCGCGCAAGGATGCTGTGTACAATATTGTAGGGATCCATGAGAAACTGGAGGATATAGGATGGCCTGATGACATCGATTGGATCCAATCTCTTAGTGTTACAGTCGAGGACGACGAGCTCAAGGCCGTGGATGTGAACGATGATTTGGCTCGGGAAATGGCATTCTACACCCAAGCCTTGGAAGGCGCTCGAGACGCGTACGAGAAGTTTGAGGCTCTGGGTATTCCCTTCCTGAGGCCGAGCGATTACTATGCGGAGATGGTGAAGAGCGACACTCACATGCTAAAAGTGAAAGACAAGTTGTTGACTCAGAAGAAAATGATGGAAGAGGCTGATGAGCGGCGGAAGCAGAGAGAGGCCAAGAAATTCTCCAAAGAAGTACAAGCGGAGAAGCTTAAGGAAAGAGCCAAACAGAAGAAGCATGACATTGAATCTGTGAAGAAGTGGAGAAAAGCGAGGAGTGACAGTGGATACACCGAGGGAGAGGATGAATTTCCAGTCAATGTGGAGAATGGGGGACCTTCTGCCAAGAAAAGAAGAGTTCTGGCTTCACCTGGAGACAGGTCAGGAGGTAAGGATAGGAGTGGCAACCCATTCGGGTCACGGGGAAGAGGAAGAGGATCTTCTTCTTTTAGAGGAGGTAGAGGCAGCTCTGGATCATTCAGGGGTGGTAGGACGGGGAAGTCTGGGGAGCTTGGAAGGGGTGGAGGAGGCAGGGGAGGCCACCGAGGAGGGGGAAGATCAGGAAACAGGGAAATGAGGGATGCCAAGTATGGCCATGGAGGTAGAAAGGGCTTGAAGAAAAAGAACACAGCAGAATCAGCTGCTGATGACAGCAGCTTCAGAGGAATGAAGAGAAAAGGTGGGTTTTAGTAGGATTTAAGGAGCCTTACCAACAAAGAAAGATTGGTGAGGGAGCTTTCTTTTGTCAGCAGTCATTGGCATTTCATGTTCTCAAGCCCAGCTTCTGGCTGTAAAATTCTTGTGAAGAGTATAGAAGAAAGGTTTTGTATCAGAGGCTTTGACATCGTACAATCTGCAATTCAATCTCCCTCTAATGCTTGTGATTGTTCTGCACTATCCTTGGCAGCTTGACTGAGAGGCTAAAGTCTACTACCGTCATGGATCCTTTTCTCTAGTCCACTTTCGAGGAATGAGTTTGTCATGTATTTTGCATTGTTATTTGTGCTGTGGCCTTCTTTCCCCTTTCTGAGTTTGTGGTTCAACTTACAAAAAGAGCTTGCAATTGTGCAATCTTAACTGTTGTACACTGCAACGTCTTTGGTCTTTACTACTCTGCGGAAAAGACTTGGCTCTCCTGATAGATCTGATGCAGTAGACTCTGGCCGCTTCATATGCATTTCCAGTTTTTTGTGAGAACCTGCAAAGCAATTAACAGCATTCAGACTGGATGTGCACACTTAGGATCCATCTGTGAGAACACTAACAATGCTGCACTCATATGCATAGGTGTCAACACTCATTTGAGGTTGACTAAAACTTGGTCCATACAGAGGCAGTGTGACACATATCCAACCTATGATTGTTTTCTCAGTATTTCTGTCAGCTCTATGGTTAAGAATGATGATCAATATCAGCCACTCTGGAAAGCACAGCATTCACTTTTTAAATAAGGTTTGGACATAGCTTTTTCCTTCTAGAAATTTATAGTTGCACGAGTTACATACCTTTTGAAACTCCAGCACAAATCTCTAGTAACCACACATTGCAAGAGTTTGCAGTAAAGTTGCTTGGACTTGCATATCTGAGATCTGATACAATTGCTGGGATTAAACTGGCACTGGATGGCACCAGAATGATGTGGACACTCTTACTGTGGAGAGTTGATGGCCCCAAACAAGTGGTCTTGGCATTTATAATCCTGACCATTATGCAAAGACTTCATCATCTCTGCTGAGTAAGGCTACTCTTGGCTGAGAAACTACATGTGAGAATTGTAAACCAGCTAGTAGCTTTAATTCATGCCCTTGAGAGTGAGGAACCTGTTTATTGATAGGTTCTGCTCCAGACTGCAACATCACCTTCCCCAATGGCCTTTTGAGTTTATCTACATTAGTGAAACTACCTGACATGGTCAGACTTAACAAGTACCCAATCTTCCATGTTGCTGGAAATAACTTAGTTTCTACAAAAATGCTTGTGCTTGTCTGCACAGATTTCAGCAGACAAGCGACTATGTTCTAAAAAATTGAGGTGTGGAGATAATCCAAGTCACTGCCTCCCTTTGATGACTCAAATGGCAGCAACAGAACTGTCTGAGGCAGACATACTGGCAGCTTCCCTTACCACTTCAGAGCTCCTTGAGCTTGCTGCTTCAATCCGCTCAATGGTGAAGTTATGGTTGGTGTATATGCAACAGTCTGCAGCTATCTTCATTGCTTTTCTTGCTGCAACAAACCCAAGACCCCACCTATCACATCAGAGCTGAAATGATGCATGCACTACAATCACCATACAGAAATTTCCTAAAGAGCATGGGAGACAACGATACTGCATGAATGACAATTCCTGACAGACCCCTTAAAGAATTGCCTGCATAAGTAAGAAGTGGAATTGAAGTCAGGAACCAAACACACTGACCAATTGTCTCTGCATCCATGTCAGGAAGATCAAGAAGAGCTCTAGCAGCTGCCAATGCATATGAGCCTCCTGAACCAATACCTGTGATAATCCCCATTCCACCTCAGAACATCATCCATGTTCTCCTCATCCAAACCAACAGACTAATGCAGTTCACCCAATTGATTGTAGGAATGGAAAAGGCACAATGATTCAGACGCAGACAGAGACAGTGATCAAGGAAATCTCCTTACCTATAACACCATCATAAGGCTCCAGAACATCACCATTGCCTGTAATTGTTAAAGAAACCTCAGCATCTGCCACCACCATAACAGCCTGCATCCACCCCAACCTGATCTCTTTCAGTACCCACAGCACCTCATCAACCGCTAGAATCTGGTTGCATAATTTGATAGCATCACCACATTGAGCTGTTAGTGATGGGACAGGACATTCAAAAAGGACATCAGCAAGCTTTTACTTCTACATTTACAACAAGAACCTTGAGGAAAAGGAGAAGAAAGACAAACAAACACCATTTACAAAAAGAGAGGCTTGGGAGGTGGGAGTTGGGTCCTAATGCTGATGAGGATGCTATTAGGGCCTACAACAATATGCACACTAGATATAGAATGCAAGTGGAGCGCACATCAAGACGTCTCAAAAACTTGTCAGAGCGCCAAGCTTTAGCCAGCTCCACTGCAGCACGTGTCAGCTGCGACCAAAAGGGTTCTCATATCAGTGACCAGGTGACCATCCTTATTACTCCACTTGCTCTTCCAGATGGGCAGCTACTGTGGCAGAGCTACATAATTCATAGAACAGAGCTCTGTGAAATACAACACAGGTACAATCCCAAACACAGGTACAGCCAGAGACAGGTCATTCTGCATCTTTATACCTGCCCTGCAACCAAAGCACCACCAAATGCAAATTAGCATTAGAGATTGCCCTACTAAACTTTCAAATGACAAGAAATAAGTGCTGATGATGATAGGATGGAGAATCCAGAAAGGAAGGAAGCCAAATACCAGAATGCTCCTCGAGCTTGGTCTCCAGCCTTTCAAAAAGAGTGAAGGAATCCGCGGTTGCACCTACAGAACCCAGCTGAACCCATCAGCCACTTTCCCTTCGCTACTGTTAGTAGAGCCTTTTGACCATTCCATTGTTCATCATAAACATAACCTCCTTCCACAGAGGCTCAGGCAGAGATTGTGCAAGTGAGGCACACACATTCATTCCACAATTGGTGACTCCTTACATGAGGTCAGGTCACCAGCTTCACAATCACTATGCCTCTCCCAGTAGTTCTGGAGAAGTCCTGATTATTGGCCATCCCAGGAAAGTCAATCAAAGCTAGATGACTGATTATCCAAATAAAGATTCTTTCAGTTCAAAAACACAGTGCCAAATATGTTGGATAGGTACAGGGGCAGTAGCCAGCAAACCTGCAAAGCCACCAATGACATTTGCCCCGAGTCTGCGAACTTTTCGCACATTAGGTTTGATGATTTCAGCACCTTGTGTCACCTGACCATCTCCAATCATCACAACATTCGCACCCTTGCGAACACAAAGGACTGTGGTGCCCAGCATACCCCTGTTGGTTGTGTGCATGTGCCTCCAACTGCCACAATTTCTCAGACTCTTATTTTAGGGTTTGAGCTGGCTCAAATGCAAATCCAAAACCAAAACATCTACCTTATCTTCCAAAACTTGTTGCTGGATGGTGTTAGCACATTGACAACATAACAATATATCAAGATGGAAAAAAAAGAACCATCTGGTCATCAATAACTTCTACAAAACCTCTCCAATATCAAGACTGAAGATTTCCAAAACCCTAGGCCTTCCACAAATTGCACTGAAATTTTATCTTGTCCACAGAAAAGAAACATACTAGTAAGAGCTTTATGCAACCTGTGAGAGGTGTGATACTTTTGCCTAAAATCCCTCAGATGCACAGATTGGCTCCAAGATCAAAATCAATGCAATCTTCAATCAAGAATAATATGAATACCTGCTGTTGATGGTTGGGGGAAAAGGGCAAACAATCTGCAAACCCTTGCACATATCCTCCAATCCCTGCAATGTTCTTTGGGTTCCACATCCTGCAAAACGAGCCATCAGAAAATTTCTGCAATCACTGTCTGTCTGTCTGTCTGTCTGTCTGACTGACTTTCTGTCTCTCGATCTCTCAAAACCTTAAAAGGTATTACGATATCGAGGCGGTGGCATCTGACAGGAATGACAGGAAACTGACAGAAGCAAAAGAGAGATATACAAACAATTGAAGAAGGATCCAAGCACTTCACAAGAGATTACAGCTTCTCGAATACTGGCATGTTCCTTTTGTCAGTTTTACCTGACCAGAGACTTTATTATTCAGAGGTTGCAAACCTTGCCAGAGGGGGGGGAAAAAAAAACTCGCCAGGAAAATTTCGCAAAGGATTAATAAGAACAAGACCCTACGACGACTTGTAGAGCAACACATTCAAAACAAAAATTGTAAGAGAGTTGATCAAGAAAGCATAAAAAACTCCGCAAAAAAATCGTCAGTAGAGAAGGCAGGCTACTTACTTGTAAGAAGAAGAGCAGCGGTTCGCCACAATGGGCCGCTGGCCATGGCAACAAATCGATCCCTCGCGGCACCAGCAGCACCGGAAGCAACAACACTCTCTGGAGCACAAAGCGCCTGACTCTCTCGCGCTTGTCTCTATTGCTCCCTCGATGCTTGTTCCAATCTGGAATGGTCTGTCCACTGACCGTTCCGATCTAGAATGATCTGTGCTAACCATTCTACGTTGGAGTAGTCTTCTTCTGCCTTCATGGGCTGCCAAATCCAGAAAGATAAAATCGGCGCTTCTCTCTAATTGCTCTGTCGATGCTTGTTCCACTCTGGAATGGTTTTTCTATTGACCGTTCCATTTTGGAATAGTCATCTTCTTCCTTTTGGGCTGCCAAATCCAAAGAGGTCAAATCAGGCCCTTCTCTCTCTTGCTCCCCTGATGCTTGATTTTTTTCGGAATGGTCTGTCCCTGGACCGTTCCACTTTGCAATACTATTCTTCCTTCATGGGCTGCCACAATCCAGAACGTTAAAACCAGAGTTTCTCTCTATTGCTCCCCTAATGCTTATTCCACTCTCGAATGGTCTATCCACTGACTGTTCCATTTTGGAATAGTCTTCTGCCTTCATGGGCTGCGAAAAAATCCAACGAGGTAATCAGTACTTGTCTCTTGTTGCTCCCTCGATGCATGTTCCAATCTGGAATGATCTGTCTACTGACCATTCCACTTTGGAATAGTCCTCTTTTTCCTTCATGGGCACGAACAAGACATTTTGATTCTCCTTGGAATGTTTTGTGTCGCTGAGGCTCCAAACATGCTCATCTTCTCACGGAAATCTCGACTCACATTCTCACTCACAAACAAGACATTCCAATTCTCCTCGGAATGTTTTGTGTCGCTAAGGCTCCAAACACGCAAAGGACTCTTGTCACTACTACTATTGTTTGCGTGATTTTGTCCATACCAATTTGTTGTTGTCATCTGAAAAGACTCTCTTGAGTCTCAATTGCGAAGGTTTCGTTGTGGTAGAGGAATTTGGACGTTAAGCTACCACAATAGCAGCAAAGCTCTAGGTTCCATTTTTGGGGCTTGGATCTAGGAGACTGACTCGAGGAGCTCTATGGGCACACACACAGATATAGAGATAAAGAATCTTAGGGAGTGAGAGCTGATTTCCAACTGCATGTTTTTTGGATTTGGAAGGTAAGGCTACAGATGGATCTGTCTTCTGTGAGAGACACACACCAAGAGTGAGAGGGGACGCAATGGATGAGAATAGAAAGCAAACATGAGCGATTTGGATTTTTTGCACAGCAGTGGATTTTGCACCTCTCGCCAGATATCACGAAATTGGGAATGTTTCTCTCCCCCCCGCCTCTTAGAGAATCTAGAGAATGAATGACATGGGTAGCACTGCAGGAGAACAAGAGTTGGTCCCCTTTAGATCTACTACATCCTTTATTTCGACTCTCAAACCCCTTTAAGCTTCTAATTTTTGTCGAGATACAAAAGGTTTTGTAAAACAAATCAAATTGATGCAGAGAAATGATGATGATTCACCCCAGCATCTTGTGCATCATAATCATTTGAGGGATTTGAGGATTGCATTTGATTTTTTTGACAAGTTTTGAGGACTTTGGGTTCTTCTTTGAGTTAGTTCCTTACATCAGAGTTTGAGAGATTTGGATCAACTAGGTCTTGCTATAAAATTTCCATTGATGTTGGTAGGAGATTGTTGTTGGCCTATTGGAAGCTAGAAGGATTTGTAACTTTGATATGATTTGCTATGTTTTGAAACTTGATGATGTAGGCCTTCTGTAGGAGATGTTGCATGCAACAAGGAAAGGAAAAGGATTGGTAGAATCAAAGGTGTGTGATTTCTTTTGACTCGTTACCCTAACTCCTTCAATTTATTGAACTATGAATAAATCTCCTTCGATTATTTGAATTGTGTCGAACATTAGGTTGTAAAATACTAGAGGAAAAGACACTACTTTGTTTTCACCTTTCCAATACAATTCAAGAGAAGCCTAATAACCTAGTTGAATTCTAATAGCAAAATTAGGAGATTTCATGTGGTGATGCTCCATCGGTGTGAGGTTTGATTGTAGGTTCTTATCATGAATGAAGTTATTGTGAAGGTGATGTCATGCTTTTGCAAGATGGTTGATATCATTGATAAAGGCATCTCCTATAAGCATTGTTTCTCTGACATATACATTACCTACTCTTGTTGCAATGATAAAATTGTTAACAATCTTATTGTCAATTTTGGCAATAGAGTGTTTTTCCCATTTGTATTCAAAGAAGATGTGATGCATACATGTGCAGTGATTAGATAATTTCCAGTACTTGGCATGTTTCGCAATGGTTGAAAATCTCAATAAACAAAGATAGCCACTACCTGCTCATGATGTTGTTTGTTTTATCAAGCCTTCAAAAGAGGTGGGTTGTGTAGTTTTCGAACACCCCATCTTTTCATCTTTGGTTTCTAGAATGTTGAATCCTAAAAGTTTGTAGAGTTAATTTGAAAATGGTTCTCCCTATCTCTATGCAATGTGAGGTAATTCATGCAATACATGTTAGGGAAATCACCTTTTTATAAAAAGTGGGTATTCAATCCTAGTACATGAAATCTTCATTGGCACAACAACAATAGATTCAACACCTTGTGTTGCCCCATGTGGAATCTTAAACATCATCCCCAATGGTCTATATTTATTGTCATTCTCCAACCTTAGAAATGAGGAGCACAAGCAAACATGACATACAATTGTGTGCAAGTTAGGGTTTAGGTTAAGGTATGTGGAAGGAGTTCAACATCCTATATATTAGGAAATGGTTGCAATTTTGTTAAGGAGGCAAGTTGGAGATGTTTTCATGCGTGCCTACAAGCAATTTGCAGATTCATTTTTCATCATCTAGTCTCTTATTCTATTGTAGTTCTTCTTTGCCTTTCTTTTGAAACATTTATCAAAATTTTCTTCAATTTTTTTCTTCTCAATTGCCTTCCTTGTTGCAAAAGAGAAGCATTTCAATTACTAGCCATCATAGTTGCGTTTGGTAAATTATTAGTGCAAAGTCTTCTATTGATATGCACGAGTGAATAAAACAACTACTAGAATTTTAGGAATTTTTTTTTTGGGGGCCAAAAGTTTTGTTAGATTTTGATAATGTTTATGGTGTTGGACCTTGATGTAGTTTTTTTTGTGTTTAATCCTATACAATTTGGACTTTTTCTTTTGCAAAACCATTGTTAATTCATGCTAAATTCTTTTTGGGTTGATCATTAATGATGAGATTCATTAGGATATTTGATAAATAAATGGGAGATACTCTTTAAAGAATCACATTTCAAATTTCAATTTTTTTTTGAGTATTTAAAGGAAACTTTTTTTTGCTGAAAAAATATTGTTTGAAATATTTTTGTTAACCTTTTGCAAAATATTTGCAAGAAAAAATATTTTCTACATTTTTTCCAAAATGCATGATGCATTTGAAAAGTGGTTAACCATGGGATAAAAATGATCCAAATGTGACAATTATTGCATTCACATTATTGGAACATGTAAAGTATGTAAAAGTCTACATAAGGATCATTGGCAAATGACATCCAACAAATGTCCCTAGCAAAGGGGTGTCCTTTTAGAAATTGTAATTACATGGATGAATTTCATTCCATCAAAGTTTTATTTTTCATCCATGAAAATGTGTCCATATTCATTAAAAAAATTCATCCATTCATCGATCAAAAATTCACAAATGGAATTTCTTGGATAGGTATTCATCAATGGAGTTGGGATAATTTTAATGCAAAAAACTCATGGAGTTGGCAACTTAGGAATGCAAGCATGTTAATGTGAAGGGTCTTAGTTCATGACAACAAGAAGAAATTTCTCCAGAAGAACAATGTTTTTTGCAACCAACATCCTTTTCATGCTTTATCTATACGGAAACACAATGGGTTTTTTCAAATTTTTTTTTTTGACATCTTTCAATATATATTCATTTCCTCACAAGGAAGAATGTTTAAAGATGGTCCTAATTGAAAGAATACACATTTTTATGTAGCACCATTTTATTTCTCCCAAGATCTTTCAAGAAGAAAAAATATTCTAAAGAATAAATTTATATGAAAGCTTTGAAATTCATATGTATGTGTTTGTGCTAAAATTGAACTTGGATTTTGAAGTTTTAAGATTAGATGTTTGTAGGTTTGATTAATCTAGAGTTTTTTTCCCTAGTCATAGGGTTCTAGTTTTTAACAGTATTATTTTTGTTATTCAATTGGTTTAATGTGGTTTGAAAATCTTAAAATTCCTTATGTCATTTTTTATCCCAAATTTTCTTAGTTAATGTAAATAAAAAATAAAATAAAATCTTATGTCATTTGTTTTAACCCTAAATGTTTTTGTTATTGAAATAGGTTATTGTAGTCCAAAAATAATAATTTCTTATGGCATTTTTATTTTCTCTTTCATCATATAAAAGGCATGGAACCAACATCACAAATCTTTTGTCTTCTTGATGTATGTGTTAGTTGCCCTTGTTTTTATTTACCTTTGTGGTGCTTGTGCATTTTTCTACTCAATGTTCAATTTGGCATCTTGTTCACAAATTTCAAATTTTTCATTTTTGTGTTTACCTTATCAATTTTTTTTTAAAATTCAAACATTTGAAAATATATATCCAGATTTGTTAATGTTTTGGTATGGACTCTTGAGGTTTCATTGCCCTTCCATGAAGGCAATTAATCTTCTCAATACATTATTATTTTTTTAAATCATGTCTTTCCTTGGCAACATAACAAATTATTTTTTTGGGTTTTAAAAATAAATATACAATAGTGAACTATCCTTTGCCCAAATTTATAATTATTCCATTTTCTCATTTGTATAGTAATGTCATTATGTGATTTATATAAACCATGTAATTTTTCAATTCTCTCTTCATGTAAATGAACTTTTTAGTTTTTAACACTTGATATCAAGAAATGTTGCTATAATGAATGGTTTGGGATTCTAAAGAAGGTTTTCAAAGGAAAAAAAGATAAAACTAGGGTGTTTTGTTGCTTTGGCATGAATCTTTCATAAGGAGAGTTTAGATAGGATAGTGAGACTAAGAAGGTGTGTGAACTATGGCATGATAGAAAAGGAGTTCATAGCTCTTTAGAAATTTTGAATGCCTTTGGAAGCAATTTAGATAACATTATGTTAAAGTGGTTCATGGAATTAGAAAGCCACTAAATTGATAATGACCCATAAGTGGATTGTTGTAGTTTTCTTATATACCTATTTACAAAGCAATTGTAAAGCTAAACAAGGCGATTGTTTTTGTAACAACTCATGTGTTTTTTTGAGTTCCACAAAGGTGTTGACCTCTTTGGTGTTTGTTTTAATTTGTCTTGACAATCCAATGAAAAAAGAATATTTAAAGTGGTGCCATAACACAATTTAGATCAAGGGAATGAACTAGATATGAACTTTGAAAGGGACTTTTTGACACATTAACGATGTAAGTTAATACTTGGAGCAATGGAATGTCTTAATAATCTGTTAATACCTCTTGATACCACCCTAGCTCCCCAAGGTGTACAACTAATTTTCAAGGAATAATGCCTACCCCAAGATGATGCCCCTTGGGAAAAGGAAGATGACCTCCAAAAGAATCTTCCCAAGATCCTTTGTATTGAGAACAATATAATAGGTTGGGAGCAATGTTACATTCCTCACACTTAGCTAACATGGAATGGGTGACGAGAGCGTGGATGGGAACATCACATGATGGAGGAGCGTGGAGGTGGTATCTCAAAAAGATATGTAATTAGTTACATATAAATAGAAAGAAAGTGAATTCAAAAGAGAACCAAGGAGGTTGAATGAAGGGATGTTCTTTGGTTTTTTTCTTGGTTGCTAAATTTTTATGAGTAGATAATGTAGATGTTAGCCTTTCAACATTTGTAATTGGGTGAAAAACTATTGTAATTTTTGTAACTTTTGGAAGCAAAATGGTGCATACTTATGTATGTGAGGGTTGTAGCAATATGTTTTGTTATGTTGAAGGGTTTAAGGATTGTAAATAAGGCCTTTGAAAAAAAGGTTGTGGAGTTAAGGTGATTTGTTGCTTTGGCATGAATCTTCTATAAACAAAGTTTGGATAGGATATTGAGACTAGGAGCATGTGTGAATTGTAGAATGACAAAAAAGATCTCATAGTTCTCTAAAAAATTTCAAGGCCTTTGGAGGTGATCTAACATGCCACTAAAGTGGTTCATGGGGTTAAAGAACCACCAAATTGGTAATGAGCTCATAGTGGGTTGTTGTAGTTTTCTTGTATACCTATTTATGGAGCCATTGTAAAGCAAGACATGGGTCACGTGTCTTTTCAAATTCCAAGGGTTTGAAACAAAGAGACTACCCTTTTTGGTAAATGTTTTAATTTGTTTTGCCAATCCAATGGAAGAGCAATATTATAAACTTTTGTGAGGATTGCAAAGATGTGTTAAGATGTGTACTTACAAATTAGGTTAAAGTTCATTGTCTATTTAAAACATTTGGTCATAACTTTTGAATCTAGGTCTTTGTAGGTGTTAAATTTTGATTATGTAGGTTTCGAAAATTTAACGATCAATCTAGTTTTTAGAATTTGAATCTCAAAACCTGACTAAGGTACAAATATTTTGGAGGACAAAAGCTTTTAGAACAAACGAATTATGGTTTAGTTGATCAAACCTCAATTAATTATTATATTTGATAACCCAATTTTAAAGGTTTAATTACTTGTAAATGCTTGTCATTTGGCTTACATCTATACATGTGTGCATTATTTCAATTGAATAAATGACATGTGTTAAAGGTAGTAAATCTATTTGATTTGCATATGTTACTAAGTGTTCAAAGGCCAGTTGCTTCTAATTCTTGTGACTCCTCAATTGTTGTGTTGAAATTAAAGTATGCAAAGGTTTAAAAATAAGGTGGAAAGGTAGTTCAAGTTTGACCTTGACATCCCAAGGGTGTCCATCCATTGTGTTGTTGTCTTTTTGTTCAAGCATATTTGATTAAAAGAGTTATGGGGTAAAATGTTTTGCTCATTCTCCATGATTTATTGTAGTGAATACTTCTACACAAAGGGGGCAAGTAACCTAAAGAATGCAAGGGATGTCTTATAAAAAATCATTTATTTTAATTTAGTACCTATTTATTATTCCATTAGTGCAAACCATAAATTCCATATGGTTTAAAGTTTGGAGTTTAGTTGATCAAGGGCATGTGTGGTAGATGGTTTCATTTTATGGGAAATCTCATTAGGTGTTCATTGCATTGAAATCATGTTGATGATCAACATGATCACATGTATGTTGTTTGAAAGGTGGAGGTAGAGGTAAAGCCCCCATAGACCAATGGCCATTCTGAGAAAGAAAGTAAAACCCATATCTCCATTTTGCCTTAGAATCTTAGTATGAAAAATCATTACTAGGCTAGCTCAAGTTTGCTTTGATTTGAATCCAATAAGAACAATGGCATCATGTTGCAATGTGAGGGTCTATCAAGTGTCAATTCAACATGTCAAGGCCTTGCTTTATGGCATCATCACCATCAACAACTGTGATGAGAGTTTTGTCCTCTACTTCTAATCAATTCGCCTTCACAGATTGACAAACCTTTTCGGAGATGAGTTGTGCTAGCCTACTACTTACTACTCCTTTCAAAGTCAGGTGATCCCTGCAAAGAAGAGAATGTCTGCAAAATTCTGCATTAAGATCACCAGTCATAGATTCTTCTCATTTTTTTAATGTATTGTTTCTCAATGTAAATGGGGGGGGGGGGGTTAGAGTTTAAGGTTTATCTGAACAGGTTATGTGCATGAGCCTGAACAGAGCTCTCCAAGTGGGTTGTGAAGATGCAGATGCAGTAGTTTCAATGGAAAAGAACCCAGCACCCACCAGTGCACACATCCATTGGAAACCCAGGTGGAACCACCCATTTCATCCACTGCACTCTCATGATCCTTGACTTGCATTTCCGACTTCAGTAAAACTCTTAAGCAAAACATGACACAGACAAAAGCTGCCATCAGAGCAAGCAAGCTCACCACATCACTCTCAAAATAATTAATTTCAAGAAATTCAACGAGTGGGTTGGAGGAATGACCAACCTTTTTTTTTTGTTTTTTTGTTTTTTTTTTTTTTTTTTTTATTAAACAGAGAATGAAAGGAATTTTTTTCTTCCTTTTTCATGGGGCAAAAATGACACTAAATCTCAATCC
>Ga0116231_10001018_pt1 | contig 55210 bp, 40 predicted proteins | sample S1TSphgellanicum_2_FD_89695 | JGI IMG/M metagenome (GOLD analysis project Ga0116231, IMG submission 89695) | Host-associated microbial communities from peat moss isolated from Minnesota, USA - S1T2_Fd - Sphagnum magellanicum MG | ecosystem: Host-associated > Plants > Peat moss > Unclassified...
CTGAGTGCAGGTGTCCAAAGAAACACAAATGTGTACATTGAGCCCTCAAAAAGAGACTGGATTGCACCAAGAAGTGCAATTTTCTCATCTGTGCACCCACCAAGCAGCCAACCAACATATGATGAAGGAGGCATCAATTCCAGGCAGTAGAAAAAGAGTTTAAACAAGCAAGGAGTCACATCCTCAATTAGAATGTGAGTGGGAAATGTTCACCTATTTTGAGCAACTTTTGGTTTCCCTTGAACTAGAACTAGAAAGAGTATTCAGAGTAGTCAGAAAACTATTCTCTCCCCTGCAGACATAGATCCATGAAATAAACATCAAGAAGATCCTACCATTCCTAGAGCACTCTCCATCCACAGCCTCATTATACATTGAAAAAAACCAAAGACTCTTAAATAAACAACATCCTATAACAGTAGTCCAAGCCAGTAGGAATCACAAAACAAAGCAGCCTTACCAGAGGTAATGGCAGAAGCAGCTTGTTGAAATTGGGCTACAATGGTTTTGCTCTCTGAAGGATCCCCATAGTTTTCTGGCCATGTGTAAATGATGATGCCCATGCCTACTGCTAGAAGACATGAAGCTGCATCAAAAGGTGCAACAGGACCAAGGCTGAAACTGCTGACCAGTGTGTTGGCTACAAGCCCCGCCAAAATAGCAACCAGCCCATTTCCCAGAAAGATCGCCTTTGAGAATGTCAAAGATAACCATTGTGCTTCAAATCCTCTCTGTCAGCACATGTAGAAGAGATTGATTATGAGAGTTACTCTTACAATACCTAAATACAGAAAAATGAGTACACAAATCCAAGTGTGTGTAAAGACCTGGGACTTAAAAACAAGAAGAATTAATCCATTTCATAGTGTAATGACCACCAATTTCTCTGTTGTTCATTAATGCCAGCATAATATGTTCCCTGTACCTTGAAGTGCTCTGCAACAAGCCAAGACTCAAATGCTGAGAAAAGGAGGGATGTTGCAATGCCTCCCAAAATGCGCCCCAGCATAAGTACTCTATACTGTGGAGAGTGTTTGGTAATACAGCTCAAGATGTATGTAACACAGTATGTCACACTTGCTCTCTTACGCCCACTGCAGAAGGTGATGTCCACAATATAAGTCAGGTGCTTCAAGACTATACTGATCATTAAGGATTAAAAATTTTCCTTGACTTGATATCATAGACTTGCTCTGAAAGGAACTAGCACAGATCCCTCTGCCATCCGAACTTCTTTGCAGAAAAGAGAGGATTGGTGAAATTGCACAAATGTCACACCCAGGTCAGGGAGGGACGCATCACCAGATGCACAACCCTGGTAGAAGAAGCTTATTACCAAAAGGTTTACTACCCAAAACCACAACTTCTAAGGCTATTGACAATGAGGCACTCTAAATACAAATACAGGCCAATAAAGATTGAGTAGAACTCACTATTTGTCCCCAAGGGAGCCCACAATAGTGCCAAAGAGCATTGATGATCCAAATCCAGCAATAAAAAGCCTGCCAATATCACCCTGGCTGTAATTGTAATGCTGGTAGAGGGCATACACATATGGTCCCTGCAACCAGTCTCCAGCTGCACATCTCAAAAAGGTACACGCCAAAACAGACACATATGCATGTTAGGAGAAACTCTTTGGCTCCATGAAACTGTCACTGCAGTAGCCGTATCCTACATATTTCAGATGAATAACATATGAAAGATCCAGCAGTTGGGGCTTCTACTGCATCAACACAACAGCGACCCATTTCCTGCAGTTCTCATCACAGATCCACCTTGGACAGATGCAGCAATGCAGGCATAACAGGCCAACCCCTAATGTGAAATATAGAATATGGCTGACTCATGGCTCCATCTTCACTAAACGAGATCAAAAGATGGAGAAACAGACACAGATCACACTTGCTGTGATACTTCCCACCCTCTGGATCTCAAAGACTGACACATTGCAGGAGCTGAGACAAGATCAGAAAATTCTGACAATCCAGAATACACAACTGTAAATGGGCTCCTTGAGTCAGTATGTAGCTTGCCTCTTCATCTACACTGAAAAGTCAGTCTAAAACTCTGAAATTTTTGTTCTGTACAAAATATGGTGGAAATCTGAAATGTGCATAAATACACTGAGTGCACCCTAGACATAACTGTAAATGACTGCATCGGGGCAAAGAGACCAACTTGATCAAACAACATGTAGAAAGGCACATTCTCAGCTCTCACAAAATGGAGAATAGGTCCAGTTCACACCATCGACACAACAACTCTCAAATATCTGGAAAATGCAATCCACAATTCCATGCTCGCTGCAAAATGTTTTCTGTTATAGCAACTGATTGCCAAGAAGCAAGTTTGCTAGAAGAGTGAAAGACTCAGTGCCACAAGCTACAAACATGACGGAAATTCTTGAGAAGAAACTTCTTCAAAGACTTAAACTGGAAGGTCTGTAATAGCCAGTTTCTTTTGAATTTTTCATCTAGGAAAAAACTCTTTCAAGTAATTTCAGCGAATGAAATATCGTAACTGACAAGGCTTCTCAACCTTCCAGTGACAAGCATATTGAAGGATGGTCACAACAGACTGCACCAAAGACTCAAACAAAGCAACAGAGCAACGTTATATGCCAAAAAACAGAAAAAAAAGACAGTCTTTAGGAACGGAAAACTGAAGCATTGATGTCTTGAGACCGTAAATATGCGGATCAAGTATGTTTGTTTGTTTGTTTTTTTGTTTTCGAATGAAGGATCCGAAGCTTGAGCAACCAAACAAGAGAGTCCGAGATGAAAAATACGCAGTCGACTGCAAGCACATCATCATCACGGGAATGAGAAGGAGAGATTGAAAGCACACAGGATGATGAGCAGATGAAGGAAGGAGGAGCAAGCACATTACCCATCATAAGCGAGTACACCACCAAGTAATTGTTTTTGAAAGCATTGAAAGCCGGAGAAGTACTGATACGGTCCTTACTTGACTTACTGAACTCCAAACCCGCCAACACCGCCACAAGCACTCCGAACACAAGGTAATAGTAAACCTCCATTGACGAGAAAAACCGCCAGCACAGGTAGAAAAGAAAGAAAAGAGAAACCTCCGGCCGGGGAACTCCCCGCTCCGCCCTCTCCTCGCCCTCTCCGCTTCCGGACCTTCACGTGTTCGCTTTCTCGAAAAAAAACCAGAAAGAAGAACAAGAAGAAGGGGAAAAAAAAAAGACAGAAAATACCGGCAGCTTGGAAATCTAAGACACAAGCCGGAGTGCCTCTCGAGCCCGCACTGCTAATCGAAATCTGGCACGAACAAAATGCGCGGAGCTGGTGGAGAGCGCGGAGGAAACAGAGAAGGAGAGGAAGGCGGAGAGGAGGGAGGAAGGAGAACAAGAACTGATCCAATGGTCACCATTTGCAGATGGAGTCAATCTAACGGACACTGATAGCGTTCAACAATAGGAAGCTGAAGACAAAGGCCCGGACAAGAAAGAAGAAGAAGGGATCTAATGGTCATCATTTGCAAATAGAGTCAATCTAACGGCCAATGATAGCGTTCGAGACACACGTAGGCGGAGTGGAGGAGGAAGAACAAGAAGTGATCTAATGGTCACCATTTGCAAATGGTGTCGATCTAACGGCCAGTGATAGCGTTCACGTCTTGGTGCCTCGGTACAGGTAAAAACCCTATTACAATTTTTACTTTTTTATTGCAAATTTCCGAATTTCCAGGTCAAACCTGTAAAAGTAAATAGTAAATCTACACCTTGAGGGCTTTTACCGAGGGTAAAGACCTTCACAATTTCTTTTAAAAAAATTTCCATACTCATTGGGGATCACAAGAATTCCAGTTTACACCCCCCCCCCTCCCCCCAAAAATACACCGGGTAACATGCCCTCAAATTACACTTTAAAAAATCTCGGAGCAGGTCTTTCCGTGTAGGGGAAGGGCTTACGGCATGTCGAAAGGGGGGTTTGTATTGTTGTTTGAGGGCATCTGGCAATTTGGGATTTCTTTTTTTTTCCTTTGATTGATATCTGGCGAATTTGGGCCATTTGGGCCATTTGTATAGATCAAAATCATATTTTTCAGGTTGAAATTTGGCAAAATTTTGCCCCCCCCAAAAAAACACTAGACCTGACATCTTTTGAAGTTTCCATTCTCAAGGCACCTAATAAAAATTTCCAAGGTGCATTGGAAATTCGGAATGTAAGGAGGAAGATTATGCTTTATAAGGTACGTGTGAATACCAAAGGAAAATTAGATCAAGTGTTTCTATGTGCTATAGAATGGGCCATCTAGTGTGGATTCCACATCGGAACCAGTTCAAGGGAGTGGTAGTGATCTGGAATCCACCCCGATGGCCCAGGTGTTCTCTGGCATTAAAAGTTACCGCTGCTTATTAGTCATGCAAAATCTATGTTCGATGAACAAGTGGATTTCAATTGAGTGTAGGAATCATCTCGCTTATGTGGTAGCATGCCATTGGATATTAGCTCCCCAGTTATAACATGTATCTTGCTGCCTTCTGACATTTTCATACCTCCCTTAAGAGGCTTAGGCGCATTTCTCCTTGCCGGTTGGCTAAACATGATTACTTACCCTGGTGTGTCCCATAACCAGTACCATTGGTGCTCCCGAACAATGGACCATGCCTGGTAAACTGTGCCCTCTAACCCATTACCTAGTCGGAATTGATCAAGCTTATGATAATTTTTTTGGAATGAAATAGTCCGTTCTAGTTCTGAAAAAAAATAATTAGCTGCGAACCACACCGGTGGAACCAGGACATAAATGTTATGTTTAAAAGGTAGAACAAGAAAACACTATCCTTTTTCTTGGTGCAAGATTTCACACTAATGCAAAATAAAATTTAATAAATAAATATATATATATGGCACACACCATATTACAGGGACAGCTCCAACAGATGTTTGTCAATTAATTAATTAATTATGGTTGAAAATAGAATATTTTCAAAACATTCTAAAACATTCTTCAATTTGCTTCGCAAAATTTTGGTTTTGAACAAAAATCTTTTGGGAAAATTTTAACATTTCTGAAAATAATATAATTATTTTGCGAATCTGCCACCAATGTACTATGATATTCCCTATTTTTCAGGGAAATTTTCAGGGAAAAAGTCCAATTCTTTTGAAAAATAATTGGAAATTTTTATCACATTTTTGCTCAGATTTTGGTTTGGTAGGATGAACCAGCACCAACACTAGTTTGTAACTTCAACTTCTTTAGTGAGGCCTTTTATTAGTGACCATATTTGACCCAAAATTAAATTTGAACTCACAGCCCTGATTTAATCTTAAGAGGGGATCTTTACTATGGTTAGAAGCAACCTCAAAAAAATTCTGCATTGTTAGGATGGTATAAATGCAGGTGCTAGTTCATGCATGGACATTTTATTTAGCAGTTTTTATTGTTTAAACAGGTTCTAGGAACTATCCCCATGTACTGCTAAATCCCTCTTGGGATGCTCCCTAATTGATGTAAGAACTCGCCCTAATTAGTGTAGTGTATTTAGATGACCATTCTTCCACGATCTTGTGAAACCCAAGAAAGCTTCCACAGTGGAAGAATGCCTGTCCTCTGAAAATTTTGGGCAGGTTTTTACCTTGAAGAAGGGGAATGCCCGTCCTCTGAAAATTAGGGTAGGTTTTTACTTCGAAGAAGAGTGACACCTTCAGCCCTTTGATGTTCTTGTGTGCTTGTTATTCAGGCTATCGGTCTCATGGCTAGGCATCTCAAAACAAGGAAGAGCCTCCAGCCCTACCCTTCTCCTCGTGGGATAAAAATTCATTGCAAACTACTTAGGTCTCTTGTTGCTGTAAACTCAAATAAGATAGGGTTGTCTATGGCAGCATGTCAGAGGTGTGCACATGTGCAGCAGGAGCCCAGTCTCTCCCCCAATTTTCTCCCCTTTTTCTTCACACTTAGAGATGGCTGTGCCCATGCCCATGGCAGTTCCATTGACTCAAGCACTGACTACCCAAAGGGTGGTGGAGCAGGCTTCATGTTGATAGGCTTTAAGGTTTAGGGTATAAGTTTTCCTGTGAATATTTAGTTTGCATAAAAATGAAGCCATTTGCCCTTTTGAAAGAGCAGTCAACCCAAAGAAGCTACAGAGATAGGTGAAGGGTGGAATCTCTTCTCTCTCTCTCTCTCTTAAGTGACAATTGCAGCTTACGTAACATGCAAGAAGATTATGTGCGAGAACTCACATCCTCAAGTTGATTACAAGACACAACCAGTTGTTCTTCTCGCTCTCTTAAGTGACAATTACAGACTAGGTAACCTGCAAGAAGATTATGCATGTTAACTCACATCCTCAAGTCGGTTACCAGACATAACCAGTTGTTTACAGTGAGGAGTTATTATGGCGGACCAATTGTGCACTGGGGCACTCCACTCATACAACTAACAAGTGACTTGTGTGTGTGTGTGTGTGTGTGTGTCCACCCACATAAACCCTAAACCTTAAACCCTAATTTTAGAATGAGGGTTTTGGTTTGGGTTTGGGGGGGGGGACCACTATTCAAGAGCTTGAATTTGTAAAATTGACCGAACTGAGCTTGTCCAAAATTAGGGGTCGGTGCCCTCAATTATTTGTCTGGACATTGAGGGTGTGTCTTAGTTGGGAGGGGAGGTGCCTGATTGATTAGCACATCAAGCCAGTTTAGGTTATTAAATGGTTGTCAGGTGGGACCCTTTTGCACACATATTTATGGAGACCCTCCCATTTACCCGTCCAGGTAATTTTGTTGGCTCTGACCAGAGGGAAGGCAGTTTACATCAGTGTAGGATTTTGGTGTAAATTTTTTTTGGCTTGAAGTTCCAGTGGTGTTTTTAGGAATTTTTGTTTGTAGCCAAAGTGATAATCATCCATAGGAACACGTAGCAAAAAGTGGCAATCATCCCTAGGAAGATTTAGCCAAATCTGGCTATAAACCAGAAATGAAGAAGTACTAACCTTTAATCATCTTTCTATATTTTTGCCAATACAATGAAAACATATTTATGTGAATCTGGCCAAATTTACTTTTTTTTCCCCCCTCAATTATGAGTGCTGAAAACCTCCAAAATTACTCCTTTATTTCTAATTTTTAATATTTAATTTCGCCAGTAAAATTAACACTGAAAATTGAACTTGGGAACCAATGTGTGGGCTGGAGATTTAGTGTAGTTTCTAAGGTGCCAATTTTATCAAATTTGATTTTGCAGTTGAAATTACTTAGCCTAAACCATGTTACATGTTTTCATCAATTCTCATGATTTTGCTTGAACTTCTCGCAAGTGGTAGAGCCATTATGTAATGAGTTGCTTGTTTTTCCCATGTTTAGTTGGAAGGGGCTTCCACCCATCGTCAAGCATGGAATCTTGGCTAAAGAAAGGGGATAATAATAATAACACTAAGAAAAGATCAATTTGAATCTTTTATACCTTCCCCAGTGTTTTTTTTCAGGAAATCTTTTTTGTGGCCCAAGTAGCCATCCTCCATAGAAAGACATAGAAAAAATTGGCAAGAATCAAAGAAGATTTAACCAAATATGGCTACTAACCAGATATGAAACAAAAAACATTTAAAATCATATTTCTATATTTATGGCTACTTACTTACTAGTAGCAAATATAGCAACCTGGTGATTTTTCCTTTTTTAATTACTGGCCTCTGAAAGATTGAGAATCCCCCAAAATAAGTTCATTTTCGAGAAATCATCATTTTTAATTTCGCCTTTTTGGGCGAAGTTTCACCAGTAAAAAGAAAGGCTAACCAACTGCTTGTAAATGGGAAAAGACTTTGCATCATTAAGTCTTATTTGGAATCCAGAATTGGCAGAAAGTGTTGTTTTTTTCTGCTTTTAATAGTCAGAGGGTTCACTGATGAGGCGACACAAAATCAGACTGTCAAAAGTATTACATTCCCCTATGTTTGGGTTTAGGTTTAGAGGGAGAGAGAGAGTGAGAGTGTTGTAACAATTTTAGCCCAAAATCAAAAGTATTATATTCCCCTATGTTTGGGTTTAGGTTGAGAGAGAGAGAGAGTGTGTGTGTGTGTGTGTGTTGTAACAATTTTAGTCCAAAGTCCCAAAGGATCCAAAGAGAAGTTTTACTTTGTGACAATTTTTTATTCCAAAGTCCTGAAGGATCGAAAGTGGGATGGATTGAGAAGCAACAAAAGCAGCAATGTACAAAGGTACAAGCGAGAACAAATCTCATGAGGTTTAGGGTTTAAGGTTTTGGTAAATTTTTGCACCTGATTTATGGAGTTACCCATAAAGTCACCCTCTCTTTGAGCCCTAATTTGACCCTCTGATCCCTGTTTCGTCCCCAATTTCATTGTATCTGTAACACGAGCAAAATTGGGCACTCTTTCATGGAACTAGGTATTATTAGTTCAGAAGATTTGCAAGATCTTGTTCTGACAAGGTTTGATTCAATGATTCAATGAAGAGTATCAGCAGGCTAGTAGTCAAGGTACAGGTAAGGCAAATCCAAAACTGGTGCTGAAACTCCCCTGAGGACCAACTCAGGTGACAAAACTAGGTTGGTCGCCCACCTTTTTTTAATGTATTGCTTCTATCCTGTCTTCTCATTTCGTCCCCAGTTTTGGCGAAACTGGGGCTCAATACCCCTTCATCTACTGTGCTGTCATATGCAGTTCCAGATACCTTTTTGGCACCAATCCGAGAAGCATCTTACCTTAAGAGCTGATTAGAGACTAAGGTACCTCATGAGATTAAGGCACCCATCCCCCCGCTGGCAGGATCAAGGACCAAATCAAGGACCACGTGGAGTGTTGCGACAATTATGGGAGGTTCAAAGATACACTTCTCTTACTTTCTATGGACCGCATCAAGCCCAGTAGGGCAGATACTGTTCCATTGGGTCATAATGGGTTATACCAGGGCCGATTCCAGAGTGCAACTGGTGTTCCCCACCATGGATTCACAACTAAAGTGGGACTAACACCACAAGTGGAACTGGCAAAACCAAAAGTGGAACCAGCAGATGACCAATGGTCCCACTAGGAAGAAGTCTCTATAAGTGCCTGGTTGAGACACCTAAACTGGTTGGTTACATAAGAAATCATTAAACTTCACTGGTAACAACCTGCAGGAAGGCCCTTGTTTATATAACACATGTGTAAGGTCACACGTGTAAAGTCTTTCCACAGCTTGACAGGGATCTTCTGATATCTGTAAGATAATACTATGGAAAATTATGCAATGTTATCATCTTCAAAATCCGACAAGCAAATTTCAATGAGTGTTTTATGGTGCAAAAGATGTTCAGATAGTCAAACAAGACCACATATTAGGGACTATGGAATGGTCGAGCACCTGCCCATTATGTTGGGTAAGGTGCCAGGTGATCCCATTATGGCAAGCTAGGCAATATAGCACCCAACATAGTTGGGCACGGGTGGGGGTCATTCCATAACATTGAGGTCTGGGGTGGCAGATTCAATATATTTTTTACAAAAATCATGTTAAACAGACATTTTGGTCACTAGTTTGCGAGTGTAGGATCATCACCAGGAGATTATGTCATATACTGTGGTCAAGAAAATGACATAATCTGCCACACCATACCTTAATGCACTAGAGATTGCACCACCCTAGGGATGAACTAGGTGGCAGAATGTGCCCTAGAGGCACGTTCCCTGAAGTGAAGAATCATAGGTAGGTATGACATAGCAGTAGAGATAGGTAGAATTGAGGAGTGGCATAGATAGGAAATTGGATCTAATCCTAATCCCACTACCACATTGACTCCTTGTTTGCTCTTGAACTTCAAAAGTCTAAAACCCCAGCAAATCTTCTGTATGGCTCTTCCTGTTGCTTTCCTTTAAGGACCTTACAACGGCCATTGTATGGAACTAGACTATTATAAAAATATGAAATTAGGTACACCATCTTTCATGGCAAATTGCCTTTGGCATTATGTTTCTCACCAGTGCTTCAGATGCTTTTGTATGTTGGAGGCAGCAGATAATGTGATGATTTCCCAAGCATCTCCAAATGACCTATATACATTAAGGGGTCTTCCATTTCCTGCAATCAAGCAGGCCACAAAAGGAGTTGGTTAGTTGAGCAAACACATATAACTTCATCAAGTAGATCTTATACGTAGGTATCTGTTTTATCCATCAAATTCCAATACAAAAGTTGGGAAAGTCTCATGATGAAATGCTAGGTGAAAAAACGTTTGTGATGATGGCCAGCACAGGGCACCAAAAGGTGTTTACATAACTGCCACTCAAAGCCCCCTTCATGACAACAGAACTCTCACATGAAATCCTTTCTGCCAGTTTGTGAAGTACAGTAATCATTACCCCAATGTACATACCAAACAAACTATCAATGCATGGAAGAATTGGAGAAATGCACAATTAATATGGGGATTAAAAAGCCTCGAAAATCCTTTTTACCTTGTTTGTGTTTGTGGGGCTGGAAGAGGCACAATCCACACTGTCCAGATCTTACAGTGCACTTCAGTGGGGTGGAGTCCTTAGATAGCTCCACAATCCACAAACATTAAGACCAACACTGCTGTCACCCACCTGCAACATGCATTCCAGTTGAATTGAGAATATGAATGAAGCATGGATTCAGTTGTTGGATGCAGTTTCAAAAGACCTTTCATCTCTCCATAATCGCAAAGTAAGCAGTAACTAGTACACATTGCACCTTGTTAAGTACATATACAGATGTATACGCATAGCTCCAAAATTGCAGAGAAATCTCCACAACAAAGGTAAACATGACAATGGATGCAGCTGTAGCCTTTACTAGAGCTGCTCACACAAAGTCTCAGACCATTCAACTTTATCACAAACAGCAGTAATGAGCTGCCATGACTACCCACTGACTTTATCAGCACCCAATGGACATGGATAAGTACATAATAATCTGACCAACATCTGGGGCAAATATTGGACAAAAATATTCATCCTGAGTTCCTGTTGCATTTCTGGAAGCAACATATACATACAGATGTGAATCTCTCAATATGTACTGATAATTTCTCCATACATATAAGTGTGCTAACCTGAATAGATTTGAGAGATGACCTGATAATAAGGTTACAGATACTTCAGCAAGCATGAAAAACAGGAAATCTGACTACAATCAGAAGAGAAAAGAAAAGAAAGAACTAAGGCACAGTTTGAACCACAGCAACAGTTGTATACATGTTCATGCACCTTCAACAGCAAAATGTGGAATTTATCACCTACCATAACATCCCTTCTGACTTCATCAGCTTCTGGCAGTAGTGCGAAGGTTAATGTCAAACATTAACCAATGAATCAGTCTATTGAGATTCTGTCAAGAGACCAGTATTAACATGAAATCGTAACTATCATACTAGCTAGCTCAACAAAACCTAAAACCAAAGGAGACAATTAAAAAAACCCACAAAGAAAGAGGAACACAAATGAAAGAGAAAAAGAAGGAAAGAAAAAAAAAAGAGTGGAGGAAAATCATAAGCAAGAAAAGAGGAAGAAAATAGAGCAAAACAAAATAGAGATATTTAGAGGATGATAATTGATTCAGGATCTGACCCTTCTGATTGTACTCAGTGGCTGTACCAGTTCCAGAGGCAGTCAATCTGGTTACTACAGCTGTGAAGTTTTTCCAGTGATTAAAACAATGCTGTAACAAGGTTTCAATCTTTACACAGAAGAAAACCAAGTCAACTATGGCGAAGCAACAGTAACTTTTTTTCAGATGAATGCCTTTCAAGTGCTTGAATCAAATCCCATGTATTCAAAGTATCCACCCCTGAAACAGAATAACAAGTCCAAGGTAGACATGAAAACTGACAGGAAATCTGACTCCTCATCTGTCCCATCTCTCACACATTTGACCAGAGGATGAATCATATTTCAGAATGCAGTTTATTTACAGTTGGTTGCGGGACAGTTTTGCCCCAGGGGTCAAAGACATCAGCACTCTACTCTACAGCTGTTGATCAAGGAATGCATCATCCTCAGATTTTTTTGGCCCCCATGTCTTTGCTCCCAGCATATCAGTCACCCCTCCTGTCCACATTTTCCCAAACCAGTTATTCAGCAGCACTCCTCCTGCCCAAGTTGGAAGCCATCCTTCTGAGTTCTCAGTGTGTGCTGTATCACCACTGTCTGCCAATGTCTTCTCCTCATCTGTTCTCAGACTTTCCTTCCAGCACTCCGACATGTATGCAATAACAGCCTGTTCTCCTTGCTGAACAATTTCCATGGGAGGAATTGTCAATGGATTCTCCTCAAGTTTCAACCTTCTCAAGTTTGTCAGCCTTCCGATGGAGATGGGAAGCTCATGGATCTGATTGAAACTGAGGTCCAGATCCAAAAGAGAAACAAGGTCACCAATGCTATCTGGGACGGTGGTCAAATCATTGAAGTTGCTGCTTACGTCAAGCATCTCAAGGTTCAAGAGATTGCCTATGGCTGCTGGCAAGCTCCGGAGCTTGTTGAAATGAATGTCCAGAACTTTCAAGGACCGAAGCTCACCAATTGAGGAGGGCAACCCTGTAATCTTGTTCAGGTGCAGATACAACTTCTGGAGATTGACCAGTTGAAATCCAAAGTCTGAGGGCCAAACCTCCAGCTGGTTAAAATTTGCTATCAGCTCCACCAAGTTGCTGCAAATACCCCAAACCTCATAAGAACATTCTCTGAGGTAACAACTGCACCTCAGCAAAATGGATCAGCATTTCTTTTGCTGTTTTCTTCAAGGCAAAGTTGTTCACACAGCCACTGTGAATTACCCACTCCAGTATAAGTAGCAAAGTGAGGCCAAGCTACCACTAATCTTGGGCAGTACGACTTCATGATCATATCATGACCACTCTTCCATGCCACAACAACCAGAGAGGGTCTTTGGCTGAACACTTTCAAAATCACATGCAGCGCCATAGTCAATGGTGAAGCTGCAAAATCTCAAAAGTCTGGACAAGCTATGGCTGAATTAACTAAATAGCAACCATATGCCAGGCCACAAAAATGTATTCAGGAGTTGATCTGGAGCAAACTTGGCTAAACAACTCAAAGCCAGCTCCATGCCTTGCCCTGGGGGAGTTAGTACCTGCAGCGCCCAAGACTTGCAGGCAAGGTCTTCAGCACATTTCCTGATATGTTGAGAGATTTGAGATTTGAAAGCAAGCCGATGGAGTCTGGTAATGCCTTAAGTTGGTTATGTTGTACATCAAGCGTCTCCAAGCTCACAAGACCAGCTATGGAATCAGGAATGATCTGTCACAAGGTAGCAAAGGAAAGGATGACTTTGTCTACTAGGCCTAAAAATGAGGGGGAATCAAAGGTGACAGAACTCAACAACTGTAACTGAAAATCAATGCAGCTTCACTTATTTCAATTCTACAACATGACCATGTAAGTAAGTATCATAATGCAAACCAAGCAAATCAACACTCTCCGGTTACTAGGTCCAGTTGAGCCTGACCTCTAAACAATTGTTTGCCAGGTTCAAGTGAACAATTGATGAGATTTTCCCAAATGACTCTGGCAGGTGCACCAGATACCGTCCTTTGAGGTCAAGGCTGTCCAATTGCTGTTCTTGAGCTTCTTGCAATTTTGCTGAAACATCCAAGTCAACCTCATCTGTGGGTTCAACAGTAGCTGCTGATGATAAATCTGATATGCCTTCAAGAGCCAATTCTGATTGCTTCACATCATCCTCATACAACTGATGGAGATCATCCAACTCAATCAAAGACAGGTAGGGCAGCTTTGCATTCTCTGCTGCTTCCCTCAGCTCCTTCTCCTTTCCCCCCTGAATAGAAACAGCCAACTCTTGGGAATTCACAGGTAGACTAAGATGAATGCAATCTACTGGAAAGTTGCACTCTTAATTCCAAACATGAACACCCTTATTGAGGCTTTCGAGTTACAAAGGGACAGTAGGAGAACAACAACAACACAGCCTCCCAACACAAGCAAATCTTTTGCAATCCCCCCAGCCCCCTTCATTCATTCATTCAGTTCCCAACATCATTAACATCCAGAGCCTCCTACTATGCTTGTCAATTGCAGGAGCATGAAGATGACTTTCATGAAGCAGCATCAGTTAGGGTTTGTAGTGCATCATCCATTTGTAATCCACAACATAATATCACATGGCAATTAGGTTCATTTCCAAAAGACAAAGAAGGAGCAGTAGCAGCACGAATGCCACAGCATGTGGTGAGTTCAAAAAATTCAAACTGTGCTTCAAATCCACCTCTGCATCACCTTCTTCCATCCTTCGTTCCCCTTCCTTAATGGTTTGCAATTCTCTTAGTCTGCATCTTCTTTAGGGCTTGATTCTACTAGATTCGCAACATAGTAGAGAATTGGCCGTCAGAAAGGAAGAAAAGCACGAAAGAAAGAAACCCTAGAAAAATGAAAAAAACCGCAACCAACCTGCTGCGTCGTCCGCAATTGCTGCTCATCTTGGCCGCCACCGCCATTCCCAGCAACGGGCGCGAGGGCGACATCAGCATCAACAGTAGCAGCAGAAACTAGATTCTCCAACTGTTCTTGCAGACACGCATCGATACGCAGCAACGCGTTTCGAGCTTCGTCCACCTGCACACCGGAGGGACGCGGCCCCAACTCCGCCAACTCCGCTCGCATGGCCGCCAATTTTTCCAACAGCGACACGTTCTCTGCTGCGGCCTCGTCCTCCTCCATCCTCTCGCCGGTCTTCTCCGTTGCCCCAATTCCTTGCAAATCACAAAAAAACACACACACACAAAACACTTCCTTTCGTCTTCTTCTTCTTCTTCTTCGTCGTCGTCGTCGTCGTCGTCTTATCCTGCCGAGCGAGACAGAGAGACCGTGGATGATAACCGTTGGAGCGGGTATACGTATTTGTATATTTGTATCGAATATGTGTACGATAATGTACATATTATGTGTACTCTGTTTGTGTACTACCTACATCACCTGGGTAGGCATATACCCGGATCTGTATATATCGGTTATGGGTGGCTCTTCTCCTCCCACACAGAGAGATAGTGGATGATAACCGTTGAAACCGGATGCACGTATTTGTGTATATGTATTGAGTACGTGTAAAAATAATGTACATACCATGTGTACTCCGCATGTATACTCCCCTGTATCATCATCCGAGTAGGTCTGTATCCTGATTAAAATTTATATACCCGTTCAAGCGGATCTTCTTGTCTTCTCCTTCCGAGAAAGAGACTGCGGATGATAACCGTTGGGGCAGGTTTCCATGTATGTGTACTACCCTATATCATGATCCGGGTAGGTATGTGTCCAGATTGATATGTATATTACCCGTTTGAGTGGGTACATGTTACATACATACATACATACATATAATGCCTACAAGTTGTTGTGTGATTATTTGAATCTTTTGACACCATGGGTATGAATCTTAAGAACCGCTTTGATAAGTGCCAAGCGCTTGATTCTTTGTTTCTTTGAACTACAACTTCTGAGGAGAATTCACAAGAGCCAGACTTGGAACATGATGAATCAAGCCAAGGATAGGTACTCGACTTCTTGTTTTATTTTTGAACATCTATTTCGTTTTGAAATTTCATGAGAACTAGAGCAAGGCACAAGTTGGTTGTTGAAGTTGTGTAACTAAATGAAAGGTGCAATGCTTATGCTATGTACCCATAACAACACATGGCAAGAATACAAAAAGATCTGCTTGACAGAATAATTCATGTTTGTTACAACTCTACATATCCTTAATTCCTTTTAAATAGGGCTCCTACATGATTAAACTATTAATCCTAAATCTATTACTATGAGACAAATTAGATCACTCTGGATCTGCTCTCGTTGTTGGGCTACCATGATCTTTTGATATGACATCGTAAACACACAACTCATAAACCTTTCTGAAAACATCCCGATCTACCCCACATAATTTCGTAACAACCAGCTCACTTTGACTCTTCTATAACCACAAATTGGGAAAGTATTAACAAGTAAAAATTCCCAACCTCCTAGGAACACCGCCAATTGAACTTACACACAAAAAGTGAATTCCCAAATGACCAAATCTATATTCAAAGTTCCCATATTAACAAGTACTTGACCTCACCATACATGTACAACATTGTAAATTCATTACAAATACTTAGGTATACTTAACTTGAACCACAATTGCCATAAACAAAGCAGCTTACATTGATTCCTTAAAGCTTCTTATCAACTCCACCCATGCCTCTAAGGATTCATCCACCTCCAACTTCATGTTTATTGATTCCCTTAGACAATGGATATTTCAAATATCTACACATATGAATTGAAATTCACACCAAGGCATTCCTCCTATCAATGTGACTACAACAATGAAAAAACCATTCAAAAAGAAAATATCACCTTTCTAGGAAAAAAAACAAAATGAAAAAGTGCACTTAACTTCACAATGTTGTTGATTTTTATCCTCATCACCATTCCATTGTTGGTGCCAACCACATTCACACACAAGAAAAACAAAACAAACATCAGGCTAGCCCAAAAGTCTCACACCTTCATAAACCAAAACCATTTCCATTTTTGTTCCACAAATCATCGAACATTTAATTAAGTGATAAAAGACAAAGTAGGAGACTATTTTTGACACTAAAATTAAAACATGCACATCACTTTTCTCATTGTAAACTTTAACAACATTGTTGGATATAATTATAGGTTACAATTGGGGCCTAGGCTTTATTGCCATGTATCCTAATATCTAAACATGAATGAAGAGCAAAAACTTGTTTTTTAAAAAGTTGTGGAAGATACCAATGGCATGTATTGTGTCAAAAAAATGAGCACATCAAAATCATTTGTTTTGGTTTAACTAAATGTAAAACCTTAGCACAAATTCTTCTCAAATCCTTCATGGTGGTGGGATCACAAGTTATACAAGGTAAACAAAAACCATTATTGCCCATTGTTGTCACATTTTTATTTTGTTGCAAGAACATAGATTTTTCTTGGTTTATGGATTAAAGTTTGAAAGATGACCTACGTTGCTATGAATTTTTAGTAATTTGGCCAAAAAAACTAACTTGAAACTACTTTGCAACTAATGTAGTTGCAATGCATATCTTGTCTTGCAATTATGGATTTAGTTATTGGTTTCAAAACAATCATATGATAGTTGACTTTAATATTACATTAAAAACTATCACAATGGTGTAAATATTGTTTTGTGATTTATGTGCTAAAGTATTGGAATGGTGGCAATCTTACAATTAGTGTTGTTAATAATGTCATTAGTTTACAACTACATTATGAATTTTTTGTAGTGATTTTATTCAATTAAATGAATATGTAGTTATTATTTTACAACTATAAATGTACCAATATATATGATACCATATAACAATTGTCAACAATATAATGTGATGTAGTTGATTACATTTAACACATTTTCATTTGTAAATGTTAGAACTCATTACATGATACCAATCTACAACTAAAACAATGGATAAAATATTAACTTATAACTAACAAACATGGTGGGGGAACATGCCTATAACTATGTTGCAAACAAATGATCCCATGTTGCAATTAACATGTATTACATTAAAAAGATATCTTGTATTTAACATTATCACTAATGTTACATTTTATAATTAATATGATAGGCCAAACTACCACCTTAGCACCCAAAGGTGTCATGTCATGTTTGTTTCATGAAAATATTTACCATTGCCTTTCAATGCCCCCATCCTAATGTATACAAAACTTGCACCCACTTATTCCCCCATTTTTTTCTAAAGTTACATTTCCATGAACAAATGCAACTAAATTGGAACCAACACAAACATGGCATTAAACTTGTATTAATCAACAAGAATAAATCAATTTGCTCATGTTCTAGTGTGCAAGCAATATCAACTAGCATCTGCATGAATGGGTGTTAACATGCAACTATGTCACAATTTAAGGTTGGTCACATTATGCACCTTACAATTTGTAATGTTTGTATTTATATGTAATTACAAATCAACTAGTTTCCCCATTGTCCAACTTACATACATTTCATGCAAAATAATGAGTAGCATGCAACAACTAAATGATAATAAATGGCAAGTGAAAGAGTTAAATTCATCAACTTCATGTTGAACAACTCAAATAGGTGCCAACATGTAATATTCCACAATTTTAGCTTCAATTGTGAGAAATTTATAACCTTAACTAGGTTATTTAAATTAAACTTGGGTAATAAAAGATTGGTCCTATGCAATTGTAGGTTTTTTCTAGTCATTTTAGTTAATTATATGAGTCATGCAGTTAACTACTAATTGTTAAAGACATTTTTAATCGTTTCTTTAATCATATTGGAAATTATATATTGCATAGGAGAAGTTGTAAAAACATGTTTTGGCGTTATGAACATTTTTAACCAATCAATGAATAAAATTTTATTGAAATTAGTGTCATAAATCATTAAGTTGACTATTAACTTTGCTAAAAACATTTTTAGTTGTTTCGTTAATTGTGTTGGATATTATAATTGCATAAGACAAGTTGTAAAAAACATGTTTTAGTATTATGAACATTTTGACCAATCAATAAATGCAATTTTATTGAAATTAATGTAATGAATCATGAGATTAACTACTAATTGTAACACCTTGTTGCCACATGGCATGTCACATCATCATCATTAAAATTTGAGTTGTTATTAATTGTTATTATTGCAAAAGTAAATGGTATTTTTGAATTTTAATTTTAAATCATTCAAATATATATTAATGTAAATTTAAATATGTATTTTACCTAATGTTTGAACAAGTTGTCATATTGACTATAGTTGCAAAACTATGATGCCAAGTGGCATCTTAATATCCTTTGCAACTACATAACAATTTTTATGACTAAGTAGTTATAAATATAATATAAAAAAATTGTTGTTTAAATTGGTCACAAAACTCAAGATGTGTTATTGTGATGGCAAAGAAAAGTATGATGGGGTTAAAATTATTGTTAACTGTGTTTTGCATGTTAAACATCTTAAAAAGAAATTCACAACTTTGTCACACCCCTTCTTTTGGTGCTCATTGATATTCATATTCTAATTTTTCTTGTAATAACAATAGACACAAACAAATTCCTTCTTATTTTCTTGCCAATGATTATGGCATTCTTGAAATAGTTACAACCACTCCTCACGAATGTAGGTATCCATGAAAATTGTATATTTTCACATTTTCTATTATTAAGTCCATTCCTTCACTCTCCATGTTTTCTTTCTTTTATCACACCTAATTCAACTATTTTGTTGAGAATAACGGAAAACAAGAAAAACATAGTGTTATGCTTGGATTGCCTCACGCTTGTGTTGGAAAGAAAGAAAGATCGCAATTATAGCAAAACCAAAAAATGATACAAAAAAACTAAACCTTAATTGAAACATGGGTTGCAACAATTGTGGCAATTGACATGTGGCCCATCTCGCTTGTAATCAATTCTAACCAAACTTTATAACCTATTCCATTACCTAATTGTCCTAATAGAATGGTTTGGAGAAAGATGGACCAAGTGTGGGAAAGTTGAAAAAGGTTCAAAATGTTATGGATGGGGCATGGATGGGTTTTGCATTGGGGCACATGGAGCATGTGCACATGGCGTCAAAACATAAATCTTGAAACTTTGCATGTTTTATGTTTTAGGCATCAAGTTGCCCAAGCATCGAAAGTTGTGTTGGGTCACTGATCAAAACTTAACATGTTTCAATGGGTGGATGGTTTTGAGGTTTGAATTTTGAAAAACATGTTTAGGAGCGAGGCACTTCCATGCGATCAAAATTGATGTCGACTACCCACGCATTGAAACTCACGTCTAAACACTCGAAACAAGCAACACATTTACGATTTGTTGTTGAAATAATGTTAAACATCCTTTAGGAGGTCACGTTGCCATGTTCCTACAAGAAGTTCCTAACATCACCTTAACAAAATTCATTATTATAAAACAAAAGAAACTCAAATGAATTAAATGAACAAACAAATGGAATGAGTTGAACGATGTCCCCATTTACAACATCATGTTCTTAAAACATGAATTTTCTTAACATTGAATTGAAAGAATTTGCCATATCATTCCTAACATCACCCTAAAAACATTCATTCCTATAAAACAAAAGAAACTCAAATGAATTAAATGAGCAATCAAATGGAATGAGTTGAACGATGTCCCCATTTACAACATCACGTTCTTGAAACATGAATTTTCTTGACATTGAATTGAAAGCATTTGCCGTATCGAGTTGGAGGACAACCTAGTCAGGGTGAAGGTGTAAAGCACGTTGGATCCCATGCCCTTACATTGCCTCAACCTCGAAAAAGAAAACAAAGGGAGAAGAAAACCAGGGTTCTGAAGACTGAGACTTTTGCGGGATGTCGAAGCTTAGCAGGGCGACCCGGAGAAAGCGCGGGTGAGAGACAGAGCAGGAGGGTGGTAAGGCCCCCGAAAGGTTCTTCTTCTTCTTGCAAGGTCGTGGTGAATACGATTCCGATCAGGGATTGTTTCATCTCGCCGTCTGTTTGCAGGTAAGTTCTTGAACTTTATCTTCTCATTCTGGTTCCCTTGATGTATCGATCTCGTTTTAGAATGCAGAACCGGGGAAGCGTTGGTTTGGCAAACTTCTGACGCTTTTTCTGCAATAGGAATGGATCCTTCAATCTGCTGTTGCTCTCATCTGAACAGGATATTGTGAAGATATATATGTGGTTGGGTTTTTTTTTTCCTCAGATGTACAACCTTTTTGCAGGTAGCTACACTCTACATTCAGAGAGCTTCAGTTTCGTTTGTCTCGGGGTTCAGGACATGGGCGTGTGAGCGGCTGCGGGCTTGTGGAAGGAGATGGCAACTACAGCCCTGCAGAGGACGGGAAGCTCGTATCAGAGGACCAGCCCTAGCTCTTCCCCTCGTCAACGCTTGTCCAGTCACAGATCTTCGTCCCTTTCACGGTTCGAGAGGGATGGATTTTCTCTCGCCAACACAACTGACAGCGGAACGGAGGCTGCGGAGGCGGCATCCCGGGCTGCCATAGAAGAGTTTCAGAAGGACAGTGTTTTTGCGAAGTTCCTTGCCGAAGATTTCAGCCCAACACAATTTGCAAGCGAGGCTCTGAGCAGTGGATCGGCGGCAGCCTCATCAGAGAAATTGCAAGAAGGCATTCAGCTGCTTGAGAAACAGCTAAGGAGCGAGGTCTTCCTTAGACGCGATGAGTTACTTCAACAGCTCTCCAATTTGAAGGAGACAGAGAGTGTTCTGACAGTGGTAAGGGCAGGCGTGGAAAGTCTGCAAGCGTCGACTCAGAGGGTTAGGTCGGAGATTGCAGAGCCTTATAAACAGATAAAAATCAAATCACGACAGCTTGCGTCACTTCACGACACTGTGGAGCTTCTGCGGTCGGTGATCCGGGCTCTCAAGCAGTTGAAAAAACTGCAAGAATTGATGGAGTCAGGGGGTGCTAAAGCTGACCTAGCAAAGGCGGCTCAACTTTACAATGAGATTGAGACCTTGACAAAGGAAGCTGACCTTGCAGGTGTGGAGGTGCTGGACGAAGAGATCCCTTGGCTCTTGGAGGTTGGAAATCAGATTAGATCTGAGGCAATGAAAGGTCTTGAGAGCGGAATGGAGGCACTCAATCAAGCTGAGGTAGGGAGTATCTTACAAGTGTTCTATAACATGGGCGAGCTCAAGTCTACAGTAGAATCTTTGATCAACAAGTACAAGGGACTGGTTGTGAAGAGTGTGAGTTCTGCATTGGACATGAAGGCAATCTCTGCCAGTGCTGGGAGTTCCCAGGGATCTGGGGGTTTGCAGAGGAGTGGAGCTCCTCAAGCTGCTGGTGGTTCCAGAGCAAGAGAAAGCCTTTGGCAAAGGATGGGAGCTTGTATGGACCAGCTGCATTCAATTCTTTTGGCAGCATGGCATTTGCAGCGGGTCCTATCAAAGAAGAGAGATCCTATTTCTCATATTGGATTCCTTGATGAAGTTATGCAGGTAAGAGATTGTTATGTGAGGGCACTGCTGCTCAGAAGGGAAAATAAAATAGGAGACCTGGAGGTGGCACAAAGTTTTTCTTAGGTTTAACTTGCTGTAAGACCCAAAACCATTGCCCAGATTTTTGGAGGTTGATAATGAGGCCCACTAAAATATTAAGAAAACTCAGTGATCTCTCAAGAGATCATAAATGTCTCTGCTATAACACTGCAATCAACATGGCCAAAACTGCACAAATAATAATGAAATAATCAAAGGTGCAACATTAGTGTGACCCATTGGCCTATAAGCTTAAAAGTACTTTTGACTTTTAAAAAATAATTTTTTAAATGGGCCAGAACTTATTATTCTATCTTTTGTCAGATGCAAGTGTAATCCTTGTTACAGAGTAATGTCCTGCAAACTCTCGATCATTACATGGAAGTGGCAACCCCAAAATTCATAACAAAATGGTTGCAGGAAGAAAACTGAGAGGAACACTTTCATAAAACTGTGGAATAGACCTTGGTTTGATGTAAAATTGTTCTGCATGTGATTTCAAAGAGGGACAAACATCCCTGTGTTTTTCTTGTGTACTGTGCAGGCTGGTGATCCAATGCTGACAGAGCGGGTTTGGGAAGCTTTGGTGAAGTCATTTGGAAGCCAGATGAAATCTGCATTCACAGCCTCCAGCTTTGTGAAAGAGACATTTGTGATGGGGTATCCTAAGCTTTTGAGCTTGATAGACAGCTTGGTGGAGAAACTGGTCCATGACACAGATGTCAAAGGTGTACCTGCAGCCATCAAGCCAGAAGCTAGAGAGCAGCTGATTGCTGCTCTTGAGCCATTCCAGACAGCATACCTAGGAAAATCTTTTGGCCGCCTTTCTGATTTTGTCAATAGCATTTTTCCAACTGCCATTCGGGGCAGCATACCAACTCAAGAGCACATCACAAGACTAGTCTCTCGCATTCATGAGGAGCTTGATGCCTCAAAGTCAGATAAGGGTCTTACTCTTCTGGTTCTGCATCAAGTTGACAAAGTTCTTCAACTCTTTGCTGAGAAAGCTAAATCTCAGGTAATTTAAAACTTGCCTTTGTAAACCTCCTTGACATGCTCTTATGTAATGCTAACAACTAAAGTGTTGGAAAATTGCTGACATAAGAAATGATTTCTTTGTTATCTGGAGTAGGGCCTTTGCACTGAAGTTTACTTGACCATGTTTTTCATCTTCAACATTATAACATACTTTATATGATTAATAATGCAGTGCATCAATGCTCTTTGGGAATCTTATTATAGCAATTCAGAGTCAAAGGACCAAGAATCAGAAAGACCTTGTGTGTGCATGTGATCTGAGAGACCAGTGGGTCTTATTATCTAAAATTCGGCTTTTGAACATAGCAAAGCTCTATTAGGAACATTCAGGACAATTTCATACAAATGTACGAGCAGTGCATTGAAATCTGTCTCTTAGTTGTCTGTTTGTCTTAAGTTGAAAAGATATCAGCAGAAGACATCTTGCTGACTTTTGTGTTTGTGTTATATGTTCAGACATATACAGGCTTGGAGGCACGACAAGTCACAGGTCCTGTAACTCCACAACAACTGAAGAACTTCACCCTGTGCCTCTACCTTCAGGAGGTGCATTCACGCATATCTATGCTTGGTGGTCTCCCCAGTGCAGCACCTGAGGTACTCTCTGCATCTTTAGGTGCAGTATATGGAGTGGCCTCTCATTGCATCACACCACTCTTCAAGGCAATGGTGGAGAAACTTGAGAGCTGTATTTTGCAAATTCATGATCAAAATTTTGCTTCCGAGGGAAATGTGCGTGATGGCTGCTCAAAGTACATGGAAGAGGTGCAGAAATGGATCATGCATTTCCGAAGTGAGTTTTTATCAAAGCTTTTGCCAGGTTCCCTTTCAGCTGCAGTACCTGTTGCTGGGCAGTCAATTGCTGCAAGCTTAGCAAGAAGAATGGCTTCTCGTGTTCTTTTGTTTTGGGTAAGACATGCTGCCATGGTCAGGCCTCTCTCTGAGTCGGGAAAGCTTCAATTGATTCGTGACATTTCAGAACTGGAGCTTGTTGTGGGACAGAGCTTGTTTCCCGTGGAACAGCTGGGATCCCCATATCGAGCTCTTCGAGCATTCAGACCCCTTGTGTTTCTTGAAACTTCAGAGTTAGCCAATAATCCAGTGCTGCAGGAACTGCCTCCAAGTGTGATTCTCCATCATCTCTACAGCCGAGCACCAGAAGAATTGGAGTCTCCAATGCAACAAGAAAAGTTATCTCCTGAGCTGTACTCTTTGTGGTTAGATTCTGAAGGTGAGGAGCAGGCCTGGAAAGGTATCAAAGCAACTTTGGATGAATATGCTGAAAAAGTGAAAGCCAGAGGAGACAAGGAATTCTCCCCCATATACCCACTGATGTTGCAGTTGGGCACATCACTAATTGAGGGTGCATGAATTTCAAAGTGGTGAGACTTTACGGCATGGCTACTGGATTCCATTAGTGCTTCCATTGATACATGCTAGCAGAGATTGTAAACAATTGTTATACCGGTTTCTTAGGCTGCATTGGCCTCAATTATATAAAATGAATGACTTTATATGACATTTTCGGGGCTCTTATTCAGAGTGTAATCTTTTGGAGCATAGGCCATGATGTGTCAGAGCCAGATAAGCACCTTTATGCAAAGAAAGGTTGCATCTACTTCCGCAAAGAGCAGCAAACTGGTCAGCAAAGTACAGATGGAGAATGACAAGGGAAGGGACAGAGAGGGACGTGGGAGAGAGCAGTCAACAGTCTGGGTAGACAATGAGATGCTCAAATGGCTTTCTCTTCTGCTCTGTTTTGTTGAATTAAACCAAGCTTCTCTGACATATTGAGGGTTCTTTACAACCACTTCACCAGAATAGATCTCTGTTGGTGTGTCGTGTCTTTTCATTGCTTTGTTTTGAAGGTAATGATGTAGAACTTTATCAGGTGTTTGACTTACTGACAAGGGTTGATTGTGAATAACAGTTGCTGTGGCATCCAAGGATCAGAGCTCTTTAGTGTGGCTGCTAGAAATCCTGAATGTCCCATTCAACCCTTGTGACTTCAGGACAGCAGCCTGAAGCTATTCTCTTCCTTCGCGTTTTTGTTAGGGTTCTTGAGCTGCTCAGTGGAATTGTGAATGCGCTCATAAATTTCACACTAATAGCAGACCAACATCAAAGAAAATGATTGCACCTCATCTCCTTGCCCCATTTGTCTTACATAGCCTTGCTATCTTCTGTACACATGGTATTATCCCATTACTACTTATTGACATGCTTTCAATAGTCTGCCAATGCAACACTTAGCATGTGGTAATCTGGTGTCACAGTAGTCAGTGTAAGGTGTTAATTGACCACATTTGTCATGTATCCATGGAAAATTTGGGACTGCAGAGCAATTCAGACAATGATTTTCCAGATTTGTTGATGCAAGATTTTTGAGGAAGCATAACAAACAAGAGTCCACCATGAGTGTCTTTGACAAAACTTAGTTGCCTGAGGTGTTGTGATGCCAAAATGGTATAGGGTTTTTAATGTAGGCTCTAGTTTAGGATTTAGGGTCTTTTGTCAGGAGAAAGCTACTCTGGCTGTCTCGGTCTTAACAGCTTTGAGCAAAGTGCTGCCAGCACCTTTCTGGTGATGTGGGTTGTTTGTGTACTTGATGTGAGGATTTTGTGGGTGCTGGTGGCAAGAACTTTTGGTGGTGCAGGCAAGGCATTGATGTGGTCCTGGTTGTTTCTTGGCTTCTGCTGGCTTTTTAAGGTGCTTGGAAACTGAAGAACACAGTTTTTCTGGACTTGGAGGTGAAGATCTGATTAGTGAAGTTTCTTGCATCATAGTTCTTGCTAAGATTCTAGGAGAGACAGACTCTGGATTCTTAGCCTTGAATATTTCAAACCGTTCGTGCACAATGTGGGCTGTATATCTCATGAATGAAAGAGGGTAAGTGTATCTGGCATCTTGTGGCTTTCACTGATAATAATGAAAGAGGGGTTCAAGCTCTCAGATTTTTTGGATGATGCGGAGGATGACTACTTGGTTCTGTGTGTTCTTGTTGTGCTGCTCTTAGGTGGTCATGTCTCAATTGTTTGCACATGTGTGGTGATTCCCAGTGGAAAAGTGGTTGGGTTTGTTGTCATCTGTGTGGAACTGTATTGTCAGAGTAAGAGGAAGGGAAAGAATAAATGCTGGATTCAGTGAGCTTGGGCCATGGTGGGTAAATTGTGCATCTTGCTCAGAGAGGAGCTGGTGTTGTGTTTGATATGTAAGGTTCACATATGTTTCTGGAAAGGTAAAGCTTGTTGTGTCTTGGGGATATCAATTCCTGTGTGGTACCCAGATGACTCTGTTATGAAGTAACCAGAGTAAAACCTCCACCTACAGGGGAGTCTGTTGGGGCTGAGATGAGTGGGATAAATGAGATGGTTATGATGTGCTGTCAAGTTCCCCTTGTTCTTGGCCACTGTAAGTGAAGAGAGAAAAAGCTAGGGAAGTCCAAAGTTTTTGGTGAAGGGCTGTGGTGGCAGACTGTGTTTTGTTCCCCAACTACTGAGGAAAGACCAGCATTTGGTTCATCTATGTCAGGACCCCCTCATTTTCAATACAGTGTTACCTTTCAATGCAGTTGCTTGTTGTATATTTAAGTACTCTGGATAGGGACTCTTCAATCAGTCCACTGCCCTTTAGATTCAGTTTACTTTTTGCACTTGGCTATCCAAGAAGTATTCCTCTCTTTACAAGAACTCCCTTATTAGTACCACTTTCACTCATCAGTCCATTCTTCCACAATTCATTTCATTCCAACTGTATCATTGTTTGTGACTCAAGAAGGTCTTTTTTTTTATCAGGATTGATGATGGAAGACCCAAATTAGGGGTTGCCAAAGAAGCCCAAAAATGTATCCTGTTCTTCACAGATTTTTCTCCTCCTTTTTGCTCCAAGGATTCTGCTCTTTTTTCAAGAAATGACGAATTGGTCATGGTAACTTCAAGCAAACAGCTTGTGCATAGAAGTCCATAAAGTAATCATGCACAACTTGTTTACTAGAAGAAATTTCTCCTTGAGGGCCCTGGAGTCCAGGTGAGGTTGGAATGGTGTGGGCCATACTGGTGGCACAGCTGCAGAGCATCTGCTGGTCTTATCCATGGGTGACCGGCCCTCTAGATAGTTAACAAAGAAGATGAAGCAATTAAACTTGGGTTCTCAACCTCCTAGGGATGGAGTCAACCTCTGAGACTTTGTGACTCCATCAGTACACTGATCATCTCAGAACCTTGATGTGCTGTGAAGCATAATAGGTTAGTCCCTATGTTGCTGGAAATTGGGAACTATGGTTCCTTGTATACACCATTACTGTACCTCTCCAAAATCATTCTGGGATATTGCAGTTTGGTTTTGCTATATCTATGTATATTGCACATGCCCTTTGCTCCATGCAAGCAACTGGTGGTCATGATGCACTGCTGCATATGCAAATAGAAGTTATTTTCTCAATTACTTGACTAACCTCTCTATTCCAGGAGTTGAGGTGGGTAAAGATGCAGAGAAATTGTGTGTGAATTCAGGGAGGATGCCATCCTGCATAGTTTAGTCAAGTATGACTTTGTCTGAAGATGAAAGGTAACGTGCAAAATTGACTACCACTACATTGAATGTGCAACAGCATTCATATTGAGTGAGGGACAGCTTGTATTATGGACCCTTATCACTGCCATTATGACCAGACTGAAATCCATGGTGACTCTTCTGAGAGTCCTTTGTCTAGACTGACTGTAACACCACTGTTCTGATTGGATTTGTCAGTGTCCAATTGTTCAACACTTTATAATACCATGGATTTCTGATCCAGCTGGTTTCAACAACATTAAAAGATGCATCTCATCATGATAGCAAAATGTGTAAAATTTGTGATACAGGCGTGACTGAAGATGGATTGGCTGTCCCATACATCTCATATACATTGATGACCAAACAAAAGGTTGAATTTTTTTGATGCTGCCAAGCCTGGATGGCTTGGAGATGTTTACCCTCTCAACTCAGTTGTACAATGAATTTTTCATTCACAGAGCATTACTTTGTAATTAAGTGTTATTTGCAATTCTTTTTTTGGGTTTCTTCTGAGAATTGTGCCATTTCTTGATGAGAATCAGCTTAACGACAACATCATCACAGAATTTCTCATGAGGATGAGAGTTGTGCAGGATAGAGTTGATATTTACAACTGGGACCGCTTGTCTTCCATCACAGTGTTTTCACAATGTAAAGAATCTGATGGTTGATCTGCTTTAACCACCATAGCTGAGACCTGTAATGGTATGCATTTACAGTAGGATGATTTGCCCAAAAGCAATGTCAATGTCAAGATGCTTCAAGGCCATGATCAAACACAAATCTTGCAGTGACAGTCAAAGGGCTTTGGACATCAGTTCCTTTCTGGAATGATTGGGCACTGATTGTTCTCGGAAGAAGGATTGGCCTAAACTACCAAGTTTACAAGAACAAATCAGTCCTTGATAACTTGGCTCAAAGATTTTACAGTGGCCCATCATCAAGTCGAGTGTTTGATGTCTTGTCATTCATTTATCTTTGCTTGATGGCAGCTCGGGTGGCCTCTTCATGAGAGGATGGAAAAAGCTCCACATATCGACTCCCCAATGTCATTTTGTCCTTGTTCATTGCAGCCTTAGCCTCCAAAGTACTACTAAATTCCACAAAGGCTTCCCCAGTGGCCCGCCCATCACCATGCACTACAATATGCACATTCTCCTCTGCAAGGGAAAAACCCCTGAAGAACTCTATCACATTCCGTTTGGATGCTGAAAAGGGCAAGCCCCTGAGCTTTAATACCCCAGTGTGCTTTAGATGCTCTTTTCCAGAGCGAAGAGGTTTCATAATCACAGACGATATTATTGGAGGCATTGGCCGAGATGGTAAGAGGTCATCGGATCTCTTGCAGGGGTCGGCAACATCAGCAGCAACGGCATGGTAGTAGTCTTGTTTCTTGCACCTAAACACTTCAATGTAACGTCGTCCCATATTGTGTCGGTTCTTCTGTAGTGCATATTCTACCTGCACAGGTACTCCAAGGACCACAAAAGCCTCCCCTGAGAAACGGCCTTGTTTGCGCACAAGGAGTACATCCACCACGTCCAACCCCGCAAAGAACTCAAACACATCCCCATCGCTGCAGTTAAACGGCAACCCCCTGAGGCGCACCACAGGCAGTGGCCTGGGCTGCCCCAGCAGCAGGGAGGCCCCCCCATCTATGAGGCGTTGCCTTTTTGCCCCGACCTCGTATGCATCCGCACCCCCCAAGTAAGACCTTCAGTCCATCCCCACCCAACATCCCACGTACTCACCCGCGTCAATATTGCTCCCATCTCACCCTCGGCTAATCTCTATTTAGTTGGCGTGTTTCATAACACACTGGCTCCCCTCGGAGCCTGTTGTTTTTAGTCTAAAGAAGTGAGAGAGGAAACTAACGAGTGCATGCGATGAAGAAGACACTCACTGATCAATCTAAACCCTTGTTTTCCAAAAAGCTGTGGTTTTTCTACCTTTACTTTTCTCCAATTTGGACTAAACAGAACAATGTCGTCGGAAATTGCCACAGAAACGAGGCCAACTCAAAAGCCTTTGACTGTGCCTTTATGTTTACTAAATTCTTTTTTGAGTACAACCAAACATATACAAACTCCTTTAGAAAATTCGGGAGATGGGTGCCAATTGAAATCATCATCTTCATCAAGCTGGAAAACATTATGAGCTTGTATGTTTATTCCTCTCTCACTCACTTACCCCCTGGAAAACATCATAATTGGTGTCCTCCACCTGACTTTTCTCATACAATCGATCCCACTCACATGATCCTTTGGTTTCAATGGGTCCCTTTTCACAGAAGTGACTCAAAATTATTTCCGTCTGCTCCTGCAGGCCTCTCTCTCTCTCTCTCTCTCTCCTTCGCCCTTGGGCCCCCCACCAACCCCACAATCTTTCCAACCACTTTTGGTAAGAATGTTGACGTAATTGAACAATGGATTTCGACACCACGCCCTTTGAGGTGGCCTTATTGCAACTCTCTCTCGCTACGCCTTTCTTCCTCTACTTCTCTGTCTTTCACATTGTCTGACTCTCTTTTCTGCAACATGATGGTTAGGGTTAGTTTCTGTTCCTTGCAAGAAATAGTGGTCGTTAGGAGGAACCAACCGCAACATCGCCACTACCTACACCTGTCCACCACATTACCTGTTTACCTCCCCAACATACATTTTGTACCTGCTGGAGATTGTAGCTGGGCACTTGCAACAGCATCAGAAGGAGTTAGGGCTTCTCGGCCTCAAGAACGTTCAACTAATTTTAACAAGTTAAGATGTGGCTAGCTCATAGCTTTCCAAACTGTGGGGATTTCACGCTAGGTACTACAGAGGAACCACTTCCAAGATGATGTTTCAGTGCAATAATGCATTGTGCTAATAGAAGGTGCACAGCAGTCGCCATGAGGCAGGGACTGACAGGGTTTCACAGAGACCTGATCCCCACCACAATGTGCCTGGGCATTCAACAACTTGAACAAACATGGAATGCTAGGTGATTGGATATGTAGATAAACAAGATCCCCACCATGAAGTAGTGCAGTCTGGGGTTTGCTGGGTGTTCTTCATGTACTTCATGTGCTTGCTTTCAAACCTTTCATGTTGGACAGCCCATGCCTCAACATATCATCAGACAATGTTGTACACACCATCCTTCTGCTGAGTCGGACACTGCAACTTTCTGCCCACCAAGAATGGGAAGGAAATAAAACATATTGAAGGATAATGGGAAGGAAATAAACCAAGAGCTGCACACCATCCCTCTATTGAGTTGGACACTGCAGTTTTCTGCCCACCAAGAATGGGAAGGTTATTACACTTTCATTTTCAAATATTCATCATTTGCACCTATACAAATAGTTCTTATACAAGTAGGTGTTATTTGAAAATGAAAGTGCAATAACCTTCCCATTCTTGGTGGGTAGAAAACTGCAATGTCTAACTCAGTAGAGGGATGGTGTGCAGCTCCTGGTTTATTTCCTTCCCATTATCCTTTAATATATGTTTTATTTCCTTCCCATTCTTGGTGGGCAGAAAGTTGCAATGTTCGACTCAGCAAAGGGATGGTGTGTAGCTCTTGGTTTATTTCCTTCCCATTATCTTTTAATATATGTTTTATTTCCTTCCCATTCTCTTGGTGGGCAGAAAGCTGCAGTGTCAGACTCAGCACAGGGATGGGCGCAGCCGACAACCTCAGAGCTTCCAGGGTGTCGATCCGCAGGGACGATGGGAACGGATGGACAGAGGACAAATGGAAAGGACGACCACCCAAGGATATTATAGAAGTAGATTAGGGGGGTTGGCAGTGGGTCGCAAGTTTGATGTAACAACTCCCCACCATCACCTTCATTTGTTTCAACATTGTTGTGAAGGTCCCAATAGTGTGCACAACATTACAACACTACACTATGTATGAATAAAAAGCAATTAGAAGAGTTGACTTTATTGACATTGATCATCCAACTATCAAAGACAGAAAATCAAAAGTTGTGGATTGCAAAGAAGGCCTACCTAGCAACTTTTAGTTCTCAAAGTCAGAAGGTGTCATTTAACCATAAGAAAAGATGAGGAGATACCAGGTCTGCTTTGCCATGCTTGAAGTGATGCGACATGGCAATATGCACAAGTAGAATACTACTTCACTTGCAAGACTTGCAAGACCAGAAAATATTATGTAAAGCCTTCCTTGCAAGTGAAGGATTGAGACTCCTACTAGAACCAGCCGAGTACAAGACTATGCCAACCACAACTATGGTCTTGCACATATGTGACTAAACAAGGTCAGCAAGCAACTCCATGGACATTTCTTTGCAGAAGCATTTAAATCCAAAAGCCCTCAAAGTTTATGGGAAAGTGCAACTGCACAGCAGATCCCACCAACTCCTTGATATATGCCACATTCTCCAGGTTTCCCATCCATCCACAAGATACACCTCATGGAAGTCAACTAGCATTCAGTGTCTACTTCCTTAACATCATCCATAACTACTAAGAATTTCAACCAAAAGGCATAAAAGTTTTGTCCACCAGAGATTTGACAGGGTTACTTCGTGTTTCAAATACATGTAAACTTACCAGCCCTACTGCAGGCATCCTGGGGAATTTTATCAAATAGGCAGCACTCATTGAGTTTGGCACTTGTTTGAATGCTCGAAGAGGCCAGATGAACTCACCACAAAGCAGTGATACATGAAGTTTCCAGAAGGTATAGGGCATAAGAATGTTGAAATTCAACACCCGTCTGCTTCAACTAATTAGGGTAAGCATGCAACTATTGATCAAAAGCTTGGAACCTAATGTTTCTCAAATTCAATGGTACAAAATTGGCATCCCCAACAGGACATGTAGGCTTGAATATGGGGTTCAAGAGAACATACAACTTGAACAAAGTGAATGCTGGAAGACCTCAGTTTCAATGGGTTACTTTGTCAAACAGATTATCATGGTTCTGACTCATATACAAGCAAGGTGGAGTGACAAGAGAGTTCATAAAATTGATGAGTTCAATGGCCCACCTTAATTTGCCGGTGATTGTAGGTTGCATGAATGTGATCATCACAGCCCAATACTACTGCAGAATAAGAAAACTGCCCTTCATCTTGATTTTCCAGTGTTATGTAGTAATTGTTCCAAGTCTTGCCATCATCATCAGAGATGGCCACTGTAAGAACCCCACGAGTTACTGAGTTATAAAGCACTAGAAACCATCCATCAGGTAGTTTCACACCATAAAATCCTGGCCATTTGGGCACACTACAGTTTGTGAGAGAGAAGCACATTGAAGTATCCTGCAACTTTGCAGTAAACATCAAAGAAAGAGATGAACTGAGTTGTGAATAGCCTTATTTTTAGTATTCAAAGCAAAATGGAAACTGCTAGAAATATGCATGTGAGGAGATTGAGAGTGGAATAGAAAAAAGAATGGAGGTGCTTATGTCAATTAGTAAGTTGCATAAAAGAGTACACAAGAATTTTTTGCTTGTCCAAGAAATACAAGGACTAATCAGAGTTGCAGTTGACAAGATCAGTGGGAGTTGCAATACTCCATGTGACTCCCTCATCAAGTGATGATGCCATGCATATTCTTCCAATCCCATCTGAAGCCCTCAACAGGACCAGAATGATACCCTGGGCTGTTACAAATGGAACTTGTTGAATGACCTCCATGGGCACATCAGGCACATAGATGGGCCATGCTTCACCCATGACTGTCCTGCATCACTTGTCACCTACATCATCCACCTTCTCAATAAATGATCCACTGGCAGAATCTACTCCCTGCTTGAAAGGGAAAACAAATGGTTAGCTGCTACTGTTCATTTACTGATGGTCCCTTGCTAACAGGGTACATGGATTGCTACTGAGGGCAGGACTCCATGAAAGGACAGAATTCAAACCTCCATCCAAGCTCCCTCAGTATTCCAGCTCTCCACTGAAGATCCACAGAGAAGCTTCCCATTTGCCAGAAGTAATGGCTGAACTCACAAGGCAGCAAGATAATCTCAATTGACAATGAGAATAGTACTATTCATGTCCAATCTTGTAGAAAGAGGCAGCTTGCCAGTAGGCATTTTGAACAAGGGTTCCACATGGGCACTTCTGGTTCATCATCCACCAGCTCTGGAGAGCTCTGAACCCCTCCCTATTTGTGCTAGCAACAAACATTTCAGTTCCCTTCTTCCTACTTCACTCCATATGCATATCAGGACTGAACATGGCAAACAGCAATATGATAGCCTTGACAAAACTCCTGCCACCTAGAAGTCATCACAGTTTGAATCCTCAATCTGAGAGATACACTAAAGAAAAATACATTAGACATGGAGATGTATTGTCCAAGGAAACAATTCCATCTGCCTGCTTTTGGAGAATCCAATCTGGGGGATGCAACATTCAATATGGCGTCTGGATACAGTACATTGTTCATATTGAGCCACTCTGGCTAGGCACTAGCAGTGAGAATGACAATACAGAAGAACTAAATAGGTCCAAAAAACTTGAAGACCATAAAAAAAGATGGATTAGAGGTATACCTTGAGGTGGGAGACCTATATGCCAACATCACCAAGCCCCTCGTAAGTGCCTGCAAAATAGGCTACAAGGAAAGATCCTGGTTCCAACTGCATGCCAATAACAGATGTGGTAGCCAGAATAATGATATGTACCTCTCTCAATTTCATCAGCGTCACTTGTCAATCAATGATCTGAACACTGGTGATCAGAAAATATGACACAAGAAAATCCAAATATGACATAATCAGAGACCAAAGTGACCATCTCACAGTACAGTAATGTCCCAAGTTCTGGCAGCCATTGTTAAGAAGTACCTCAACTATGGAAGAGGCATGACAACTGGGGAATGGCACTGTTCCAAGCTCAAACAAATGCTCCTCTTTCACTAGGGTACTCTGAGGAAGAGGCTTGTCTCATTCTCAAACACAGACTGCATCTGAGTATCTTCCTCAGGATTTTCTTCCATACTACTGCAACCACAACCACATGGCCAAATTGTTTACACATGGGCACAGCTATTTGTGTTAGTTGCACACAGTAGGGTTCAATAATTTGCTCAAAGCTAGCTAGTGTTTTGAAAGTCTATCAGATTATGCTCTTAAAGACCAGAGGATGAATCCCTAACCACTAAACATAAACTGCTGCATGAACTGGAGTAGATGTGGGCACCAACTAGGTTAGAAAATGATATTCCTAGCAACAATGTTAAGACATGGACATGTTCTAATGTAAATGAAACTCACTCTGAAATATGCATATTGCTGAGAGATTTTGCTGTTCTTTAATTTCTTATGACCTCTGGAAGTTGTTTCTGTGTGTCTTGTTCAATCCAGGGGAACCTTATATTACCAGTCTCAGGAACTGGGTCACCCATGTCATCAGCTGTAGGCAAACTTTCGCAGAAAGAGGATATGATCCCAAGGGCAATGCAAATAGTAATCAACACAAGTGCCCGTTCTGTCAGAAAATTTGGAATAAACTGCTGGAGTCCTGATAATATGTCCTGAGGCTCCTTGCTATCTGCAGCAATCCCACCCCCCTATAGAAAAGTGTAAGGCTGTATGAATTGGACAGGTTTTCTTCAATTCAATGCAACCCCCACAAGCTAAGCTATTCTACTGTGAACAATTAGTTTGCAGACATCCCACCATGCACACATGCATTCAGGAATATGTTTGTGCTATGTGCAAAAATCCCAGCTTAAATCTACACAAAGGATTACGTTAAAATATGTGCAGATTTCTCATGAGCTGCTTTCTGAAGACCACCAATACCCCTTATTTCATTTTACTGTAAACGGAAAATCTGTTGAAATCACAAAAACACAGGTAACCTCAAATAATTCTGGTCATTTCCCCGAACTTTTTTCCCAAGAGAGAACTACATCCTTATCCTCCGGGACGCAAGAGAAAGGTCCCTATGTTGCTATGAAGGAAATGACTACTATAATCCCACCCCAAATGCTCACAGAAGCCCATAGACCACTAAGAGATTCCCCTGAAGCGTTACTCAAAGCGTCCGCCACGTCCTGATAGTCTACTACTTGAAGAAAAGGGATGCACGAAAAATAGCGAAGGATTTGACTGCAATGATTCCACCACGAGCCCACACACGCATATAGAGATTTCCCGATGAACTGTTTCCAAAAGCACACGATAGAGCTTGATTCTCTACGACTGGAAGGAAACGAGTGCCTGGCATTCTTATTCCCGAGCCCGTCTCCGAGAGCTGCTCCATCCTATTGAAGCGTCGACTGAACAACACGGCCTCCTTCATGGGCTCTTTACAGAGTTGCGACCGCCGCCGAGATTTTCACTCATGAAATTGGACCCGACAACAGCCTGGGGTTGTCGTCAATGTTGTTGTTTTTCTTCGTCAATGCAGCGATGAAACAGCCGGTTGATGATGAGTACTGTTGGTGTTTCTGTCACCAATGTTGCCCAGTGCCTCTCTTTTGTCCCTGCCATTGCTGCTCACCGGCATCGCCATGTCAACGAATTGTGTGACTCTCTCTTTCCTCCGCCGAGGTATTACTTCGCAAGGACTTCTCCTGCCATCGCCGCAGACAAGAGGCTCCCCGACAAGAGCAGCAGCAGCAGCAACAGCAGTGCCGCCATGGCAAACACACGCACAGCGTTCTCACTGTGTCAGTCGTCCCCTTGAGATCTGTTATTTTTAAGTTACCAAATCTCTCTCTCAATGACGTTTCCTTGTTCCCCAATTCTCCATCTGCTACAATCTGATTAAGTGAGTGTCGGGGCGAGAAAAAAGAAGATGGTTTTGCTCCTCTCTCGTAAGGTGTGTTTTTTCCCACCATTTGATTTTAAAGTTCCTTTTAAGGATGTTCTCTCGTTTCTTGTTATCAGCTTTTGGGCGATAGTCCACGCACTCTCTCCCATCGCCTGACAGAATATAATGGGAAATTCAAAATGGGACAAAATTGCAGTGAGTTTTTCCATACAATGAGGTTTTTGATCCAAATACTCTTCTCTTCTTCGAGCATCTCGAGCGATGCTCAGTACGTGACGCTGCGAAAATATTTTTCACATCCAAGTTTAGTTATGTACTCTTTTACAACCCCATCCATAAAACTGAAACTGACACATCAAATAGGTGGGGGACTACTAATGGCAAACCACCTGGACCAATCATTCTGATGGGCCAATCAGAAACACTGGGCAGCAATTGGCTCATATTTATTACACTCTTTCCTGCGGGTGCACAGCGCTGCTGCGGCTTTTACTAGCCACGGCAAATGTGCGCAATTATGCGGAGCCAAAACCCAATTTCCTGAGCCAAACTGGCACGTGTTGGACTTTCTTCATTCAATTTTACTGTGCAGATCACATACCGTTGGAGATGCTCTTGAAAGGCGTATTATGGCCGGTGGGCTTTCTGTTTTCATAAAGCCGGATGGCCATTTTTCATTTTTTCTGGTGATATCCTGTGGGTACCAACCGAGTATCACATGAGAAAAGAAAAGGAAACACTCGTTTCTACGTTTCTACACCATCTATAGGCCATGGACAGGAGCTTTATCGAAATTCGATCCTCCCTCCCCCTCTCACCGCGGGGTCCTTTATTTTCATAAAGCAGCTGTCCTGGGGCTTTACCCAACACATCAGGTAAACTGGCCAGTGACCATACACTTAAGTGCTCAGTGCAGGCTGGATCTGAAGGGAGGGCTCTGTTGTTTTGGGTGTCCAAACAAAATTTGAACCCATCCTATTAGCGCATCTGGCACATTAAAAATTTATATAAAATGGAATAGATTTTAGAAAGTTACAGCCTCCCAAAGTAGAGGGGTCAAAAACTCAAAAAAACAAACCATCAAACATTACAAGGCTGGTTCCTGATCGCTCAAAAAATTCCTTGTCTGTTGCTATTAGAGTTCAAAGTTTGATTTGTAGAACTTCAGTTGGTGCTCCTATGGCATTTTAAATTCTTTAAAATGAATAAGAAAGTTATGAGGTTTGAAAGTAAAAGGGGTCATAATGAAGAAAATTGAAAAAAGATGTGATTTGCAATTTGAAAAAACGTTTTTTTTTTTACTGCTGTTTTTTGGCTGGTTCTTTGGCTTTGTGTTTTAAAGATGATTTTTACAATTTGAAAAAACGTATTTTCTTTGATGCTCTTTTTCGGCTGGTTCTTCGGCTTTGTGTTTTAAAGATGATTTTTACAATTCAAAAACACGTATTTTCTTTACTGCTCTTTTTTGGCTGGTTCTTTGGCTTTGTGGTTCAAAGATGATTTTAATAATTTGAGAATGTATTTTCTTTACTGCTCATTTTTGGCTGGTTTTTTGGCTTTGTGTTTCAAAGATGATTTTTATAATTCGAAAAAACGTATTTTCTTTTCTGCTCCTTTTTGGCTGGTTCTTTGGCTTTTTGTTTCAAAGACGAATTTTTACAATTAAGAAAAACTTTTTTTTTTTACTGCTCTTGTCTGGCTGGTTATTTGGCTTTGCATTTCAAAGACGATTTGTAAAACTTGAGAAGGCATTTCTATAACATTTTAAATCACTCAAAACGGAGAAGAATTGTGAAAGATGTGCCAAAATGTTTCATCATAGGCAGGCAATTGGTGATGGGCCAGTTTACCCTAAAGAACGACCTGATTTTCCATAATGTCATTTTGGGATGCTCATCTCGCTGAATTCTGAAATCTAGAAGGCCTGAGCAAGGATCTCAGAAGTTCGTTTTATGGATTTATTTTCTTTGTTTTTTGGATTTTAAAAGAACAGGCATTTATTTGTGCACAGGAAAGACCTTGAGACCTTTTTGAATTGGAGCCTCAAATTTGGCCTTCTCACATACCATACTGTCTATCTGGAAGCAGATAAATTTGGGGCGCAGGGGTGCAGGTGCAGAATTTGAGGGTGCACAACTTCAGGGCCGAAGATTTTCAGATGCAGACTTGAGTTTGGGGTACTGTAATTCCCTCACATTTAATGTTTGGCATTATATCTATGAGTGTCATGTTGACATGGCATCTATATGGTGCTGACATGGCTGTGACATGCCATGTGGCATTTTTATGTGGCACTGATGTGAAATCTGACATGGCATTTATGTGGCACCTTGAAAAGTTTAGGAAACAGACATTCCCACACACGTATTTCCCATGTTGAGAGCATTGTATTCCCATGTGAGATTGTCACATTCTCCTATGGCACATGATGTTCCCATGAATGTGAACATTGATAATCTTGTTGTCCTTTCATGTTTTGGAATGCCTTGTCCTCACACAATTATGATCATTGATTCCTATCATGTTCCCACATTTGGGAGCATCTTGTTCACACCTATTTACCTATGTAAGTTGTAAAATTAAAAGGAGGACAAAGGATATGAAATAAACTTTTTAGTTGTAATCTAATATGCAACTAAGTTGTTTAATTACAAATTAGGTTGCAATTAAAAGTTTTATCCCATATGTTTTGTTCTCCATTTCCATCTTGTAAACTATATATTGAAAATGTTTTATCATGCATTTTCATATTTAAAAACATGTGCCATTTGAGATGACCTAATCAAATAAACTTAAACTTAACTTTGTTAAACACAAAACATTATAAGAAATTGCGTGTGTTGAATCCACGTTGTCCTACAACAAGAGCTTAAAAAAACTCATATATAATGATTGTGTAACTATCCCTTGAGTATTACAATTATTATGTAATTATCCCCTGAAAAATATGAGGAATTAATAAATAAATTATCATGTTAAAAAATCAATTACTTGTTTTCTATATAGTAATTTGTACACACCATACAATACATTCATGTTTGATTTTTTGAAAAGTTACATTGTAATTGCATGTGATAATTATTTTTAAAATGTTGTAAATGTGCTGCTACTAACACGACAACTATGTTACAATTAATGTACAATGCACATATATGTGATCATGCCATGTGTCTGCATTTCCACTATCCATTATGGGATACATTTACAATTAATTTTCAACTAGTAAAGCCACTAATGCACCACTATAGAACTATTAATGTTCAACTATGTTGTGATTATTATGTAACAATTTATATGTATTTAATACAAATTCATATGTATTATTTTATAAGTATATATGCAATATTTTGACTATTAGATATTATTTGTGTTTAATACATTTAATTATTATGAACTTATTGATTATACTAAATAAATGACTACTAATCTGAATAAATAAGTGTAATTCACATAATTAATTAATTAATTATGTTAATTAAACTAAATAATATGGATGGATAAAAAAATTATTCATCAAATAATAATCAAATAAATATTTATTTGAATTTTGGATATTTAATAATGAATCAAACTGATTAATGAAAACAAATATTATTTCATCAATAATTACAAGATCAATAATTATTTAAATAAAATTAAAATATAATTATGTGAATATTTGTAATTAAATTAAACATGAATATGAATATAGATAATTAATTATCTGACAATAAATTATCAAAAATAAAATAAGTAATCATTTGAAGTAAATAACTAATAAATTAAACTGAATTAAACTGAATATTTCAAATAATTTTTATTTAGCTAATTAAAATAATTAATTAAAAAACTAATTCACTAGTTAATTAATACAAATAATTAATTATCAGATATCTAATTCAAACATTTATTTTTCAGATAATTATTTCAGATAAAATCAGATAAATTATTTTGATACTTAATTATTTGAAATAAAATAATTAATTGAAATCATTATGTTAAATTACTAAGTATTAAATAATTGATTCACATATATAAATATCAATTAATTACTAATTTAATTGTATGACTTAGATAATGAAAAAAAATACAAAGCATGTAAGAAAATCTTTTTGTAATTATAACTAAAAACCAACTAAAAGATTTAACCCATATGCTTTGTTTATGAATCCCATATCACAAACTATATAAAGAAGGTGTCTTCTCTTATGTTTTTAAATTAAAATACAAGTGCCATTTTGGGATAAATTCAAAAAACTTAACCCCAAAGGCAAAACATATAATAAAATGAAAATATTTACGCAATTATTTTTTAATTCTCTTAGTCTTGTATTTTTTTACCTACTTTCCTACCTATGTAAGTAAGTAGGTTTTATTTTTCTACCTACCTATGTAACTAAGTAGGTATGTAATGTAGGTAAGTAGGTTTTAGGAACCTACCAACCTACCTATCTATGGCTATGTACTAACCTACCTAACATTAAAATATATTTTTCTCAAATTTCAATTAATGCACCATGTGGCAATTTTTTTTATTGTGCCACATGTCATAATCTCGAATCATCATTGACAATCATGATAGATGATGGAAATTAATACTTCAAAAAAAAATTCCAAAATCCTCATAATGCCAAGTGTCAAATTTTAATGAATGGATGGATGAAATTAATAACATTAACATGATATTATGGCTATAGTTGTAGTGAAGTTGCATGGTAGTTGAAAATGAATTGTTTCAACAAAATTGCAATTGAATTGCAATGAATTGCATCATATATATGATGTTTTGTAAATGGTCATTGCAACTCAAAAATTAAGTGTGTTGACATCATAATGAGTCATCATTTGTGATTAAATGTTGAATGTGACTTCATTTATGCAACTAATATATTTTTAGTTGTTGATGTTGGTTGCAACTTATTTGGGATTACAAACTTTAATTGAAATTTGACCCTTTTCTTTTAATGTTACATGTTATACATATGCCATTTAGTCATTGGTAAGTTTCAACTTGTGTGTATGTTATGTGTGTGTTTTCAATTGTTTGTGTGCATGTGTAATTTGTGTACTATGTATACTGCTTTTAGTTTGTTTTATTAGGGTTTAACATGCATAGGTGGGTCATATGCATGTGTTTTGTTTGTAGTGTTGTTGGATGTCTATATACACAACATACAACACCAACATAAAACATACTAGCATATTACACAAACCCTAATATAACAAGCTACAACTAATAATTAAGTGTCCATAATTATATGGCTAATATAAAATTTTAGATATGTGCCATGTGTGTAGTCAATGTAATCAAAAGAGACAATTATTAATTAGCATTTGGACAATCAAATAAAACATGATGTTAATAAACCTTGATGATAAACACAAATCCACATCAACAAAAACTATTAAATAATATAGTCAAACATACATGACACCTATTAATCCACATCATCAAGGTTCTTAGACAAATAGTCCAAAATTGCATGTTAATTGTTATTACATGTCATCTAGCAATACTAGATGATTTAGTCAAAATGGACAAGACACCCATAATGACATGTCAACTAACACAAAATAACAAGTTAGTCAAATTAACCATGACATGTTAGAATAAACTAATAACTTTGTCATGATTGATTTGCTATAATTGTATTAAATGATTGATCATTTCTTAATATATGACCACCCTCTCCAACTATTGTTTTTATTAAAACTTAGTTATTAAAAACAATGTCAAAGACAAGTTTTGTAATAGTGACTATTCTATCCTTTAAAATAATGGTTAGGATATTGTTTCCCCAATCATTATAAACTTTTGTTTGCTTAAGCCACAATCTTTGCAATAACATTGAATATGCTTCCTATCCTCATTCCATATTCAATACAATCACAAAGATCTTGTATGAACACTTTGTCAAATTTATTTTCAAGTTTTAAATGAATTCAATAGGCTACACCTTTCATTGGTCAACCATATAGACCATGAAAGGAGCTTGTTGAAGCCTTTTCAGCCCTAGCTTTTTTTTCAATTCTTTTTAAATGATGTTAACTCTAGATCCTCCATCTAACAATACATTTCACACTCCCAACTTCATAATCTTAATTTGAACAAATAACATCGTTTCATCAAAATCTTTTGCATTTGCTCTAATAACTTCATAAACATTAGCAACTTTTTATAGCTTTGTTGTTGCCCACAAATTTTCCAATATCCTTATCAATTGAAGACAAATTCACAACAACTTTCCCAACTTCACTTTGATTTTCAAGTCCATAATGGCTTTCGTTAGTTTAAGCTTTAGACTTAAATTAAAAGAAACAAATTAAAAAAATTCAAGCCTTGTCTTTGCACACAATTCAAATAGTTTAAAACCTTTTTTTTTCAATAATGAGTCATTTTCATGCCCCAAGATAAATTAGCTAAAATCATGGACAAGCAAGACGTTAAAATTAAATCAACTCAAGAACTTTCATTTGCAAATTTTTTAGATGATACACTTCAATTGTCTCAACCATGTAGATCTCCTTAATGACCTCAAGATGAACAACCATTAAAACCAAAAACAATGCTTAAAGACTTAATATCATTTGTTTTAAAATAATTGTCCTTGAAATCAAACCTGCCCATGGAGATCGTCAAAATGATATTTGAAAAATGTTTCATTAATGAGGATGCAAATAAGTTTCCTTGGTCGAAGATGGAAGGTGTTAATCATTTTTGTTAGTTACGTGAACTGCTTAATTTTTTGTCCAAGGAATGACAATTGATGGACGTTGCAAAAACTATGTCTATGATATTTTGAAACATCATTCCTTGTGTTAAAGTTGATCTTAATATTTTGCAATCATATTGTATCCTCTTATTATGAAGTTCATTCATTAATTTACACAATGAAATGGCTTATCTTATCCTCTTTGTAAAAACATAAGAGGACAAAACAAATATTTCCATGTGTTGTTTGTTAGGAAGGAAAGAGACATTTAGGGTTTGATATTCTCAAGATTTTTGGAAAACAAGTGGTAATGGCAATGGTGGTGACAGTTTTGTCATCAATATTGCCATTGTTTCCCTATGCTCACTTGTTAATGCCACATAAAAAAAGGAAAGAACTGAAAGAAAGACAAGTAAAAAGGGACAAGGAGGAAAAAAATGTGGTGGGGGCGTTTAGGTGATAAGGGTTCCAAGACCCATGTTTAGTTCCAATTTCAATAAAAAGAGAATTAGTTGTAAGTTCAGTTATAATTCCACTAAGAGGACTAGTTGTAAGTTTAGCTTTTAGATTTTGGGGGCATAGCAAGGCATATGAAAGCAACCACTTTCTAGAGCAAAAGAGGAAGATGATGACGAAAACAACACCAACATCAACAAACAACAAAACAACAAAGGTGAAGAGGCCAAGGGAAGGTGGGTTTTGTGTTTTTTCTTGGTTTGGTTTTGTGGTTGGTCCTTTTTTCTTACGTTTTTGTCAAGCCTAAATTTTTTTTTTATCTCCAAGAATCTAGTTAATACTTACAAATTAAACACAATAAATTATTTTTTGCCACGGTTTTAATTTTTTTATAGTTTTTGTCATAGTTTTGGAAAAATAACAAAGAAAGAAGAAGAAATAAAAATCAAAAAGTGCATTCCAATTATGAAAGTGTGAATATATAATGGTTAGTCATTGACCAATCATATTTTTTTAACGTTTTTTTTAGCAAATGATTGAGTTTAAGGTTGTTTTTTTATTGTTGAAACTAGGTGTTATTTTAATTAAGTAATCCAAAGAACAAAAGACTAGGAGTTTTTGGGCACCTAATCCTTACACAATAGTTTTCAAAAATGTATAAGTTGTGTTAAACCCAATAAAGTAGGGATGATAGTGTTTAAAGTTATGACAAAGTTAGAATTCAACTATCTTTTGAAATAAGACTTGCTTGTTTGTGACAATTTTTTTTTTTTTTTCGCCTTCTAATCTACTTAGTTTTATGTGTTTGGTTTTATAAGTTTAAAATTGTTGTATTAAAATACATTGTTTTTAGAAAGTGGGGCCTATTTACAATTGTGTTATTAATAAGCCTTTTTCTTCATGGGCACAAAACATCCCATGTCCCATAGTTCATCATGTTTCATTGAACCTCGTAATTCACATTGCCCATTTGCCATTTCATACACCACCACAACCCCATTTTCCACCCCCTTTCCTATGCAAACCACGCACACCCACCAACTCCCCATACAATTTTAACAAACCATGCACCATCCATTAGTTCCTCTTATCGACCCCTAGTCCTTTGTGTGAATGTGGAACCCTAACCCAACACTTTTTTCCAATCCCCTAAATAATGCACATGGGTGTTTACACACTATGGTGACTTTATCTGGACACCACAATGGCAATTTTTCCTATATTCCTTAGATATAAGAAAATAAATAAAATAAAATTCAATAACATAATAAAAAAAGGGACTCATTTATTTAAGACTATCATAATCAACCTTCCAAAAATGAAAAAATCAAATCAAAATCATGGATAACTAATAAGTATTCAACTTTTGAATTTTGCCCACACTTTTTGTCACACCTGCAAAATTTATGGATATGGACTTTTATCTTACAATGTGTTAATTTTATATGTTTGAAAATTTCAAATATTGGATGAATTATGTTTAAGAAACTAAAGATCCATTGAATGAATGGAATTTGATTTTAATTTATTATGTTATGAACTTTTTTAAATCCCCAAAATTGTAATTATTTAAAAAACCCTTTTAAGCATTTAAAATAATTATTTAAAAAAATTGTGATATTTTTTATATGTCTTATAACATCATGATTTGAAATTGAAAATGGAAAAAAAAAATTATATTCAATGTCATCTAAATATTCATATTTTAAACCAATTTTCAACTACACTAGAAAAGGATTTTGAAAAGAGACTTTAATTTGCCAAACTTGTGACACCTTAGTGTGCTTTCGCCCACATGTAAGACCTTTTCCCCCTTTCACTTTATTAACCTCAATAGTTGTCCATTATCAAACTCCCTAACTTACCCCCATCCTCCTAACAAGCCTTCAACCTCCACCTAAAGGTTTTTGTTTTACTCATGGGCATTAATTTACCCTTTGATGGTTAACCCATCATTAGCAGTCCTATTAAACATCTAATCTATCTAATCTATCTAATCCATCTAATCCAAACCTACATGACCATCCCGACCCAATACCCTCCCTTACTCCCAACCCATTTGCATCAACTAGGCTTGGGTTTTAACATTAAATGTCCTTGGGTATTTCCATCTTGGCTTTTGTCATCTTCAATTACACAATTGCATCCCTACCACTTTCAACATGATGTACAAGTAGCATTTTGTTTTCCATTAAATAAGTTGGCATAAAACCCCTATGATATGGTAGCTTAGCATTTGCTCCTCCTATTACCCCAATGGTGTCTTGTTTTGCCCCTTCAAAAGGGGGCCATTGGGAATAGGGAAATGGGGATTTGGTTCAAATGCTTTCTAGTAGGTGTTTGGGAAAACCTATAGGAGGAATTCTTTTATGGGCCCAAGCTTTAATAACAAGTTCAAGTTCAATGCCTCCTACCCAACGTCATCCTCCAATTCATAAACACATTCTCTGTAGTTTAATCCTGGGCATGCAGGAAAATACTTTTAAGCAACACATGCTCTTGCACCATTTTCTCCTACACCCATGTCCTTTAACACCACCTCAGCTCTCATCACTTTACATCTTGAATCAAATGGCTTCTTCCCCATTTTTTTTTTAAGACTATGAACCAAACTTGGACCTTGAACTTTCATTTGACTCCTTCAAGTTAACATTCTAACACATGCCAAATTTATTTACAACTGGTCATTCTTGGATGGCCTTTGAACACCTTCGAAATTACATTCACCTAGAAGATTTTGCAAGTAAAGTCCCATAATTGTTTCAACTTTGCTTTTAGATCACACAAGGTCACATTCCACATTGAATTGCACATATCTTTGGGGCGGCCCGCCTTTTAACCATGACTAAGCTTTTAGGTGGAGTTTGCCATTGTCGAAGGAGAAATGTTGTATAGATGCACAAGTTGTGTTTTATGCCTTCAATTTTGTGATGCCTTTGCAACAAAATTCTCCCCACACAAATTTGGAGTAACAACCAATTTTTGATGTGAAGTAATAATCCATGGCATCAAATGGATTTTGTACCTTCAGCTCAATTGGGTTGTTTTCTAGCTAAATGTGGTGAATGTCTTCAATTCGATGTTAGGAATGGTTATATTTCAAAAAATTCATGTAGTAAGTTGAGACATCATACAACTTATCCCCTTTTTTTGTGCATTTTAATCTCCCTTGTTGTATAATCACTGTAATCGTGATGATAATGTTATTATCATCCCATCTACCATGGGAACTTGTTAAAGTGATCATTTGGGAAGGGCATTATTTGCCTTAGTTCACCTTAGGGCATTACGTTCTACAACTAACCATTTCCCTTTTTGTTTATTTCCATCGATTGCAAATGACATTCACGTCATTGGCCCCCCTCTATTGTATCCTATGCATATGAACACTTTAAAATTGAATCCTGTGTGATAGGTCTTTCTATCTAACCTTATAAATGTGTAGCATAGTCCCTCCTAATTTGTTGCCTGACTTTGACACCCCATCCCAATTTAACACACCATTAGAAGGAATTAGAGTCTTGGGGGTTCCATTAGCACCTCATCATTCGAATCATCCTTCATCAAAGGTTAGAAATTGATGTTTGGCATGTTGATTTTTTTTAAAAACTAGGTGATGTTCAAGTAACCTTTGGAATTCTAACTCATTATTACATGCAACATCCATCATATCTATTACATTGCACACTTCCTTCCTCCATTTTTATATATTCCATTGTTTTCTTTTAAAAATTATTCTTTCAAATGTTCAAATGCCTTTTGGGTTCAGGGTCCTTTGATACGTTTAAAGGACTTCAAGTTTGTAAACAAGCTTTTCTCCCAATAACTTTTGGTGGCATCATAATCATACTAACATCCACCATCACCCCAATAGCTTATTTAGGAAATTAGCCCTTGTAGCTTCAATCATAATGTTAAGTTCATACTCAACCAACATCCTTTTTTTCTTGAAACCTTAACACGAATTGACAATAACACCTCCTTTTCCAACAACACCTCAAAGTAGCATGCAATTTTCTACCACCCCTAGCACGGGGGTGCTTCCTTCCTTTTCAACAACTAATAAGAAACAAGTGGTTCATCTTCAAGATTCCATTTCAAAGCATTTGCACCATCATACCCTCTCTAACATACTTTTTAATGAGATGTTTGAGGCCAATCATGTTCATATCATGTCCTAGCCCTAGAATGAGCTCTTGGTTTATAGCTTGACCAATATTTCCAACCTTTTGATTATCTTCCCCAATTTTCTCCACATTGTTTCAGATGTGGTTCAAATTACCCTATCATTCAATTATAGGCCTACCCCGATGTGCATGCACACATCCCATCGACCTTGTGGGTATCCAAATCTTACATTATGCCCATGGTAACGAGCACATAAGGACCTATGTATGTAGTTCATGACATTTTTGCCGCCATTGTGCAAAATGATGGCTTTTATGTGGGATGGGAAAAATTACATGTGCTTCCTTTAGCCACACTCAATTCCTTCAATCAATGAATCAACATTGTGCTCACCCAAAGATGGAATCCACACCTTAGCTAACATTGTCACAACTAACCCAACATGTGTAGATCTATTTCCCCAATCTTGCACAACTTAAGGATTTGTTGTCTCCGATGTAATTCAAACCAAAGAAAATAGTTATTGTGATTGACACACCACTAATCAATTCTTCCTAGCAATTAAAGTATTTGAATGTTTACACAAACATGTCGATGTTTTTTTACACGATTATGCTAATGTTGTTTGGAGCCTAAAAAGGCTAGAGGGCCCTCTCCTTTATGTCTTGATTACTTTTTTTCACAAAAAAAATCCAATTACGTTGCAAAGGATGCAAGCATCCTCCATTTTAAGTCGAACAATAGTGATAGGTTTAGCTATTTCCCAATTTTTTCCCTTTCAAAACATAGCCCCCATTGCCATAGCTAACCTATTACAAGCGATTAATTGTTGAAATGGAGAGTTTTTGACATCTAGTTTTTATCAACTTGACGTCCTTTAAATTATCCTTTGTTTTTAATACCTTTGTACATTTTTGAATATGTAATGTGTTTTATAAATAATTTTTTGCAAGGTTTTAATGATAAAGCACCTTGTGGCATGGCCATCTTGTTTATTTGATGTCAAATACATAATGCCCTAACCAAAGACCCCTAGGAGGTTTCCTATCTTTTTCCTTTTTATTCGATTTCAGAACAACAATGACAACAACAAAGAAGACCGACAACAACAAAGAATGGTGGTAAACCGGCAACAACCAACAACAACAACAATTTCTCTTTACAGGAATAAAGAAGGAGATGGATCATGTGCTATTGTGCAAAAAGATAGTGGCACATGAGTGAGTCATTGGAGAGACAATAATCATCAAAATTCAAAGATTCCATTGCCATTTATGGAAGAGGAAGTTTTTGTTGAACAAAATTACACTCAGATCTATATTTAGTTTTGATATTTCCATGAAAAACTGCAAAATATCATATTACACTACGCCACCTCCACAAAACATGAATTGTTAGTCCATACTAGAAGAAAAAATAAAATAAGTATTATCATCTTTTGTAAAAAGTAACAACATCAACAGTTTGGGATTCTAATGTTTGTTGGACTAGCACTAGCTTTAGGGGAAAAAAAAGGCCACAAAAGTGGATTGTGTTTTCCTTTGATGGCCACCTTGGCCAAGGTAACCAATCCATTAAATGATCGAATTAAGATGTTTTTTTTTAAAGTGTTTTTTTCCCTTTTGTATATGATCTATGACATAGGTGGATTATGGGACCCATGCAACAAGGGGACAAAATTGAAAGTAGTAACACTTGGTATTAAATGGTCATTCAAAACAAGTAAAGGCCAATGCAACATAAAATACATACTTCGTCAAGTCACCAAACCAACCAGCTAGTTAAAAGTATCGTGGTGTGTCCTCTAACCATGTGAAAACACAACAAGCTTTCCACCACAAAGTTATTTATTATTTGAAAAATTGTTGTACATAGATTTTAAAGTGGATTGGAATTTTTGTGAAGGTGGTAACTAATCCATTAAAATCACTTTTTAAGAAACTTTTGTGCAACATTATTTGTCTTAAATCCTATAGGACTAGGAACAAAGAGTGTAGCTCATAATATTTTGGTATTAGGGTGGTAATTAAATCATGTTAAACCTAGTAGAGTAATGATTGTGACACCCAAGCCCATAACAAAGTTAGGGTTTGGATTTGACATAATGTTTTAGTTAGAAACCCCGAAGAGGTTTCCTATCTTTTTCCTTTCGATTCATTTTATATTATGCGGTTCACTTTGTAGACTTCAAATTACCTTGTCATAGTAGGTAGTTTTTATAAAGTGAGGCCTTTGCTCTTATTAGGCCTCTTTCCTCATAGGCACCAAACATCCCATGTCCCCAAGTTTATCATGTCTCATCAAACCTTGTAGTTCCCATTGCCCATTTACTTTATTATGCACCACCACAAGCCCATTTTTCACCCCATCCCCTATGTAAATCACAAATTATCCACTATTTCCCCCTCCCATTCCAACAAATCATGCACCTCCTATTAGTTCTCCTTATTGACCCCCATCACTTCGTTTGAATGTCGAACCCCAACCTTACATTTTCATAAACCCCCTTGATCATGCACATGTAAGACCTTTTCCCCTTCCACTTTATCGGCCCCTATAATTGCCCATGATTAGACCTTTTAACCTACCTTCATTTTTTCAACACATTCATAATTTCCACCTAAAGTTTCTTATCCCACTTATGGGCACCAATTTATTAGTCAAAGGTTAACTTGTCATCAACATTCTTATTATGCATCCAATTCATCTAATCAAAACCCCTATCACCATCATGGCTCAATACCTTCTTTTGCTCCCACCCCACCTGCATCAGCCTGGACTTGGGTTTCATCCTTGGATGTCATTGGGTCCTTTCATTTAAGCTTTTGTTGTCCTCAATTGTACAATCGCATCCCTATCATTCTACAACATGATGTACATGAGGTGTTTCATTTTTCAATGGATAAGCTAGCACATGACCACTATGATGCGGTAATTTGGCATTTGCTTTTCTTATTACCCCATTGGTGTCACACTTTGCCCCCTTGTGGCGTGGCAATAGGGCATAGGGAAATGCGAATTCAACCCAAACACTTTTTAGTGAGTAGCTGGGGAAACTTGTAAAATGAATCCTTTTTGTGGGCCTAACTTTTAAATTGGCAAGTTCAAACTCAATGCCTCTTCCCCAACATGATCATTTAGCTCATAAATGTCTTTTTTATAGTTTAATTTTGGAACATGTAGGGGAATACTTTCGAGCAACTTGCGTTTTAGCATGATTTTCCCATGCACCCACATCCTTTAACACCGCCTTTACTCTCCCTGCAGTACACCTTAAATTAGATGACTATTTCTTGATTTTCTTTGAAAACTACTACAAGTTAAACCAAGACCTTAAGTTTTTTTTCTAATTCCTTCAAGGTGACATTCCAATGCATGCCACATTTATTGGCAAATGGTGTTTTTAGGATGGTCTTTGATCACCTTCAAGATTGTTTTCACCCAAAAGATTCAATGAGTGGATTCCCTCAATTATTTTTGTTTTGTTTTCACATTGCACAAATTACATTCCACCTCGAATTGCATGTGTCTTTGGAATGGCCCACCTTTTAGCCATGACCAAACCTTTAAATGGAGTTTGTCCCACTATAGTGGGGGAAATAATGTATTGAGTCGCAAGCCATGTTTTATGTTTTTAATTTCGCAATGCTTTGTAACACATTTCTCCCCACACCAATTTGGAGTTGTAACTAAAGGTAATTGTGAAGTAGTAATCCACAACATTGGGTGCACTTTAAACCTTCACCCCAATCGGGTTATTATTTAATTGGACATGGCAAACGCTTTCAATTTGGTGTTAGGAAAGGTCATATTTCAAAAACTTTGTGTAATAGGTGGAGACATCATACAAGTCATCCCTTTTGTTCATGCATTCTATGCATTTGAGTCTCCCCTACTTTATAGTCATCCCATCTGTCATGCGAACTTGTCAAGGTGATCCCTTGGGACTAGAAGTAGAATAGAATAAACCATAATTCTGTGGGCACTATTCACTTTAACCCATTTTAGGGCTTTATGATCTACATCTAGTCATTTCCATTTTTATTTATTTCCATCCATTACAGATGACACTCACATCATAAGTCCCCCTTTAATTGTATCATCTGCATATGATCATTTCTAGACTGAACTCCATGCGATAGGTTTTTTCTGTCCAACCTAAAAAATGTGTAGGATGGTCACCTTTTGGCTTATCACCTCATTTTAACACCCCATCTTAATTTACTACCCTATCAAAAGGAATTGGAATATTGGGATTTCCATTTGGCACCTCATTATTCATGTCATCCTTCATGAAAGATGTCGTGTTAAAAAATGTTCGACATGTGAACCTTCTCCCTAGAATGGGTGATGTTCAAGCAATTTTTAGAATTTTAATTCATTATTTTGTACAACAGACATTATATATTTTACAATGCACACCTCCCTTCACCTTCATAGAGTCATTTATTTCTTTTGGCTCTAGCTTCTTTCAAGTGTTTGGGCGCCTTTTGGGTCTAAGATCCTTTGATAGCCCATAAAAACCTTTAGCCCATAAATAAGTCTTTCTCCCAATAACTTTTGGTGGCATTGGGTTCATATCAATAATCACCATTGCCCCAATAACATATTAAGAGAATTGGGCCCTTATAATTTGAGTCATAATTGTTAAGTTTATGGTTGATCAATCAATGTTCCTTCCTTCTTGAAGCCTTAGCACGAGTCGACAACACCTTCCCTTTTTAGTGACACCTCAAGGTAACATGTAATCTTTTATTGCCCCTAGCTTGCATGTGTCTTCATCCATTTAAACAATTCATTGAACGACAAATGATTCAACTTCAAAATTCTATCTTGAAACATATACACCATCATAACCTTTTCAACATGCTTTTTGATGAGATATTTAATGGCCATTGTAGGTTTAGCCATTTTTTGACTTCCACCCCTTCAGGACACACCTTCCATCAACACAATTTATCTATTGCAAGCAATTGATCTTTGACATGGAGAAATATGGCCAACTTTCTATAGACAGTTGGTTTTTGATATGGAGAGATTTTGACATCTAGTTTGAGCTACCTTGACATCTTGTAACTTCTCCCTTATCCTTTTTCTTATTCCTTTGTGCATTTTCCAAATCTGTGGTGTGTTTACAAATAAAGTTTTGCAGGGTTTTTAAAATTAAAAAAATAAAAAATAAAAAAAATCTTCTACTTGGAATTGTTGTGAAGCGTTGTCTTGCACAATGGCAAGGACAAAATTTGACAAATAAAAGAACACAATTGTAGGCTGTTGACTGGGGTGAGACCAAAATAAACTATCCGAATTTAACCGCAGTCCAAACTTCAAAATGCCAAGATCAAAACTTTCGATCGACAACTTCAAAAGTGGGAAAAGTAAACATTTTGGGCGAGGAAAAGTGAAGCAATCAGTAACAAGTAAGAGTTAGTGGTTGTGTAACAAGGTGGGTAAGGAAGGAGTGGCGGAGGGCCGGCCATGGCCACGGACAACGGGCACTCCATAGCCATGGCTATGGCGGGCATTCGTGTGCATGCTGTGCGGTCTGTGCACGACACTTCCCTCACACTTCCTGCACCTCCCGCTTGACAGACGACGCTGGCGCGCTCACCCGGGGTAGACTGTCGCAGGGCACAACAGAGTGATGATGCCGCGGATAATTCCAGGTGCACAGCCTTGTTATTGCGGGTGGGCGAAGATGGAGAGGGGAGTAAATCTTAGTTTGTCGTTTGCAGTGTGGTCCCGAGCATGAACGCAGGGGTTTGTTGCTGCATTCTATCCTGATGTCATATTTGGTCGATTCCGTCGGCGGTTCGTTATTCTAGGGTGTGGTCTTAACTGCAAGCTGTGGAATCGGAATGTTGGAGTCCATGCCTCTGAAGCTCTCGTTTTTGTTACCGTGCCTGTTTAATTTGGTTTCTGAGCTCTTCTCATCTCGAGAAGTTTGTGGGGAACAGGCAGTCTTTTGCAGCTATCACTCGTCATACCTTGGCTTTAGGGACTCATGCAAACAATTATAGCCTTCGAGCTTGCCAGGCACTGGTGCTCGTGTCGTTTCTGGACAAGCAACTCGAACTCGTCGCTTTTGAAAGCAATTGTACTATTGGATTCTTGTTTCGGCTGTGTCAAGGCCCCATATTGCGCTGTTACCTCCTTTCCTCAAGGCGCTTCTTCGGACTCTATTGTCCTATTAGGCATCTGTATGTATGTAACGGACAATAGGAAAGTTGGGGACAAGTCAACCCGTCGCTTACTCGAGACGTCAGAGAATCTGTCTGTCTTTTAGACAGAAAATTCCTGTTCTCGTCATTTTTTCCTGGTCCGAGTGCCTCCTGCTTCTTTCTCGATATATGCTTTTCTTTATTTGTGCATCGCACTTCTTGGTCCCGATCCATATTCTCAATTAATCAGTAAAGGCAGCCCATAATGTGACAGCTTTGCAGTCGAACAGCTTGTGTGATACACTCGACAGGGAATGTAGTCTTCCCGTTGATACAATTAAACTGCCTGCTTGTTCTTCTTTTCCCAGGCTCTTAGGAATCTTCAATAACCTTCATTGTTTAGATGCTGTTTATGTCCTTGAAACATCCTGAAAGTCGAAGGTGTGGAATCAGGAAGAAAGGCTTTTCTTGGGTAACTGAGATTTTGGTGTGGCAGGATCGAACGGTCTACTTTTTGGCTCACCATTGTCGAGGACCCAACAATGGCCTTCCTGGAGACAAGAGCACTTTGTCGTAGGCAGCAGGAATGTTTACCTTCGGACTGCATAAAGTGATGCCTCAGTCATGCATTAGAGCACAACCATAAATTACTCAGGATTTGAGGATTGGAGCAGTGGAGGTTCAAGGTGTACAGAGAGGACAGTTATTGTCCAGAGGAGAGAGAGTTGGTGACATGTGAAAGTGATGTCAGAAGCTGATCATCATTCTCAAGCTCTCCATGCACACCGTCATGGCACACACCATTCCACCTTGAACCATAGCCTGGGTCATGGGCAGCCTGCTGATTCCCATGAGATGCATGCCCACACTCAGGCTGATGCAAATGTGCAGGCACATGGTGAAGCTCATGCCCAGGGACATATAGATGCCAATAATGTGCATGGGTATCATGTGCATCACAGGCATCCTATCCAGCACAATGAGGAGAATGGTGCAGGACTGGAGGAGCATGAGGATGACCCTGATGAAGAAGGATTAGATGAGGCTGAAATGCAGTCTGATAGTGGTCATCAAGATGTGCCCCCCCAAGTTCTTGCTGTGCGCTCTCAAGAGTCCACCCAGCTCACACTTTCTTATCAAGGCGAAGTCTATGTCTTTGACACAGTGCCACCTGAAAAGGTATTTCTACACTCTTTGAATTTCATCACTGAGTTTTGCCCTGTTTGCCTTTGGTGTCTGTAGACACAAGTTTCTGGCCCATTTGCAGTTTATAGGGTTGGTTCTTAAAGAAAAATTCCTGTTTGGAATTTCCGCTTTTGGCATTTTCAGAATGATTTTGCTTTGGGTCATGTAAGTGGGGAGCTTCCTGTAAGCCCACTTGTTCTTAGTCCTTCC